>ERZ1673740.689-NODE-689-length-34434-cov-56.478286_pt1 | contig 34434 bp, 28 predicted proteins | sample MGYA00580221_ERZ1673740 | MGnify/ENA primary metagenome ERZ1673740 (study PRJEB41218, sample SAMN15661786) | gut metagenome | host: Homo sapiens | place: Canada: London | collected 2015-08-20/2019-03-30 | study: EMG produced TPA metagenomics assembly of...
TTCTGGAAGGATATGGAAATGACAATCCCGGCGCTAAGAGCCAGGGCATCAAACACTTAATGTCTTCTATGTGAAAAGATTTTAATGAAAAACGCACATCCTACGCAGATAACATGACAATTTCATGAAAAGCGAAAGGAAATCATTATGAAAATCGAATACACAAAAGTGGGAGACTATTATTTACCGAATCTTTATTATCCTGAGGAAACCAGACCGATCGGCTGTTGGGGAATGCTTCGGAAGGAATATCTGAAAGAACATAAATCCGGAATGTACACTTATCTTCTTCTGACCGCCAGACTGGACAGATATCTGGCAGATCTGAATGAACAGGCACAGGAACGCTTTGAGCTGATTGAAGCTCAAATGCGAAGTACAGAGGGAGTTACCGAGGAACTGAAGAAACAGAATCCTATGGAATGGGTACGCCACTGCAACAATATTCGCAACCGGGTTGCTGAAATCATCAAGCAGGAACTGATTTATATATAAGGGGAATTCCAGATATGAGAAGAGAATTGATTGAAAGTTATTATGAAGAATACCAGCGGGAATTGGAAAGATTTCTTGAATCTGATTCAGAGATGTATTCTCTGGAAGCAGAAATTCATCATTACATAGATATACTGGAACCAGTCCTCAGAGATGCCGGACAGGAGATGTGGCAAGTATTGGACAGAATTATTTCAGCGAAAAATGCTATGGAAGGGATTGTGGCAAAAGAAATGTATATTCGGGGATTTCTGGATTATGAAAGGCTGGTGTGTGAAAAGGACAGTAAAATTTAAATATTCATTTTACAAGCACTGACTGTAACGGTCGGTGCTTCTTTTTGTTTTTTTTAAATCATCTGACATTCTTCAAGTCTCCACGTGTGATTAGTAAGAAAAATAAATTTTTCTGCGAAAGTACCGTCCAAACACCCTCTGAAACTTGCAATTAGTGAGGGAATAGTTCATTTTTGCGAAAAAAACTTGCAAAAGGGGGTTGGTAAATATACTTTCAAAAGCTTTATAGGTAGAGGAACAAAATTTTTTCATAATTTTTCAAAATCATGTCCGCTTTTATCTCTCCCAATACAGAGTAAGTGAAGGGACTAACAAAAGTAAAAGAAAAAATGATAAAAATGCAAAAAAATATCACGAATTTTTTGCATCATGCCAAGTCATTTGACTTTAGTAATCAGAGGACGTTTTGGAATGTTCCTTCGTTGAACCTTGACAACCGATAAGTGCACCCTGGAAGTCTACCAGGAGTTCTGCCATGACCTTTCTTTTTCAGAGAGTGAGCGGAATCATAATGACACTCCCGATGATGGGCGGCTGACCAAAGCCTTATGGTCAGTGACCTGCTGATGCAGGCAGAGGCAGTCTGAGACGACTGCAGATGACAGGAAAACGCACACCAGACCGCCGGACGAATGAAACTGATAACAATGTTTACAGGGCGAAATGCCCGGAAAGGAGCAGTTTATGACAGAACTGAAAATGAAAGAAATGCAGATAATCCATTGGTTTGGATGCCCGAATCTGAACTGTACAAGGGAGAGAATCCATCTGGCTGCCATGCTTGCAACGGATGCAGAGATGAAAAAGAATCTTTACAAGGTATGTAGATTCCTCGCAAGAGAAGAAATCGCATATCGGTATCCGATTATATATGAAATGATCCGGAAAATATTTTCACCGGATGATACCACTCCACCGGAAGCATGTACAATGTTTATGCCAGACAATGAACCAGATGATGAAGAATACGCAATGGCAGCGTAGCTGCGGAAAGGACAATAACGAGTATGAATAAAGTGATTTTAATGGGAAGACTGACAAAGAATCCGGAGATCAAATATGCCGGAAAAGATAATGATATGGCAGTAGCAAGATATACACTTGCGGTAAATAGAAGATATAAACGTGACGGAGAACAGGAAGCAGATTTTATCTCCTGTGTCACATTTGGAAAGAGTGCAGAGTTTGCACAGAAATATCTTCACAAGGGAATGAGAATTGTGATCGGCGGTCGTATCAGCACCGGTAATTATAAGGACAAGGATGGGAAAACAATTTACACCACAGATGTAATCGTTGAAGAACATGAATTTGCTCAGAACAAGGATAACGGTGCCGGTGCAGATTTGTCAGAAACACAGAAAACAGATAAGGACGGATTTATGGAAGTACCGGAAGGTGAGATCCCATTTGACTAAACCGGAATGAATGGTTGGAGAGGCTGCTCTTTGCCGGGCATCCTCTTTTCCTTTTTAAAGAAGAAATCGATAATTACAGGTGTTCAACCTAACGAAATCGTGATATAATCAAAATATGTTGAATGAGAAATATGGAGGTAGCTTATGGGCGTAAGTTATAACAGATTATGGAAAATGCTCATAGATAAAAATATGAAGCGGATAGAGATGCAGTACCTCACCGGGATCAGTGGTAATATTCTTGCCCGGATGGGAAAAAACCAGTATGTATCCATGGAGACAATAGAGAAAATCTGCAAGAAGTTAGACTGTACCATCGATGAGATGATGGAATTTACAGATGATGAATAACGGGGGTGCTGCAATGACAGATACACAGCAAAGAGCAGCAGCAAAAGCATTTGCAAAAAACTGGAAAGACCGTGGATATGAAAAAGGCGACAGCCAGATCTTTTGGGTGGAGCTTCTGACAACGGTATTTGGTGTAACGGAGATATCACAGTTTATTTCTTTTGAGGATCAGGTACACCTTGATCACACTAGTTTTATTGACGGGTATATTGAGAAAACCCATGTCATGATTGAACAGAAAAGTATCAATAAGAGCCTGACGGCTGCTATCCGGCAGTCCGATGGCTCTATGCTGACGCCATTTGAACAGGCAAAGAGATATTCTTCTGAATTGCCTTACTCAAAAAGACCAAGATGGATTGTAACCAGCAATTTCCAGTCATTCTATATTTATGACATGGAAAAACCGGGTGGTGATCCGGAGATTATCCAGTTGGAAGATCTGGAAAAAGAATATTATCGGTTACAGTTCCTTGTGGATGAGGGAAACACAAATCTTCAGAGAGAAATGGAAGTTTCCATTGCCGCAGGTGAAATTGTAGGGTTGCTGTATGATGCACTGGCAAAACAATATGTTGATCCGACAACAGAGCGGGCAATGAAAAGTCTGAATATCCTTTGTGTCAGAATAGTATTCTGCCTGTATGCCGAGGATGCCGGTATTTTCGGACAGCATGGCATGTTTCATGATTATCTGGAAGAATTTGATGCAAAGCATATGAGAAAAGCGGTTATTGAACTGTTTCAGGTGCTTGATACCAAACCGGAAGACAGAGATCCATATATGGAAGATGCACTGGCAGCATTCCCATATGTAAATGGTGGACTGTTTGCTAACGAAAATATTGAGATACCACAATTTACGGACGAGATCAGAAATCTTCTTTTAGAAAAAGCATCGTCAGATTTTGACTGGTCAGAGATCAGCCCTACGATTTTCGGAGCTGTTTTCGAGAGTACCCTGAATCCGGAAACAAGACGCTCCGGTGGGATGCACTATACCAGTATTGAGAATATCCATAAAGTCATTGATCCACTGTTTCTGGATGATCTGAAAAATGAACTGAGAGAAATCCAGCAGATCACAGTCCAGAGAACAAAGGATAAAAAGTTACGTGACTTTCAGATGAAATTGTCAAATCTCCGGTGGTTGGATCCGGCATCAGGAAGTGGAAACTTTCTCACTGAAACGTATATCAGCATCCGCCGGTTGGAAAATATTGTCATTAAGGAATTGCAGAGAGGACAGATCACTTTCGGATTTAATGAATCTTCACCAATTCATGTTTCCATTGATCAGTTCTATGGAATTGAAATCAATGACTTTGCAGTGACAGTTGCAAAGACTGCACTGTGGATCGCAGAATCGCAGATGATGAAAGAGACAGAAGATATCGTACACATGAATCTGGATTTTCTTCCATTGACAACGAATGCGTTTATTGTGGAAGGAAATGCTCTTGAGTTGGATTGGGAGAACATAATTCCCAAAATGCAGTTATCATATATAATGGGAAATCCACCGTTTGTTGGAACCAAAAATATGAATGCTGCACAGAAAAAAGATGCGAAAATGATTTTGGGTAATTGGAAAAACTATGGAACATTAGATTATGTTTCTTGCTGGTATAAGAAGGCATCTGACTATATAAACAATACACTTATCCATTGTGCCTTTGTATCAACTAATTCAATTTGTCAGGGAGAGCAGGTTGCAAATTTATGGGAACCACTCTTTGAATCTGGAATACAGATTGATTTTGCTCACAGAACATTTCAGTGGGACAGTGAAGCAAGTTTGAAGGCACATGTACACTGTGTGATTGTTGGATTTAGTCAAGCAGGAACAAAGAATAAAAGAATCTTCTCAGATGGGAAAATGACGTTGGCAAAAAATATTAACCCATATCTTGTAGATGCGGATAATGTTTTTATTGTAAGTAGAAAGACGCCGATTTCTGATGTGCCGAAAATGTTTATAGGCTGTGAAATGAAAGATGACGGCAACTATGTTATGAATGAAGAAGAAAAGAATCTGTTTTTGCAGAAAGAACCACAAGCAGAGAAGTTTATCCATCCATATATGATGGGAAAGGATTTCATAGCACGAAAATCAAGATATTGTCTATGGCTGAAAGATACAACACCTGCAGATTTAAAAAGCTGTCCGCATGTAGTGGATCGAGTAAAAAAGGTACGAGAGTTTAGATTGAATTGTCCAAGTCCGGATACGAATCATTATGCAGATAAGCCGACATATCCAGTTAGGCTTAGGTACTATAGTGAAGAAAGAAATAATCCTGCTTTAGCGTTGCCTAAAGTATCTTCTCAAAATCGACGTTATATTCCGATGGAAGTTATTGATGCAGATGTTATCGCTGGAAGCAAGCTATTCTTAATACCGGACATTTCACTATACCATTTTGGTGTATTAACATCGAATGTGCATATGGCATGGATGAGAACTGTATGTGGAAGATTAAAGAGCGACTATAGTTATGCAAGTAATGTTGTTTATAATACTTTCCCATGGCCGATACCTACGGAACAGCAGAAACAAAAAATCGCACAGACAGCACAGGCGATTCTTGATGCAAGAGCATCGTATCCAAATAACAGTCTTGCAGAACTATATGATGAAGTTATGATGCCACCAGAACTGCGAAAAGCACATCACCAGAATGACATGGCTGTCATGCAGGCATATGGATTTACAAAAGGCAGTGAAGCGTACAAAAGCGAAGCTGCCTGTGTTGCAGAATTGATGAAGCTCTATCAGAAGAAGGTAGAAGAAATAGAAAAAAGCTGACACGCCGGATACGGCATAATTCTCTTAGCAAAGCTAAGAGCGCACTTCTATACAGGCAATTACATTTGCCTGTATCGTGCGACCTGCGGTGCCATTCCCGGTTTTAAGAAATCTCAATCCGGGAAATACAGCGAAATCAGAGATTTCGTACAAGGGGAGTTTCCCCTTGCGGCACAGGTGCCTATCCCCAATAAAGAGTTTGTGACTGAATATTTCAGATGCAGACATATAAAGTGATAGAAAGCGTGAAATATAAATTTATGGAGGAAAGCCCGATGAAAGAAAAGACTTGTCAAACTCGTTGCGGAACGATTCACTATTGGGCAAGCGTATCAAACCCGGATACAAGTACTCTTGTTTTTCTGCCAGGATTGACTGCGGATCATCGGTTGTTTGATAAGCAAATTCAGTATTTTGAGAACAGGCATAATGTTATCGTCTGGGATGCGCCAGCACATGCTTCTTCATGGCCGTTTCGGTTTGATTTTGACTTGTTCGATAAGGCAAAATGGTTGAACGATATATTGAACCAAGAAGGAATTATAAGGCCTATTATTATCGGGCAGTCTATGGGTGGATATGTAGGACAGGCTTATGCACAGCTTTACCCGGACAAAATGACAGGGTTCATCTCCATTGATTCAGCACCGTTGCAACGAAGCTATGTGACGGCAATTGAAATCTGGCTTTTGAAACGGATGGAACCGGTGTATGCTCACTATCCGTGGAAATGGCTCCTGAAATCGGGGTCAGAAGGTGTTGCCACGACTGATTATGGTAGAAACCTCATGCGTGAAATGATGCTGACTTATGACGGCAATCAGAAACGCTATGCACAAATTGCCGGACATGGTTATCGTATTTTGGCAACAGCTATGGAAAAGGATTTGCCGTATGAGATTAAGTGTCCTGCATTATTGATGTGCGGCACACAAGATCACGCTGGTTCGTGTATACGGTACAACAAAGCATGGTATCGCAATACGAAAATTCCTTTGATATGGATTGAAGGAGCTGGACATAATTCCAACACAGACAGACCCGAACGGGTGAATCGCTTGATAGAGGAATTTGTTGCAAACATTTCATAACGAATAACTTCAGATTTGATGAAATAAAGAAATTATTGGAGAGGAAAAATATGGTTGGAAGAATTTATCACGTTGGATTAACCGTTTCTGATTTGGATCGCTCGATTGCTTTCTATAGAAATATTCTTGGACTTGAATTTCAGGGCGAAATTTTTATGGAAGGTGAAGAGACAGATAAAATGTTCCGTAAGGAAAATTGTAAAGCAAGGGTTGCATATTTGAATGGTTCGAAGGCTCTTGAAGCACCACCGGTTGAATTGATTCAGTTTGTAGACAGCAAAACCCATAAAGAACAATCAGACTTGTTTACGACATCTATCTCAGAAGTATGCTTTTACACGGATGACATTGATTCTGTCTACAAAACCCTTATTAAAAATCAGGTGGAGTGCATGTCTGAACCGCAGTATTTCGATTTCAGGGCAGATGGATTTGGGGAAAGCAGAGCGTTTTATTTCAGAGACCCGGATGGAATCATTCTTGAGATGATGCAACCGTTATAAAAAGACACTAAATCGGAATTTTTACAGGAGGTATTTATGGGGTTTTTTGAAAATACTCGTAAGCCCCAGGGGGTTGGCGGGAAATTGATGGTGAAGATGATGAACAGTGGTCATAGCAAGTTGGCGCAGTGGGGATTTACCAAGATTTGTGCGAAGCCAGATGCCAAGGTGTTAGACATCGGCTGCGGAGGTGGAGCGAATATCGCTAAATGGTTGGACAAGTGTGTAGATGGTCATGTGACGGGGCTTGACTATTCGGAGGTTAGCGTGGCGGAATCCGGAAAGCTAAATGCTGTTGCCATTAAGCAGGGAAAGTGCAACATAGTTCAGGGCAATGTTTCGTCCATGCCTTTTGCTGATGAGTCCTTTGATTGCGTGTCATCTTTTGAGACAGTCTACTTCTGGCCAGGACTGGAAAAGTGTTTTGCCGAAGTGAACCGTGTTATGAAAAGTGGCGGTACATTTCTGATCTGCAACGAGAGCGACGGAACAAATGCCGCAGATGAAAAATGGACGGAGAAAATCGGTGGTATGAAAATCTACAATGAGAAGCAGCTCCGCACTGCGCTGGAAGCAGTGGGATTCCGCAACGTTGAAAGCCATTCCGATGCTAAGAAGCATTGGTTGTGCATCGTTGCAAAGAAATAGGCAACTTCAAATTTTTGAAACTGAGAAATCGGAAGTTTCGGGAGGCATATTATGAACAAAAAGGATATCCTAAAATTATTCGTTATTATTATAATTGCCATTATATCAGGAGCAATATGTGGCAAACTGGTATTGGATAATCTCATATGAAGAAACGAACAAAATCACTAATATATGTCATAGTGTTTGTTATAACATTTGTAATCAGTGCCCTAATAAGAATTTCACTATTAGGAAGTGCTCCGGAAAGGCTGATTCAGGTTATATGGAATGATGGTGTTGGAAAAGTATATAAAAATCTTGATTATGAAAACGCAAATGGAAACCAGTATGACCTATATGTACCGACAGGACTGGATAAGTCAAAAAATCAATATCTTATAGTATTTATTCATGGCGGCAGTTTTAATTCAGGCTCAAAAGAAGATGGAGAAGCATGGTGCAAATATTATGCGTCAAAGGGCTATGTTACTGCTTCACTGGATTATACGCTGCAAACACAAGGGAAAGATGCTTCTATTTATTTAATGAATACTGAAGTAGAAAATGCCATTAAAGCAATTAAAGAAAAAACAGATGAGATGGGATATCATATATCAGCAATGGCACCTTGCGGAGTATCAGCAGGTGGTACACTTGCAATGAATTTAGCATACAATGGCAATTCGGTTATTCCTGTGAAGTTTGTATTCCAGATGTCAGCTCCAACTTATTTTAAGCCATCCGAATGGTCACTTCTCATGAAGGTGGACAAGCTGGATTCTGAAAAAGCATTCTGTCAAATGATGACAGGAAAAGATATAGATAATTACGATGACGATATGAAAGCGATTTCACCCGCCTGTATAGTAAATAAAAATAGAATTCCATCATTGATAGGATATGGCTTGAAAGATCATTGTGTATCACTTGAACAGAAATATTATCTTATGGATGCATATAATAAGTATAATGTACCTTATGACTATATAGCATTTCCAAAATCAAATCACGGAATGTATAATGATTTAGATAAATTGCAGGAATTCCTTGATAAGTCGATTGAGTATGCAGACAGATATTTTCAATAGCATTATAAATAAAATGTAATAGTAAAAGAATTAAATAACTTCTAGTTTTATTGACCAAGAAAAATGAGGAGGATTCGTTATGAGTGAGAAAACAGAGATTACTTTCATGCAAACAAGATTAATCCGGCTTGCTTCAGAAGAGTGGCATTTACCTGTTGAACAGATTATCCACTTGTTTAAAGAGGCCGATGTTCTCGGATATATAGAAAAATGTTATGGGATTTTTCATTGTGAAGGCGATGAAGCTGTGCTTGAAGATATTACTGAATTTTTGCAAGGAAAGGGGATAGAGATTAGTGCTTGAGTTAAAAGATGGATTTATTCTCTATCATGGAAGCTATTGTGAAGTAAAAGAGCCAGATCTTGCCAAATGTGCAAAGAGAAAAGATTTTGGGCAGGGATTTTATTTAACTACATCAAAGGAGCAGGCAGAAAGTTTTCTGAGAACCTCCATAGTCAAAGCAATCGCAACCGGAACAATTGAAGAGGGACAGAAGTTTGGATATATTTCAACTTTTGAATTCAACCTTTCAGGAAATCTTGAAACGCATATTTTTGAAAATGCAGATGTAGACTGGTTACATTGCATTGCAGCTCATCGAAAGAAAAAAATGTTCATCGAGGTTGAACGTGAAATGGCGAGATATGATATCATTGCAGGAAAGATTGCGGATGATGCAACAAACGCTACCCTTACTGCTTACCTTGCCGGGGCTTTCGGGACAGCAGGCAATAAGGAGGCAGACGATTTCTGCATCAGACAGTTGTTGCCCAATAAACTAAAAGATCAATATTGCTTCAAAACAGAAGCCGCAATTAAGTGTCTGAAATTTGTGAAAGGTGAGAAGATATGGCTGAAGTAACAATTCCAAAGGAAAAAATGAATTATACAATAGATCTTCTTATCACTATGGTGACAGATGAGATTGCAGAAGAAACGGGAAAGGACAGAAAAGAGATATTGACAGATTTCCTGTGTTCAAAGACAGGAAAAGCACTGTATGATGAGAAAACAAAGCTGTGGTGCAATGGTCCGGCATACATAGCTGAATTGTATAGGGAAGAATTAAAGAAATCCGGATATCAGATTTGAGATGAATCATATCCGGATGATGTTAAAAACTTTCGTTATTATATCGTTGTGAAAACTAAATATTTCAAAAACGCTGAGGTCAGCATTTCCTAATCATAGGACAACGACCTCAGTTTTTTTATACCCAGGAATCGGCATTCATGAATCAGCCGGTTCTTTTTATTTACAGAAAAATGAAGGAGGACGACAAAGTGAGCAGAGCAAAAAATCCGAAATATGAATCCATGTCACTGGAAGAATTGAAAGCAAATGTGGAAAAGAGCAGACAGGAACTGGAGGTTGCGATCCACAACAAAAACCTTCTGGAGCAGAGAAAAAAGTTAGTGGAACGCAGGGAACGCTCCCACCGGCTGATTGTAAAAGGAGCAGAGTTTGAGAAAGCGTTTCCGTTGTCCAGAGATCTGGAGCAGAAAGATGTTCAGAATATAATGAACCAGCTGCAGAACAGCAGTTACAACAAGAGTATTGTGCGGCAGACTTATATCTCGGCGTCACAAAAAGACCGACAACAGATTGCAGAAGCGGTTAAAAAAACAGAGAAGGGAGATGACAGTTAATGGCATTGTATCATTTTTCAGTAAGACATGTATCCAGAGGGAAAGGGCAGATGGTGGTTGCTTCCGCAGCATATATTTCCGGGCAGAGGATTTATGATGGTTATTACAATAAGATACACGACTATACAAGCAAGTCGGGTGTGGTATTTACAGAAATTCTGACACCGGAGTATGTGCCGGAGTGTCTGACTGACAGGGAAACACTCTGGAACGAGGTGGAGCATGTAGAAAGGAACAACAAGGCGCAACTTGCCTATTCGTTTGACATTGCCCTACAGAATGAATTGACACTTGAGGAAAATATAAGACTGGCGAAAGAGTTCTGTCAGGAGCAGTTTGTGGCACGTGGCATGATCGTGGATCTGGCAGTCCATGAGGGAAAATCGGAAAATGAAGAAGAGCCGGATAATCCCCATTTCCATGTGCTTGCCCCAATCCGTCCTTTTACAGAGGAAGGAATATGGGGCAATAAGCAGAGACGGGAATATATTCTTGATGAGGATGGAAACCGGGTGAAGGATGCAAAAGGAAAAGATATGTTCAATGCTGTTTCTACTACCGGTTGGAATGATCCCGAACTTTTAAAAGAATGGCGGCGGGCATGGACAGAGAAAGTAAATGGGAAATTTCGAGAGTGCCATATGGCAGCCAGAATCGACCACCGTTCCTACAAAGAACAGGGGATTGACCTGATCCCGACCATCCATGAGGGATATGAAGTCCGGGCAATGGAGAAAAAGGGAATCAAAACGGTAATCGGAGAACTGAACCGGGTAATCCGGCAGTTCAACCAGATGTTTATTTCTCTGAAAGAGTCTATTCAGTGGATGAAGACAGCTTATGAGGAAATGAAAGCAGAGCTAGATCGCAGACAGAACCCTACACTTCTGGAGAGTTTGCAGGATTATTATGATAAAAAGACACAGGGCAGACCGCCGTTACCAAATTTCTATGCGGAGATGAAACGGAGAGGGAAGAATCTCTCCAATTTACAGGAGTTTTCAAAATCCATCAATTATCTTCAGACCCATCAGATAGAGACGATGGATGACTTGCAGGAACGGATTGAGGAACTGAACGGTGTTGTTTCTGTCAGTAAAAAAGAAATTTCCGAAAAGCGGAAACAGTTAAAGGAACTTGAGAATCTGGAAAAGATGGTAGAGGTGATTAAAACAAACCAGCCATTGATTGATGAATATAACCATTTTTATTTTCAGAAAAGACGGGAGAAATATTATCAGCAGCATAAAAAAGAAATCAATTATTACCGCAAATGTGAACGGGAACTGAAACAGCATCTGGATCAAAATGGAAAGGTGCCTACTGCCAGATGGAAACGGGAGAAAGAAGAACTTCAGGCGATGATCGAAGAGCTGAAAGCAGACAATCAGCCGTATCAGGAGGAACTTGCGTTTGTAAAAAAAGTACAGAGCTGTGCAGACATTGCCAGACGTGACCGGGAAATGGCAGAAACTGATACTTCCGGGCGTTCAGAAGAAAAAAGGGAGAATCAGGCGAAATTCCCGGTATTTCATGGAGTTCAGACGGAAGATATTCTTGAAGGAAATGGGAAAGCAGAGCAACAGCCGGTGAAGCAGTCGGAGCAGAAGCCAGAAAAGAAGACTTCTCTTCTGAGAAAACTGGATGAAAAGAAGAAAGAATGTGCAGAGCGTGATGCAAAACAACAGGCAGTGAAGAAAAAACGGAACCGTGAGATGAGTTTATAACAGTCTGTCAGCAGGACAGATGGGAAAGGATGAAGAATATGCAGTATACAGAAGAACAGATTGCAAAAGCAAACCAGACAGATCTTGTTTCTTTTCTGAACGCACAGGGAGAACAGGTAGTAAAAAGCGGAAGGGAATTCCGTTGGAAAAAGCATGACAGTGTAACAGTATTCAACAACCGCTGGTATCGTCACAGCCAGAGTAAGGGTGGTTATCCGGTGGATTTTGTAATGGAATTTTACCATGCGACATTCCCGGAAGCAGTGAAAATGCTGACCGGGGAGGAAGGCGAAGGCAGGCAGGAGACCTGCCCCGCCCCGTCCCCTGAGTTTCGGCTACCGGAGAAAAATGAAAAGAATGAGACAGTGATAAAGTATCTCACAGAAATCAGGGGGATTGATAAAAATCTGGTGGAAGAATGGATCGGTAGAGGAGATATTTACGAGGAAAGACAGCACCACAATGTAGTATTTGTCGGCAGGGATGCAAAGAATATCCCACGATATGCACACTGCCGGGGAACCGGCGAAACAAAGTATCGTGGAGATGTGGCTGGCTCCGATAAGGCTTATGGGTTCTGCCACAGAGGGACAGACAATCAGTTGTTTGTATTTGAAGCTGCTATTGACCTGCTTTCCTTTATTCAGTTGTTCCCGAAAGACTGGAAGAAACGCAGCTATCTGAGTCTGGGCGGTGTCTCCGGTGTGGCACTGATGGCTTTTCTTTCTGAACGCCCACAGATTACTTCTGTTTTCCTGTGTCTGGATAACGACAAAACAGGAAATGAAGCCTGTGAAAAACTGGCAGAGGAAGTCCTGGAGGGGTATACCGTGATCCGTCTGAAACCGTCCGGTAAGGACTGGAATGAGGTGTTATGCAAAGAAGAAGCGGACAGAAAGAAAGTGATTGAGGAAACAATCACAATGAAAGAAGTGTCGGAGAAGAAAGCACTGGTGCCGATGCTGTGTTATGAGGATATCGAACAGACCAGTGTGGAGTGGCTCTGGTATCCATATCTGCCCTTTGGAAAGCTGACAATCATTCAGGGTAATCCGGGAGAGGGAAAGACGTATTTTGCCATGATGCTGACTGCCGCCTGCACGAACCGCAAGACATTCCCCAATATGGAAGAGATCGAGCCTTTCAATGTGATCTATCAGACTGCCGAGGATGGCATGGGCGATACCATAAAGCCGAGACTGATCGAAGCCGGAGCCGACCTGAGCCGGGTGATGGTCATTGATGATACAGAGAAAGCACTGACATTATCCGATGACCGTATTGAAAAGGCTATCCGTCAGAATCAGGTCAGACTTTTAATCATTGATCCGGTACAGGCTTTTATCGGTGCAGATGTGGATATGAACCGGGCAAATGAAGTACGTCCGGTATTCCGGAAACTGGGAATGATCGCAGAGCAGACAGGCTGTGCCATTGTGCTGATCGGACATCTGAACAAATCTTCCGGGACACAGAGTACTTACAGGGGACTTGGCTCTATTGACATCATGGCGGCAGTGAGAAGTCTTCTTTTTATTGGGAAAGTAAAGAAAGACCCGACAACAAGAGTGCTGCTTCATGAGAAAAGTTCCCTTGCACCTCCAGGTGAGACAATGGCATTCAAGCTGGGAGATGAAGAAGGCTTCCGATGGGTAGGAGCTTATGAGATTTCTGCCGATGATCTTCTGGACGGAAAGGAAGGAAAACCGACAGAAACAAAGCTGCAACGGGGAACGAAACTGATCTATGAATTGCTTGCAGACGGAAATGCAGTCACAATCCGGGAACTGGATGAAAAGGCAAAAGCACAGGGAATCTCCCAGAGAACCATGCGTGAAGTAAGAAGCCGGATGAAAGAAGAACTGGATTATCAGATGAATGAAAAACAGGAAAATACCATTCGATTAAAAAAATAAAAGAGAATGGGTGACGGCAGGATTTTGGAGTGGACGGCAGGCTTTATAGATACCCTATCTGCCGCCTGCCGTCTGCCAGCGCAAGGCAATCGAACGAAAACAGTAGCTATCCATACGAAAATTAAAAAATGCAACCAACAGTCTGGGCAGTTAATCTGAAAAATGTATTAGCTGCTCTTTTTTTGCGAAAAATGGAGGTTTTACAATGGCAGCGAAGAAGAAAATCATCAATATCAAAGTGTATTTTGACGGTGATCAGGACGCAAAAGAAGTATTTGCAGATGTGATCGCCCAGAAAATACGTGACACGAAAACAAAAGATAAACTTGCAATAATAAAAGATAAGCAGTATAATGATTATGAGTTCAGTAATCTGAAATCTGCGTAGGATGTGCAACGTAACGGAGGTATCAGATGAACAACAGATATATAAATCAAAACAGCAATACAGACAGAAATGCAACATGGAGAGTTGGCGTATACTGCCGACTTTCCAAAGATGACGAACTGACCGGGGAGAGTGCCAGTATCTCCAACCAGAGGGATATTCTGGTGAATTACTGCCAGTCACAGGGGTGGCAGGTGGTGGACGTGTTTCAGGACGATGGTTATACAGGATTGAACACAGACCGACCAGACTTGCAGAGACTTCTCAAAGCCTGTGAAAAAGGACTGGTGAATCTTGTAATCACCAAAGACCAGAGCCGATTGGGACGAAATCATGTACAGACAGGATTTCTGATGGAAGAGTTTTTCCCAAAGCATGGAGTAAGGTATATTGCATTATATGACAATGTGGATACCTTTGATGGGGACAATGAGATAGCTCCATTTAAGAACGTGCTGAATGAGATGTATTCCAGGGATATTTCCAAGAAAGTTCATGCGTCCTACCACCTGCAGGCAACCAAGGGGAAGTTTACAGGCGTTGTTCCACCATTGGGATATCATAAAGACCCGGAGGAAAAGGGACATCTTCTGATTGATGAGGAGACAGCACCGATTGTCCGGAAAATTTTTCAGTGGGCGGTGGATGGTCATGGAATCAACTTCATATCCAGGGAACTGGAACGCCAGCAGATTCCATGCCCTACCTGGTGGCACAGGAAACGGGGACTTCGCACTTACTACACCAAATGGGAAAAGAAAGATCCGGAGAATGGGAAATTTGTCTGGGATGAATCTTATCTCAAGTCCCTGCTGATGAATCCGGTGTACTGTGGTGACATGGCTTCCCAGAAACGGTACTACCGTTTTAAGATTGGCAATCAGGGTGATAAAGCACCAGAGGATTGGATTACAGTCAGGGATACCCACGAAGCAATTATTCCGCAGGATGTATTTGATCTGGTACAGGCAAAGATGAAAGGCAGGAAACGCCAGACAGAACAGGGGGAATACAGCATGTTTGCCGGATTGCTCCGCTGTGCAGAATGTGGCGGTGCGTTGACATTGAAGAAGACGCACACCAAAGACCAGCATGAAGTTTATACCTGTTCCACTTATATCCATAAGGGGAAAGCACACTGTACTCAGCACCGGGTGGACGCTGATGACCTGTATGATGCAGTTCTTACCAGAATCCAGGCATGTGCAAAAGCAGTCACTGGAGATGGAACAGAACTGGAAGAACGGGTAAAAGAGCTATGCGAAGAAGATACACAAGGACACAGAGACAGTCTGGAAAAACTGGTATCAAAGCAGAAAGACCGTCTGGAAACGTTAGACAGGCTGATTGCAAAACTGTATGACGACCTCATCAATGACAAGATTACAGAATCTGTTTTTGATAAGATGTTGGAGAAGACACAGAAAGAGCAGACAGACATCAAAAAGGAACTTTCCCAGAACCAGAGTGTGCTGAATACAGAAGAAAAACTGGATGCACAGTCCCAGCAGTGGATTGAAGATATCAGCGAGTATGCGGACATCAAAGAACTGGATGCCAATCTTTTGAACCGGCTAATCAGTAAAATCGTTATCTCAGAACCGCAGGAGAAAGACGGAACAGAGAATTATCGCCGCACTCCTGAAATGGTCACAATGGAAATTCATTTCAATTTAAAACCAATACCGGAGCTTGGAACCATCGAAAGAGGTTCCGGCTCCCATAAATAAGAAAAATCTATCAAAATTTAATCTATTTTAATCTTTTCAAGGCTCATTTCGAGCCAATATTTTCTCATAAAAGACATAAAACAGCTGATGGCTGGTGCCGGAATCATGCTGCTGGGAACTACCCTGATTCCACAGCTGGCAACATTGTTCTCTTAAGAGGAGTGGTAGATGAACACCATCATTGAGAGAATTACGGAAGCGATAAAGGATATCCTGATCGGGCTTATTAAGTCAAGTTTGGATAACATGTTCACGTCTGTCAATGAGCAGGTGGGAACCATAGCCGGGCAGGTGGGACAGACACCGCAGGGATGGAATGCAGGGATTTTTAATCTGATTCAGAATATATCCCAAACGGTGATTGTCCCCATTGCGGGACTGATCATCACCTTTGTCCTGTGCTATGAATTGATCACGATGGTAACACAGAAAAACAATTTCCATGAATTTGAGACTTATAACATTTTCCTCTGGATCTTCAAAGCGTATGTAGCCATTTATCTGGTGACAAATACGTTTAATATCACGATGGCGGTCTTTGATGTTGGCCAGCATGTGGTCAACAATGCCGCCGGGGTGATATCAGGAAACACTGCGGTGGATGCAACAGAAGCAATTTCACGGATTGTGGATGCCCTGGAGGATATGGAGTTAGGGGATTTGTTCCTGCTATCCATGGAAACGATGTTGATCAGTGTTACCATGCACATTCTGTCAATTATCATTACGGTAATCTTGTACGGAAGAATGATAGAAATTTACCTTTATACTTCCATAGCACCAATTCCGTTTGCCACCATGACCAATAAGGAATGGGGCAATATCGGAAACAACTATTTAAAAGGCTTGTTCGCACTGGCATTTCAGGGATTCTTCATGATGGTCTGTGTGGGAATTTATGCAGTTTTAGTAAATGCAATGACCATATCCAGTGACCTTCATGCAGCAATGTTTTCAGTAGCGGCTTATACCGTGATTCTTGCTTTTTCATTATTCAAGACCGGAAGCCTTAGCAAATCGATATTTAATGCCCACTAAGGGGCAGGAAAGGAGCGCATACCATGGCGTATGTACCAGTACCAAAAGACCTTACCAAGGTCAAAACAAAAGTAGCGTTAAATCTGACAAAGCGGCAGCTGATTTTCTTTTCACTTGCCGCAGTTGTGGGAATTCCGTTTTATCTGGTCATGAGAAAACCAATCGGTTCCAGTATCGCAGCCATCCTGATGGTAACGATCATGCTTCCGTTTTTCTTCATGGCAATGTATGAAAAAGACGGTCTTCCCTTTGAAAAAGTGGTGGCAAATATCATTCGACAGAAGTTTATCTGTCCGGCAGTAAGACCATATAAGACAGAAAATTTTTATCAGGAGATTTCCACCCTTGTAAAAAAGGAGGGTGTGCCGGATGGCAAAAAAGACAAAGCAGGAGGCTCAGCAGGAGCGTCTGTCCCTGGCGGAAAAAAGAAACCGTCAGGAAAGAAGAAACAAAAAAAGCAGAAAAGAAAGAGAACAGGAAAAGCGTAGAAAGAAGCAGGAACGGGATCGTAGGAAACAGAAAAACATTCCTACAACTGCACAGCAGAGTATTCCGTATATTCGGATGCTGCAGGATGGTATCTGCCAGGTGACAAAGACCTTTTTCTCTAAGACGATTCAGTTTTACGACATCAATTATCAGCTGGCTTTAAACGAGGATAAGACCACGATATTTGAAAATTACTGTGATTTCTTAAATTACTTTGATTCTTCCATCAGTGTGCAGCTGTCCTTTATCAATCAGCAGGTGGATGTGGCAGAATTTGAGAAAAGCATTGACATTCCGGATCAGAACGATGACTTCAATGCCATTCGTGAAGAGTACCGTACTATGCTGAAAAATCAGCTTTCCAAAGGAAATAATGGTCTGGTGAAGACAAAGTATATCACTTTTGGAATCGAAGCAGAAAGCCTGAAGGTGGCAAGACCGAGGCTTGAAAGAATTGAAACAGATATCTTAAATAATTTTAAGATTCTGGGTGCACAGGCACATTCCTTGAATGGTCTGGAAAGGCTGGAGATTCTGTATCATGTGTTCAACCAGGATCGGATTGAACCATTTAAGTTCCAGTATAAGATGCTTCCGGAAACCGGATTAAAGACCAAAGATTTTATTGCACCGACTTCCTTTAACTTTTCCAAGAATCAGACATTTTTGATGGGAAGAACGATGGGAAGTGTGAGTTATCTGCAGATTCTTGCACCGGAGCTGACAGACCGAATGCTTGCAGATTTCCTGGATGTAGATGACAGCATCAATGTCAACATTCATATCCAGTCCATTGATCAGAGTTCAGCAATCAAGATGATCAAGAGCAAGATTTCAGATTTGGATAAGATGAAGATCGAAGAGCAGAAACGAGCGGTACGTTCCGGTTATGATATGGACGTGCTTCCATCGGACCTTGTGACTTATGGAGAAGAGGCGAAGAACCTGTTGGAAGATCTGCAGTCCAGAAATGAGAGAATGTTCCTTGTAACGGTTCTGGTTATGAATACCGCAAAGAAGCGTCAGAAACTGGATAATAATATTTTCCAGGTGCAGGGGATTGCACAGAAATATAATTGTTCCTTAAAACAGCTGGATTATCAGCAGGAATCAGCACTTATGTCCTGTATTCCGCTTGGAGTCAATCGAATTGAAATTCAGAGAGGGCTTACCACATCATCAACCGCAATTTTTGTGCCATTTACGACACAGGAACTGTTTCAGGAAGGGGAAGCTCTTTATTATGGACTGAATGCGTTATCCAACAACATGATCATGGTTGACCGGAAACGTCTGAAGAACCCAAATGGACTGATTCTTGGTACACCAGGTTCCGGGAAGTCGTTCTCAGCAAAGAGAGAAATCACGAACTGTTTCCTGATTACAGAAGATGATATCATCGTCTGTGATCCAGAAGCCGAGTATTCGGCACTTGTGCAGGCACTGCATGGGCAGGTGGTTCGGGTTTCGCCGGTATCTGACCAGTATATCAATCCGATGGATCTGAACTTGAATTATTCCGAGGAAGACAATCCGCTGTCATTAAAAGCAGATTTTATTCTGTCTTTGTGTGAACTGATCGTTGGTGGAAAGAACGGACTGGAACCGGTAGAAAAAACGATTATTGACCGTTGTGTGCGGTTAGTATATCAGGAATACCTTGCCGATCCAATACCGGAGAAGATGCCAATCCTGGAGGACTTATACAACCTTCTGAGAAAACAGGAAGAGCCGGAAGCACAGCGGCTGGCTACTTCATTAGAGATCTATGTTACAGGCTCTTTGAATGTATTTAACCATCAGACAAACGTGGATATCAATAACCGCATTGTATGCTTTGACATCAAGGAACTTGGTAAGCAGCTGAAAAAGATTGGGATGCTTGTCATTCAGGATCAGGTTTGGAACAGGGTAACGATGAACCGTTCTGCCCATAAGTCCACCAGATACTATGTGGATGAGTTCCATCTTCTTTTGAAGGAAGAGCAGACCGCAGCTTATAGTGTGGAGATATGGAAGCGATTCCGTAAATGGGGTGGTATTCCAACTGGCATCACCCAGAATATTAAGGATTTGCTGTCTTCCAGGGAAATTGAGAACATTTTTGAAAACTCAGACTTCATTTATATGCTCAACCAGGCTTCCGGAGACAGGCAGATTCTTGCAAAACAGCTGAATATCTCACCAACCCAGCTGTCCTATGTAACCAACAGTAATGAGGGGGAAGGACTTCTGTTCTATGGAAATGTCATTATCCCATTCGTAGACAGATTCCCGAAGAATTCCCTCTATAAAATCATGACAACCCGCTTGGAGGAGACTTCTGAAGCAGGTTAAATCAAAGGAGAAAACAATGTTACGAGCAATTTCATATGTATTAACTTTTAGTGGCGGTGCTGTATTTGGCATCGCTTTTCTCTGTTTATTACAGGCAGGGAAAGGGTATCCAAAAAAGGAGGAGTAAGCATTGGCAGAACAGAGAATGAAAGTCAGGGATAAAAAAGTCCAAAAGATGACCAAGGATGGTCTGGTGGAAGAAAACCTGACAGATAAATCTTCTGTTCGTGTCAGTAACCGTGCCAGTGATGTGCAGATGGGAAGAAAACAGGGGGAAAAAGAAGAAAACCTTGTGGATAAGTCTCCCCGCCAGTCTGAACGGAGTGGGAAAAATATTCGTCCCTCTGTGCAAAAATCCAGAGATGCACCGGAACTGATACGGACAGAGAAGCAAAGTGAGGATTTTGGACAAAATAGAAAGCAGCAAAACCGGAAAAGGATTCGTGCTGAAGTCGGAAAAGAATCCAGACTTGCAGAAAAATCTGAAGCCGGACAGTCAGGGAGACTGAAAGAAAAACGTGCTGATCTATCAGAAAACAGAGGAGACAGCCGGAGAAATCAGACCGGCGGCAGCAAAAAGCCAAAACAAAAACAGCGTTTGAAATTTGCTTATGAGGAAACTGGTGCTTCTGTGAAAAATGACAAAGATATGGAGAAATTGAACCAGATGGATACGGATGGAGTCAATTTCCGCCATCAAAAACAGAAGGAAAAAGCCAAAAAGTTTTCTTATGAGGAGGCAAAAAAGAAAAAGGAAGCAAAGCAGCATTCCAAGAAAGCACAGGTCTATCAGGCAAATGAAGGAGAATCTTCTGGAAAGAAAAAATCCCGTTTGAAGTTTGGTGAAGGGGAATCTGTGAAAACAGAAAAAGCTTCTGTTGTCAAGAAAGCAGGAAGTGCAACTTCCGCAGCATTGCACCGTGAGATCAGCAAAAATGAAGACGATAATGCGGCGGTAGAAGGTGCCCATAAGTTAGAAGAAAGCGGCGAAGGTGTTTACCGGCTGGAACAGAGAAGTGCCAGACGCAGGAAACAGAGGGCATCCAGAAAAAGAAGCAGACTTGAAAGACAGGAAGAGAAACAGACACAGGCTGCAGGCCGTCAGGAGCAGAAGAAACTGAAAAAACAGATTCAGAAGCAACAGATCAAACGGGATTATGCCAAAGCGAAGCGAAGTGAACAGACAGTAGGAACAGCTGCAAAAGGTACGATTGATTATATTAAGAAGATTGGCGGTAAGGTCACCAACTTCTTTAAAGAAAACCGGAAGGTGTATATCAGTGTAGCAGTTCTGATCGGATTGATGTTTCTGATCATAACGAATGTCACGTCATGCTCTGCAGTGTTTTTACAAAATGTGATCACTTATACCGGAACCAGTTATCTGTCATCGGATCAGGCAATCCGGGAAGCGGAACTGTATTACACACAGCTGGAAGCTAATCTGCAGGAGCGGATCAACAACATGGAATCTGAAGAACCGGGACATGAGGAATACCGATATAACATCGGACCTATTGAGCATGATCCGTTTATCCTGATCAGTTATCTGTCAGCAAAGTATGAAGAGTTTACGTTTGAACAGGTCAAGCCGGAGCTGGATGCTTTGTTTGCAGAGCAATATCATCTGACTACAGAAGCGGTCAATGAGACTGTGACAGAGACAGCAACAGTAAGAGTTGGAGAATCTTTGGGACAGGTTGTAACAAGCGGATATTGTAACTGTCCAATCTGCTGTGGTATTTGGAGCGGAGGACCGACTGCCAGTGGAGCATATCCAACTGCCAATCATACCTTAGCAGTAGATGCTTCCAATCCGTTTGTTCCAATGGGAACAAAAGTGGTAATGAATGGTGTCGAATATACGGTAGAAGATACCGGAGCTTTCGCAAGATACGGTGTACAATTTGATGTCTATTATGACAGTCATGCGGCAGCATCTGCACATGGACATAAGACCTGGGAATGCTATCTGGCAGATGATAATGGAAGCCAGGAAGTGGAAGTGACCAGGACAAGAGATGTAGATGTGCTGAATGTCACCTTAAACAGCGGAAATCTGATGTCGATCTGTCAGGACAGGCTGGGATTTTTCCAGAAAGAACTGTTCAGTGCCTATAACGATACGAAAGGTAATTTACAGATGTTTACGACACCGGTTGATTTTAACTGGTATTCCAGTGTGACCAGCTATTATGGATACAGGATTCATCCACTATCAGGAGCAAATCAGCTTCATAATGGTATGGATATCGGAGCACCGGAAGGGACAAAAGTAATGGCAGGGCTGACCGGAACAGTTACAACTTCTGCTTATAACGACAGCTATGGCAATTATGTTGTAATCAAGGACAGTAAAGGCTATGAACTGCGGTATGCACATTTAAGCAGCCGGAGTGTATCTGCAGGAGCATCCGTCACGAAAGGTGATGAGATAGGTCTTGTAGGAAATACTGGAAATTCTACAGGAAGCCATCTTCACATTGAACTTCTGAAAAATGGAGAGCGGTTAAATCCGATCTTTTATTTGGAAACAGGAGAAGGGGCAGGCTTTGGTAGCAATGAATATACCAGTGAGGCAGCACAGCGTTTGTTAAATGAAGCAGCGAGATATCTTGGGACACCGTATGTATGGGGCGGATACTCTCCTAGTGGATTTGACTGTTCTGGATTTGTAAGTTACTGCCTGGTTCATTCTGGGGTTAGAAACACCGGAAGGTTGACAGCACAGGGATTGTACAACATTTGTACACCTGTATCACAGTCAGATGCACAGCCGGGAGATCTGATCTTCTTTACAGGAACCTACGATGCAGGAGAACCAGTAACGCATATCGGAATCTATGTGGGCAATGGTCAGATGATCCATTGTGGGCATCCGGTTCAGTATACGTCCATCAACTCTCCATACTGGCAGAGCCATTTTTATGGATTCGGGCGATGGTAAAGAAAAGGGCGGTGTAACAGCCGTCCGGAAAGGAGAAGAGATGAAAAGTCTTGAAAAAGCAACGGCAGATTATGAGAAAGCCAAAGAGAAAATGGAAGCATCCAAAGCCAGATATGAAGCAGATTTAAAGCGGTTCAAGGCTGCGGAGATTGCAAAAACAGAAGCGGAAAATCTGGAAATTGTAAGAATTATCCGTGCAATGGATATGAGTATTCCGGAATTGGAAGCTTTCAAAAAGAGAATGAAAAATGAACTGCCCGGCAGGGTAGAAATACAGAAGGAGGAAACAAAAGCCGATGATGAATCTGGAAAAAATGAAACAGAAGAAGAGAACAATTACTAAAAGCAGGGTAAAAAAGAGCTTGCTTGCAGCAACGACATTTCTTTGCCTGACAACACCTTTGCTCCAGACACAGACTGCTTATGCAGCTGAGAATACCACGCCTACAATCACGATTGAGAAACCGGATGGCTGGAAACAGGGAGAAACAACCATTGCTGTTACGGTAGATGCCAGTCATATGCCGGAAGGTTTCTCAATAGCAAAGATTGAAGCAAAAGCAGGAAAAGATGGAAGCTGGCAGGATGTAACCGGAAGCGGAAGTATCACGATCACTGGAAACCAGACAGTGTATGTGCGTGTGACAGATGGTGAGGGGAAGGTCTATGAGCAGAATCGCTCTATTAAGTGTTATGACACAGAAAAGCCTACGCTTTCTGCATCTCTGACAGATGGTGTACTGACGATTCAGGGGAATGATACCGTTTCCGGCATTACTTCTGTGACAGTTAATGGCACCACTTATACAGATTTGAAGGATGGAATGCTGAGAGTGCAACTGACACAGAAAGATTTTACAACAAAACAGATTGAAATCACGGTAACAGATGGTGCCGGAAATACTTCTGAAAAGTATGTGTTGCAGAATCCTTATTATGAATGGGCAAAGAAGCAGGCAGAGAAACAGAAAACTTCAAGTGACAGCAATGGTGCAATGGCAACCACGACCAGTGCAGATGCAACTGGGACTGAGAAAACAACGACTTCACCGCTTCCGCAGGATGCACAGGCTTCTGAGCCGACAGATGCAAAAGGAACCGTGGATGATCGGACAGTGACAGGTATTGAGGAACAGCTTAATAAAGAAGGCGAGACAGCAGATTCTGTTACTAAAACAGCTACGGAAGGCACAAAAGAGTTTTATACCATTTCAACTAAGAGTGGTAAGATTTTCTATCTGATCATTGACAATTCAAAATCTCAGGATAATGTGTATTTCCTTACCGAAGTCAGTGAGAAAGATCTGATGAACTTCACACTTTCTGATTCGGTGACACTTCCGGAAGTGGATACGGTTTATGCAGAACCAGAGAAAAAAGCAGAGGAAGAAAAACCGGAAACGACAGAGTCAGCCGAGAAAGATAAGGTAGAGGATGATATTCAGATGCCTGAAGATAAAAGTCCATTTGGAACGTATCTTTTGATTGCACTGGTTGCAGTCGGAGCTGCGGCAGGAGGATATTACTTCAAAGTTTATAAAGCAAAACATGAATATGATGACGAGGATGAGATGGAAGAGGATGAAGATGAATCCGAAGATTCAGAGTCAGAAAAACGGGAAGTAGACGATGCAGATGAGCAGGAAGAAAGTACAGAACCGGAAATCCTGAGAGATGAAGATTTTGACGATAATGTGCTGGAAGATGAAGAAGAGGAGCAGGAGTAAATGAAATTAGTGATTGCAGAAAAGCCATCGGTTGCGATGGCACTGGCTTCCGTGCTTGGAGCCAGAACAAGAAAAGATGGCTACGTGGAGGGAAACGGTTATATCGTTTCCTGGTGCGTAGGACATCTGGTGGGATTATGCGATGCATCGGAATACGATGAAAAATATAAAAAATGGAGATATGAAGATCTGCCGATTGTGCCGGAATGTTGGAAACACAAGATTTTGGAGGGCACAAAGAAGCAGTTCGGAATCTTAAAGAAACTGATGAGAGATTCCAAAGTAGATGAGGTGATCTGTGCTACTGATGCAGGACGTGAAGGTGAGCTGATCTTTCGTTTGGTGTATGAGCAGGCAGGATGCAAAAAGCCGATGAAGCGGCTCTGGATCTCATCTATGGAAGAACAGGCAATTAAAGATGGATTTGCGTCATTAAAAGACGGTTCGTGTTATGACAGTCTCTACCAGTCAGCACTTTGCAGGGCAAAGGCAGACTGGCTGGTGGGAATCAATGCGAGCCGTCTTTTTTCTGTTCTGTATAACCAGAATCTGAAAGTTGGAAGAGTACAGACACCAACACTTGCTATGATCGTGGATCGAAATCAGAAGATTAAGGAATTTACCAAAGAGAAATATTATATGGCTCATATCAAGTTTGACGATATGGATGCGGTAACAGAGAATTTTCAGAAAAAAGAAGATGCAGATAAAGTGGCTGAGGACTGCCTAGAGCGGATGTGCGAAGTGGAGAAGGATGATGTGAAAGAGAAAACGGTCCGCCCTCCGAAGCTTTATGATCTGACCACTCTGCAGAGGGAAGCAAACAGAATGTTTGGTTATACCGCACAGCAGACATTGGATGCTGTGCAGGAGATGTATGAGCAGAAGCTGGTCACTTATCCGAGAACAGACAGCCAGTATCTGACAGATGAGATGGGAGAAAGCACAGAAACTCTGATTCAGATGTTATTTGGGAAAATGCCTTATGCTGAAGGTCTGGAATATCAGCCGGACGTGAGTAAGGTATTAAATTCAAAGAAAGTATCCGATCACCATGCGATTATCCCAACCATGGAAGTAGCCAAAGCAGATATTGGTGAACTGAAAGAACGAAGCCGCAAGATTTTGTATCTGATCAGTGCCAGGGTTCTGACAGCAACTGCAGATTCTTATATTTATGAGAGTCATAAATGTCGGATTACCTGCAATTATCATACGTTTTATCTCAATGCAAAGAAAACAAAACAGGAAGGGTTCAAGACAATTGAGAAAAAACTGAAACAGTTCTTTGGAATCATTGCAGAAAAAGAAGAGCCGGAGTTGGATATCTGGGCAGGCAAGCATTATGGTCCCTGTGATTCTTTTGTATCGGAGCATTTTACACAGCCACCGAAACAGTACACAGAAGATACCCTGCTTTCTGCGATGGAACGTGCAGGGAATGAAGAGCTGACCGAAGATACAGAAAAGAAAGGACTTGGTACTCCTGCAACAAGGGCAGCAATCATTGAAAAACTGATTCAGTCTGGCTTTGTGAAAAGGGAAAAGAAAAATCTGGTGCCGACAGATGATGGAAATGTACTGATTACGGTTCTGCCGGATGAGATTAAATCTCCGAAGATGACCGCAGAGTGGGAAATGGCATTGAATCATATTGCCCAGAATACAGAGACAGCAGATGAATTCCTAAATGGGATTACAGAGCTGATGCAGGAACTGGTTGCCAGATATCAGGGTATTTCAGAAGAAAAGAAAGAGCAGTTTCAGGGAAAGGCAAAAGGAGAAGTCATTGGCAAATGTCCCCGCTGTGGAGCTGATGTCAGGGAAGGAAAAGTAAACTTTTACTGTTCTGACCGGAACTGTGCTTTTACCTTGTGGAAGAATGATAAATTCCTTGCAAGCCAGGGAAAAAAGATGGATAAGGTGGCAGCAAAGAAGTTCCTGTCTAAAGGAAAAATCCATTATAAGGATCTGGTATCCAGAAAAACAGGGAGACAGTATGAAGCAACTGTGGAAATGGTTGATCCCGGCGAGGGGAATGTGCAGTTCAATCTGAGTTTTCCGCAACGATAAGTAGTGTATTGCAGGCAGTCTAAGGACTGTCTGTTTTAATACAAATATATGAAAGAGAGGACCTTAGCATGAAGAAAAAAGGTAATTTTAGAAAAGTAGTATCTGGCTTGCTGGCAGGCATGACAATGCTTAGTACAGTGTTGTCTCCGATGACGGCATATGCAGCGGAGATCCAGCCAGAGGAAAAACCTCCACTTTATGAGGAAGTGAAAGACCTTTTGGATGAAGATGAGGTGGTGACTGCCAAAGATTATGAAATGGAAACAGGCAGTGTATTTGATGTGAAATCAGACTTTACAGGACTGGAAATCAAGGATGATAACAAGGTTAAAGTCACATTTGAGGAAGCAAAGAACGACAAGAATGAGGATTTTACGACAGATCATGCGGACACTTACAAAGCGGTCTATTATGTGGAACCGGTAAATCAGGAGCATCCGAAGTACCAGATCAGCCGAAAACTGATTGTGCGTGAGAAAGCAACAGAAACTCAGACAGAGGTGGCAGTGAGTGAAACAGTGACCGAATCCGAAACAGCTGTAAGTGAACAGCAGACAGAGGAAGCGGAGGATTCCGAAGCAGACTCGGAGGTTACCGATATTGGCGCTGATGAATTTGATGATTTAGTAGAGCAGGCACAGAATCAGGATACCTATGATGAAGAATCAGGGTTAGAACTTCATGATGTTTTGGAACAGGCAGGAGAAGAAGGCGTGGATCTTGAGGCTATGGAAGAAGGAGAGATTGCAACATTTGAAGCAGTTTCGGCTTATTCAGCAAGAAGTACACAGCAGGTAACAATTGAAAAAGGACCACTGTATAGATATGCAGATTATAATCTTGGAACCTATCTGACAGAGCCGTACTATATCAGCTACGGAAGCGTCAGAGCAATTGCGTATTGTGTACAGCCAGCAAAGCCAGGACCTGGATCTGGAAATTATACAATTACAAAGATTGGAGACAATCAGGCGTTAGCAAAAGTGTGTTATTACGGTACAGATGCCGCAGGAAGCGAGAGTTTTTTCGCTAATAAACACACGGATTTTTCAGAAGGAAAAAGATTCATCATTATTCACATGGCTGCATCATATGCCAACGGAAGCAGTGATGCATTTTACGGAACCAATGCTACAGGAGAGGCTTTGGCAAAAGAACTCTATAATTATTGTGTGAATAAGCCGGAAATACCAGATGTAGCGATGTCATTTTCAAAGCCGGATGTAAAGGCTTATGTAGATGGAAATGTTCAGAGAACGGAGAACATTCAGTTCAACGCATCTTCCCAGCAGAAAATCACAATGGACTTACCAAAAGGAGTAAAGCTCCATAATGTATCTACTGGAAATGTAAGTGCGGCAGGTGCAAGCGTAACAATTGGAGGAGGAACCACGTTTTATCTCTCAGCTCCTCTGACACAGACAAGAGATGTAAGTGCTACTTTTTCTGCAAAAATGAAGGGAAGTATTACAAAAGATTATTCAGCATATAAATTGACTACGAATGCAAGTGTTCAGGATCTGGCATTTGTATTTGGAGAAGGTGTTGCTGATGAAAAATATGTAAGCTTAAAGGTGTTCTGGATTGAACAGGCTACGATCGAAATCGTAAAGAAAGACGATACAGCGGATGTCAATCTTGCAGGTGCAGTATTCGGTGTATACAGCGATGAGGCTTGTACAAAGCTGATCACTCAGATGCCGGCAACAGATAAGAATGGAAAATCTTCTGTTACGATCATCAAGACACAGGATACTGTTTATCTGAAAGAGATCACAGCACCACAGGGATATGTAGTAAATGCAACGGCAACAAATGTAAAACTGGTAGCAAGTAAGACCTCAGCTGTAACCGTGGAAAATAAGGAACAGCTGGCAGAGCTTACCATTTACAAAGAAGGACAGGTTCTGACCGGAGCAGAGGTCAGTGAAAATGGAACGGTATTTCAGTATGAAAACCGCAGACAGAAAAATGCAGTGTATAACGTGTATGCCGGGGCAGATATCGTAACTGCTTATGGTACAAAAGTGTACAGCAAAGGTGACCTTGTAAAAGAAAACCTGACAACAGGTGAGAATGGTTCTGTCACACTGAAAAACCTGCATCTTGGAACCTACGTGGTAAAAGAAACAAAAGCACCGGACTCTTTCTATAACGGCAGCGAAGAAAAGTCAGTGACTCTAACTTATGCTGGTCAGAACAAAGAAGTTGTATTTGCAGATGTGACTTTTAACAACGAGAGACAGAAAGCAGATGTTTCTGTAGTAAAACAGGATAAAGACACCAAGAAACCACTGAAAGGCGGTATTTTTGCTCTGTATGCATCCGATGATATTAGAAATGCAGACGGAACCGTTGTTGTGAAAAAAGGAACACTGATTGAGAAAGCAACTACTGGAGCAGATGGAACTGCAAAATTCACAGCAGATCTTCCGATTGGATATTCCTATTCAGTAAAAGAAGATCAGGCGCCGGAAGGCTATGTAAGAAATACAGAAGATGTGTATACGTTCAAGTTTTCTTACACCAATGATAAAGAAGCAACCGTATCATTTGCCCATACCTTTAGCAATGACCGTGTGACAGCAAAGATCAATTTATTCAAAGTTGATAAAGAAACAGGAAAAGCAGTACCACAGGGAGATGCCACACTGAAAGGTGCAGTTTATGGACTGTATGCCCGTGAAGATATCGTGTACCCGGATGGAGCAACGGGAACTATTTATAAAGCAGGAGAGCAGGTAGCTTCTCTTACAACAGATGACAAAGGACAGGCTTCTGTAAATGGCTTATATCTTGGCAAATATTATGTCAAAGAGATTACTCCGCCGACCGGATACCTGGCAGATGCAGAAGAGCATGATCTTACATGCAGTTATGAAGGAGATATGACAGCAGAAGTAAAAAGAGAGTGCGCTTCCAGTGAGCAGGTCATCAAGCAGCCATTCCAGATCATCAAAGCAGCCAACAATGGAAAGACCGATGCAGATCTGTTATCCGGAGCTGGATTTACAGTTTATCTGAAATCTTCCCTTACAAAGAAAGCAGATGGAAGCTATGATTTTGATTCTGCCAAACCAGTAGTGAGTGGAGAAAATGGAGCAACGGAGATTTTCACAGATGAAAAAGGATATGCCTGCAGTATTCCATTACCATTTGGAAGCTATATTGTGCGTGAAACTACAACACCGCACAATTACAAGCCAGTTGATGATTTTGAAGTGAATATCACAGAGCATCATCCAAATGAGCCGCAGATCTGGCGAGTGCTTCTGGATAAAGAGTTTAAGGCAAAACTGAAAATCGTGAAAAAAGACGATGAAACAAAGAAATCCGTCCTGATTGCAGGAACAGAATTTAAGGTATATGACCTGGACAACAAAAAGTATGTGGAACAGGTAACAACTTACCCAGTGACAACAATCCATAAGTCCTATTTTACGGACAATCAGGGGTATCTGATCATGCCGAAGAATCTGAAGATCGGACATTACCGGATTGAGGAAGTCAACGCACCGGAAGGGTACACAATCAACAAGAATTATGTAGAGATTGCAGTGGATGCAAACACAGCATACCAGATGGATTCTGAAAGCGGAGATGCCATTATTACGGTAGATTACGAGAACCATCCGGTAAAAGGAAAGCTGACGATTTATAAAAAAGGTGAGATGCTGACCGGATTTAAGAAAGATTTTGTTTATGAAGAAAGATACCTGAAGGGTGCAGAATTTAATGTCTATGCAGCTGAAAATATCTATACACCGGATTACCAGAAAGATGAAAACGGAAACAGACAGCTGATCTATGCAAAAGATGCACTGGTAACAACGGTAACGACTGGGGAAGACGGAAAAGCAGTTGCTGATAACCTGCCACTTGGTTCTTACTATGTAGTAGAAAAGACTGCACCGGAAGGATTTGTCCTGAACCATGACAGATCAGATGTCGCATTTGTCTATGCAGATCAGGATACACCTGTAATCGAACAGGAAGTGACTGTTGGCGATGACCGACAGAAAGTTGTAATCCAGGTAGAAAAACAGGATGCAGAAAATGGTGCAACCGTAGCAGGAGCTGTCTTTGGTATCTATAACAAAGCGGATATTAAGGTGGATGGAAAAGTAATCGTGAAAGCAAACACACTCTTACAGGAAATGACTTCTGATAATGATGGTCTTGCAGTATGTACGCTGGATCTGCCACTTGGACAGTATTATGTGAAAGAGTTAAAAGCACCGGCTGGATTTGTATCCTCTGATGAAGTGCTGAATCTGGATGCTTATTATCAGGGACAGGATGTGAAGACAGTAAAACTGAAAACTGTGAAAAAGAATCAGCCAACAATAGTTGAAATCACAAAATCTGATGTAACAACAGGTGTGGAACTGGATGGGGCAAAACTCACCGTTCTTGATAAAGAAGGAAATGTTGTGGATCAGTGGACTTCTGTAAAAGATCAGCCACATGTGATCAAACGACTGACAGTTGGTGAGGAATACACCCTTCGTGAGGAAATGGCACCTTATGGTTATTTGAAAGCAACGGATGTGAAGTTCACGCTGGAAGATACCGCAGAGATTCAGAAAGTAGAGATGAAAGATGAAGTTCCAACAGGACTTCTGATCATTAACAAAAATGGAGAGTTTTTGGATAAAGTGACACTTCTGGACAATGTAAAAGGTACTGTGGAGCATCTCTTTGAGTATGTAACCGGAAGCCTTTCAAATGTAACTTTCGATGTATTTGCTGCGGAAGATATCAAAGCGGCAGATGGTGTCAGCGAAGATTATTTCAAAGCAGATGAAAAAGTGGGAACTATTACTACAAATTCCAATGGCATTGCACAGATGGGAGATCTCCCGGCTGGAAAATACTATGTGAAGGAAGTAAAAACAACCCATGGTTATGTGCTGGACGGAGAGCCGAGATATGTTGACCTTTCCTACCGGGACCAGAATACACCAGTCATCACTTATGATGAAAAATGGCAGAATGCCCGTCAGAAAATAAAGGTTACGGTTCTGAAGAAAGAAAAAGACACAGAACGTGTTCTTGCAGGTGGTGTCTTCGGTCTTTATACCAGTGAAGATATCAAAAATGCAAAGGGCGAGGTACTTCTTGAGAAAGACAGTTTGATCGAGCAGCGAGTAACAGATGAAAAAGGACAGATTACTTTTACGGCAGATCTTCCGGTAGACGGAAAATACTATGTGAAAGAAATCTTTGCACCGGACGGATTTGTTACAACAGAAGAAGTACAGGAGTTTACCTTTGAATATGCCGGAGAAGACCAGACAGAAGTAAGCTACGATTTTACTTTTGAAAATCAGCCAACCACAGTGGAGCTGACCAAAACAGACCTGACAACAGGTAAAGAACTTCCAGGTGCACACCTGAAAGTGACGGATTCAGATGGCAATATAGTAGATGAATGGACTTCTACGGAAGAATCCCATGTGATCAAAGAACTGGTTGTTGGTAAGGAATACACCATGACAGAGACAAAACCGGCAGATGGATATGTTACTGCAGAAAGTATTACTTTTACAGTAGAGAATACAGCAGAGGTTCAGAAGCATGAGATGAAAGATGATGTGACAAAAGTAGAGATCAGTAAGACGGATATCACAGGAGAAACTGAGATTCCGGGTGCGAAACTGACGATTCTCGATAAGGATGATCAGGTAGTAGAGAGCTGGACTTCCACAGAGGAAGCACACTATATCGAAAAACTGCCAATCGGTAAATATACCTTACGTGAAGAGCAGGCACCGAAAGGATATCTTCTGACAGCCGATGTGACGTTTGAGGTGAAAGACACCGGAGAAATTCAGAAAGTGGCTATGAAAGATGATACTGCCAAGGGAAAAGTGATTCTCAATAAGACAGATAAATCGTCAGGAGAACCACTGAAAGGGGTAGAATTTGAACTCCGTGACAGCAAAGGAAAGGTTCTGGAAACCTTAAAGACAGACGCTGCCGGTCATGCAGAAAGTAAGCTGTATGAGATTGCCACATTTAAGAACGGCAAATATGATACAGCAATCAAGTATTATCTGGTGGAAACAAAAACACTGGATGGATACACACTGGATCAGACCAAGCATGAAGTGACATTTGCTTATGCGAATGACAGTACACCAGTTGTGGAAGTTACTTTCAATCTGACAAATGAGAAACCGGAAGTTCCAGAAACACCGAACACACTGGATACACCACAGTCCCATGAAGAGACAAAGGTATCAAATGCACCGAAAACAGGTGACAGTACGAATATTTGGCTGCCGATTCTTCTTCTGGTAATCTCCACAGGAGGTATGGCAGGACTTTATATCAGAAAAAAGAAAAACAGAAAATAGCAAAGTAATTAATTTGCAGTAAAGGGGGCCCTGAATCAGGGCTCCCTTTTCAATACAACTAATGAAAGAAAGGAACAGAAAACTATGATGAAAACAATGGAAAAAAGACAGGAAGCAAAAAAGAACCAGGAGAAAACTTTAAAGAGAATGATGGCTTATCAGAAGAAAGCCGAGCAGATGGTCAGCAGAAAAAGAATGAACCATCACATGATCAGAAAGGGGTAAAAGCGTATGATGAACAGAAAAGAATTTTATGAATATGTCAAAGACAATGTAAAGGAGTATCTGCCAGAGTCTTACAAGGACGCAGAAATTACACTTCAGGAAGTAGAAAAAAATAATGGATTGAAGCTTACTGGCATTACAATTCCAAATGGAGATCAGAGAATCGTACCGAGAGTCTATCTGGATTCTTTCTACCTGGAATATGTGATTGGAAAAGATGTGGATTCTTGTGTTGGCGATGTGGTTGATATGTATATTGAAGCACAGGATAAAGCAGAATTTATTAAAATGGGAGTACCTGACATTTTCGATTATGAAAAAATGAAGGAAAAACTGCAGGTGAGAATCTGTGACCAGGAGTGGAATGAAGAACGTCTGGCAGACAAAGTAATCATGGAACACGGGGATTTTGCAGCCTATTATGCAGTAAATCTGGAGGAAAATGGAGAAGGGATCAGCAGTATTCCAGTAACAATCTCTCTGATGAATGAATGGGGAGTATCTGCTGAACAGATTCAGGCGGATGCAATGACGGCAGACCGAAAACGAGGTGTCACACTTATGGATATGAATGAGATTATCAAATCTATGATTTTTGGTGAAGAACCAGAAAACCTGCTGAATGAAAAAATGGATATGGAAGCCATGGAAAACCCAATGTTCTGTCTGACAAACAAAGCTAAGATGAATGGAGCTTCCCTGTTACTGCAGGAAGATATTCGTAAACAGATTGGGGAATGCCTGGGAAGTGATTACTTTGTCATCCCATCTTCCATTCATGAAGTGCTGATTATCCCTGATAACGGAATTTTTCAGGTCCCGGAATTAAATGCGATGGTAAAAGAAGTCAATGAGACACGGGTGGAAAGAGAGGAACAGCTTTCAGATAAAGTCCAGTTTTGCGATGGAAAGACAGCAGTCATGGAAAATGCTGAACGTAGAGAAGCACGTATTGAAAAAGCAAAAGAAGCAGAAAAGGCTGAGACAAAAGCGGCTTCAAAGGGTGGAATCCATGGAAGGTTGGAGAAAGCTAAGGCAGAAATCAAGGCAAAAGAGGAAGACAAAGTGCCAAAGAATAAGTCAAAAGATCTTGCCACAGCATTATAAAGAGTAACAACGATGATTTTAAGGGGACTGTGCTAAG
>ERZ1673740.696-NODE-696-length-34199-cov-12.733511_pt1 | contig 34199 bp, 32 predicted proteins | sample MGYA00580221_ERZ1673740 | MGnify/ENA primary metagenome ERZ1673740 (study PRJEB41218, sample SAMN15661786) | gut metagenome | host: Homo sapiens | place: Canada: London | collected 2015-08-20/2019-03-30 | study: EMG produced TPA metagenomics assembly of...
TTATAGCCGTAGTCGTTTTGAGATTCAAAATTCCGCAACGATGACCTTAGTTCACTCATCATTGAGAAAACCATTGGATCTCAGAATATTGGCGGCGAGATTTTCCGTCATTGAACGTTGAGGATTCACGCCCTGCCAGAAATAAGGGATTCCGCCCAACACGGCGTAGCCGCGAAAAACGTCATCCACTGAGTAAGAAGGCACAAATTCGGCGACCGTCTGAAAAGGAAGCGGACGAACTTTCATGATGGTTCTCGCTCGCCCGTAAAGAGGATTCTTTTCTCCCAAAACTTCTTTGGCGATAAAAGACACGGCGCTGCCACAAAGCACCAGCAGAATGTTTTCTCGGGACAGCTCCTCGTCCCAAAGCACCTGAAGCTCGGAGAGTATGCTCGGACGCTCCTTGGCAATGTATTGAAATTCGTCAATGACAATCACCTTGCGAGCCGGTGACGGCTGAGTCGCAAGTGCCCTGAGCGCCGAAGTCCACTCGAGATAGCGCAATTGAGGATTTCCGCAAAATGCTCCCACAGCCTGAGAAAAACGATCCAATTGGTACGGATCTTTCCATGCTTTCGCTGTGTAGAAAAAAGCAGGTTTTCCTTCACAGAATTTTTGAATAAGTGCCGTTTTTCCAATACGCCGATGGCCGTAAATAATTGCCATTTCGGCTATTTTGCTGTCATACGCATCCTGCAATGATTCAAGTTCACCGACGCGACCATAGAAATCTGTGTCGCCCATCTTCTGCTCCTGCGCCAACTATTTTATTTTCCTGATTTAACTATTAAAGATTATGTTCCGCCAGATCGCAATCTGCCAGATCATAATCTTCACACTTTCCTATCGCTCCCCGACACGCTCAGATCTGCCGCAATTCAATCGGCCTTGAGTAAATCATTCCTCTTCGTCGTCGGACAGAGTGACAAACACTCTCGCCTCATTTTGCAATCCGTCAGCGCGTCAAGCCGCTGCGCCTCAATGAACGGTCTACGCCCCGCTGCGCGGGGCCCCTCCATTAAGCGAGGCTTTGGGCTTGACACGATCACCCCTGAGTCGAAGTTGACCTCGACTCGTTACGTCGTCATGGTAAGGAGGATGATGCAAGGATAGAATCGAAGGAGACTCTCTGACGAGACTGTTTGGTGTCAACCAAATCAGGTCTTTGTAAAAAAAGCTGTCGACAGTTTTAGGCAAAAACCAAAGAACTGTTTACTTATTCAGTCACACCGCAGAAAACTGTCAACCAATTTCAGGCCAGGTCAGAGACCTGCATATATGCATCAAAATCCTGGGAATTTGATGCATGGATGCATGCTATTTCTAGAAATTTGATGCATTTTTGCACCAAATACCCTGCACTGAGATAAGCAAAAACTCTGGAGAAGGAAGGATGCGACGAATTGCAATGGACAAACTTGATGATGCAGTTCGCATAAAGCATCATGAAACAAAGCGCCTGATGCTTCTGGCTTTGGATAAGCAGAAAGCGATCTTTTCGAGCAATGACACGCAGTGAGGCGGTGAGTGGTCCTGGTCATTGAGCGGCAGACCGTCTCTTCCCGACACGCTCAGATCTGCCGCAATTCAGTTGGCCTTGAGCAAATCATTCCACTTCGTCGTCGGACAGGGTGATAAATACTCTCGCCGCATGGCCCACTGCGCAGAACACTTGGCACTTGCGAGCGTCACCACCTTGCCGCCGAACTTCTCGTTCAGAGCCTCAATCGAAGCCTGAATCCGCTCTCGACGCTTCAAAACCTCGATCTCATCCATGTCAAAGAGCGTCGTCGGCACCAAAGATTGCTCTGCCGGAATCAAATCAGCAAGCATGACGCCCGCTTTCTTGTACCCGTATCCTTCCTTGAAGAAAGCTCGTACCAGATCGTGTGCGGCCTGTGTGAGTGTGATCACGTCCGCACACGCGTGTTGCAATGGTCTGTACTCGACAACGGCGTGATAACGCCTGTTGGCCTTAAACGGATCGGTATGAAACATCACCCCCACCGTTTTGGCGGCGTTGCCCTCTTTGCGCAACACATTGACGGCTTCTGCCATGTGAACCGATACAGCCGCAAGAATGGCGTCCATGTCGCTGCATGCCACGGCAAAACTACGCGTTCGAACAATCTGTTGCCGCGGCTGCGGATTTTCTTCCAAAGGAATACAGGAGACGCCGAGAATTTCTCTGTGGGTACGCTCAAGCACAACCGTGAAGCGCCTGCGAATGAGTGAAGCATCCATCCGGGCAAAATCAAGCACCGTCTTCACGCCCATCGCTTCCAACCTCTCGCGGTTTCTGGAGCCGATTCCCCAGATTTCCTTGATCGGCGTAATCGCCATGGCTTTGCGTTGCCGCTCCGGCGTCAGCTCCAGCCAATTGACAACGCCGTTAAAAACCGGATAGGTCTTGGCAAAGTGGTCGCACAGTTTGGCTAGCGTCTTGGTGGGAGCAATGCCGGCACACGTCGGGATGCCGACCCACTTGTAGACACGCTGCCGTATGGATTGCACCAACGTGGTCAATCGCACCGGATCCCCGTCTTCAACCCCCGTCAAATCCCCGAACACCTCGTCGATGGAATACGACTCCATGCGCGGAATCATGCCGGCAACGGTTCTCTGCATTCGCCCTGAAATCGAGTTGTAAAGCTCGTAGTTGGACGAGAGCACAGCCACCTTGTTGGCTTCGACAATGTCCTTCACCTTGAAAAGCGGCATACCGCGTTTGAGCCCCACAGCCTTGGCTTCCTTGGTGAGCGCCACGATGCAGCCGTCGTTGTTGGAAAGCACAACAACAGGCTTGCCGCGCAGTTCCGGTCGAAAGAGCCGCTCGCAACTGCAGTAAAACGAATTGCCGTCCAAATGGAGAAAAATAGGTGTCAACATTTGCATACGAATATTGTTTTGAGGTAGCATAAGGCATCCGTATACAAATCACAAGTTTTCACACCATGGAAAAAACCAAGAAACAGCGTCCTAACAAAGAACACAAACCGTTAGGAAGACCTCGCCTGACGGACGAACTGCTCGACACCAATCTCCAGGTACGCGTGACCAAGAAGCTTGCCGATACCTGCAAGTCACTGGGTGGCGCAAACTTTATGAGACCACTGCTTGAAGCGGCAACGCAACGGGCTATGGCGCTCAAGAAACTGGCTCCCGCTCGTCCCGTTGAAGAATCCGAAAGCATCAAGTTCATTGACTTGACGGTTCAGTGCGGCTTTCCCTCCCCTGCTGCGGACTATGCCGAAAACGATCTGTCGCTCAACGACTACTTCGTGAAAAACAAGGATGCAACGTTCGTCATTGAAGCACGCGGTGACTCCATGATCGACGCCGGCATCTACGAGGGCGACATTCTCATCATCGATCGCTCCATCGAACCGCGCCGCGGCGACATTGTGCTTGCCTATTTGCAGGGAGACTTCACGCTCAAAAAGCTCGAATTTGTCGACGGCAAACCGGAACTGCACCCGCAAAACAGCTCCGGCAACTACCCGATCATTCACCCGGGCGAATACGACGACTTCCAGATCGAAGGCGTTTTGGTCGGTTCCGGTCGCAAGTACCGCAATTAAGGAGACCGGCACTATGGCCAACGAACCTGAAAAGGTGTACTCCTCAACGCGTTTCGGGTGTGAGCCGGGCGAAGAAGACATTACGATCAACTACTTCGGCAATCGCCGTTTTGAAGTGCGAGGCAAAGATATCGCCGGACCTCTCATCTTTGCGACGGACGATTCGCTCGATCCGGACGTTCCGAAAGGAGCAAAACTCTTGGTGAACGAGCGACAGACCACGGTCGACAGTGGCGGCTACTATGTTTTTCGAAATGCCAACGGCGGCAACGGCTTTGATATCGCCTTGGTGGAACCGTTGGAAGACGGCACCTACCGCTACGTTTTCGACCGCAAAAATCCGCAGATCCTTTCGGATTTGTCCGATCTGAGTCCGGTCGGTCGAGTGTGTGAAGTCCAAACGCAGATAGAAATCGAAGAGTTCGAAACGCCGGCCAACAGCGGACTGTCTTTTGACGAAAAGGCTCGCAAAAAAGTACAGGTGTGGTGGCCAATATGGACTGAAATCACACCGGTAGCTTCCAATCAGACATCTCTTTCTCAATGAAGCAAAGGGACAGATGTCACGTCTGTCCCTTATGTTTTTCTGCCATTGAATGCCACTCTACTCAAGTGGCATTCAGACGATCACATCCACGGCTTCTGTGCAGCAGCCTGCTTGCCTGCAATTCGACCGTTGATAAGCGCATCGAGCCCAGACGCACCGCACCGTGCACGCCGCCCGCGGCTTCGCCGGCAGCGTACAGGCCCGGAATCAAATGACCCTGAACATGGTAGACCTGCGCCTTTTCGTTGGTGTAGAGACCGCCCATGCAGTGGTGAATCTTGGGCGACATGCGTGCAACATACTAGGGACCGTTTTCGAGCTTCTTTGCTTTAGCGTTTACGGGACGCCCGATCGGATCCTTCTTGGTATCAACCGCCTTGTTCGCTTCAGCAATGGTCTGCTTGAGCGCCTCAATAGGAACATTGAACTTCTTGGCCAAATCTTCGAGCGTCTTGAATTCGAACACCATGCCGCGTTCAAGCTGACGCTTGATCATGCCCGGACGAATTTCCTGGAAGGATGCAGCGGTACCAGCGTCACCGATAGCCAAGCAGTCGTGTCCTTGGTTGAGGCGCTCGAGAATGGCAAGCGAACGCACCTTGCGGTTGGCCAGTTCGTTTACAAAGCGCTTGCCGGTCGTCACATCGACCCAGACACCGAACATAGAAACATGACTCAACCAGGCAAAACCGATGCCGAAACCGTTCGGAGCTTTGCAAGAACCTTTTGGCCGAAAGCGGTCGGCTGAAGCGGACGTCGACTACGGTCGATGAGCGTCTCTCCGAGATCATCTTCAATTTGCGCCAGTAGTCGACTGAGTTTGCTGACCGACAGAGCCAGCTCGATTGCCGCTCGCGACAAGCTGCCGGTTTCAGGAATTTTGACGAAGACCTTCCAAGCAACGATGTTGGATGACGTGGTTCGCATGCGGGTTCCCAAAAGTTCACTGTCGGAGAGTTAATTTGACCAGGAAAACGGCAATGGTCGAGTTTCCCTTAAGATCCAGGAGGAACACTCCCCATCAGCCATTCCAACGCATTCATTCGCCAAATGCCGTTGTAATTGAGAGGCGGATCATCATCAAGCGTCAGAAGAATCTTCGGATGATTGTCCGCGACTGCCTGAAGCGGCCGCAGTTCCCGATTGAGCGTCGCTTCATCGCGTACAGTGGCCGCAACCTGGAAATAGCAAACTGCATTGTCGTCGCGCGCCACAAAATCAACCTCAAAGTCTTCGTACTTGCCTACACTGACATCGAAGCCTCGACGCAACAGTTCAAGGTAGATGACATTTTCAAGAAGGTGCCCGACATCCGTTCCTGCACGGCCCAAAACAATGCGGCGCAACGCCAAATCAACAGCGTAGTACTTCTCCAGTCGAACCAGCAGCCGTTTTCCCTTTACGTCAAAGCGTTTTGCCTCATAAAAAAGCTGACTAGCGACAAGTGCCGACAGATACTTGTCAATTGTTTTTGCATCAGCACTGCGTCGCGTGGAACTAAGCGTATTGGCAATTTTTCGAGTCGACAATTCACTGCCTATACTGTCGAATAGAAACCGTACGAGGCTTTCAAGCACGGATGTGTCGGTAATCTTGCAACGAGAAACGACATCCTTGTAAAGAATCGTCGTCAGCACGCCTTCAAGATACGATCTAAGTGACTGATCCGTATCGAACTCGAGAGCCAAGGGAAAAGAGCTTTTTTCCAAATACCGTCGATACGCAGAGGACAACGAGTCGCCGGCATGCGTGGCTTCCACAAACTCCCTGAAGGAGAGCGGCAGCATCTTGATCTCAACGTAGCGGCCCGTGAGCATCGTGGCAATGTCAGCCGAAAGCAAATTGGCATTTGACCCGGTGACGTACAGATCAACATTCTCGCGAATGAAAAGACTATCAATAACTTGCACGAAATCGCGAACACATTGGATTTCATCAAGCATGATATAAGTTATCTTTCCTTTGACAAGCTTCGACTTCAAGTAGTCGTGAAGTGTCTTGGGATCTCGAAACGAGTACGCATCGAAATCCTCAAAATTAATGCACACGATCCGCTCATCCTCTACGCCGTCGGCAAGCAAAGTCTCTCGCAGCAAGCTTAAGAGCGATGATTTGCCACAGCGGCGAACACCGGTAATAACCTTGATGATTTGCTTGTCACGGAAGGCAAGCAATTGTCTTTGATAGTCAGGACGAGGAAAAAGCTGCATATCGAAAGATGAGGAATGATTTCCTCGTTTTATGTAATTTTCCGGAAAATATGGATTTAATTCCTCATTCTATCGCAAGGTAAGACAATCACGGCGGCGCGGCATGTCAAAATGCAAACAGAATTGCGATCCATCGCCTGAGGTCCAATCCATTACCACTTGACAGCGCGCCTACCTCCCGTTTATCAAAAAGCGCCAAATCTACCGCACACGCCTTTTGACATTTGTTCGTTCTGAACTCCCACGGCTTTCTCCGTGAGGCTACGCTCTTGAGAACTATACTCTGCGACAAAAATAGACGGATGCCGTCACCAGACATGGAGAACCTAAACACAATGCCAAAAGCAATCATCGTCGGCGCAACGTCCGGCATCGGCAAAGAACTCACATTGCAACTACTTGCCAAAGGCTGGGAACTCGGCATTGCGGGAAGACGCACCGAGCGGCTTGAAGAAATCAAAGCCAAAGCACCCGAGAAAATTCGTATCCGCCGCATTGACGTGCGCTCTGACGATGCCGCCAGCGACCTGCTAGCTCTGATCGCTGATCTGGGCGGAATGGATCTGTACGTTCACTGCTCCGGCATCGGGTGCCAGAACATGGAACTCAACCCCGGTGCCGAATTGAACACCGTCGCAACCAACGTCGACGGCTTCGTGCGGCTTGTGGACTGCGCTTTCTCCTACTTCCTCGGAAAAGGTGGCGGACATCTGTGCATCATCAGTTCGATTGCCGGCACAAAAGGCCTCGGAGCCGCCAGTGCTTACTCAGCCTCAAAGGCGTTTCAGAACACCTATCTGGATGCTCTGGAGCAACTGTCCGTGATGCGACAGTGCCCGCTGACCTTCACCGACGTGCGGCCCGGCTTTGTCGACACAGATCTGCTCGCCGACGGCAAGACATACCCGTTCAAGATGAACGTCACGGACGTCGCCTCCTCCATCGTCAAGGGCATTGAAACGAAAAAGCGAGTCTTGGTCATTGACTGGAAATACAAGCTTCTCGTCTTTTTCTGGCGTCTGGTGCCGCAGTGCCTTTGGAAGTACTTCCCGATCAAGAGCTAAACGCGGAACAAAACGGTATTTCCGTCTGACCGCTTCGGTGGAAGATTACCGAAAAACTCCGTCTTTGCTTTTCAGCCTTCAGGCATCGAGAGAGCCCCCATCAAAGATTAGTAAAATAAAAACCAAAAACACACCCAATGAATATTTTTTAGCCTGCTTTTAGGAGTGTTTTATGTCGGAACTTGCCAGCTTGAATCTCAAGTTGCCCTCCACGCTAAAAAACGACTTTACTCAGACGGCTGAAGCTCTCGGCATGCCGGCTGCAACGGCACTTAAAGTTCTCATTACCCGTTTTGTTGAAGTAGGAGGCTTTCCATTCGACGTGAGAATTCAACGCCAGGGCTTTAACTGGAATGATCCTCGCATCATTAAAACTTATCATCAAAATGGAAAACTGATGATGCCCGCTAAATGGCGCGATGAGGACGACGATGATGATGTCGAATAATCAGTCGTTGCCGGAGTGATTGACGTAACGATACGATCAATTCGAGGCGGGGGATACATATTGGATGTGGCAAACAATCCAAAAGTTTGAAAAAAACGCTCGGCTCCCCTCTTCCAAGAATCGAGCGTTCAATCGCTTGATGGCTTCTTGCGAAACCAACCGTCGACTAGGACTGAGTTTGGTCTTGAGGCAGGCAAGTAGCTCACGTTTGTCACTGACTACTTGCCTTATTTGTGTCTCCTAGAACAGATACATCCCCACCGTAAAGACTGCTAAGGCTATACAAACAGGAATGAATGTTCGTTTGCAAATGTCAATCGGATTCACTCCGGCAATTGACGCAATGACAATAACCCCACCAGCAACAGGAGAAATGGTACGTCCAAGACCGGCAGCAACCTGAGCAACAGCACCGAGTTGAACGACCGTCATACCAAAGTCAGCTGCATGCGGCGTAATCACCTCATTGAAAGCCAACGCAGCTGCGTTTCCTGAACCGCAAACGATTGCCATCAACCACGGGCCAATGACGGCCGAAGCCATGGCCACCGATTCTGATCCTTTCATCGTATCAACCAATGCTCCGGTCAGGCCGATTGATTTCATGCCGGAGGCAAACACCGCAGCGGCAGCAATCAGAAGAGCCACTTCGCAGAAAGCATCACCGCAGCCGCGGCAAAACTTTTTAGATACCTCGCCGGGATTGAGTTTGTTGATCAACCCAACGATCAGCCCTACGCCAGTCCCAATGAGCATGCAGCACGGAACTGTAAACACATTCGACGGCAACCAACCGACTTGCTTGGAGGCTATGACCAGCAAGAAGAGCGGCAAAATCGGCACCAACGCGTAGAAGTAGTTAACTTTAAATTCTTCAGTCTGATCTTCCTGGGAAACTTCTACGGAGTTCTGACTTCCAACACCTTCCTTCATGATCACGGCCAAGATAGCCAACGCAACAGCTGCGATCAACGATCCGACAAAAGCAGGGAAGAATTCTTCAAGAATCACAATCATTGCGTCCGGGGACTCAATTTCTCCGGCTTTGAACGCGATATCAGCAATCTGCGGATTAAACATCAAGCCGGGACTCACCACTGAACCCCACGTCCCCAGAAATACCGCCGCAGCGGCCATAACGGGACGGACCTTGAGCGCTATGAGAGCAGGAATCAACAAAACGCCTACAGCAGCGGCGATGCCGACGGCTGACGGCAAGACAATGTTCAGTACCCAAGTGATCACAACCGCCCCGGGTATGACCAACGTGGGAACCTTTGCCAGCGGACGTACCAATGCATTGACCAAGTGATCCGCGCACTTTGTATAACTCATGACATAACCGAAACCCATCACGGTTGTGTAGGTAGGAACCAACCCGCCGTTTACAAACTGTTTTACAAAGGCATCGATCGCCTGGGGAAAACCGATGGTTGAACCGCCGAAAGATATGCCAATCAACGTCATCAACATACCCGACAGGAACAGAACCAACCGTGCCTCGTAGTTTTTGTAAATAAGCCAGAAAGTACCCAGCACCACCGCAATACCAATCCAGATCATCTTTTTTCTCCTGAATTTGTCATCTGAAACCAGGGCTAATTGAAACGATTGAGGCGATAGTCAAACAGCGCTTGCATATCAGCAACGCGTGCGTTTAACCCAGCCTCTAAGGCGGCTTTTTTGCCATTCGGTGTGGTCAAAAGTGTTCCGCCCTTGCCGACCACTTTGTTGTAGAGAAGGGTTGGATTACCCATGGAAAACGCATGGACGGCTTTTTGTTTGGCGTAATCCACAACCGTAATGTCCGCATCCGCCCCAACAACCAACCTTCCTTTGTTGGCTAACCCCAAAAGATTGGCCGCTGAAGTGCTTGACTTAAAAACAAACTCTTTGAGAGTAATCGCTCCGAACTTCACGAGCGACAACCCGTTTTCAAGAATGACATTGCGGGGAATGCCTCCTCCGTCCGTACAGAAACTATCCGAAAGAAACGTTCCGTTTGGACGCTTTTGGGTAGCGAAATAAAAATTTGACAAAGACGGATTAACTGCGAAACTCATTGATGCATTTGTGTTCTGCTCAAGCCAGAGTCGAAGTCCTTCGTTAGGCTCAGCCAATACAACAGAATCTGTCTTCTGAAGATGCACCCTCGCAAAGCCGTCCTCAATTGCCTCACGCAAACCTTGTTGTGTTTCCTCATAGCCATGGGAGTGCAGGCAATTCCGCGTAATACCGCTTTCGGGCACTCCATCAATGCATTTCCCGGAGCAGCCATTGATGGGTGACAAATAACTTTCGCTGTCAATCTCAGGATGCGATTGGAGAATCTTCTCCACAAAGGCAATTTCCTGAAGCACATCAAGTATGTTGCCCCGACAGTATGCGTTCGTATGCGCCAAATGAAACGCGTGACCCTCAGCACAATCAACGATCTCCTTAACTCCGTTGATATTGGAACCTTGCTCGGTTGAACCGGCATGAATTCCCAGGTAGACGCCGTTGTTGTCGCACAACCTGATGAGTTGAGCAGATGCTTCGGGAGTAAGCGGATAGTGTCCACCAAGTAGCTTCACGCCAAAGGCTCCGCGATCCAGTGCGTTGAAAATGACTTCAGACAGTTCCTCTGCTTTTGGCGACGCAGACTGAACATTCCACCCCGGTCGAATCATTTCAAGACAGCCGACCGTAATGCCGCTGCCGTCTTCACGCAAGCCCTCTTTCACGTCTTCCAATGGCCCCGCCATCTCCAACGCTGTAGTTACACCGGCAAGGGCAAGCATCTTGTAGCTCTTTCTACCGGCCAACCATGATGAGGCATGCATATGGCTGTCAATGATGCCCGGAATAACCAGCAATCCCGCTGCATCGATGCGTCGTTTGGCCGATTCGGTCGCTTTCCCAATAGCCGTTATCACGCCATCCTTGACTGATATGTCGGCCATGGTGTCTGTGTTGCTGAACCAATCGACCACATGACCGTTCTCGATAATGAGATCCTGCATAAGTAGTCACCTTTACTGTTGTGTATTTTTGTTGATGCTGCTCGGATCCTCAGCAACCCAAACAGTAAAGAGACATTTGACTTTTGAAAAATATTATTTATGACGAGTCTGATTAAGACAAATGTTATACTCGAGACGAACAAACTCGAAAGAAGAAGAAAATGGCCAACCGAATCCTCAAGCATCTGGAAGCGATCATCGAGACCGGTTCGATCCTTGCTGCAAGTCGCCGTCTTTTCGTCTCTCAGCCGTCACTTTCTCAATACGTCAAACGACTTGAAGAAGAGTACGAAATCACGATATTTGACCGGCAAACCTCACCGTGGACTCTGACGCAGGAAGGTCGGGAACTGATTGAGGCTCAAAGGCAAATCGATGAAATTGAGCGCGAATGCCGACAGCGCTTCGCCGACCGACGCGCACTTAAGACCGGTGACCTGCGCATCGGCAGTACAGCCTATCGAACAGCGACGCTTCTCAACCCCGTTCTTTCCCGATTTAAGAAAGAAAATCCGAGCATCGTTGTGCGCATTGAAGAAGGCAACACTGCCGAAGTACTGGCCATGATTGAATCGGGCCGAGTTGATTGTGGCATTGTCATTTCTTCAATGGTCCCCGGTTCCCTGGATCATGTCCAGGTCTACAGTGAAGAGGTGCTTATCGGTCTTCCCGGAGATCATCCATACGTCAAATCTCACCCCAAACCGCCTGCTCGCTTTGATCCGCTGGACCTCAGCGACATTCCTGATACGCCGTTCATCATTATGAAAATGGGACAGGCATTTCATGAGTATTTCTATCAACTCTGTCAACTCAATAAAGCGAAAACTCCTGTCACACTCGAAACTCAATCAATTCTGACGGTTCCAGCGCTCATTTCTACGGGTATTGGCGCTGCACTGATTCCTTCCACCATTGTTGAGGATTGCTTGGCTCGAGAGATAGCTATTTATCGGCCGTCGCCCATGTTCCCTCCCAACAACGTTTCCATTGCCTGGAAACGCAATCGATATCAGTCTCTGGCAACACGCCAATTCATCGACAAGGCCTTGGAATGGCTACAGCCTTAACGAGAAAACAGAACCGTTAAAGTAACAAACGCCCACAGGCCTAGTTCCGTCCAACTTAGATTTCCTCGCGAACACAGTCTCACCATGCATCTCGAGGGATTTTGTGTCATAAGGCTTCCCCTCCGACCTTCCCAAATAAAAACGCCCGACTCCCATTCCGAGAATCGAGCGTTCAGTCGCTTAAGCGCTTTTGTCAGGCCAGCCAATGTCCGGCTATCAGACCCGTCACCATCAGCATTGAAAACCTCAGCTGCGTCTTGGCTGTCGAAGCGTCCAACGTAGCAATGCTTGCCGTATTCACACCGTCAAATCGCAAAGCTTGTTTGCACAGAGTCATCACTACCACGGCAATCGGCAAAGTAAGCAGCACTGTCATCGGCAAAATTCCAAACCAAACCGTTGCCAACATAATCGCAAACGGCACGAGCATCTCAAACTGATAAAGCCACACCGACCGTTTTTGCCCCAATACTGAGGCAAGCGTACGAATGCCGGCCAGAGTATCCGTCTGAGCATCTCGCAGGTTATTGGCATGCAAAATGCCGACCGTCAGAATGCCGGTGGGCAATACCGCCCAGATAGCATCAAGCGACCACGTACAAGGAGGTCAAGCACGGAAAACCGCGGAACCGTTCACCCTTGCGAAAAAGAACACAGGACATCGTTTTAATCGTTTACTACGCCAATACAGGAAAGATTGCCAGGGCTAAATCCCTTTGAGTACAGGGTATCGTTTCAATGTGAACGTTCGGGACTTCGGTGCTAAGGGCGAGTCTAAATCCCTTTGAGTACAGGGTATCGTTTCAATATTGCATTTGCTGGTACAAGGAAGCAGAACAGTCTAAATCCCTTTGAGTACAGGGTATCGTTTCAATCCTTGAGGGTGAAAAAATACAACAAAATCAATGCGCTAAAGAGAGCAATTCCAACTTTTGGATGCCATCTCAGAGCAGGGGTTGCAAACGTGTATTTCTTCAACATGCCACTCTTCCAACACGAGACTACCTAGCTTATGGATCGGAGTCAAATAACTCGGATTATCTACCCCACATTGCTCTCTTTTTCTGCGCAATCCTTCCACGGTCACCTGAGCACTCCGAAACTCGGCAGCCTCCAGTCTTATTGCCTATGAGCTCAGTCGTTTACTGCTAACTATTATCGTAAAGGTAAAACAGTTGACAGCGATCAATAGCCAACGTCAAGTGAGACCATGAAGAGTCTGATATCCGAATCTCCATGGACGGTTCCGAAAACTCCCGTGACTTCATTATTTGAGGCAATGGCCTGTGTGGCTGCCTGCTCGGTGTCGGAAGTCGGCTGTGCCGTGGCTCGACCGCCATAGAGCCTCAATTCCTCAACCGCATACTCATCGAAACCAACGGTGACTTTGTTATTCAAAGCTTCTGCCGATACGCCGGTCACATGAGCCCCGGCGACTTGCATCTCCCGAGCTTCCGCTGTCCCGACGCTCATCGTTACCCATGAGCCGGACGCCGTGCCTGTCGAACCGTCAACGACCGAGCCGTAAAAGCCCGTACTTTCTCCACTCGACGAAACGTCAAGCGTTTCGGCCGTCACATTGAGTCCGTTGCCTTGGGCAAGTGCATTTGAACTCGACTCAACCGAAGCTCCAGTCCATCGGCCGGAAGCCGTAACGTTCTGCGCCTGCACGTTCAATATGTTGTCGGAAGCTTGAGCCAACGTTTGAGCCGTTTGATCCTCGCCGAGAGCAGACACCTCGGCTGCGGCAAGCTCAGCAAGGGAAAAATCCTCGCTCAACGCAAGCGTCAAACTGTTTCGGCTTGCCGAGGCACTCCGAGTGCCGTCAACCACCACCGCTGCGGCAGAAGCACCGGACTGAATTTGGCTTTGGTCAAGCTTCAGAGCAATATCCTGCAAAACAGGTTCTTCGCCGCTTGCCTGCTCACCGATGACTTTGTCCAAGCGGGCTTGAGTCCAAGGAGCCGCTGTCGCTCCCTGTCCGATGGTTGTCAAAACAGCAGCCACTGCTGCAGCAATCAGAGAAGGTTTATTCATTTTTGTATCCGCAACAAATCGTTTGTGTATCTCGATCTCTCGGCTTCGCCGGCCGGTTGGCGAGAATACACAACAAAGCGGCCGTACCGCCTGCGCTCGGGGAATTATTGAAAAATCTGCAAAATTATGTCGTGAAATCAATGCATTTGACGCTGCTCTGCAGCCTTTTTCAAAGAACCCCCAAAAAAAACTACAAAAAAAGCTTCGGCACGCTTTCAGGCCCATAAAATTCAGCTCACCCGCTTCTTTGGAATATTTTGCCCTTTCGTTGCCATGCCCCGACATACGCTTCTGGCTTCCGCCGTCCTTTTGGCCATGACTTTTCAGGCTCATGCCTGGAGCCTCAACTCCGATATCTGGTACTACGCCGATCAGGTTTTGACCGGCTCTCAAGCCGCCTCCGAACCAGTCGACAGTACGCTCTTTCCGTTGGCAAACCCCGAAGCCGGCCATATGCCCAATCTTTGGGTTTCCGCCACATTAGGCCACGATTTGGCCGGCAATGAAGTTCGTCTTGACAATTCGACGCTCACCGTCAGCCGCCCGCTCGGCTCCGAACTGACCGCAGGCAGACTTTCAGCCGTTCAGGTGACCGGAGCGTCAGACATCGGAACACTGTATCTGAGAAACAACACGCTCAAGCTCTCCGGGGCATTGGCTGAAGATACAGACACCTATGAAATCGCCACGGCACTGATAACCGATCAAACCAATATTGATTCGCTCACGGCAAGCGGCAATCTTCTGGAAATCGATCAGGCAAATCTCGCGTATACCCGTCAAGGCAGCCTTCCGGACATCGGAAGCTTTTTAAGAGAGAATCTCTCATCGGTAACAATTGGACAGCTCGCAGCTGATCACAACGCCGTCCGCATCACCAACTCCGAGCTGTCGGTCAACGTATTTGCGGTCAGGGCCTCGGTCACCGAAAGCGCCCAAACACTCGACAATTCCGTTGTAATTCAGGACTCCACGTTCGTCGGCGATCATCAATTTGATGTCATCGCCGTCAATGGGCTCGGCTCAGACACGGGATCCCTTGCGTCACAGCAAAGTTCCGTCGTCATCAGCAACGTGAAGCATGACGGGCAGTCGTTCTATTCGATTGCAGCGGATCAACTCCAATCGGCAATCTCGGTCTCCTCGTCTGACGCCAGCGTGATACTGGATAATTTTCAAACCGACGCGAAAGCCACAGGACAAATCTGTGCATCCAACCTGCAGGGACGTCACAACGCCGAGGCTTCAAACGGCACTCTCGACATCCGACACTCCACAGTCACAGGCACGTTGAGAGGCTCTCTTATTGCGCTTTCTTCGTTGAACAGCGATCTGACTTTTGGTTCCGTTGTAGCTCACAACAATACTCTGGCAATAAACGACAGCATGTTGGGTGAGAATTTGTCCGATGACTCTGCCAGTGTCTACGGCGTCGAAGCAACCAGCGGAACGCCGACCTCATTCGATCTGAGCTCCAACAGTGTTTCCATCAGTGACTCCACCATTAAAGGCAGTTGGCAGATCGTCGGTGCTTCAGCTTCCGGTGACATTGACTTCTTCAACCCTCAGCAATCGACTGCCGTCTTTACGAACAACTCGGTCATTCTGTCCAACACACAAACGCAGGATGGCGACGCGGACATTTTCGGAATCCTTGCTGAGAATCTTTTATCGGCTCAAGCCGTCGGAACAACGGTTCAGATCGCTGACTCCGAAGTCAGTTCGGTCTACGGCGTAAGTCTTGATTCCGTTGAATCAGCGCAAGCAATTGGGACGTCCGTTCAGATTGCTGGCTCCGAAGTCAACTCGGTCTACGGCGTAAGACTCAGTTCCGTTGCTTCAACTTCCATACAAGACACGACGGTGGCTGTCACGGATCATTCCGTTGTGAGCACGATCATCGGCGTTTCAGCCAGAAGTAGCGATCATGTCGATATCGTCAACACCTCTATTGTCATCGCCGACTCAACCGTTGCCGGAACCGTATCGCTTGCCCGCTTGGGAGGCAAGACGTTTTTGGGGACGTCTTCGGGCAACACGTTGACGCTTTCCAACGCAACCGTGGGCAGCGTCATGGGGGTATACGGCGACTACAGTTCACAGGACTCATTCGGTGAAAACAGCCGCCTCATCCTGTCCGGAAACAACACCGTTGAAAATTACCTCACGCATTTTGACAACGTTGACTTCTACGTCACGAAAGAAAATGCCTCGGCTCCGATCTTGACGCTCGGCGCGACCAGTCAAGACAATCTGTCCGTCAGTACGCTCAATGGAAACGACTCTGCCGTTTGGGACTTGTCCGGTACTTCCGTCAACATTCATGTCAGCGGCCTGAATCCGGGTGACAGCTTTGAACTCATCGACCTTGCCGACGGCCAGTCGATTTCAGTTTCCACGGACACCGTCTTTAACAAGTCGGACACTTTCACGACCGAATCGTGGAAGGTTGCCGAAGACTCGACTCTGAGCGGTACGATCTCGAGCGACACGCTCAAAGACATTCTCGACGCGAGCTCCTACCGCAAAACGGCTAATTCAAACGCTTCGACTCTCTCGGAGAGTATTCTTGGCTCAATGGCAATGATCAACCAGGCAACCGAGTTCGTTGCCGATGAAGGCCTGCTGATGGCCGAATCGTCGGCCCGTTCCGACGCAACGACACTTTTTGGCGCCATGTACGGCGGCAAGTCTTCTTATGACACCGCAGGCGACCTGGATCTGGACAGCATGCACCTGATCGTCGGCGCATCGACCCGTGTTTCCGACACGGTGCTCGCCGCCTTTTTCGAAGCAGGCTGGGGCGACTCGGACAATCGCTACGCAACCTCAAGCGGCAATGCCGATCACGAATACTACGGTGTCGGTCTGGCGTTGCGGCATTTTGTGAGCGACACATTCTTCCTGGACGCCTCACTGCACGGCGGCATGTCTTCCACCGACTATTCCGGCCGCTTTGCCTCTTCCGGAGCCACGTTTGACGACAATTCTCTCTTTGCCGCAGCGCACCTCGGAGCCGGCATGCGATTCGCGCTCACGGATACGCTTATGACGGAAGTCTACGGACGCTACGCTCTTAACTGGCTTTCCTCGGAGAGCATCCGTATTGACGCTGCCGATCGCTCGACTCTGGAATACGACGACGTCTTCGTTCACACGCTGCGCTTCGGTACCCGCCTACGCCATCAACTGACCGATCAGTTTGCTTGGAGCGCGGGCCTTGCCTACGAGCGCACGTTGCAGTCCGACCTCAAAGCCGATGTCAACAATCTGGCTATTGACGGCGTCTCGCTAGAAGGCAATACGGGCGTCGGCGAACTCTCGGCAACCTATCGAAAGAGTGCCGATTCGCCTTGGGCTGCTTCCGTTGCGCTCAAAGGCTACGTCGGTCAACGTCAGGGTGCCGCCGGACAAGTTCGTCTCGACTATCGTTTCTGAGATTTTCGCCATACAGAGCCAGAGATCGGGGCAGATCCTTGGCTGGCGAGTCCTTGCATCAAAACAAACGCCGCTTCCACAGCTTGTTTTCTCGACGGCCGGAGTGAGGCGGCGTTTTCTTGAATAACTCAGTTTGAATTATTCTGCCCAACCCCAAAAATGCCCTGAACTGTACCTATCTCAACATGGCATTCAGTGAGCACGATTTTTTCGACCTCTGGAGTCCGTGTGCTTTCTGAACGGTACACCGGCTTTTTCTTCCCAAGGCTGCTCCGAGCGAATTACCGCCATAAAGAAAGGCTGCAAACCGAAGCCTGCAGCCTTCGTTGGGTCAAGTTTTAGGCAAAACGACTACTTAGCCGCAGCCGCAGTTTCAGCAGCGATGTGACCGAACACGAGAGCATCGGGAACAGCGTTGCAGCCGACGCGGTTCGTGCCGTGAATGGCACCCGTGACTTCACCGGCAGCATAGAGCCCCGGAATAACCTTCCCGGCCTTGTTGATGACCTGTGCCTTGGTGTTGATCTGCACGCCGCCCATCGTGTGGTGCACAGAAGGCGTCATCAGCGTGGCGTAGTACGGACCGCCTTCGTCAAGACGGTGTTCGTCCATGCAGGTCGGGCGTCCCATTTCGTCGCCCGTTCCCTTCTTGCAGAATTCGTTCCACTTCTTGACCGTCTCAACGAGGTTGGCGGCGTTGATGCCTGCCTTCTTGGCTAGCTCTTCAAGCGTATCGGCCTTGTAAGACTTGCCCGAAGCCAGAATGTCTTCGACCTTGACGCCATAGGCGTTGCGTCCGTCCTTATCGATCAAGGCACGTTTGGCCGACGAAATCACAAAGAAAAGTCCGTCCTTTTGAGCGAGATTGGCCTTGGCGAGCACGTCACGACGCTCGGACTCGTTGACGTAGCGTTTGCCGTCGCGGTTGACATAAATGCAGGAGTTTTCGCCGAGCTTGAAGCTCGTCGCGCCGGTCTGCGGGTCACCGGCCGGGAACAACTGAATCCAGCCCATCTGCACCAGATTGGCACCGACCTGCTTGGCCATCGTGATGCCGTCGCCGGTAGCTGACGGAAGGTTCGTGGTCGGTGTGGTCTTGCCGAGCTTCTTGCCCCACAGTTCGTCGTAGGCATTACGCATTTCGACGTTTGCACCGAAGCCGCCGGTCGCCAGGATAACGCCGTTCTTGGCGTTGACAACGTACTTGCGGCCCTTTTCGTCACCGCCGATTGCCTGAGCTTTGACGCCGACGACGCGTCCGTCCTTAACGATGAGTTCGTTGGCCTTGGTGCTCAGTTCGATCGTCACCGGCAATTTCTTATCCTTGATGTAGGCAAGGAAAGTATCGATATAGCCCACACCGGACTTGAAGTTCTGAGCGCGGTTGGAGCGCGGCCACAGGGCGCCGACAAACTGCGTGGCCTTGTCACGCCACACAAAGCCGATCTTCTCGAGCTGCTTCATGACGTTGCCGGTGTTCTGAGTGAGCGTATAGACAAGCGAGAGATCCGCCTTGTAGTCACCGGACTTCCAGGTCTGAAGTGCATGGAATTCCGGAGAGTCAAAAAGAACGGTTTCTTTCTTGTCGTTATAGGCCTTCCACTGCTTAGAAACCTTGTCGATCAATTCTTTGTGCAGATCGGACTTGGGTTTTTCGGCCAAGATGCCTTCGACGATCTTGCGCTGGCCTTCGGTCATCTTGATGTGGCTCTGGTTAACATTGGCCGAATTAAAGCAGCCGCCGCACACGCTCGTATTGCCGCCCGCAAAGCCGTTCTTTTCGAGAACAATCACTTTCTTTCCGGCTTCAGCAGCGGTTACGGCAGCAGACAAACCTGCACCGCCCGCACCGATGATGACGATATCGGCGTCCAGCGTCTTGGTATCGGTCAAGAGCGCCGGCTGCGGCACTTCCTTTTCGAACTTAGTGACATCCAATCCGGCCTTTTTCAGACACTGGCTGACGGCGTCCTTGATGGCAAAGCTCGAGAGCGTGGCACCCGAAATGGCGTCGACTTCTACGCTTTGATGCTTGATGATGTCGGGAATCAGTTTCGTCTTGGTCAGGTCAGCCACAGGATGCGTTTCGGACCAATCAACAATCTTGATGTCAGCAATTGCATCGTTTTTAATCGTGACCTGTACATTGATCGAGCCGTTGCGGCCCACCGAACTGGCGGTGTAGACGCCGTCCTTGGCAAATGCTGTCACCGGTGCAGCCATCGAAGCAGCCAAAGCAGCCGATACGGCCAGAGTCGCGAGTTTAGGAATCATGTCGCCTCTCCTTTTCTAAGTTTCTTTAACGGCAAGCTGTCGACATCCCGTGCCAACAACCGCCAACAGAAAAAGTCTGGCGCCGACTCACGTCAAATAAAAGCAAAAGAGACAAGGAAAAATACCGTACTTTTTCGTTCCAATCGGCACGGAATGGAAATTCGGTCTTCTCCCCGAGCACTTACCTCTTTCGGCACACAGAATTCGCAATCGCGTAACGGCAAAAACTGCAACGTCATCTTTTACAGACCTTCGGTGACGCTTCCCATACCGACGGAAAAACAACTCCTCGCAATATTGTGTGTTTTCTTTTCGGTGTGCCTTGTCTGCCGCCGTCCATCGATACAATGGACTGACTATCCACGTTAAATGCAAGGTCCTCGTATGTCTTCTGCGTTCGCCTATCCTCTGCGCCTGCCCGGCTGGAAGCTTGCCGTGCACCTCGGCTTGTCGATCAAAACCGAAGTGTTGGTGGTTTTCGACAAGGAAACGCAACACTTCGAGGCACGTTGCTACGACTTTGACCGCAAGCACCCGATTCAGGCCTGTGGTCCTGACGTACTGTCCTTGCAAAAGGCGTTGGATGCAGAATTTCATGCGGCGCTCACAAAGGCCTTTCCCAAAGAACCTCTGATGCAGCCGCACCTGCTGGTGAAACTTTCCTTGGTGCCGAACCTGCCGGAAAAATCATCTTCGCCTACCGCCGAGGAAATGCCGATGTTGCCGCGTTGCTGTTCGGCAAGAGCGTTCATGCGGTCGGAAAAATGAACCACTGTCGGAAAACCGAATCTTGCTGTTTTTGAATAGCTTGGTATGATGCGCCGAATTCTGCCGGCTCGAACAAACTTCGTCCTGTCGATTTTTTCTTTTTGAGATTCACACCGAACGCGGTGCTCGCTATGCTGGATTCCGTCAGCTTCAAGTACTTCCTGGGCGCACTCATTTCCCTGGTGGTCATCACCAATCCGCTTTCTAAAATTCCTCTCTTCATGAGCCTTGCCGCAGGCATGACCCACGAGCAGCGAAAACAACAGGCCAACCTCGCGGCCATCTACTCGTTTGCTGTGATGTTTGTGAGCCTCATCGGCGGCAACCTGATTCTTTCCTTTTTCGGGATCAGCTTCGGCGCCATGCGTATCGCGGGCGGTTTCGTGATTGCCATCATCGGCACGCAAATGCTTTTCGGCGGTCAAGGTCCGAACAACGCCCCTGCCGTACAACGCGGCAAGGAAGACTATTCGTTCTTCCCGCTTGCGATGCCCGGTATTGCAGGTCCCGGCACCATTGCCGTCGTGATAGGATATTCCACCAAAATCGCCGAAGCACCCGAATTGACCTCCATGGCAGAAACGTTTTTTCTTACCACGCTTGCCATTTTGGTCACCAGCATCATTGCCTGGGTCACTCTGCGCTCAAGCGAATACTGCGCTTCCCGCATGGGTCCTTCGGGTATGGCCGTTTTCAGCAAACTCATCGGCTTTTTCCTGATCTGCATCGGGGTGCAGTTCATGGGATCCGGTGCCAGAGCCTTCATTGCCGGCGGCTAGCAACCTGTCTTTCAACATCCGCCTTGCTTTTTTTCAGTCACGCAAACGCTCGCTACATGGCCGCATCTTCACGACCGAAGCGAGCGTTTTCGCATGCCGATTGCCATTTGGGCAAACGATGGGAAAACCGTCGGTTGCGAACCGACATACCAATGCGGTCGAACTTATCTATCCGATTTTGTCGGCTCTATAGCAATACTCTGAGGGAAACCGCATTTCGTCTCCTGCACAGTCAATCGACTACAACCGTTAAGCGAATGCATCCTTCCTCCATCCGATGCACCTCTTCCAGTCTACTTAACCAATGCCAAGGCCACTGCCTCTTCTTGCGCTAGGAAAGTCAAGTTTTCCTAACCTTAGAGCCAACAGCTTCGTTTATGTCGAAACGTCTCGGAGTTTCGATTTCGATTCTTCGTCGTTGGGAACACGAAGGACGCTTGGTTCCGGATCGTACAAAAGCCGGACACCGTCGGTACGATTTGGCGAAGATTGAAGAATGACGACCTTTCAGCTGGGATTTCGTACGAAGCTTGATCCGAACAAAGCTCAAGCCAACTACTTTGCGCGAGCCTGTAACGTGGCCCGGTTCTCCTAGAACTGGGCGCTCGAGCAATAGCAAAGGCAACATCGCCGAGACACAAGCTCAGGTCACTCATTTGCCTGCTCAAGCTGTGGACCAAATGCAAATCAAATGTTACGGAGGCATTCCGCGCGAGACAAAACTGCTCTGCGCCGCTCTGGTTTTCTGTGCGCAAGAACGACGTTTCGTTGCTTGGCAGGAAGTTTTGCCTAACTGAAAAATTCCGAGCCGCCGGGACCCATTTCAATCCGGCGACTCGGAAATTAACCTCATTGATTCAGACGCGAATCAGGCCTTGTCCAGATTCACGATTTCGTAGTTTTCGCTGCCCAATCCGATTTCTCGCATAGCCGAAAGCTGACGCAATCCATGACGCGATTCGATGCGTTCGCGCAGCGGCGCACTTGCTTCTCCCAGATCGTAAACAGCATCAACCGAGGCCTGTTCCACAGCCAGAAGATCAAGCGAAGCAAAGATCCCGATATCGGGCACTCGCGGAGCCTCAGCGGACGTTCCAGCACAGTCACAGTCCACGCTCATACGGCGCAGCACGTTGACGTAGCAAACATGGCCCTTGAAGTGGTCTGTAATGCCTTTGGTGGCATCAACCATGTTTTCCATAAATTCGCGTCCGGTAATACCCCACTGCTGACCGGTAGCCCCGGCGTGCAGCTGCTTCTTACCTGTGTGCGCGTCGGCGCAACCGATGGAGATGTTCTTGTTCGAGCCGCCGAAGCCGCCCATCGTGTGGCCTTTGAAGTGAGTCAGCGTCAAGAGGCTGTCGTACTTGAGCAGTCCCTTGCCAACACTGATTTCCTTGATGTGTTTGGCTCCCTTCACAGGAATCATGGCGGTTCCTTCAGCATCCATGATGTCCACCGGTGCAAACGTCCAGCCGTTGACTTTAAGCGTACGAGGTGCTTTGCCGTCGTGTCGCGATCGCCCGGATAGTAGGTGTTGGTCTCTACGATCGTGGCGTTTTTGATGTCGTTGGCCAACAATTCCTTAACCCATTCGCGCGGCAGAATGTTGGGGCCGCCCTTTTCGCCGGTGTGCAGCTTCACCGCCACCTTGCCGGTGAGAACGGACGAGACGTTGGCAACGATCTTGCGTAAGCCGTCGGCCGACAAATCCCGCGTGAAATAGACCACGGACTTCGGACCCGAGCGCTTGGCAAGCGGTACATTCACAACGCTGCCGTCATCGACCTTGGCTACGGCACGCACCGCCTTGCCCGCCTTTTCTTCCGCGGATGACGTAAGCGGCAACCCAGCTGCCACACCTGCGGCCATCGCGCCGCCGATCAATACTCTGCGCTTCATTGTTTTTTCCTCCAATCGACAGAATGCCGTTGAGGTTATTTTCCGCTGTCATTCGTTTGTCGTCATGGCAAAAAATCTTAATAGGTTGCGTTTTTGACTCAAACGCAGACTTCCTTTGACTCGCAAGACCGCTTCTCTGCCTGTTCCTGACCGAAGTAAACTTTTTCCGGACGATTCTTTACTTCCCAAACCGCCGTGTCGGTTCAGCATCTCAGGAAAACATCATGGATTCCGCCATTCTCAGTGAAATGATCGAAACGCGCCGCCGACTCCACCAGCATCCGGAAGAAGGCTGGACAGAGTTCGAAACGACGTGGCTCGTCTACAACCGTCTCAAGGCACTCGGTTGCGAATCGGTTCTCACCGGCACGCGTCTGATCAATCCGGACTGCGTTCTCGGTCGCTCCGAAGCATTGGTCGAAAAAGCCGTGAACCGAGCCATTGCGGCAGGAGTTCCGGCCGAATTCATCGACGAAATCGAAGGCTACACAGGCGCGGCTGCCGTTATCGACACCGGTCGTCCCGGTCCCGTCTTGGCGCTGCGTTTTGACATGGATGCCTTATGTGTAGAAGAAACGACCGATCCCGAACATCTTCCCAACAAGCAAGGATTTTGTTCTCAGTACGCCGGTTTGATGCACGCCTGCGGGCACGATGCGCATACGGCGTTGGGACTGGCCGTCGCCCGCTGGATCATGGAAAACCGCGAGCGCCTGACAGGCGTCATCAAACTCATATTTCAGCCAGCCGAAGAAGGCGTGCGCGGCGCCAACGCGATCGTGGGCTCCGGCTTTGTAGACGACGTGGATGTGATCCTTGCCTCGCACTGCGGAGGCGCCATCAAGTCAAAGCAGATCGGACTCGTCTACGACGGTCTTTTGGCCAGCACCAAGTTTGATATCCGCTTTACGGGTGTGCCGTCGCATGCCGGCAACCAGCCGCATGCAGGCAAAAGCGCGCTTCTGGCCGCTTGCAGCACCTGTCTGCAAATGGCCGGCATTCCGCGACACGGCGACGGCGCCACGCGCGTGTCTCTTGGCAAACTCAACGCCGGCGAAGGCCGCAATATCACACCGGCCCACGCCTACATCCAAGCCGAAGTGCGCGGTCAGACGCTGGAGATCAACGACTTTCTCTGTCGCAATGTCGAACATATCGTCAAAGGCAACGCCGAGGCTTATCAGGTGCAGTACGAGCTTGAACGCGTGGGCGAAGCCTACACGATCGTTCCCTGCCCGGACATTCTCGAAGTCATAGGCAACGTAGCGCGCCAAACAGAGGGTGTGGCCGACGTCGTCGAACTGCGCAAACCGTCTGGCAGCGAAGACTATTCGCTCATGCTCAAGCGGGTCGTCGAGCGCGGCGGACGCGGCGCGATGTTCCGTTGGGGCTGCAGGCATCACGGACATCATAAGTCCGATTTCGACATTCAGGACACGGAAACGATGCCGGTGGCTTTCGGCGTCTTTACGGGTTGCGTTCTGCGGTTTAATGGCATTGATTTGGGTGCGACGGACTGAAACTAGCAGTCACTGTAGTCCATCCACGCCTTGCACCTAAGGAGCTTCGCCGCTTTTAGCAAAACGCAAATGGGCTTTGTCGTTTCTGAAATCTGGCGGTGGTGTTATGGTTGTGTACAAAATAACGGCAAGCCTTAGTGGTCGCGGTGTGTTGGATTACGAGGTTTGCATGGGCATTGACAATGACTCAAACCACCCGACCATTGGAAGTAGCGTTAATAGCTACACAACCAACGGTAAACTCTATGTGTTCTGGGATGGCTAAAGACACGCGAACCTCGGCAGTCGTCGAACTACCGAGGCTCTTCACTTACGCGCCTAGCATAACAGGAGAAGGATCAAGAAAATCAGGATTTTCAAGACCTTGCTTGCTATACTAGCGGAAGAAGATCGAAAGCTCATTTATCGTTCTTCCTTTGAGTGCCTCGGAACCGCTAATTCCGGGGCATTTTGCTATGGTTTTGTCCCCGACGACTGGATGGCTACCACAGCAAAACCATCCAATTTTTGGCGAGCAATGAGCTGAACCTCGCCAGACATGGCGCTCACTCTACAGTGCCTGCGTTTGGCTACTCAAGGGGCAAAAACGAGATTGTTGCAGCCCCTGTGACTCGGAACGCTGACCCTTTTTTAATCGGGCAGTTTATCGTTGTATGGCCCGTGCCATAGCTATCTCGTTTATCCGTGCTTGCTCTCAAGACTTCGTCAACATAAATTTCGACCGCTGTATTGTGGTTCGAGATAATCGTGAAAATTCCAGACTTGGCCACTGTTCCTGAGGCCTCTGGCGTCTCCCAGTTTCCAAAGTCCGAAACATTTGCACTGACCTTTTCGTTGACCCACTTAGTGGTGGCGATGGAGTTATCGTCACTCTCCGTCACCGAACTTAATGCCCGGCGGCGTGCGAATGCTCAATGGCTCTCAATTTCGACTTTTTTGATTTCGATCGGAAACGGTAACGAAAAAGTCGTAGTCCGATGCCTTTCGTTTGTTGTTACTCTTTTGCCGTTTGTGTGATTTTTAAAACGACAAATGGGAGACACAACACAAATGAAAAAGACCATTGCGGCCGTTGTCTGCGCCGCTGCCGCCGCCATCTCGGTTCAGGCTCACGCCGAAGACGCCAAGTTGCTTCGCATGGCCTGCGAGAGCACCTACGCGCCGTTTGTCTTCTTTGACAGCGAAACGGGCAAGCTGAAAGGCTTTGAAATCGACCTGCTCGAGTACGTCGCCAAAGACATGGGGCGCAAGCTCGAAGTGACCAACATGGGCTTTGACGCGATCATTCCGTCGATGCTCACGGGTATTACCGATGTCGGTGCTTCGGCCTTTACGATCACGCCCGAGCGCGCCAAGCGCGTTTTGTTCTCCAAGCCTTACTACATCTCGGGCCTGTCGATTCTTGTGCGCGCCGAAGACAAGGACAAGATCAAGAGCGTCAAGGACATTGAAAACTGCACGATCTGTGCGCAAATCGGCACCTCGGGCTCCATGCGCGCGGCAAAAGTCCCGGGTGCTACGGTTCGCAACTTCAACACGATCAACGACGCCTATCTCGAGCTCGGCAACAAGGGCTGCAAAGCCGTGATCACAGATCGCCCCGTAACGGCCTACTTCCTTGCGGCGCGTCCTGAAACAGCCAAAGCCTACTACCATCTTCCGGAGGTTCTCAACAGCGAATCCTTCGGTTTCCCCGTGAACAAGACCAAACCGGAACTCAAGAAGGCCATTGACGCAGCCATCGACAAAGCCCGCGCCAACGGCGAATTCACCAAGATGTACGTGAAGTGGTTCGGTGAAGAACCACCCAAGGAACTGTTGAAGTAATCCGAAGATCCAAACTCAGGCGTCGGTTGGAGAATGTACCGACGCCTTTTAGTACACGCTTTTCTTTTGGGAGGCGTTGATTCTGATTGCACGCAGAGATTTTGTTGACGGCTGTGGTCTTTTGACAGCGGTACGAGTCCTTCGCTGAACAATGTTCCAAAACTGTTTGGTGAACCCGATCTCAAACGCCGTAAAGTAACACTCCCGTTAGTAACATCGTTGTTACTAACAAAGCCGTTACTTCGCCTATCTTTTCTCATCACCTCTTTGCAAGCGATCACTCTTCTGGCACAATTGCCGCCGATCAAGCGGATTTCTCAGTGTTTACCGTGACCTTCGGGTCGATCAAACCTGAACTACAAACCACCCCGACGCGGGCGTTTGCCTGCGCGGATGCAAGAGTGTGGAGCCTACCCATTGCGGTGGACTCTTCTTGTCGTTTCGGTGGGTTTTCGCCTGTTGTCGGTTTCAAACACCCTCAACTTCAAAAGGAAAACCCATGCCCATGACATTTACCTCCTGCATCCCGGCTCGAAACTTCGGACTTGCGTCCGAGACAACGATCCCGGGTTTTCAGCCTTTGCAGCTTTCCCCTCCTGCGCCCGCTCAATGCGTTGCCGTCGACCCGTGCCACGTCTTTGAAGAATCGTTTCTTGAAGACTTTGTGCTGTGGTGGACATGGCACGACACCCGTACGCCGCTCTACATCGCGGGACCCACGGGGTGCGGCAAGACAACCTCCGTTCTTCAGTTTCTCGCACGCGTCAATGTTCCGGTCATCTCCGTGACCTGTTCACGTCGCTTCGTGAAGGACGATCTTGTCGGCCGCTGGGGCGCACACGAAGGAAGCTTTGCCTGGATCGACGGCCCCGCGACCATCGCGTGGAAAACGGGAGCCGTGCTGCTCATTAACGAATTTTCGCTGGCGCCACCCGAAGTCTGGGTGGGTGCCAACGACATCTTCGAGGGGCAGCCCATCACGATCGAGAAGACAGGTTTGAGCATACCGAGACACGACAACGCCCGGGTCATCGTCACCGACAACTGCCGTTGCGGAACGTTGCCCGAATCGGCCTACAGCTCGCGCAATCAGCAAGACGTCAGTACGTGCGATCGCTTCTGGCACCTTCAGGCCTCCTGGCCCTCGCCGGAAGTGGAAACACGTATCGTTCTTGCGCGCTGTGAGCGTGTCGTGCCCGGCGGATTGCCGGCCCCTGCGCCCGACATCCTTGCCCGGTGTGCCGCCCGCTTTGCCCAAGCCTCGCGCACGAACCCCGCTCGTGATGCGGATTTCGCAAGCGACGATGTGCCTCCGGCATTGAGCACGCGCGTGTTGATTCGCTTGTGCGAAATCCTCACGCAGTTGCTCGCAAGCGGCATCGCTCCCGATCAGGCGCTCGCGCGAGCCGTCAGGCTTGCCATCGGCAGCGCTCTGACGGATCAAGCATGTTTGGCGCTCATGGAGCTTGCGGCATTTCACTTTGCTCCGCTCTTTGAGTCACTGGGCTCTGCGGCCAAAAAGTGTCGTCGCCAAGCGCGGCTGCAGACGCTTGACTAAGCCGCCGCCAGACTCTTCGACCACCTCCTTTCTTTGCGGTTTTCCCCCGAAGAACAGTCCTCTCGACTCTTCCGCCCCCGTTCTCCGTCCTTCCGGCTCAAGATCCGTGACTTGTCTGCGACACGCTTTATCAGCACGTCTTCGACAAGCGTCGGGTTCTTTTGCGCGCGCAACGGACCGCAACGGAGTCTTTTCTTTTGGAAATTCCCGATGCAGCACAATCCCCGCCCCGAACCCGCCCCCATGATTGACGCCGAAATCGCAAAACTCATCCCTCCGAAAGGAAAAGAGAGTTTTGTGCACTGGTACTTCATGCACATTGATCTTGAACCCGACTGGAGAACCGCCATGCCTTCCTGCGGACCTCGCTTTAGCGAGCTCTCGGAAAAGCAGTTTGCGGATCTCTACGCAGAAAATCTTCCGGCCAAAACGGCTCGCCTTGAAAACATCGATGCCGGGTGCCGCCCCCGCCCAAATTGCCTCAAAAGGCTTCGCGCAGGACCAAGCCCCTCAAACGGTGTTTGCGCGGCCGCTTCAAGCGCCCGCCTCAGAGAGCAGCCAAAGCTGTAAGTTAAACCGTCTGAGTCGACTGCCGCCGATGGCTTTGACTCGACCGATTTGCCGGCTGAAATGTTTGCGGTTTGTTTCTTTGCGCTCTTTGCCTTTTTCCCGACACGTTCTTCTTTTGCACAAAGAATGGGACGTTCGGGAAAAAGGCGAGCGTAAAGATTTCCTGCCTTCGTTTTTGTTTTTCCGTCTATTTCAAGTCAGCCGCATGCCGCTATCCTCGAAACCCTGCGCGTCCTCGCCCGCTCAGAGCCGACATCTGAGGACAAACGGTCACGTCGGCGCATCGGATTGCAAAGCGTCGTTTAATGTGCTCGCCGGCCGACTTTTGCAGCGGCTGTGTCTCTCGTCGGGCTTTCGCAACGGTTTTCGGCAAACCTTGGAGGCGGTCTTAACCGGTCTTCCCTACGCCGACAAAAAACGGTATCAGAACCTCTGTCTGTCGCTTCTGCGATCCATTCTGGATTCAGAACTCAGAGGCAACGTGCGATTGATCGAAATGCTTCTCTCGGCGGTTGCCGCGCTCTTGCGTTCGGGTTTTAAAACCGCAGTTTTGCTTGATTGCGACGCACAAAGTCTGCTGCAGGCGATGCTTGAAAACGAAGCGCAACTGACGCGGATTTGCCGGACATACGAACGAAGCGGGCTAACCGCTCTTGCTCTTCTCTGCAGTTTTTACGCAACCGTTCAAAAAGAGCGCGGCGACACGTCGCAATCGTCGGTCTTTGCCCGTCTTCTCTTCGTGCGGCATTCGTTTGCCGCATTCATCGCCTCGGCCTCAACGGCAACACTTCTGCGGACGCTCACAAGCGTGCGCGTCCGCCCTCAAGAGAAGTCCCCCGTGCGGCTTTTTTTGTCGCCTGAATTTTTCGCGCCCGTTTTTCATAGCCACCTGCACAGCCACCCTCTTTCGTTTGTCAACGACCTGCCCCACACCAATGCACCGGCCTCACGCGAAAGAGAACTCCTGCAGCTTTTGTCACATGCCGGTCTTGTTGGCGCCACGCATCGGGCGCGCCGCTGGACCGACGACGATCGATTGACCGATGAGATCCTGTGGGAACTCGGCCGAGCAACCGTCCGACGCCTCTTCTCGCTCATCACTTCCGAGACGGCCATGGCCCTGCAGGACGCCGCCTATGACTACCTGCAACTTGAAAGTGACTCCCAATGCATCATTGATCGGTCCGACAGTGCCGGTAAAACAAAAAGGGCCTCCCCGACGATGTTGTGTCATCCAGTGATCAACGGCGCGGTTGCGACAGTCGGGTTGTTCTCCTGGGCAAATGCCGTCTTGGTGCAAGCTCTTGCCCGCGTGAGCAAAACCGTGAAAACCGATCACGGCGCCCGGCGTTTTTTCGTTATCGGATTTCAAGCGCAGGAAAACGCCGACACTGCCTCTCCTTCCGGTCGTTTGTCCCGAACTCCATCCGCAACCTCCGGCTTTTGCGAGGAGTATCTTTCGGTTCGCAAACAAACACTGGAGACGGTAACGGACAACCCCCATTTTTTGCCTGCACTTCCCATCGGACTATTTGTGCCGTCTCGGTTCTTTGCGACGCCGCCGGCACTTTGGCTTGCTCCTTTGGAAGCGCTCGGGCTTGCCGTCATCTGCACGCGCGCGCCGGCAAACGCCGTTTCCGTCGAGAAAACAGAGGAACCGTCGAAGCAGTCACGTTTCAAAGACACTTACCGATACGAATCGGGCGTGCTCTTTTTGTTTTTCGATTCCACGGACACTGCCCGTTGGTGGCTGAAACGGCTGTGTAAAGGTGATTTCGCCGACTTCAAGCAGACTTCGCGAGCCCGTCTTTTGAAGCACTTTCTTCTCACTGACGTTATGGCGCGGCTGCTGCGAATTCTTGTTTTACAGACTCGTCAAGCCGATCAAAGCGTCGGCCATCGCATCCTCGGCCAAACCGCGGCGCTTGCCGAAACCCCGACGGGCGAAACAGTGCGGCGCGAGCTCAAAAAGTTTCTACCCGTTCAACATTTTCGCAAGGTCTGTGCCGCCTCCTTTGCCGAATTGGCTCACGTTTTTTTGGCGCACGACCTGCAGCACAAGGGTCGAACCGACGTCGCCACCGGACTCGAAGCTGTGATCGAAGCCCAAAAACGACAGTTGGCCAGCGCCCGCAGCAAACGGCTCAAACGCATTACGGCTCGACCCGATCCTTAACCGTTGAATTCTTTCGGATTTTCTCGTATGTCCCTGATCAAACTTCTTACCCACCGACGGCGTTCGATTTTTACGGCCGGCACCGACGCGGTGCGTGCCGACACGTGGCGCCCCGCCGTCGAATTGTGGCCGGCGGCTGCCTGGAGCTTCACGGCAATTTCGGCCTTAGGCCTGACGGTGAGCTCCATGACGCCGAGCGTGCCGGCGCTGCCCATAGGGTTGGCCGCAGGTATCTTGGCCGTACTGCGGCTGCGATCCGCTCTGAGTGTTCTCAAAGATCGTGCGTCCTTGGCGGGCAGCGCACTGGAACTCATCTCCTCCCGATCCTTTGCCCGACGACTTTTGCGCGCTCGTCGCGACATGGCCGGCAAAGGCAACAACGAAACCTTTGCTCCCGTCTGGTTCGGCCTCGGTTTTGATTGGGGATCCGAACACGCACAAAAGCTCTATGAACTCTCCAAAATCGATGTCAACCGACTGCTTCCCGCACGTTCGCTTTGCAAACTTTTGACCGGCATCGAGCCCAAAGACTCCCGAACGGTGGGGCTATCGGCCATTGACGGCCTGGAAAGCCGCAAGAACGACATCTGGGTGTCGGAAAAGACCTTGGAAGGCGGCACGCTCATTGTGGGGACAACTCAGGCGGGCAAAGGTGTGCTTTTGACGAGTCTTGTCACGCAAGCGATTCTTCGCGGCGAATCCGTCATCGTGATTGACCCCAAGATGAGTTCGCGTCTGCAAAACGCCGTGACGGCCGCGGCAAAACTCGCTCACCGCAGTCCCCCGCTTTTCTTTCACCCCAACCATCCCGAGGGGCTTCGCATCAATCCGCTGACGCACTTTGAGCGTCCGAGTGAAATCGCAAGCCGCATCACCGCCGTCATGTCTGACTCGGGCCCCTTTACGTCGTTTGCCTGGTCAGCCGTCAACGTTGTCGTCGACCTGCTCGTCCACGTCGGCAGGACTCCCTCGATTGCCGCGATCGAATCGGTACTCACCGGTGACTTCGAAGATTTGCTTTTAGAAGCGGCAGAACTTGACTGCGGCGAGGACTATTTCAACATGCTCGTCTCGGAGGCCAAAGTCAAGGGCAAAAAAGGCCGAGACGGCGCACTCGACGTTCTGGATCGACAGAGCTGCATCGAGCTGCTCCATCAGCTGTGGTTTACATGCATCCCGCTGATGCTGAAAAACGTGGTCTAAAACGGAATGATGTCGCTCGCATCTCAAGTCGACGTGGCAGCATCAAAGCTCGAATTGAAACACGAGGCCGAATGAAGATGCCTCGAGGCATGGTTTGGATGGCATTTTTCGATGAATCGGTTCAAGTCAACAAACTTTGTGTAGATGCCACTGATCCCATCTCAGGAGAACCGGATTACAAAAAATCGGCTGTGAAGATTACCAAAGCCTGACCAAAAACAGTTTTCTTCGACAAGCGCTACCGCGCTTGTCGAGCAAGCATTTTTGCATCATCAAATCAGAATATTCGAGTGATACACAATGACAAAAGTATTTTTTGTATCTGCCCTGTGTTTGTTATCTTTCTGTGCGTCAGCCTCTGAAAATCAACAGACTCCGATCGACATTGATTCAATGAGTCTTGAAAAAACCAGTCCTTTCGAAACCCCGACTCCCAAACAATACGGAGAAAATGCCGGACTCTATGAACACGCGCTTCCTGGCGCACCTTCAATGATCCCGCATGCCATTGATTCATTCAAAATCACCCGTGACAATAATCCCTGCATGATGTGCCACGCTAATCAAAGTGCATTGGGCGATCCCAAGCATAACGGGATCCCTATAACGATTCCAGAAACTCACTGGAAGTCAGTTAACGGTAAACGTGTACTCGCACCATCTCGCTATGAATGCACTCTTTGCCACGCCACGCAAACGGACGCTCAGCCGCTTGTTGGTATTGATCAGCTTAAACACCTGAAATAACCGACTGCAATGCCAATAAATTTGCCCGCTGTTATTAATCCCATGACAGCCACCCACTGGGGCTTGTGTCGTCCCATTTTTGAAAACGGCGAGCTTAAAACGCTTCATGCTCACGAAGCCGATCGATTCCCGAGTCCGAATCTTCATACTCTTTGTGAATGGATCAAAAGCAATAGACGTATACGCACCCCATTGATTCGCCGCGACTTTCTTAAACGGGGAACAGAAAGTCGCCAAACTCGAGGACTCGACGACTTCGTTGAGGTGAGCTGGGAGACGGCATTAGCGATAGCAGCCCGTGAAATTAATCGGGTATACGACCAAAAAGGTCCCTCTGCAGTTTATGGCAAATCATCGGGTTGGAAGTCTTGCGGCCTTGTTCATAGTTCTATTCATTTGGTTCGTAGACTTTTAGCTCTTCGTGGCGGCTTCGTTCCTGTTTGCGGCACGTACTCAACCGGAGCAATTTCAACCATCCTTCCATATGTGATTGGTTTAAGTGATCCGCCGGCAGAACCTTGGAAAGACATTCTTGAGAATGCAACATGCGTCGTATTTTGGGGGGCTGATCCTCTCGTTACGAATGATGTCGACTGGGCTTGTCCCCTGCACGAAGGACAGGCCGCTTTGTCTGCACTCAGATCGCTCGGTACGAAATCAATTTTCATCAATCCAATCCGAGGTGAAACAGCCAAATACCTCAACAGCCGTTGGATTTCTGTTTTTCCTGGGAGCGATTGTGCATTGATGCTTGCCCTCATGCACGTACTGCTTACCCGAGATCTTGTGGATTTGAATTTGTGTCATCGTCTAGCCTACGGTGTGGACACATTCATTGACTATGTTTTGGGACACAACGACGGACAACCGAAAACACCACTGTGGGCTGAAGGCATCACTCATATTGCCGCAGCGGATATAGAAGCGTTGGCTCTGGAACTCAGTCGCGAGAAAACCATGCTTTGTTTTGGATGGGGACCTCAAAGAGCGCGTTTCGGCGAACAGTTCCATTTCATGGCCTTCGCCCTGGCCTTATTTTTAGGTCAAATCGGTTTACCTGGCTGTGGAATCAGCACGCATCATCACTACTGTGACGGCGGAGACCTGATATGCGCCCCGACACTTCCCAATCCAATTTCGAGCAAAGTTCACTCGTTGTATCCTCTTGTCGGAACTAACACAAACGAGATGGAAGCAATCCCTGTCTCTCGACTGGCTGACATGTTGGCTCATCCAGGAAAGACTATCGAATATGAAGGCAGGCAAATTCGATATCCCGACATTGATTTGATCGTTTGGGCTGGCGGCAATCCCTTTTCTCACCAACCCGACCTCAATCTTCTAGAAAAAGGTTGGCAAAAACCAAGCGCAGTCATCGTATGCGACACACACATGACTCCTACAGCGCAACGCGCTGACATTGAACTAAGGTCATCGTTGCGGAATTTTGAATCTCAAAACGACTACGGCTATAA
>ERZ1673740.705-NODE-705-length-33707-cov-20.412427_pt1 | contig 33707 bp, 43 predicted proteins | sample MGYA00580221_ERZ1673740 | MGnify/ENA primary metagenome ERZ1673740 (study PRJEB41218, sample SAMN15661786) | gut metagenome | host: Homo sapiens | place: Canada: London | collected 2015-08-20/2019-03-30 | study: EMG produced TPA metagenomics assembly of...
GGAAGATCCTGCACCTGTAGAAACTGCACCCGTAGAAACTGCACCCGTAGAAACTGCACCCGTAGAAACTACGCCTGTAGAAACTACGCCTGTAGAAACTACGCCTGTAGAAACTACGCCTGTAGAAACTACGCCTGTAGAAACAGTACAGGAAGCTGCGCCAGTAGAAACAGTACAGGAAGCTGCGCCTGCAAATGCCGGGCCGACGGCAAAGGAAATGCAGGATTTAGTTATCTCTCTTGTAAAAACAGGTACGCTGGGCCGTGAAGACGTCCAGACCATATTCAACGAATTCGGGGGAACCTCCCTTATGAAAATCGCACCCGCTAAATTTGCTTTGCTAAAACAACGTCTAACCACTTATAACAGCTAATATGAGACTATTTTATATGCTGACAATAGCCGTTCTTGCAGGTGCTTTAATGGCAGGGTGTTCAAATGATGATCCGTACCCCGAGACACACAGTGTTCATGATTTCGTGGCTGAGAATGTTACTAGCATTCACAGTATAACAGGTCACGATATGTATTGGAACAACGGAAACGGTCAATACGGATCAGAGGCACAAAAGCCTTCATACTATGCCGAATATAACCTAGATCACAAAAAGGTTTATGTCATACTAACCGAAGAGCAATTCAACGGAATAAACGCTGTTTACTCCGATATTGAGACCCTCAGAAAGTATATCGCTGAACATGATATACTGCTTATCAGAATTTACGATAATTATTCACTAAAATATCAAAGATGAGTACAACGTATTACAACAGCCGTAAATGGCTGGACAATTCAAAGTCCCGTTCAACGGGCAGTGTGGTTTGCTTCGATGGCATGACTGAGTTTTCAGAAGGACCAGACCGGGACTCCTTTATAGAGATAGCCGATTGCAGAGGAAAGGTTAAACTTCACAAGTCAAGCGATGACAGTTCGGCAGAGTTTATTCATAAACTTACCTTGCTGAGATACGAGATAGACAGATTCATTGATCATTTAAGAACTGTAGAGGGATGGGCGAACAAATAAACCATACAGGTAGGGCGCACGCCCTACTTTCCCCTAGCGGTTCTCACCGTTGGATGCACTGCACACCGTCCGCCCGTTTAGAGGAAAACCTTCCAGAAAGTACAAGTTCGGCAGCGGAAGAAGGGACAGTGGCGCATGAACTTGCAGAATATGCACTAGAGGCGTACCTGAAAGGTGAATACGTACCGTTACTGGACGAGTTACCAACGCCCAAACACATAGCCGCAAACCAGTATTACAGTCCTGAAATGGATAAGTATGTGACTGATTACGTATGCTATGTTTGCGACATATATGAGACGGTTCAGGATGCCGAAATGCACATAGAAAGAAAGTTCGACCTAACATCATACGTACCCGAATGCTTCGGTAGTTGCGATTGTGACATAGTAGGTAAAAAAGTACTGAACATCATAGACCTAAAGTACGGAAAAGGCGTACAGGTGGATGCGAAGGATAACAGCCAGCTAATGATGTACGCTTTAGGAGTACTCCGAACGTTAAGTCCAAAAAGACAAGCCGAGATAGAAACTGTCCGTATGCACATTGCACAGGTGAGACTAGGCAGCTACTCAGTATTCGAGATGACAGCGAGGGACTTAACCCATTGGGGTATTCACGTATTACGCCCGACCGCTGAAAAGGCTTTTGCAGGACAGGGAGAGGCAGTAGTCGGCTCACACTGTAAATTCTGTAAATTCAAAGCGCAATGCCGGGCGCAACGTGATGCACTTGTTAACGAGTTCGAGACTCACGGAGAGACTAAAGCCCTATCCCTGGAAGAAATCGGGGATATACTTAATAAGGCGGACATGTTTAGCGACTGGCTGGCATCAGTAAAACAGTTTGCAATGTCCGAGGCGTTAAGCGGCAAGCACGTGAACGGGTGGAAACTTGTAGAGGGGCGTTCGGCCCGTGTGATTAAAGACGAACAAGAGGCATTAAAACGGCTGACTGAGGCAGGTTTCAACCGGGATGCCCTTATCAATACAAAGATAAAAGGTATTGGAGACCTGGAGAGGACTGTAGGAAAGAAACCATTAGCGGTTCTACTGGATGGCGTGATGATTAAGGCCCAGGGAGCGCCAACGCTCGCCCCGGAAAGCGATAAGAGAGAGCCGATACAACCTACTTTGTATATGTTCGACGAACTAAATTTTTAAAAGAAGTTAACAGAATATACGACCTATTGGAAAAAGCCGTATATTTGTAATGTCAAAAGGAAATAAAACAATTTCCCAGTGAACAAAAAGCTCTTTCAAATTGTTATTATAATATCAAAGGCGATAAAGACCCCGGAAGTTATCCGATTATCTAAATTGACTTCCTAAAAGATTAAATTCGTAAGATGCGGAAAACAGATGGAACCGCAAAAGGGTTAAAAGTTGGTCGGGTATCCCATTAATTGAAGCCATAAAGCCAACATCTTTAAAGACCTTTGATGTTTTAAAAACAACAAAGAAGACTTTTAGAGTCAAACAAGGTTAACAGATTGAACAACTCACAGATTTATTTGTTATATTTAAAAACGGAAAGTCCGAACCGATCAGAGGACAAAAAGAAAAGTATAAAAAGTTATGAAAGCAATGATTAAAAACGTACGTTTGAGTTATGTTAGAGTGTTTGAACCTGGTCAGATAAACGGGCAAGGAGATTCTACCTACAGTGTATGCCTTTTGATTCCGAAAGACAGCCCCGAAGTACCAGCTATCAAAGCCGCAATTGCGGAAGAATACAGGTCTATCAAAACCAAGTATCCGAAATTGGCAGGAAAAGACCCGAAAACATGGAATAACCCATTGAGAGATGGTGACGAGGAAAAAGACGGTGAAGAATACAAAGGATGTTACTTTATCAACGCAAAGCGTAAAGAGGCGCAAGGTGCACCGATCGTTATTGATGGTAGAAAGCAGTACATCACCGACAAGAACGAGTTGTACAGCGGTTGTTATGGCAATGTAGCGGTATCTTTCTACCCTTATGAGTTCACAGGTAAATACGGTGTCGGTGTAGGTCTGAACGGCATTCAAAGAACGGCTTTCGGTACACGATTGGACGGTGGTACGAGCCTGGATGACTTCGATACTATTGACGAAAACGACGACTTGTTTAACTAAGCAGTAACTAGGTCGGGTGTAAAAAGCCCGACCGATTTAAACTATAGAAATGGGAAAAGGTGATAGCTACATAGATGCTAACGGAGTGAGAATTTCAAAAGCCACAGGTAAACCCGTTAAGAAGTACAGAAAGCTAAATGTTGAGTATTGGGCTGCGCGGGAAGGTGGGAAACCAACCGTTATCGCCTCGCAGGAAGTAGACCCGATAGTATCGGAATTAAAAAGCCTGTACAGTGATGAGGAATTAAAAGGTATTATCGGACTTAAAAAAGATTCAGCCCCTATCGAACTTGTCGAGATAGCCCCCAAAAAGAAAAGAGACAAGGAAGGGAATACAGGATTCCTTATCGCTTCTGACTGGCACGCTGACGAGGTAGTAAAACCCTCAACGGTATTGGGTAAAAACGAGTATAACAAGGAAATAGCTGAAGAGAGAATAAAAAATTTCTTTTCGAACGCTGTCTACATGATACGGAAAAAGCCCGTTGATAACCTCGTGCTCGGCTTTATAGGTGACTTGATAGGCGGGTATATCCACCCCGAGCTAGAACAAACTAACAGCATGTCCCCGATGGCAGGTATAAGCTTTGTTAAGGGCCTTATCATATCGGGTATAAAGTTCCTGCACGATAACCTACCGGAACTTGAAAGCATAACGGTTGTTGGGATATGTGGTAATCACTCACGCACAACGAAAAAGATGCAATTCAGCAATGGTTTCGAGATGAATCACGAATACTTCATGTACAAGGATATCGAACACATTATAACGCTTATGGGAATGAACAAAGTTAAGTTTGCCATACCCGAAAGTGAGTTCGCATACCTAGATGTGTACGGAAAGAAAGTGTTGTTCGCACACGGGCATCAATTCCGTACCGCAGGTGGTATAGGCGGAATATATCCTTCAATGCTTCGTTGGTATTCAAAAATGAATCAGACTATCAAAATCGATAAGGCGTTCATAGGACATTATCATACATCTGTCTACACTAAAGAGGTATGCGTAAATGGTTCTCTGAAAGGCTTCGATGCGTTCGCAATGGGTCACGGATTAGCTTTTGAAGAGCCTCAGCAAACCTATGTTATTCTTAACGAGAAAAGAGGATTCATTTTCTATTCACCCATTTTTGCAGACTGATATTCACGGGCTACTGTTTGTTAATAAAATACAAATGGTAGCCCTTTTTCTTGCTTATACAAAACTTTGTTGTACATTTGCATAAGTATTAACCGATTAATCATAATTTTTATGAGGTATTTATTCATAGACTTCGAATCGTTCAGCGAAACGGACATAAAAACAGCGGGCAATTACAAGTATTGCGAAGACCCGAATTTTGAAATACTCCTTTGTGGGTATATGTTTGATACGGACACCGAGGTATCAATACTAGACCTTACCAGCCTTGACGGCAGGAAGTGTTTTGACGACTTGTTCTATGCCGTATCAACAGACCCAGGCATAACAGTAGTGGCGCATAATGCCAACTTTGAACGCATCTGTTTGAAAGAGTACGGGTATAAAATCGACCCTATGCGATTCATCTGTACGGCTAACATGTCTTTATATTGCGGTATGCCGCCTTCACTGGATGCTGTGTCGAAGATATTAGACTTGCAGGATAAGAAGTTGGGCACGGGTAAGAATCTTATCCGCTATTTTTCAGTGCCATGCAAACCCACAAAATCAAACGGGATGCGAACCAGGAATCTACCTGAGCACAATCCGGACGGATGGAAAGAATTTAAAGAATATCTTAAATATGACGTACTATCAGAAAGGGAAATTTTCAATAAGTTATCCCGTTTCGATTTTCCGTTACTGGAGCAACGCATTTACGCGGCCGACCAACGTATTAACGACTATGGAATTAAGGCAGATTTGCAGTTGGCTGCAGCCGCTCAATCAATGGACGAGCAATATAAAGAGAGGTTAGCGACGTTGGCGCGCGATAAGTACGGTATAGATTCTTTGAAATCCATGCCACAGCTAAAAAAGTTCATTTACGACCGTACAGGCGTTATCGTGACCTCTCTTGATAAGGCTGGCATAGATGATGTAATCAATGAAATACAGGCTTCTGAGACAGCAACAGACGAGGATAAACGGGCGGTATTGGAAGTTATAGACCTTCGCAAAGAAGTAGGCAAAACCTCGAACGCCAAATACACCGCCATACTTGCAAGCGCAGGACGAGGCGACCGAATACGAGGTCTGTTCCGTTATTACGGTGCAAACCGTACGGGGCGGTGGGCAGGTCGGTTGGTGCAGTTGCAAAACCTTCCGCAAAATCACATAGAGGAACTGGACGAGGCCAGACAGTTGGCAAAGATGAACGATCTGGATATGATGGAGCTGATTTACGATAAGCCTACACACATCTTATCGCAGCTTATACGTACTGTCTTCATTGCACCCGAGGGGTATACACTCGCAGTTGCGGACTTTTCAGCCATCGAGGCACGCGTTATTGCATGGGTGGCTGGCGAGAAATGGCGGCTGGATTTGTTCAAAGACACGAATGCAGATATATATTGCGCGTCAGCCAGTAAGATGTTCGGTGTCCCTGTACACAAGGGAGACGAGTTACGCCAACGTGGAAAGGTGGCAGAGCTGGCTTTGGGGTACGGTGGAGGGGTTAACGCATTAACTACAATGGATACTAAAAAAGCGTTAACAGAAGAAGAAAAACCAGAAATATTGTCAAAATGGCGGGAAGCTAACAAAAAAATCGTATCTTTGTGGAAATCTTTAGAGAATGCAGCGAAGAAGTGTATAAGCACACGAACGGCACAAGTATTTGAAATAGATGCGCTTGCGTCTATAACATTCAGATATGAGAGTGGCGCAATGACTATCGAACTGCCTTCGGGAAGAAAGCTCTTTTATCCGTCCGCCCGTTTAGGTAGCCGGACGATACAGGGTGCCAACGGTGATTTTGACGTGCAGGATATATCGTACTTCGGACAAGACCAAACAACGGGTAAGTGGGTTAAGCTACACACCTATGGCGGTAAGTTGACCGAGAATATTGTACAGGCTATTTCCCGAGACTTGTTAGCGAATGCAATATTCAAAGTGTTTGATCTAGGCTATAACATAGTCCTGCATGTGCATGACGAGATAGCCGCTGAGATACCTAAAGATGGAAAAGAGGAAACGGTATTGCAACAAATGATTGACGCTATGTGTACCGCCCCTGAATGGGCTGCAAACATCCCCCTGCGGGCGGCAGGTTACATAACGGAATATTATAAAAAAGACTAAGGAATGGAATTATCAAAAATGGTTTTTAAGATTGCCACGGCTACCAGTGCCAAGTCTACAGCGTGGAAGAACAAATCTTTCACGTGGGCACAGCTTGTGGAAAAATTCACGTCTGCACGGGTGACTGAGGAAACGTACCGTGAATTTGTCAGTGCAAGCAAAGCCGAACAGGGCAGCATTAAAGACGTTGGCGCATTTATGGGTGGCGAACTGTTCGGCAGCAGGCGCAACAAGAATAATGTAGGCGAGCGTTCGTTGCTGGCATTAGACATAGATTTCGGGGATGCCGATTTTCCCGAAAGGTTCTATGGCATTATCAATTGCGCATGTATCATACACGGCACACACAAGCACAATCCGCAGGCTAACGTGTACCGTTACCGTGTGATATTGCCACTGTCCGAACCCATAGACAGCGAACAATACGAAGCCGTTTCACGAAAAGTAGCGGAACTTACGGGTATAGACCTATACGACCGTACAACGTTCCAGCCCGAACGCTGTATGTTTTACCCGTCCGTGTCCAGGGATGTGCCTTTCGATTTCGTGGACTATTCGCAAATCAATGACGAGCCGTTGGACGTTCAGAAGTATCTGGGGTATTACAAGGATTGGCGCGATACAAGCGAGTGGGCATACCACAAAGACGAAAAAGGAGAAGTACGTTCACTGGCGAAGGCACAGCAGGATCCGACATTGAAGGATGGCATAGTGGGTGACTTTTGTCGTGCATACTCCATATCGGAAGCCATTGAGAAATACCTTCCCGATGTATATGAGCCTACAGAGAAGCCCGACCGATGGACGTACACAGGGGGTTCCACTTCGGGCGGTATGCTCACCTTTGATGACATGTTCGCCTATTCCTACCATAACAATGATCCGATACAGGGGAATCACGTGTTCAATGCCTACGACCTTGTGCGTGTTCACAAGTTCGGCAAACTGGATAAAGGGAAGGACAACCGCCCGTCTATGGACGCAATGGCGGAACTGGTTAACAAGGATGCAAAGGTAGCCGCAGCACGGGCATCCCGTCTGATGGTTAAAACTGTGGAACTGGTGGAAGGATTTGACGAAGTGTTTGAAGACGAGCCGCAAGTTCATTCTTTGCCCGATGAAGACTATACCGACGCGATGGCTGATCTGGAGACCGACAAACGCGGGGCATATTTACCCAGCGCAAAGAATCTGGGCCTTATCCTCAAACATGATCCCAGCTTAAAAGGTCTGATAGCCAGAGACCTGTTTAAGGAAAGACGAGTAGTGACCCGTGTCCCTGTTTGGCGACCGAAGGATAATACCAGTGATTTCCAAGACGTTGACTTTTCGGGTGTGCGAAAGCATATCGAGGATGTTTACGGGATAACGAGCAATGCGAAGGTGGATGATGCCATAGCATTGTCGGCAGAAGCCAACTCCTTTCACCCGGTACAAAACTATCTGACTGGTTTACAGTGGGATGGTGAAAAGCGTGTAGACACGGCTCTAATTGATATAATGGGTGCGGAAGATAACGTTTATACCCGTGAAGCCTTCCGTATCATGATGGTAGGAGCCGTTAAGCGCATATTCCAAAAAGGGTGTAAATTCGATAGTATGTTGGTTCTTCAATCAGATCAAGGGGCAGGAAAAAGTACATTCCTTAAAAAACTGGGTAAGGGGTGGTTTTCCGACAGCTTGTCATCTATGGACGGTACGAGAGCATTCGAACAACTACAGGGTAACTGGATAATCGAAGTAGCCGAACTTTCAGCCATGAGAAAATCAGAAGTAGAAATGGTGAAGAACTTCATTACCAAGACCGAGGACAGTTTCAGACCTGCATACGGGCGTGTTACGAAGAACTTCCCCCGCCAATGTGTATTCTTCGGTACGACCAACAAGGACGAGTTCTTGAAAGACGCTACCGGTGGCAGGCGTTTCCTTCCTGTACGGGTGAAGGCCAATCCGAACACACACCGTATATTTGAGGCGGATTTTGACGATTATGTCGACCAGATGTGGGCGGAAGCCGTACAGATGTACTATAAAAAAGTAAGCACCTTGTTATCACCCGAAGCCGAAGCGATCGCGGAACAAGGGCGTGAAGAACATTACGAAGTTGATCCACGCACTGAAACCGTGCAGAGGTATGTGGACATGTATGTCCCTAAAAACTGGGATAAACTGAACCAGCTTGAAAGGAAGATGTACTTTGCCAACTACGACGAGGACGAGATAGAAAAGGACAAGTGTATGCTTATGGACTTCGCAAGCGCACCCGCGGTTTTGGTTGAGGCTCTAGGGCTGGAAATCGGAAAGATTAAACGTAGTGAAGCCTCCGACATCAATAGCATTCTTAATAAGTTGCCGGGGTGGGAACGTGCTACAAGAAGGACAAAAGCCCATGGAAACCAGCGCGGATATGCTAGAATTGTTAACGACTTGTTAACAGAATAAGTAAAATAGGGTTTATTCTTAAAAGGTGTTAATGAAATATACAACCTATGAGAATAAGCCCTATCTTTGTAATGTCAAAAGGAAATAATAACAATTTAAAAATTAAAGATTATGAGAAAGTTAATTAGTATCGTAGTGTTCGCACTATTAGTTGTATCACCTGCATTTGCACAGATCAGTTCAAACGGTAAGCCTGAAGTATTGAAATCATTCCGGTTAGGTGTATGTAAACTCATTGACACGGACGGGGCTATAACCATCGAAGCCATATCTAAGGAGAGTGCCCACCACAAGGTTATTGTCCGTCTGGGTACTCCACAGGAAGCCGAGGTAACATTGGCAGGGTTGGCAGAGTATAAGCCCGGCAAGGGAGAAACAGTCAGCCTCAACAACCCCAGTAATAACGAGGCATATTACCAGAAACTGAACGGTACATGGGTTATCACCGAGAAGGCGCTGGGTGTATTCAGCATCGCCATAAGCCGGAGAGAATTAATAAAAATGGTAGAAGAACTAAGTAAATATTAAGATTATGAAAAGTGGAAATTTTGTAGAATTAGAATTTGTAGTTAAGGGTTTATCTCAGTATGAACTTATTAATGTTGAGCATGTCAGTCGTATTCTCTTTGTGGAAGGCACGCCTTATATAGGCCTGGTAGGTTCAACCTACACCCGCCAATTATCGCATGCATCTTATGACAAGTTGGTTAATTGTTTAAACATTTCGGAGTTATGATACGGGTAATGCGTGTTAGGTATAAGATCGGTGTGTGGTTTTCACACCCGGTAGACCAAGAGTTCAACACTGTGGAACTGGCCAGAGAGTATTATAGAGATTATTATTCAGTTGAAAAAATATTTTTGGATTATGAAGAATGTTAGAGATTACAATGTGGGCAAGTCGGATTACGCAAAGCATAAGATACAGCCCTGGGATATTATTTTAGAGTACGGTCTTAACTATTGGGATGGTGACATAATTAAGCGTGTTCTTCGCACCAAAGAAGGAGACCCCCGCAGATTAGACTATGAGAAGATAATCCATATCTGTAACGAGCGTATAAGACAGATAGACGCTGAGAATGATAAAGTCGAAGATAATGAGACATCTGTATCCTGTCCGTCTGAATCCTACGATCCCGCATATAGTGCAGTAGGACGTATGTTTGATGATACATCTGTATTCTGTCCGTCTGAATCCTGCAGGCCCGCATATAATGCAGTAGGACATATGTTTGATGTGTATTCTGTATTCGAGTGGGGAAAACACTATTTCGCATATGTCGGTTACAATCATAACATGAAGGTCAATATGTATATCCGTTTGACAGGCAAGCGCTTTGCCGTGTCTGAGATAGCAGATTTTCCTCTACCGTGTGCACCTTTTAGAGGTAGTCTGGGCAACGTCGAACACTCAGAATCCGTTAAGATAGGTGCTTTGGGCGTGGACTATGAAAAGTACGACTACCTTATAAATGACGGTAAGCTATACAGATACCTGGGAGCATATGACAATGGAATATATTTCAAGTATGCCAGGTTTGAGGGGGACTTTAAGGTAGACTTCATAGAGATTCCGTACCAGATAATGAACGAGGCAAGGCAAATAGTATGCGGGAAGTAATAAGCGAGAAAGCTCTTGAAAAAACCTTCTCCGAGCATCTCAACCGAACAAAGAAAGTGTGGGTAATAAAATTATTATCCACCTTCATTAAAGGTTTGCCCGATAGAATGGTACTTTGCAAGGGTGGCTATGTCGGCTTTGCAGAGATAAAGACTACAGGCAAGAAGCCGACAAAGATACAGCTATACATTCATGATAAGTTGAGAAGCCTAGGCTTTGAGGTATTTGTGATAGACGATCTGGAAAGTCGCGACATGGCTGTATCTTTCTTCTTAAAGAATGTTAAGGAAAACAACAATGCAATGGGGAAACCATTATCTTTGTAGTGTAGAACTAAAGACAATAAAATAATGGGAAAGAAAAAAAGTTTAAGAGAAGAAACAGAATACCGTTTAGGTTTGTATTTCAGTTTGAAATCAGGTGCTCTTTATGTCCGTGACGAAAAGTATGGCAATCAAGAATCAATAATGAAACAGTTGGAGAGCGAGGTAACGCAGGACATTAAATCCCTCGCCAAGGAGGAACATTACAAGCTCCCAGACCCCGACATGAGTTTCAAAGATATAGTACTTTTCTACAAGAAACATTTAATGAAAAATTGATGGCAGCAAAGACAGCATATATAGTTGTGGAAGTAGCCTCGCAAAGAGGCTACACACAGGTAAAAGTAAACGGGCACACCGAGTATAAGAGTAAATTTGATGCCTTCCGCAGCGCGCCTCTCATGGACGTAATGGCTACAAGAATTGAATTGCTTAAACTACTGCGGATACTAGACGATGCCATATCCGCGGAATACAAGGAGGAAGAATAATGTTACAAAGAAATCAGTTACATAGCTATCAAGAAAGAGGCGTTAAGCATATCATAGATAATGAGTTTTGCGCCCTGTTCCTGGACATGGGGTTGGGTAAGACCGTTACTACTTTAACGGCTATAAAGGAATTATTGGACGGCTGTATAATATCCAACGCCCTAGTTATCGCACCGAAGAAGGTTACACAGGTAACGTGGCGGGACGAGATTAAAAATTGGGCACATCTGAAAGACCTTACCATATCGGTAATAGACGGGAATGTAAAACAGAGAAGGGCAGCTATGGCGGCTAAAGCTGATATTTATGCTGTCAGTCGGGATAACATTGTTTGGCTGGTAGTCGAATGCGGGGGTGTCAAGTTGCCGTACGATATGGTGGTTATAGATGAGCTTTCCAGTTTCAAGAACCATGCATCCAAACGGTTCAGAGCATTAAGAAAGGTACGTAAGTTCATCCCCAGAGTAGTGGGACTGACTGGTACGCCTTCACCGAACGGACTGATCGACTTGTTCGCACAGATGTATCTCATAGATGAGGGGCAAAGGCTGGGCAAGACTGTCACGGGCTACAGGGATAGGTTTTTCAGACCTGACAAGCGTAACGGTGATATAGTTTATACCTATGCCCTCAAACACCCGGCAAACGAGACGGAAAAGCAGATAAGTGACCTGATCAGCGACATCACCATATCAATGACAGCCGAGGACTACTTGCAGATGCCGGATAAGATAATGCTGTACGATACCGTCGAGATGTCGAAGAGTGTAACAAGCAAGTATAACGAGTTTGAACGCGAACAGGTCTTAGAGCTTATAAACTCAGACGAGCCGATAAGCGCGGCATCCGCAGCGGCACTGAGCAACAAGTTACAACAGTTTGCAAATGGTGCTGTCTACGACGCTGACCGAAAAGTTATTAATATCCACGACGAGAAGATAGAGAAGCTACAGGAAATAGTGGAAGCCGCAAACGGTGCGCCTGTCCTGGTCGCCTACTCCTTCATACACGATCTGGACAGGATAATGGTTGCGCTGAAGGACTACAAGCCCGTTAAGCTGGAGAAGCCCGAACAGATAGCCGAATGGAATGCAGGGAAGATCAATATACTCGTTATGCATCCAGCATCCGCAGGGCACGGGCTTAACTTGCAAAAGGGCGGTAACATTATCGTGTGGTTCGGCAACACTTGGTCGCTGGAATTGTACATGCAGTTCAATGCACGATTGTATCGACAAGGGCAGGATAAGCCAGTTTATATCCACCATATCGTAACGAAGGGTACGGTAGACGAGAAGATAACCAAAGCCCTGAGTGGCAAGAAAGAAACTCAGGACGGGTTAATGAACAGTATTAAAGAACTTATGGAAAAATATAAAAAAGGTTAGCATAATATACAACCTATTGTTATAACCACTATATTTGTTCCATAAAACTAAAAGAAAGGAAGATGATTATGAAGGCTGGCAAAGAATTTGCAAAAAAGAATGCGGGGAAATATTTCCTGTATAGAGGATTGAAAGTGCGTGTAGTCGGGTACAATTCCGACGGGGTTAAGATAATTGTCACATTTCCGAGAGGGACGAAATCGATAGGCTGGAGTAGGTATGTCTTGGATCGCGAGGATATATTGGTAATACCTACCAAGGCATCTAAGTTTTGGTACGTTGATATAGAGGAATTAAAATAACGGATGTGGTGAATAATAGAAAGCCTGAGGAGAAATATGGAAATGAAAAGAGAATTAACGCACGGTTCGCTGTTTAGCGGAGTAGAAGGATTCGGTTTGGGTGCGGCACTCGCGGGCATAAGAACCGAATGGAGTTGTGAATTTGAAGAGTATCAAACAAAAGTAATTAAAAAAAATTTTGGAGATGGACACACAGTATATGGAGATATTAGAACGCTTGAAAACCCGCCATTTGTTAACATCATCAGCGGTGGATTCCCTTGTCAGGATATCAGTGTTGCTGGAAAAGGCGCAGGAATTAAGGGCGGCAGGTCGGGACTGTGGGGGCAAATGCACCGAATTATCGGAGATGTCCGACCCGATTATGTCATTATCGAAAACAGCCCTCAACTTAGAAAACGGGGACTCGAGTATGTCTTACACGGACTTTCCGAAATCGGGTATGATGCACAGTGGCAATGTCTACAAGGTAGCTTCATTGGAATGCAACAACGTCGGGAAAGAATATATATCATTGCCTACCCCACGGGTAAGTTCAGCGAACGGCAGCGCGCGAAATCGGTATTTCGGCAGCCCTACCTACCGGGGGAATCTGGAAGAATATATCCGGGATGGCGAGACAGACGGTCGCTACCCGAACCCAGAACTTTCCGAAGCACTCATGGGATTCCCGACCTCATGGACAGAAACAAATGTGTAGGCAATGCGGTTCAACCGCTCATGGCACAATACTTATTCGAGTGTATCAAGTGTTTCGATGAATAATATTAAATAATTTATGGGAATGACAAATAAAGAATTTGCAGAAAAGAATGCCGGGAAATATTTCCGGTACAAGGGAACGAAGGTTCGGGTAGTCGGGTATTACGCCCGTGACAGCCGTTCTATATTGGTAACTCTACCTGCGAACGGACGATGCTTATGGTGGGGTGCAGTGGCTATGGAAGATGACGATGTGCTTGTAGTACGGTCTAGGGCGCGCAGGTATTGGTATGTCGAACAATGTCAGTTGGAGCGCTAAGGTTTCAGAGCATACGGATGTGTTTGTAACACATTCACATGCCTCTGGGTACTGTTGTGCCGATAAAGAAAGTTTGAAGGAATGGATACGAAAATAACAGCGAAGCGGTTTGCCAAGGAGTACGCAGGTCAGTACTTCGTGTGCGGTGAAAAGAAGGTGCGTGTAGTCGGGTACTACAGGCGTGGACGGGGTACCTTTGTGCTGGTGACAGGATTAGGCGGTTGGGAACTGAAGTACGTGGAGAATCAGCCGGGCTATGTGCTCACCACACAGGTACGGGCGAATAGAATTTATTATGTGAAACTAAAAGATTTGAAATTATGACGGATATAATGTTTGCGAAAGCCCACATGGGAGAATACTTCCAACTAGATGGGCGTAAGGTACAGGTGATCGGATATGATGCTACAGATAAGATTATGGTTGCAAGCCGCACGGGTCGTTGCATGTATGCTGAATGGGAGGATCTGAGATGGTTATAAAATTATTGTTTTGCGGGCTTGTAACGGCTTTGTTCGTTGGCGGTGTCGGATTGGTATTGTGGGAAGTTGCTAAATTCATGGCTAGAAATATTGGAGACGATGATAGGTTCGAAAACTAAGTTTATAGATATTGCGATGAGCATGAACGTTCATGCCTTTATTATTTGGGAGTTCATCCGAAAGTTCGGGTACGAGGCAGGAGTGGAAAAGGATAAGTACGGGCGGGGCTATGTCAGTTCAACCAAGTGCCGCCAATGGATAAACCAGTTAGCCGAATACGTGGCCAGTCATAACTACTCGTACAAGCAGGAGTTCAACAAAGGGCAGTACCTTTTCCGGGATGAGAATAAGTTGGCGGAAGAGAAAAAGAACGAACGGGATGTGAAAAGGGAATATTCAACCGACCGGGAAGGCAACGTTATTCGCTACACACACACGAAAGAGTACTTGCAGGTGTGGAGGTGGAATCCGGGCATATCGGGATGGTCTTTTGTCAGAACGGTAGCAAATAAACGGGTTGAATAGCAAAAAGAAAGTGCCCTTTACGAATAGGGTGTCACGTTTAAAAATGATAGCAAAAGGGCAGTTCTGATTTACAAAATGTCAGAATTGCCCTTTTGTTTATAGTTTTCGCAGTTTTTGCAATTGTATTCAAATGTTAATGAAAATGTAAATAGGTTAATTGTAAAGATTTTTACAGAATTTGTAAAGATAAATACACATGTTTTTAGTTAAAATATGTTGCTTGTTTCACTTAACTCACAGTCCTACAATAAGTTACAAATTTAGGCAACATTAACATAGATAGAATGTTGCCACTTTTGTTTCACTTAACTATCTGATTTATATATACTTATCTCTACTGAAACGTTGAAACAAAAATATGGCCCTATACTTATTTGAGAAAAGAGAGAATATTGTAATCTCAGAGATAGCAATTATGGGTATATTTTCTGTTGGAAGTGTTTGAGGGGGTGTTTCCTTGTTTCATACATAGATTTTGGAGCTAAGACATTGGGGTACAGTGAGTTAAGTGAAACAAAAGTGGCAACAAAAGTGGCAACATTCATTTCGGACTTTGTTTCAGTAGCGATAAGTGATTGATTGTGAGAAAGTTAAGTGAAACAAACCTGTTTTGTAAATTATCGTTTAAAATATGATAGGTTTGAACCGCCTACAGAAGTAGGTGTGAGCCACAAAAGTAGGGTAAACAGGTTTAAAAAGCAAGCGCCCGTGAGTTATTGTCAGAACTGTGCCCCATTTGTTTTTTACCGTCCGGTCGTGTACTTTTGTACCGCACACCTCTTATATAAGACCGCACACCTCTTATATAAGATTGTGCACACGTGTGATTGCTAAATACCCTCGCACGTACATTATTAATAAACAAAAGCATTTAAAACGATATGGCAGGAAGAAAAAAGACGGTGGCGATAGACACCAAGAAGGATATAAAGAAAGGACAGGCTACTGGTGTAGCACCCGCTCCGAAAGACGGCATAGACAAGTGCACACGACTATTTGAAGTGATGCAGGTAAGAGGCGTCAGAGGCGCACAGTTAAACTCTATAGACGAGTGCATAGATTACGTTGCCGAGTATATGAACTTCTGCGAGAAGAACCCATTCATCACATACGAGATAATGAAAGGCGGTAACATGGCAGGTACGAAGATCGATGTAGAGAAGAAACGTGCTCCGTCCGTTGGCGGCTTCTGCCTTTTTATCGGGTGGAGCATAAAGGACTTCAATAAGAATATGGATAAGCTCGAAAAGCTTGCGGCTGACGGTAATGCCGATGCCGAGAACCTGTTACTCGGCTACTGCCTCATAAAGGAGCTGATCACAACCGAGATGGATGAGAGCGCATTGGCAGGTATGGTTGACGCTAACTACATGGCTAAACTACGCGGACTGCGTGACCTCAAAGACGTAACGAGCAACGGCAAGGAAGCCGGAACGAAGGCTATGCAGGTTAACGTGCTGTCCCCCGAAGCCGTCGAGAACCTAAAGAAACTGGGAGGTATCTAATGAATGTAACCTATGTATTCGAGAAACTGCTGGCTGCCTTCGTAGACCCCCGGATACGGGGTGTGGCATCAAAGGGTGGCACACGATCGAGTAAGACATGGTCGGTGTTGCAACTGCTGCATCTCGCCTGCGTAAACTCCGAGAAGCCTCTGGTAATATCCTGCGTTGCCTCCACACTTCCGATGGTTAAACGCGGTATGGTGCGAGACTTCAAACAGATGCTGATAGCCGAAAGTGAATGGAACGAGGATTCATTTAACAAGTCGGAGTGCACGTACAGTTACCCCAACGGATGCATAATTGAGTTCTTCGGTGTGGATAACGCGTCTAAGGTACACGGCTCGGCCCGTGATATACTGTTTGTCAATGAGGCACAAACCATACCGCGTGAAATCTTCAGGCAGCTTGACATACGTACACGCAAGAAAGTTATTATAGACTTTAACCCTGTACGTAAGTTCTGGGGCGAAACCGAGTTTGTAGGCGATCGATACGTAACCATCCATTCAACGTATAAGGATAACCCGTACCTCAGCAAAGAACAAGTAGGGGCTATCGAGAAGAACAAGGGCGATGCCAACTGGTGGCGCATCTATGGAGAAGGAGAGACAGGCGGTGTAGAGGGTAACGTTTATCCTTCATACGAGGTTATCGAGGATATGCCCGAGACGTTCACTGGCAGATGCCTGGGGCTGGACTTCGGGTTCGTGAACGACCCGACCGCAATAGTAGACATCCGTTTCCAAGGTTGGGACTTGTATGTAGACCTTCTGTGCTATGAGACAGGACTACTCAACGCCAGCATAGCGGACTACTTGACCTCTAACATGCTGCACCGCCTGATAACGGTGTGTGATAATGCCGAACAAAAGTCTATCGTCGAGCTGCAACAGAGGCGCATCAAAGCGATTCCATGCGTTAAGGGAAAGGGTTCTGTCGCTGGTGGCATCGCACAGGTGAAGCAATTCAAGTTGCACGTTACCAAACGATCGGTTAAGCTGTTGGACGAGCTGGATAACTACAAGTTCATCAAAGACGAGGCGACCGATACATATACAAACGAAACCATAGACGCTTGGAATCATGCGTTGGACGCCTTGCGTTATGGGGTTGATTACCTGATTAGAAAATATAGACCGAAATAGTATGAAAAAGAAACTGATTAGATGGGCACTGAGATTCAATATGACGCGCAACCGTGCCGTATTGCTGCGCATAGCCAACCTCCCGCCAACGGGCACAGTGACCCTGACAGGCGATGAGGAAAAGCTGTTGAGCCTTATGGTAAAACTGATACTTCCTTCACAGGTCGTCACCCGTAACGGCAAAGCCGTTTACCGCGTGAAGTCCATTGATGAGATGGGACTGTGGGCTGTCCTAGAGGCTAGGCGTGCGGCTGATGCCATAGGACGCATAGAGGCATGGACTGGCGAGGAGTATACACCAAAGACGGTTATAGACGCTGCAAAGTTGGACAAGTTCATAGCCGAGCAACTGGACTACGCGGACAAGCTGGAACAAGTGCTGTTCCAGCAGATGTCTGACAGTGGCGGAAACACCTTCACGGGTGACGAAGAGATACGCAAGGCAAAGAACCTCTTGGGACTGATTCAGATAACAGCCGAACTGTTTCATTGCTCTTTCGAAGAAGCGAAGAAGATGAATTTCACAGATGCGATATTGGCAATCGCCAAGAAGCACGACGAGGTAGAGAAAGAAAAACGTGATGCCAAAAAGCGTCAAAACAAATTTTAACTTATGAACTTAGAGACCATACTTAACACTGCGAATGCACGGGCTACCCAATTGGGTTTGCCCCTTGTGTTCGGTGACACGCCCGTTCAGAATGTAGCCGCCAACGAGATAAGCGGTGACTTCTTCACACTCGACATACGAAGAAGCTCGTACAGAGACACCAACCAGCCTGATAGCGGATACTACACGATAGTCGTTCGGTGTATGGGCACATCCGCCTATATGCGCGATGATGCCGTAGAAATCGCTACTCTCATCCGTACCGACATCCTGTTGCGTGATTTCCTCAAACCCTTCATTTGCGGATATGAGGTTGGCGGTGTATCAATTGGAAAGGTGCAGAACGAGTACGATAGCATCAAATCGGGGTGGGAGGCAAGTTTGGACGTTTACAAGTATGGCGCTTAACTGCCCTGTACTTGTTTTCTAATATCCCGGTACGTATCTTTGCCTGAAATTAATCGGTATGAACGCAGAAATCACTGGATACATATACGCCATTCGGGACGAAATCGTTGCCCACTACTACGCCATGAAGCTAAACGCTTCGGGCGAGTTTGACCGTGGTACACAGGTAGAGGAGTACCCAGGCGGCATAAAGATAGTAAGCCCGCAGCATATCTATCAGATGGAAGATGGCAGACGGGCAGGCACGATGCCACCTGTCAGTGCCATCCGCCAATGGATAAAAGACAAGAACGCCAATGCAGGTACGGACATCCCCGAAGAAGCCGCATTCGCCATCGCCTATGTGATCAAACGGGACGGTATAAAAGTTCCCAACCGATACAACGAGGGTGGGGTAGCCAGTAAGATACTCACACCCGAACTGGTTAACCGCATAGTGGTGGAAATCAACCGAATAGTGAAGGCTGAAATATTAAAAATTTTAACTAAATAACATGATAGTACGAAACTTATTAACTGACGCGACAGTAACCGCGGGTGGCACAATGGCTATCGGTGGTATCGGTTCGGGTGTATATCGCCCTGTTCGGCTGGAAAAGGTTACAAATGTAACGTCTATCAGACTTGTGTACTATCGAAACGGGGTGTCCACTGGAGTATTCTCTGATTTGGTCATCTATGAAGGTTCAGTTGTAGACATATCAGCGATGGCGGCAGCAGCGAAATCAGCTATCGAGGTTACTAAGGATATAACCGCAGGAGCGGATGCCATAGATACGCTTACAATGACGTATGTCGAAAGCGGGACAAGCAAGACTATCACGTTAAGAGTCTTAAATGCTCCGGTGGCCAACTCGTTTACGGATGTAAGCACAGGGAAGGATAATCTGACCGACTACGGAGATGGAAAGTTCAATTATCTAGACTTTATCGTAACGAAGTCGTCACCGTTGACGGGCGAGCCGTTCAATCATAAGATATTCTATACGCAGACACTTGCAGTAGGTAGTAGCGTATGTGGTGAGCGCCCGATAGCAGGCGGAACTACAGTATTGACACCGAACGGGTGGTCACGCAATATAGCTGGCACGTCGGATAAGGTAATACTTAACGCCCCAAACCGCACAGGCATTATCGGCTACGTCCGCTACGCGAAGAAATACCCATATTGTGCCGACCGTACGAAACGTGTCACACTTAAATGGCTTAACTCGAAAGGCTTGTACGATACTATGCACTTCGACTCATTCCGTATTCAACCGACCTATCAAACGAATGACACAGGAGGAAACAGAATACTGTCTTATGAGGTGACCGTAAATGCAGTCGTAACGTCAGACAATGAGAAGCCGTTATATTGGCTGTCACGCTCAGCAGATGTGCAAGGCGTATTTCCGATAGATATTAACCAATGGGCACGGGTGACAATAACAAACCCGAACGCCTTCAATACGCAAGGCGGATCATTGGGACGGACGGTGAGTTATAAGTGCAAATTTGAAATTGTAGAACCTTAACAGCATGGATGTATCGATCAGAATAGACGGTGTATTATTGGACGGAATTACGGGAAATTCGGTAAAGTTGAATATCAATAACCCCGATCCTTTTACCCTGTCTGATCCCACCGTGAGTTACACAGCGAGCATAGAAGTTCCCCGGTCAGAAAACAACGACCGGGTATTCCGGGCTGACAGGTGGCCGTGGTTGTACAACCGTACGCAACCCTATGTGGCCGACTTGATTTTCGGAGGTATGGCAGCGCCTAGAGGATTGAGCGCCTATCGGGCGCAGGTAGTTGTTAACGAGAACAGCTATACGGTTACATTGGTTGAAAGCTTTACGAAGCTATCAGACATACAAGCGCCTGTAATAGCAAAGCCGTATGATGAGAACGCTTTATTGTATTGGACGAACAACTACGACTCGGCACTAGCCTATGCGTATAACGGCAATATAAGCCACCCAGCGTTATTCAACTTCGGCAATGTGTCTGTTTATCCCGCGTACGTTGCCGAGAAAAAGGAAACCTTAGCAAGCAGCGTGATAGATTCAGCCAGCCAATGCGTCTACCGTACAAGCCACAACTACCTTTTAGGCGCTCGATACCCGTCTAGTGATATGATTATATTGGACGGAGCCACGGCATGCGCTTTGGAACGTATGACGGGATCATCGTTCACGTTATCATTTACGCAGGATTGCTTTGTATGGCTTCCGGAAGGAACGCCCGCAACGGTTTATCTAGGCAGTAACAGGACTACCGGGTATATAAAGTTAACGCGTTCTTCCATCTTGGTAAACGGTAATTACAAATATAGGGTTGCGTTATCATCAAGCCTTGTAGTACAGCCCCTTGCGAATAACCCAACGTTTTTCCATATACGTACAACAACGGCCCCCGCTTCTACCAAGTTAACACCTGCTACCAATATGCCGACCGGGGAAGGCTACTTTTTCAGCTTTACCGTGATTGCAGCCGGGACAGGGGATTATAGCAAGCAGTTGGGGACGGACACGGGATTTACTTCGGCTTTTGATCTTGTACAAGCATATTGCAAAGCTTTCTTTTGGACGTATAACTTTATACCGGATCCGTTCAATATTACATTGCTTCCGCTCGTTAACTCATCTACTACAGATGTGTATCGGCAGAACTGGACAGGAAAGATTGATATGTCTTCGGTTAAGATATCAGAACCGGAAGGACTCGCAAGAACGTATAGGTGTGTGGCGGGTGATGCTTCCTGCATAACGGGCGGATCAGTAAGAGCCATGCGCACACAGGGACAAGGGATAGAGAGTTCTTTGCCGATAGGCTTTGGTCAACCGCCATTCGCCACGATGGTACATCTCACATCCGGATCACCTTACAAGGATTCTTTCTTTTTGAGTGCTTCCGGATATAGAGCGATGGCAGATGCTCATTACGAACGTTTCGCACCCGGGTGGCAGGTTACCGCGAAGATGCGCTTGTCGTACTTCGATATAAAGTATATGGTATCGGACGGGCTTTATTATCTAGACGAGATGCACAGTTGGTTTTACCTGCGGAGTATCCAGAATTGGAATCCGGGAGATTCAACGGCAAGCGTTACACTTATTGCAGTAAACAATTAATGGTCAGAAGATTATGGCAAGTGAAAAAGTTACATTATTAGACCTTTCGTTCAATACTTCCGAAGGACTGGACGGACTGGACGCACTCATAGCGAAGTCTTTAGAGTTAGCGGAAACAAAGAAACAGTTGACCGCCACTATGAAGGACGAGCAAAAGCGAGTCACCGATGCGGGCAAAGCTTTTAAGGCGGGTGCGATAACGCAGGATGAGTATAAAAAGACAGTCGAGAATTCCACCAAAGCACAGGTGGAAATAGCTAAGCAGATTAACGTTGTTAACCGTTCGATTACTGATAACAATCAGGAGATTAAGGTTAATACAACGTTAATGACCAGCCAGGAAGACAGCGTTAATGCACTTCGTGCGCAACTGGCAAAGAATACTAAAGAGCTTAACGCAATGTCAGCCGCAACCCGTAACAACACGGAAGAAGGGAAAGCGCTGGTCACCGAAACCAAGGAGATTTCAGATAAACTGAAAGAGATGGAAAAGGCGGTCGGTGATAACAGGCGTAATGTCGGTAACTATGCGGAAAGCATTGACGAGGCCCTGAAAAACACTAAAGGCTTGTCTGGTGCTACTGGTACGTTGGCTTCTGCACTAAGCACAGGTACGGCAGGCGTGAAAGCGTTTTCTGTCGCCCTGAAGGCCAATCCTTTGGCCGCGGTAGTGTCGGTAGTCCTTTTGCTAGTTTCTTCAATAGAGAAGCTAATAAAGCGCAATAGCGAGGCGGCTGCATCCCTAAAAGCAGCGTTTGCACCGTTCGATGTGATATTCACCCGAATACTTGACGGGCTAACCAGCATGTTATCGGGTGTCGCCAAAGCCTTTGAGTGGATAACTACCAAAGTGGTAGGGCTTTTGGACACCCTCGGCCTTATTTCTGAGGAAACAAAGAAAGCGGGACAGGCCGCAGCAGACCTTTCTAAAGCTGAACTGGACATATACGAGGCCGAAACAAAGAATCTAGTCACCTTATCGGCTATGAGTAGGGAATTGGCCAAGCAAAAGACCATTGTAGGCGACCAATTAAAGAGCGCTAAGGAGCGAAACGAGGCCGCTCAGAAGGGTATTTCGATACTAAAACAGATGGAAAAGGCGGAAGTGGACGTGCTTAGACAGAAGTATGAGCAAATTAAAGCGCAAAACAGCCTCAGTTACACCTCGAAAGAAGATAGACGGGCCGAGATGCAGGCACTTGCAGACCTACAGGCGAAGCAAGCGGAATACACCGACAAGCGAAAAGAGCTTGAAAACCAAGCTAGCGGACTTATTGCATCAGAAAACGCCAAAAATGCAGCCGCTTATAAGGCCTCAGAAACCGCGAAAGCACAGGCAGCGATAAAAGCTGCACAGGATGCCGAGAATGCTAAACGGGCTTTGCAGCAGGAGACCATCAAACAGATGGAGGTTGCCCTTACGAAACTTAACCTATCCATACAGGAGAAGGAAGTCACGGACGATGGCGGCAAGAAGCGAATCAAGGATGCCGAGTTGCTGGCTAAGGAGCAATTGGATATAGAGAAGGAAATGCTTAGCCAAGGGTTGATCACGCAGCAGGAGTTTTCTGACCGCGAACAGGAGATCAATGCCCAACGTCTTCAAGTTCAGAGAGACGAGGCCGACAGGTTTAATGCTGAACGCATCTCTAACTTCGAGGCGGTCGCAAATAAAGAGCTGGAAATCCAGCACTACAAGTTGCAGCAAGGCTTGATCAGTCGTGAGGAGTATGAAAATGCCGAGACAGCCCTTCGCATAGAGGCTTGTGAACTTCGCAACCAGATAGAAGAAGAGCAGGACAACCTAGACCGCGAACGTCGGGCAATGGACGAGGCTAACCGTAAAGAGCTGGAAATGGCTAACATAACTAACCAATACGAGTTAAGACAAGCTCAGCTAGATGCACAGTATGCACAGGAGATGGCAGCAGCCGAAAGAATAGGCGCAGATACCACTCTTGTACAGCAGAAGTATGAGAAAGCAAAAGAAGACCTTACGAAAGCACGTGTGAACGCAGAGTTAACAATGACTGCGGGTCTGGCAGGTCAGATGTCTGACTTATTAGGTGAAGAGAGTGCGGCAGGGAAAGCCTTCGCAGTCGTACAGGCTACCATTAACACATACCTTGGTGCTACAAAAGCATTGGCGCAGGGTGGCATATTGGGTATTGCACAGGCGGCTATAGTAACCGCTTTTGGTATGAAGCAAGTACTTACAATTGCCAAACAGAAGGATCCCGACACGAAGGTTAACACAAGTGTTAAAAAGTATGCAAAGGGTGGTACAATAGTCGGAAAGTCTCATGCGCAGGGTGGCGTTAAGTTTGTCGGTGACAACGGACAGGTTTTTGAGGCAGAAGGTGGCGAGAATGTCTACATACTAAAGAAAACGGCTAGTGCTGAGATCAACGCACTGTCAGATCTAAATGTTGCGCACGGTGGAAAGTCATTCCACACGGCAATACCCTCAAAATTCGCAAATGGCGGACGGGTTAATAACTACACCTACAGAGGCGGAAATACTGTTAAAAACGTATCTATGCCTACCTATTCAAGTGGTGGCAACGTATGGGGATCGAATGCCTACAGAGAGTTGGACACTATTTCCGATGTGGACGTATTCTCAACTGTGGGCAATCACAGAAACTATATTAACACATCCAACCTGTACAAGTTTGCTGACGGTGGTATGGTATCAACTATTTCGGAAGCTAACAGACCGCAAAGACAAGCAGACAATGTACAACTGTCAAAAGAGAGTATATCACAGCTTGCGGCCGTTGTTATTGAAGCGGTTTCAGCTATGCCCAGCCCTATTGTTTCCGTGCACGACATTGATACTGCACAGAATGAGGTGAGCGTTGTGCAATCTTTTGCAACCTATTAATTTAATAAACTCGTGCAGATATGGCGAATTATAAAAACCACCATATCTTTGCACGGGTTACAACAAAAACCAATTTATGAAATTTGAAAAACTAAGGATCATTCAAGCAGGACTCACTACTAACTTTGATGAGGTAGAGGGTGTATCTTATCCGCTGTCGATTACAGACAATGCGGTTAGGAGTGTTGTAACTTTGGGGAACGTCAAACCTGTGCATTGCAGACGTACCCACAACGGCCTGGATATGTTAGACGGCTATCTAGGAAAGTTCACTAACTTTGTGTACGAGGATGGAGTTGCCTACGCAGACCTAGAGATATCGGAAGCTCTAGAAACCGCATATCCTAGCGAGGCCACGTTCATTGCAACAATGATTTCCAAAGAACCCGAAATGCTAGGCGTTTCTATAGTGAGTTTGGATGAGAGAGAACTAGTCGGAGGCGTGATGAACATCACTAATATAGTTGAGCTATACTCATGTGACGTGGTAGGCCTTCCGGCAGCGACTTCTAGTCTATTCAGTAATAATAATCAAAACAAGAAAACAATGAGTAAATTTTTTAGCGCGTTTGCGGCTATGCTTAAAAAGAGTAGCTTTGCAACAGAAGTTGTCGAAACTGTAGACGGTTCTAAGATCACTATCGAAGCCGCAGGTGAAGCAATGGCAATCGGTGACAAGGTATTCGATGCCGAAGGTAATGTTCATCCCGATGGGGAAGTGAGAATCAAAGTTGACGAGGCTATTTTGGTGCTTGTCATTGAAAACGGAGTTATTGCGGAAGTTAAGCCTTCCGAAGACCCTAAAGATGAGCAGGAAGACGAAATCAGAGACAAACGTGAAACGCGTTCGGGTGATGTTCCCGAAGAGTTTTCGAAACGTATGGAAGACCTAGAGGAATCAATCAGTGCTTTGAGCCAGTCTATGGCTACTTTGGCATCCAAGTTTAGCAAGGTTACAGGAAAACCTAGTGTACCGGCAGTGAAGATGCCCGCAGGAAAGGGTAGTACCAAATTAAGCAAAGAAGCGGTTGCCGAAGCTGCAAAACGCTATTACAAGTAATTAAAAAACAAAAATTAGAAAAATTATGGCATTTACATTTACTGACCTTAACAGGCTGAATCTTAACAGCTTGAATGAAGTTATTTCACTGACTGTTGGACTGGCAGGCGAAATTTCAAAGGGAATCACCGTGTTAAACGGTATCGCAAACAACACGCCTGTAGTATCTCTTACAGCCGCTGACAAGGCATTGAGAAAATCCGCAGGATGTGGTGGTACTTATTTTTATAGTGATATCAGTGACAAGGTGAAGTATTACACTCATGCACCGATTGAGTTGCCTATCGAAGTCTGTCTGCAAAGTTTGTGGGGCAAAATGGTAGCTCGTGGCATCAATCTTGACGACAATTTTTCTGAAACCGAATTGGCAGGTTTCATCCAGTCAGAAATCCTGAAGGTTTTGGAAGCTGACTTGCTCCGCCTTGCTTGGTTGGACGGTGATGTTACTGCAAGTGCAACAGGTTACGGCATTTTCACTAATGGCGGTATTCTGAAACAGTTCGACGATTCCAAGCAAACCGCGGGAGCTTTAACTCTAGACACAGCCGGAGTTCTTGCCGCTCTGCGCGCTTGTATTGACAACCAAAGACCTGACACCCTGGACGAATCTGAGTTCTTTGTTACGTCCAATGTTATGCGTTTGTACAAGAACCTGTTGCAAGACCGTGATAACAGTGCCGCCCAGAGTGACATTGTAGACGGCAGACCTGTTTACTTCTTCGAGGGATACCGCATCAACGAATTGCGCCACGTGTCAAATGCGGCTTTGGTTGACGGTAACAACACAGCGTTTATCGCATTCACTCCGAAAGATAACATTCAGATCGCTTTGGAGAGTTCGGCTACCATTATCGCACCGTTCATTCAGGATGCAAAGAGCCGTAACTACTACTCGCAGACTCTGTTTGCCGCTGATGCAATGTTGGTAGCACCTGAGAAAATGCAGCTGTGGTTAACCGCACGTGTCCCCTAATAATTATAAGAAGGCTAGGCGGTTAGTCTAGCCTTCAATTTTTCAACAATATAACAAGAAAACAATATGTCAAAAAGTTGTTTAAATAAAATTAGGGGTAACGTTCTTATGGATTGCACAGTACCAAAGCTCGGTATAAAAGATATATATCTTATGTACGTTGAGGACATTACGCTAACACTTTCCGCAGATGCCACCGCTGTTTCGGATGTTACATGGGCTACAGGAGCTAAGTCTTACCGGATTGAAGGGTACAAACAGAATATTCAAGTAACAACGTCTATGCTAAACACTGATGCTTCAGCAAAACTTGATGTAACAATCCAATTCAAAGCTGCTCTTGATCCTATACTGTCCAGACGTATATCAACTGGTAAGTTCTTTGTGATGACTGTTCCGCCTACAGGGGCGTCTACTAACCTTTGGGGGCTGCAAGCACCTTTAATGTGTACTAATATCGAATACGATTCTAACGCTAATGGTGGCCTGGCCACTTATACTTTATCGGCTCCTGAAGGTTCTGGGGGAAACTATTATGCCTTGGTAAGTGCCGCAGCAGCAGCAACAATAACCTCAAAATCTGTTTAAGTTATGGCTTGTATACCAAAAATTTCGTCCGCAATCACTTATGATTGCGACACAGGCGGTACCGGATTAGTTTCGGCATTGCTAATAAACAAAGAGGATATAGCCTCTATAGCTTTTGACCCTGCAAATACTGCACTGGTTACAGCAATTACATTGAAAGAAGGCACATCCGCTTATAAGATTGATACAGTTAAGCGTGTGCTAACAACTACAGAGGCTTTGAAAGTAAACGAAGGTGCTCCGAATGCTTATACGCATTCCGCCACCGTGGTAGTTACTGCGCCTGTAGCATCTGCCTTGTTTAAAGGCCTGATAAACCCTGTAGCTAATGGCAGTTTTGTTATCTTAACTCGTACTTTGCGAGCTGTCAGTTCTTCACTGATGAGTGATAACGCCAGACCGTTTGGCTTATATTATGGCATGTCCGCTACGGCAGTAGATAGGAGTTCTCACGAGAATGGCGGGTGGTTCACCATCACAATGTCAACCCCCGAACGTGTTATCGGGGAAGATGCGCTATCGATGAATATCGGAAACTATGAGGCACTGTATACCGCAGCGGTAGGCTAATTAACAATTTAAAAAAAAAGAAAGGAAAAATAATATGGCATGTATAGGCTCTGTATTAGGAAGTCAGTTGTTACCGTGTGGTGCGCCTCCTGCTGCACCATTAGGCAGACCTGTTTCTGCAAAGATAATTAATGCGGCAAGCATTGTAAGCTATACTGTTGCTGGCTCACCTGCAGTTGCTACAATAACCCGTGCTGCGGGTACACCCGCAGCCGCTTCCGTAGAAACTTCTAACGGTGCGCTTGTAATAACGCTGGGCTTAAAAGGCGGTGAAGTTTATCCGCAAGCAATTGACCCCACGTTTCAAATGACGCTTTTTGCATCCGATTTTGTATCGAATACGCTAGGCTCTACTAACAGTTTGGGTATGAACTCCCAAGTAGTGATCGCTGTAGACCACGGCAACGGTATATATCGTGTTTACGGTCTGGGTTATCCGCTTGAATGCTTGTCTATCGAAGGCGATACCAATGGCACTGGCTTTATCCGCACTACTTTTGGTGTAGAGGACTGGCAACCAGGCACTACGGTGTACCGGATGGCAGAAGCCGATTATGTAGCGTTATCAACCGCAGTACCCGCGGGGGGAAGTGACCCCGCAACCCTGTAAATCCATTAGGGTAGTCAACAACTTAAAAATTTTAATTAATGGCAAAAGCAAAAACTATGGGCGTACAGGCAGACAACGATCTGCCTGTTACCGATACTGGCACTAACGCTGGTACAGAAATACCTGTACTGAATACTTTGAAAGAAAAGGTAGACAAGTACTTTGAGTACACTGGTTTGAAACTGGATTACAACTGTCACATGGATATGGAGTTTGTAGAACTTTGGTATCGGACAAAGTATCTGACTGGACAGGTTTACAAATGGGCTATGAAACCAGGCGCACGTATCGTGCATTATGCGGACGGTGTTATCTATAAAGCCGCCAACATGACGGACGAGATAGCCGAACGTCTTATGAAGGAGAATCCCGCTTACGCGGAACAGTTTATTAGTTTAATCAAATAGGAAGTATAAAGATATGGCATATTTTAGTCGTTTTGCGTTGTTGGTTGAGCGGGCTTTGAGGTTGACAGCCAACACAGGTGATAAGATTATCAACTATGGAGAAAACAACCTGTACCCGCAGGAAGTGGCAGAGCTTATTTACGCATCCAAAACCGCAAGTGCTGCCGTTGAGAAAATGACGGAAAACATCATTTGCGAAGGCTTCAAAAACAAGGACTTTGCTGACAAGACCAACGGCAACGGCTACAATATGAACGATATTTTAGAAGCAACAGCAAATGACGTGGCACGTTTCAAAGGGTGGGCTTGGATTGTACAATACGGTATCAGCCCCGAAGGTTACGTGCCCGTCAATGTTTACCCTGTACCTTTTGAATATGTCCGTGCAGAGTTGAACGATAACTATCTAAACGATCCGCGTGTGAAAACATGGCGGGTATTTAACAACTGGGACAGGCAATCGGTGAAAGCTACCAATGTGGCGCAAAACTCAACATCTTATCCGACCTTTGATCCTGCAAACTTTGCGGCCGAGGTAGAAGAATGTGGCGGTATCGAGAATCACAAGGGGCAGCTTTTATACGTGAACCTGGGGACTACAAAGCCGTACCCGCTGAGTACCTTCCACGCAGTCCGAAACGAGATGGGTGCAGAAGATAAAAACGGGCGATATGTTAACCGTACTTTGGGGCGTGGATTCCACATGTGCTCAATCGTGTCTCACGGAGACTTCGAGACGGAAGCCGCACAGGAAGAGTTCCGAAATACACTGTCTGAAATGATGGGTAGCGAAAACGCAGGTTCAGTGCTTACCGTCAGGGATGAAAATGTAGCCACAGACAAACCATTTATCAAAGTAGACCAGCTAGGAAGTCCGATAGACAAAGACCTGTACCGGGCTTACGTTGAACCTCTGAGAAAGGACATTGCCATAGCTGCCTATACAATACCGTTGCCGCTTATTGACAGCTCGTTGCTGACATTTTCCAACGCTTCAGGTGAAGTTATCAAAGAGATGCAAAAAGTGTATAGAAACAGCCTTGCTAAAGTGAGAGAAAGAATTTCCAGAGAGTTGTCACAAGTGTTTAATGTAGACCTATCTGTTACCGAGATAGATAATAAATTTGAAAACGATGGCATACCCGATAGCGATGTTCCGGCAGCTGTTTGAAATAGCAACGGACGTAAAAGATAATAAGATTGAAAAGGCTTTTTATGAAGCCGACATATTGGATATACTCCCGCAGACGGGCAGCATGTACGCTGCATTGCCTGATCGGTATATTCCCGATGGTGCTGATTTTGCAGGGGCGGAAAAAGTGATATGCTACTACGCATTTGCGAGATATTTGCAGATTGCAGATCAAAACAGTACCACTACTGGTATAAAAATTCAAACCTACGGAAACTCTGTCATAGTTCCCGATACCAGCAAAGTTAAGAGAGTCGAGGCAGAACGGGCTAAAGCCGACCTTTTCTTTGAGCCATTAATTTGCCGTATGAGAGAGGACGGCTTCATTAAAGTATGTACGGTGTTGAATACCCGCATAGGGCTTATCAAATGATAGAGCAAATAGAAGCTTACTTCCGAATGTTTTTCGCAGTTACCGTTCTGACTGTGGTTTCGGACGTTGAGGACTTTATTTTCTTAGTTGTAATAGTAACCGCTATTAACTGGCTTGTCGGGTATATGGCAGGAAGAAAAAAGGGTGAGAAGTACCAGCACAAAAAGACTATTCAGGCAGTTAAAGAACTGTTTTTGACGAATGCAGTCTTATTCTTTGTAGCTCTTACCTGTTCGATGCTAGAACCTACTATCGACTATACGTTGATAATAAAAGCACTCACTGGCATGTTCCTAATCATATATGCACGTAACATCACGAAGAATTTACGTATTATACAGCCGTCAAACGAGTTTATTCGAGTTCTGAACAGTATTGCGAACAGCAAGTATTTTCAGATGAAAAAGAAAATCAAAGACGGTGACCTTGAAATATCTAAAAAAGAAAAAGAAAAAGATGGCAGACGCGAAGAAACTAATGCCGTTTATCCTTAGGTGGGAAGGCGGTTTTGTTAACGACCCTGACGATCTAGGCGGGGCGACCAACAAAGGTATAACTATTGGTACGTTCGGTGAGTATAGGAAGCGAAAAGGGCTTCCTTCACCGACTGTACAGGAGTTGAAGAACCTATCGGAAAACGAGTGGTACGAGATATTCAAAACGATGTACTGGGACAGGTGGCGAGGCGATGAAATCAAAAGTCAGTCGGTAGCCAACATTCTAGTAGATTGGGTGTGGGCTTCAGGCGTTCATGGCATCAGAAGACCACAAACAATTCTAGGCGTAGTGTCCGATGGCATTGTAGGCGCAAAGACTATTGCGGCTCTTAACGCAGCTTATCCCGAAAGACTATTCGAGGCGATCAAAGCCGACCGGGTTAAGTTTATTGACGAGATTTGCAAAGCCAGACCGAAGAATGAGAAGTACCGTAAGGGTTGGATGAACCGAATTAATGCTATTAAGTATGAGTAAACTACAGAGAGTTATTTTAGTCGCTGTCCTACTGGTAGTGACTCTTGGTATCATATCTAAACTCTACGACACTATACAGGAGCAACGGGATGAAATCGGACGGCTAGACAGAAATGTAGCTTCCCTAACCAGTAACGAGGTTAGCTATGTAACCAAGTTGGGAGATGCTGCCCGACAGAGAAAGGCTTTGGAGTTGTCATACAGGGAACTGAAAACCGTTAACGCAGACCTGCACAAAGAGATAAGCGCTTTGCGGGTACGGTTGAAAGATGCTAAGTCGGCTACTAAGGTTGTAACAAAGACAGTAATAAAAGAAAAGGTTCGTGTAGACACGATAAACAATGTAGTGGTGGCTGAATACAAGGACGGCTGGAACACAATCCGATCGGAACAACAGGGAGATTCAGCGAAGCTATCATACAAAGGAAGAGATTCTATTGTAGGTGTCATATCGGTGCAAAGGAAGAGATTCCTGTTCTTCCGATACGGTATAAAAAGTGTTAGCTATGATATTTCCAATAAAAACCCGAAAACAAAAATTAACATAGACATTGCTGTGCAATTCAGATAAAACCGAAAGGGGCTGACCGATAAAAAGGGCAGTCCCTTTATTTGTATAAGAAAAATACCATGAAAAGTGTTAATGTAACATAATTGTTTCACTTAACTCACTGGTATACACTGGATTAACATTTGTAGGCAACATTAACATTTGAGAATGTTGCCACTTTTGTTTCACTTAACTAACTGTACTACAATTACTTATCTCTACTGAAACGAATTATATATAAAAATAGCCCTATACTTATTTGAGAAAAGAGAGAATATTGCTATCTCTGAAATAGCAAAAAGGGGTATAAATTGAATATATTCCAAATATAAGTCTAAGGGGATTTTTTGGTGTTTTTTGTTTCAGTCGCTGTAACTCATTGTAGGACTGTGAGTTAAGTGAAACAATTATGTTACATTAACAAATCGAGTTTGTTTCAGTTCTCGCTAAGCCGTTGAAGGACTGCGAGTTAAGTGAAACAAGCGATTTAAGTGTTAAGTAACATTAAAGAAATGTACAACCTATTGTTCTTTTCCATATCTTTGTAATGCAGAAAGGGAGATACATTATCTCACCTAGCGGAAGGTCACTAGGACGTTAACTAGAAATAAACGTATGAACGCGACGGAAGTAACATCAGCATTAAAAGAGAATCGTAACCAAGTGATTGTATTCTTTAACGAAAACTGTAAAGATGATAAGTTTTATACCTTATCTTGGTTTATGAACAGAGTTCTCGTAGAAGCTACAGCTTCTTGGGCCAGACGCAAGAATGTAGGCAAAAAGGAAGTCCCCGCCATCCTAACTAAAGTTATGCGTGTTTATCCTCAAATTGCGAGAGGATACACTGGCAACTACCAAAAGGCGGTAAACTGTTTCGGGGCTGAGAAAGCCAACCAAATATCTGAAACAAGATGAAAAGTATAAATTGTATCTTTAGAGAGACTTTGGTAGACGGGTCTTTCAAAATTAAAAGCCACGTGCTCGTATTCATAGATAAAGATGGTAACGAGTTCAGCGAGAGTTTCAGCGAGGTATATCACAACAATAAATTCGAGAGCTATCAATATGATGGCGAGGAATTTCAGTTCATGCAACAGATGCTGGAAAAGATTTATTCTAAAAAACGTTAACAAAAAGAACAACGTATCGGATAATGCGTTATATTTGCAGTATCAAATTAAAAACATAATTAAATGACGTGGAAAAGCTAAAGTTTATTACGGAAGAAGTGTCGGGCTATATGCGCTCACAAGCGGCTAAAAATAGCTATGATATTGTATCAGTGGCAGAAATGATGCCGACCTTTGAAGGATTCTTAACCCCTTATCTAGTGTCAGAACTGGACGGGTGCAAGTTCGATGTGAACATAGAAGAACTGTACATCAACTCTGATGAGTACGTGGAGTTTTACGAGGAGCTGGTAGTTCAGATAGCTAAAGATATATTAGAAGAAAGAGAAAAAACCCTATAAAAAGAAAAATTATGAAAATTAAAGTATTTGAGTTGGAATTCGATGCAAGCAACTTGCATGAAGCAGCGTTCGTTAAGGAATTAATTACAGGCTCTAATTTAAACGTTCCTGCAACGGACGAAGTAACTGCACCTGGGAAAGAAGAAAAGCCCATAGTCGAGAAAGAAACGGCATCCTCGCCCACCCCACAGACAACGGTCAAACCGAAGAGACAGAAAGCGGAAGATCCTGCACCTGTAGAAACTGCACC
>ERZ1673740.715-NODE-715-length-33369-cov-216.648256_pt1 | contig 33369 bp, 26 predicted proteins | sample MGYA00580221_ERZ1673740 | MGnify/ENA primary metagenome ERZ1673740 (study PRJEB41218, sample SAMN15661786) | gut metagenome | host: Homo sapiens | place: Canada: London | collected 2015-08-20/2019-03-30 | study: EMG produced TPA metagenomics assembly of...
CGAACGATGCGGATGTCTGCGTCGAACGATGCGGATGTCTGCGTCGAACGATGCGAACCATGCAGGGAGGACTTTCTTGCTCTGGCAAGCGGCAAAGCTGAGCGCAGCACGTCTTTTTACCACATTATTAGCTTTACCATATCGCAATAACCAACAATGTATAATAAAGAAAAAAGCGGTGCGACATTCATGTCACACCGCTTTTTATATGTTTATAAATACCGATTAAACAGTAATATGGATGGGCTATTTTGCAAGGACAGGGCGAACAAAGTATTTTAATTCTTTTTTATCAAACGGACTTATCCAAAATAGTCCTATATCTAAACCTCCTGTTTCAGAATCCCTCGCAGTAATATTGAACCTTTTGCCATATCCATTTATTTCTGAAGACGTCCAAAAATCAAAATTGTTATCACCAGATTTTTCCTTATTGAATAAAGTCAATGTATTCTTTGTATAACCAGGCTGCACACCAGTAAATACTAATGTTATATTTCCACCCTCTTTTATAATTTTAAAATATGGAGAGCCTGCAACAGGCTGCATGTGACCATTTTCATCAGGTAGTGCATAAAGTTTTCCTTCTCCGTATACTTCATCTGCAGTCGGTGTGCGCCAATTTGCACCCCATACATACTTGTCACCTTCCTTTGTAGCATCATACCATGTCATTTCTTCTGCCACATTCTGTGTAGCGAACTTCGGACCGCCTGCCCACAGCTGTACCCACTCAATTGTCTCGCCTAAGCTATTGGTTTCAGAGCCTTTTGTCTTGCCTGTAGTCAGAGTATAGTACTTGCCAGCTTTAAGACCATCAGCCTTAGTTGTACTCATGGATTTATCGCCGCTATACAAAGATTTATTGCCGTTATACACAGAAATCTTCACGCCTGCCGGCACTACTACGTAGTACACTCCTGCGCCTTGCTTAGAGAGCAACGACACCTTTGTGTCGCTTGTCTGCACGCCGAAGTCTGCCGACTTCTTATCCGCAGTAAGACCTGACACGTACTTGCCGTCAGCGGTCTTAACGTTGATGTCAAGGATATCGCCCTTATTCACGCCCACGATACGCAGCACAGCTGCCTTCGCCTTCATCGTTACGGTCAAGCCATCAGAGCCAGTTGTAGGCGTCGCGGTAGCACCAGCCAATGCGTAATTTTTGGCAACATCTGCGAAGTCGCCCGACTGATTTGCCAAGCTGATTGACTCGCCGGGAAAGTAAGCACACCAATTAGCAGCCTCTGTAGTCTGTTTGGCATCGGTGCTTTCGAATACGGTACCGTTATTCTTAAAAGTGTAGTAGCTCTCCACCTTATTATTACCTACCTTCACCATGTCATTCTTAGCAAAGGCGAACGTCCATTTGCCCTCGTTGTCGGTGATTGTGGCACGGGTGTCGGTGTCCTCAACATTAGCCTTGAGCACCATTCCACGCTTTACGACTGGCTCTGTGGTGTCGTCGCTGCTGCACGCAGCAAGCACCATTGTAGCCAGCATAAATACTGAATACAATATCTTCTTCATGTTGATTGATTGTTTTTCTGTGTTGATACAAATAAAAGTCTTACTCCCAAACGTCGTCGCCGTCACCGCTTGTCAGCTCATCGTTCTCCAAGCTGAAGCCCGACTTTTCGCTCGGTACTTTGTGTTCGCCACTGCCTGCAAGTATGGCTGTGGTCTCTACCTCGTAGATTGTGATACGAGGCTGCTCATAGCTACCTTTCTTCATAATCTCTTTTTTAAAATCCCAGTAATTTTATTATGCAGTTTATACTAAAAAATAAGAAGTCATCCAACGTATGCCGTAATGTCCTACGGCTCTATGTAATTATGTAACAGTCAGCAAAGATAGTGCAAACCGAACGCAATGAAGCTTGCTTCAATTGCTGAGGTGAAGCCTATCTTCTGCAAAGTTAAATATAAAAATTGAAATAATAACAAATTCCTTATCAAAATATTACTTTTTATACATTAATTGACATAAATATAGTATCTTTGCACCTATATACACACATTTTTTCAAGTGAAATATCTCAACCGCATACTTATGCTCCTGCGTCCGAAACACATCACGCTCAGTGCGTTGCAACGCTTCTGGCTCGGTGCTTGCGCCGTGCTGTGCGTGTGGCTGCTCGCCGCCTGTTCGTTAGAGCCTGCCGACGACACGCCCACTGACAGCAAACCTACCGCCAACGCCGACCGCCTGCTGATACTCTGCGAGGGTCTGTGGGGCATGAACAACGCGTCGCTCTCGCTGCTCGACCACGGCGTGCTCACCAACCACTGGTTCAGACAGCAGAACCCGGGCGAGCGACTCGGCGACACGGCTAACGACATACTACAGGTGAACGACACGCTGATAGCCATCTCCGTAAACTGGTCGAACATAGTGCAGTACATCCGACCCGACGGCACCGCTATCGCTGCCACGGAGAACATACCCAACAACCGCCGCATGGCTACCGACAACCGTGGCTACCTCTACGTCACGTCGTACGCCGACCACGGATATGTGGCGAAGATAGACCTCACGACGAAGCTCGTGGTCGACACCTGCCACGTGGGCTACGAGCCGGAGGGCATCGCCTACTACGACGGCAGACTCTACGTAGCCAACACGGGCGGCTACTCCACACAGACGCAGGACCACGGCTACGAGCAGACCATATCGGTGGTCGACGCACAGACCATGCGCGAGCTGCGACGCATCGACACGGGCTGCAAGAACCTGTACGGCAAGGTGGCGCAGTGGCGCGAGTGGCTCTGCATCAATGCTGCCGGCGACATGTACTACACGCCACCGCACACCGTGGTGCTGAACATGGCATCGGAGGAGTTCCGCGTCTTCGACTTCCCGTCGACGTACTGCTGCGCTGCGCAGGGCAGGTTCTACTGTATCGGCTCTGCCTTCTCGCACCTGACGGGCGAGTACGCCTTCTCCACGCACACCATCGCCCTGCCGTCGCTCTCTGCCTCCGAGGGGCTTGCCGACTACGCTGCTGCCGACTCCGTGATAGCTGCCATGCAGTCGCCCTACGCGCTGTACATATCGCCCCGCTCCGCCCACATGTACGCATCGGATGCCCGCGCCTACGCCACCAACGGCTATGTCTACGAGTTCAGCCCCACCGGCACACTGCTCAACCGCTACCTGCTGCGCGGCGTGAACCCCTCTGTCTTTGTAGCCCTATAGAGGGTGCACTTGTCTCCGCTCGGCTTTGCCGCTTGCCAGAGCAAGAAGTGCACCAACCAAGCAGAAGGCACCAACCGAGCAATGACCCACGCAACCGAAATAATCCTCCCACAGATTGCAGATTCACTGGTGGCGTAGGAGGTCCCACAGAACACACAGAATTCACAGAACTCCAAACACGCACCATCTGTGAGAATCTGTGAAAGAACATACTCTGCCAGTCTGTTCTGTGAATTCTGTGAATTCTGTGGGAGAACATCTGCCAGAACAAGAAATGCACCGTTTACTTGGTTGGTGCACTTGAGACAAGTGCACCCCCTGAAAGAACAAGAATATGAAAGCAATAATGATACTCCTCGCCGCGCCCTTGCTGGCAGCGGCACAGACAACACAACACGTGAAAGTACTCGAATACTGCCCTGCACCAGGTCAGTTCGTGGGCAAGCTGCCCGCCATCGACGCCACGATGAGCGAAGCCGACCGACTGCAGGCGTGCGAAGCACAACTCGCTGACCAGCTGCCCGTATCGCTCGGAGCCTTCGGCGGCTACATCACCTTCGGCTTCACAGAGCCGATAGCCAACACACGCGGCTCCGATCTGAGCATCCTCGGCAACGCCTACTACGCTGCTGCCGACCCCGTGTACGGCGCAGCCACCATCGGCGGATCGATAGAGCCGGGCATCGTGTACGCCGGCGTGGGCACATCGCCCGAGACAGCCGAGTGGTACGAGCTGGCAGGCTCGGAGTACTACACCACCGCCACGCCAAACGTCACCATCACCTACCAGCGACCCGATGCCGAGCAGGGCGAACACACGCAGCCCTACTCCGTGTACGACCGCTACATACCGTTCCGTGCCGAGTGGACCGACCGCAACGGTGCCGTGTGCGACACCGTGGGCTACATGATGAAGAACTCGTTCCACAACCAGTCGTACTACCCCACGTGGATAGATGCCGACAGGCTGACGTTCCGTGGCTCGCGACTGCCCGACAACACCATCAACCGCGGCGGCGACGGAACGGACAGCGACAATCCGCAGAACTGGATCAGCTACCGCTACGCTGCCGATGCGTATGGCTACGCCGATGCGGCTCCAACGGACGACAAGATGTACAACACGTTCGACCTCGACTGGGCGGTAGACGGCAACGGCAATCCGGTGAAGCTGACACACGCCGACTTCATACGTGTGCAGACAGGTGTGCTGCAGATGTGCGGATGGATTGGCGAGCAGTCGACAGAGGTGTGCTCGGTAGAGAACCTCCACCTGCGCGAGGGCTACGACGACAACCCCATCGTCATCACACCACGACAACGCCCTACTGCCATCAACGGCACAACCGCAGACGGCAACCGCCACGAGGTGGCACGCTACACCGCCGACGGACAACGCATCTCGACACCAAAGAAGGGCGTGAACATCGTGCGCTACAGCGACGGAACAGTCAAAAAAGTAGTAATGTAGGGGGTGCACTTGTCTCAAGTGCACCAACAGAATAGATAGCACCACTTGCTTTGTTGGTGCAGCAGAGACTGCTGCACCCCCTGAGAAAGCACACTGTATATCAAATTTTTAAGACGCAAACACACATATATATAAAGTAAAAGTCGTAACTTTGCATAAAAACAGTATAAAAACAATGGAATATAACTTCAGAGAAATAGAAAAGAGATGGCAGAGCCAGTGGGTGAAGGACAAGACTTACCACACCACCGAGGACTCTGCAAAGGAGAAGTTCTACGTACTCAACATGTTCCCATACCCGTCGGGAGCCGGTCTGCACGTAGGCCATCCGCTTGGCTATATCGCATCGGACATCTACGCACGCTACAAGCGTTTGAAGGGCTTCAACGTGCTCAACCCTATGGGCTACGACGCATACGGACTGCCGGCTGAGCAGTATGCTATACAGACCGGTCAGCACCCTGAGGTGACTACCGTGGCTAACATCGCACGCTATCGTCAGCAGCTCGACAACATCGGCTTCTCGTTCGACTGGGATCGCGAGATACGCACCTGCGACCCGAAGTACTACCACTGGACTCAGTGGGCGTTCGAGAAGATGTTCGGCTCGTTCTTCTGCAACTCTTGCCAGAAGGCAGAGCCGATAGAGAAGCTCGTGGAGCACTTCAACGAGAAGGGCACCGAGGGGCTGAACGTTGCCGAGAGCGAGCATCTGGAGTTCACAGCCGAAGAATGGCGTGCCATGAGCGACGTGGAGCAGCAGAAGACACTCATGAACTACCGCATAGCTTACCTCGGCGAGACGATGGTGAACTGGTGCGCCGGTTTGGGCACCGTGCTTGCCAACGACGAGGTAGTGAACGGCGTGAGCGAGCGTGGCGGCTTCCCAGTCGTGCAGAAGAAGATGCAGCAGTGGTGTCTGCGCACATCGGCTTACTCGCAGCGTCTGCTCGACGGTCTTGACACCGTTGACTGGAGCGACTCTATCAAGGAGACACAGAAGAACTGGATAGGCAGAAGTGAGGGCACGGAGATGCAGTTCAAGGTGGCTGGTCAGGACTTTGACTTCACTATCTTCACCACTCGCGCCGACACTATCTTCGGCGTTACGTTCATGGTGCTGGCACCGGAGAGCGAACTCGTGGCGCAGCTCACCACCGAGGAGCATAAGGCTGAGGTGGACGAGTACTTAGCGTACGTGAAGAAGCGCACAGAGCTCGACCGCATGGCAAACCGCAACGTGACGGGCGTGTTCAGCGGCTCGTATGCCGTGAACCCGTTCACCGGCGAGAATATTCCTATCTGGATCTCAGAATACGTGCTTGCAGGCTACGGCACGGGAGCCATCATGGCTGTTCCGGCGCACGACTCGCGCGACTATGCCTTCGCCAAGCACTTCAACCTGCCTATCACGCCGCTCATCGAGGGTGCTGACGTGTCGGAGGAGAGCTTCGACGCAAAGGAGGGCACCGTGTGCAACTCGCCTGCTGCAGGCAAGGAGACACTCGACGGCTTCTCGCTCAACGGACTGAGCGTAAAGGAGGCTATCGCAAAGACAAAGCAGTTCGTGACGGAGAAGGGCATGGGCCGCGTGAAGGTGAACTACCGTCTGCGCGACGCTATCTTCTCGCGCCAACGCTACTGGGGCGAGCCGTTCCCGGTTTACTACAAGGACGGTATGCCGCAGATGGTGCCGGAGGACTGCCTGCCGCTGCTGCTGCCCGAGATTGAGACATACAAGCCTACAGAAACCGGCGAGCCGCCATTGGGACGCGCCAAGATGTGGGCGTGGGACGTGGAGAAACGCCAGGTGGTGGACAAGGCACTCGTGGACAACAAGACCGTCTTCCCACTCGAGCTGAACACTATGCCGGGCTTCGCCGGCTCGTCGGCTTACTATCTGCGCTATATGGATCCGCACAACGACACATGCCTCGTGGGCAAGGATGCCGACAACTACTGGCAGAACGTAGACCTCTACGTAGGAGGCTGCGAGCACGCTACGGGTCACCTCATCTACTCGCGCTTCTGGAACAAGTTTCTCTTCGACCTCGGCGTGTCGTGCAAGGAGGAACCGTATCAGAAACTCGTCAACCAGGGCATGATTCAGGGTCGCTCCAACTTCGTGTACCGCGTAAACTCGGACGACCACTCTAAGGCTCCCGTCTTCGTATCGTACAACCTGCGCAAGGACTACGACGTGACACCGATACACGTAGACGTGAACATCGTGAGCGCCGACGTGCTCGACATAGAGGCGTTCAAGGCATGGCGACCGGAGTATGCCAACGCCGAGTTCGTGCTCGAGGACGGCAAGTACATCTGCGGCTGGGCTGTAGAGAAGATGTCAAAGTCGATGTTCAACGTCGTCAACCCCGACATGATTGTGGAGAAGTACGGCGCCGACACGCTGCGTCTGTACGAGATGTTCCTCGGTCCGGTAGAGGCAAGTAAGCCTTGGGACACCAACGGCATCGACGGTTGCTTCCGCTTCCTCAAGAAGTTCTGGGCACTGTTCTACGAGAACCGCACCGACGAGTTCCTGCCGACAGACGCAGAGCCTACAGCCGACAACCTCAAGAGCCTGCACAAGCTCATCAAGAAGGTGACAGAGGACATCGAACACTTCTCGTACAACACCTCTATCTCGGCATTTATGATTGCCGTGGGCGAGCTGGCACAGCAGAAGTGCCACGCAAAGCAGGTGCTCGAGCAGCTCGTTGTGCTCATCGCGCCGTTCGCTCCGCACATAGCAGAGGAGCTGTGGCACGCCTTAGGCAACGCTACAACCGTATGCGACGCAGCATGGCCTGTGTTCAACCCGCAGTATCTCGTGGAGAGCGAGGTGCAGCTCACCGTGTCGTTCAACGGCAAGGCACGCTTCCAGAAGAAGTTCGCAGCCGACGCCACCAACGACGAAATTCAGGCTGCAGTGCTCGCCGACGAGCAGAGCGCGAAATACCTCGACGGAAAGACAGTCGTGAAGGTGATTGTCGTACCTAAGAAGATCGTGAATGTCGTTATAAAGTAATACGGACGACTCCTTTTTCTTATATACATTAAAATAATAATGTAATAACTGTAACTCCTATGATGATCGACCGCAAAATTATCTGGCAAGAAGCGAAGGACTATTTTAACATCACTCTCGGGTTAATGTTATACACCTTCGGGTTCACCGTATTCCTGCTGCCTTACGAAATCGTAACCGGAGGCATCGCAGGTATCGGAGCCATCGTATTCTATGCCACAAAATTTCCAGTTCAATGGACATTTTTCATAATTAATGCTGTACTCATCGTGGCAGCACTGAAGGAGCTTGGAATAAAATTCCTTGCCAAAACCATCTATGCCACGATAGTTACAACCGTGATGCTCGACCTGGCGCAGAAGATAGTGGAGATGCCCGACGGCACCTTCTACAAGCTTATGGGCGAGGGCAACGACTTCATGTCGCTCATCATAGGATGTATGCTCACCGGCACGTCACTGGCAATAGTGTTCTTGAACAACGGCAGCACGGGTGGAACAGACATCATCGCTGCCGTAGTGAACAAACACTATAATGTATCGCTCGGCAAGGGTCTTATCATGGTCGACCTCGTCATCATCGGTAGTTGTCTCGCCATCGACTCTTTCGGTCCGTTCCCGCAGCGCTGCCAGATGGTAGTGTTCGGTCTGTGTACGATGGTCATCGAATGTACCATGCTCGACTACGTGATGAGCGTCCAACGCCAATCGGTGCAGTTCTTCATATTCTCGCACAAGTACAACGAGATAGCCAGTGCCATAACGAAGAAGACCGACCACACGCTGACCATTCTCGACGGTCACGGCTGGTACACGGGCAAGGAGATGAAGGTGATATGTCTGCTCGCCAAGAAGAGCGAGTCGGTGCTCATCTTCCGCCTCATCAAGATGATTGACCCGCGCGCCTTCGTGTCGCAGAGCAGCGTCATCGGCGTGTACGGCGAGGGATTCGACCAGATAAAGGTTAAGGTAAAGAAAGAAAAGGCAAAAGAACATGAACAAATCACAACAAGCCCCGAAGAATAAGGCTATCGTCTTCGCCACCAACAACAAGCACAAGCTCTCGGAGATACGCGCCATACTCGGCAACCGCTTCGAGGTGCTCTCACTCGAAGACATCAACTGCCACGCCGACATACCCGAGACAGCCAACACGCTTGAGGGTAATGCCATACAGAAGGCACGCTACGTAGTGGACAACTATGGTTACGACTGCTTCGCCGACGACACCGGACTCGAAGTGCCGGAGCTTGGAGGCGAGCCAGGCGTGCGCTCCGCACGCTACGCTGAGGGCACCGACCACAACTCGGAAGCCAACATGCAGAAACTGCTCGCACGCTTGGGCGACAGCAACGACCGCCGTGCGCAGTTCCGCACCGTGATAGCTCTCGCACGCCGCAGCGACGTAGCCGACTACACGCTCTTCGAGGGCATCGTGCACGGCACCATATCGCGCGAGAAGCAGGGCACAGAGGGCTTCGGCTACGACCCCATCTTCGTGCCGGAGGGCTACAACGAGTCGTTCGCCCAGCTCGGCATGGACATCAAGAACGGCATATCGCACCGCGCACGTGCCGTTGCAAAACTCGCAGAGTACCTCAAGTAAACAGTTTATCAGAACAAGAAGTATTTAAGGGGATACCTTTTGCTTGGTTGGTGCACTTTACTTGCTTGGTTGGTGCACTTTACTTTGCATGCTTTTACTTGGTTGGTGCACTTCTTGCTCTGGCAAGCGGCAAAGCCGAGCGGGGACAAGTGCACCCCCTAAAGATAGCTAAAACAAAAACGGAGACTCTTTCGAGTCTCCGTTTTTGTTATCATAGGCGGATTCGAACCACCACAATTTTTCCTTTATCGGGATTGCGCAAACTATCTTGTAGCAATATAAATAAAAACGGAGACCCTAAAAGAGTCTCCGTTTAAGTTGTCCTAGGCGGATTCGAACCACCACAAACAGAACCAAAACCTGTTGTGCTACCATTACACCATAGGACAATGCGACTGCAAAGATACGCATTTTTGCAAAAACAGCCAAACGAATTGGCTGTTTTTTATTATATACGACTCAACACAGTTACTTCACTGTGATGAGGTAATAGTTCTTCTTGCCACGCTGCACGAGCAGATACTTGCCGTCGATGAGGTCGTCGGCAGTAACCACCTGGTCGAACGCGCCGAGCTTCTCCTTGTTGAGCGATACGCCGCCACCCTGCACGAGCTTGCGCATCTCGCCCTTAGAGTTGAAGATCTTCACGTCGTCGCGTGTGAAGAGGTCTACAGCCGGCTGTCCGAGCTGATCCTTCGGCAGCAGGAAGTGGGGTACGCCTTCGAAGATAGAGAGCAGTGTAGCCTCATCGAACTTCTGGAGAGTCTCCTTTGTGCCCTTGCCGAAGAGGATGTTAGAAGCCTCCTGAGCGGTCTCGAGGTCCTCACGTGAGTGAACCATTGTTGTCACCTCCTCAGCCAGACGCTTCTGCAGTACGCGGCGACCCGGATCCTCATTGTGCTCGGCTACGAGCGCGTCAATAGTCTCCTTGTCGAGGTCGGTGAATATCTTGATGTACTTCTCAGCCTCTGCGTCGCTGACGTTGAGCCAGAACTGGTAGAAAGCATACGGAGTGGTGCGAGCCGGGTCGAGCCAGACGTTGCCGCTCTCGGTCTTGCCGAACTTCTTGCCGTCGCTCTTGGTGATGAGTGGGCAGGTGAGGCAGTAGCATTCTGCGTCGTTGCCGAGTGTGCGGTGGATAAGCTCTGTGCCGGTGGTCATGTTACCCCACTGGTCGTTGCCACCGAGCTGCAGGCGCACGCCGTACTTCTGATACTGGTAGAGGAAGTCGTAGCCCTGGAGCAGCTGGTATGTGAACTCTGTGAACGAAAGACCATCGCGAGCCTCGCCGTTGAGACGCTTCTGCACGCTGTCCTTAGCCATCATGTAGTTGACAGTGATGTGCTTGCCCACCTCGCGAGCGAAGTCGAGGAAGGTGAAGTCCTTCATCCAGTCGTAGTTGTTGACGAGCTCTGCCTTGTTAGGCTCTGTGCCGTCGAAGTCGAGGAACTTAGAAACCTGCTTCTTGATAGCCTCCTGGTTGTGGTAGAGGGTAGCAGCGTCGAGCAGGTTGCGCTCCTGGCTCTTGCCAGAGGGGTCGCCAATCATACCGGTAGCACCGCCCACAAGCAGATATGGCTTGTGACCGCAACGCTGCAGGTGGCGCAGCATCATGATACCACAGAGGTGACCGATGTGGAGAGAGTCGGCTGTAGGGTCGGTGCCCAGATACGCAGACACCATGTTGGCATTGAGATACTCCTCAGTGCCGGGCATAATCTGCGCGAGCATACCGCGCCAGCGCAGTTCTTCAACGAAATTCTTTGTCATTATTATTGTTGTTTTTAAGATTGTTCTTTTTTGGGGGAGGAATAAGCCGAACTAAGCCTTCTTAGGCCTTTCTAAGCCTTGGAGGACTATTACTAAGCCTTTCTAAGCCTTGGGAAGAACTTGTTACTAAGCCTTTCTAAGTCTTGGAGGACTATTCTTAAGCCCTCCCCGACGGGGAGGGTTGGGAGGGGCTGTTGGTGGCTTGTTAGGGTACGGGGTCGTAGCCTGAGCCTCCCCACGGGTTGCAGCGGAGGATGCGCCAGACGGCGAGTGCCATGCCTTTGAAGAAGCCATGCTTCTGCAGTGCCTGACGGGCGTACTCGGAGCAGGTGGGTGTGAAGCGGCACGAAGGGGGTGTGTATGGCGTGATGCACACCTGATAGAACCGTATGGGCAGGATGGCAAGCCATACTAAAGCGCGTGAGACGTAGTGGGCGCAGCGTGAGATAAAGCGGGGAAGTTTCATTGTATCTACAACTTATCAGCGTTGTCGTTATGACTTTCTGCCCTATCGGCTGCTGCCTCCTTGCCAATCTTCTCTGCTATACGCTGCAGCAGGTTGGCTATCTTGCGCTCCACTTCCTCGTAGCTGCGCAGGTTGCCGTCGGTCCATATAAAGCATAGCGATAGTGCCTTGCGTTGCTCTTCGGCTTCGAGGGTGTCTATTAACACCTGCTTGTTGCGACGGTATGCTTCGCGTACGAGACGCTTCACGAGGTTGCGCTTCACGGCGCGCTTGAAGTAGCGTTTGGGCACGCTCACCATCATCTTTGCGAGCGGTTCGTGTGCGTCGGCATCCTCTGTCATAAACACCACACGCAGCGGGAAGGCAGACATCGACTTGGCTCCTCCTCCTTTGAAGAGGCGGTCGATGAGCTTCTTGCTGTTTATGCGCTCACTCTTTGAGAGCTGTTGTGATGACATAGGATTTCCTATTTATTATTCTCAAGATAGTAGCGGAGTGCACTTGTCATCGACGGGTGTTCCTTTGTAGGAGCCTCGAGGTCGAGTCGGTAGCCTGCGTCGGTCACAGCCTTTGCTGTGGCAGGTCCGAAGGTGGCGATGCGCACATCGTTCTGCTCGAAGCTTGGGAAGTTCTTTGTGAACGACTTGATGCCCGACGGACTGAAAAAGACGAGCATGTTGCAGTCGAACTGAGCTGCTTCCTCTTCGGTGAAGTCGTTGCTCACGGTGCGATACATTACGCACTCGGTGTGTATTAGCTTCTTCGAGTCGAGCAGTTCTTTAACGTCGCCGTTGTGTACGCTGCTCAGTGGCACAAGATACTTCTCGTTCTTGTGCTTTACCATTGTGGGGATGAGCGAGTCGAGCTTGCCTGTATTGCCGAAGAACACCTTGCGTTTGCGATACTGCACATACTTCTGTATGTAGAGCGCGATTGTCTCCGTAACACAGAAGTACTTCATATCCTCGGGGATGTTGATGCGCATCTCCTTAGCGAGTGTGAAGTAGTTGTCGATAGCGTGACGCGATGTGAACACTACGGCTGTGAAGTCGAGAAGACCGATCTTCTGCTGTCTGAATTCTTTGGGGCTGAGTCCTTCTACTTTGATGAATGGGCGAAAGACGAGTTCTACGCAGAAGTCCTTTGCGATGTCGAAATAAGGCGACTTCTCGCTTGATGGTTCAGGCTGTGATATCAGAATCTTCTTTATCTTTTTCATATTGAAGCTTTATATGTATATTCTTTATTCAGAGGGGGCGTCGCTATTGTCTTAGAAATTCACTTTCAAGCAGTTGACTATCGTTGTCAGCGTACCTAAGAGAACTGCGAGAGGTGTCAGTTCAAGCGTGCAAAAGTACAAAAAATTTTGCAGAAAACCGCCCCTATGTCTAAAAAAGATGATGTAAGACTTGTAAAGGGAGAGCAACTTGAAGAGCGTTATCACGAGGAATGTGCACACGAGTGTTGTGCGCACTGGCATCTTGAAGTAGGCATTGAGCATTACGACGGGGAAGAGGCACACGCCTTCCATAGCGAGGAAGAAGAGGTACGACTTCATCCAGAACTCGTTGTTGCGCTTGTCGAAGAACACCCATCCCACGAGCCAGTAGAGCATTGTCTTGACAATCATATAGCCAAGCATTGTGAGCGATAATATGCCTATCACCTGATACTGATCGACGAGGAACGTGTCGGCAACATAGAGTTGCGTATAGAAGAAGTAGATCAATCCTAACAATAAGCAACTCTGCAACACGAGGAAGAACTGGAAGCGCAACTCCTCGGAGGTCTCCGTCACGGTGGTCATATTCTCGCTCACTGGCGGGCGGAAGAACTCCTTCGCCTGGCGCAGTATGAAGCGTCGCGACTTGGTGTAGGCTATCAGTGCGATGCAGAAGCAGATAAATAGCAGAAGCGTGATGAGGTTGTCGCGTGCGATGCTGTAGGGCACGGGGTCGCCTGCCACACCGGTGCGCCCGCCGAAGAGGTCGGGGTTGAAGTAGGGTTTGCCTGTGAAGTACGACTCGCGGTAGTACTGTGGTAGGTTGATATCGCGCCAGGAGTGTCCGCGTGTGTGTCCGGGCAGATGCAGCGTGTCGGGCTGCTGACTCCATGTTATCTCCGATGGGCGTATGTGTGCCTGGATAGCGGAGTCCTGCTGGGCAGGCGTAGCGTTCTTGGGCAGCCAGCTGAGCACCTCTGCCGGCGTTGGCTGCCAGTGCTTGCGCACGGGCTGAGCGCCGACGGGCAGTCCGTCTGCTCCAAGAACTATCTCCTCTGTGTGTATGGAGTCGGTTGTGGTCATGTCAACATTCTTTAGATTCCGAACTCCTTGCGGATATCATCTACGCGGTCGAGTTTCTCCCATGTGAAGAGTTCCACCTTCATCACCTTTGTCTCGTGATAGCGCGATGTGAATGTCTTCTCCACCACCTCGCACTTGCGACCCATGTGTCCATAGGCAGCAGTCTCGCGATAGATAGGCTGGCGGAGCTTGAGTGTACGCTCGATGGCTTTCGGGCGAAGGTCGAAGAGTTTCTCTATCTTCTGTGCTATCTCGCCGTCGCTCATCTGCACGCGGCTGCGACCGTATGTGTTCACGTAGATGTTCACGGGCTTAGCAACACCGATGGCGTAGCTCACCTGCACGAGCATCTCGTCGGCAACACCTGCTGCCACCATGTTCTTGGCGATGTAGCGTGCTGCGTAGGCTGCCGAGCGGTCTACCTTAGATGGGTCCTTGCCAGAGAAGGCTCCACCGCCATGTGCGCCCTTACCGCCGTATGTGTCGACGATAATCTTGCGACCGGTGAGACCGGTGTCGCCGTGCGGTCCGCCGATTACGAACTTGCCAGTAGGGTTTACGAAGTACTTGATGTCGTCGCCGAAGAGTGCGAGCACCTTCTCGCTGTGTATCTCTGCCTTCACGCGCGGCATGAGTATGTTGAGCACGTCGTCCTTTATCTTTGCAAGCATACGCTCGTCGTCAGAGTCGAACTCGTCGTGCTGTGTAGACACTACGATGGTGTCGATGCGCTGTGGTATGCCTTCCTCTGAATACTCTACGGTTACCTGGCTCTTCGAGTCGGGGCGCAGGTATGTCATCTGCTTGCCCTCCTTGCGTATGTCAGCGAGCACACGCATGATGAGCTGTGCGATAGCGAGCGTTACGGGCATATAGTTCTCGGTCTCGTTAGTGGCGTAGCCGAACATCATGCCCTGGTCGCCAGCACCCTGCTCCTCCTCGTCGGCACGCGACACACCGCGGTTGATATCGTCCGACTGCTCGTGGATGGCTGTGAGCACACCGCATGAGTTGCCGTCGAACTGATAATCCGACTTGTTATAGCCAATCTGGTTGATTGTCTTGCGTGCGATAGTCTGCAGGTCGATGTACACGTTAGAGCGCACCTCACCCATGATTACTACCTGACCGGTTGTCACGAACGACTCGATGGCGCAGTGAGCGCGGTCGTCGTAAGCGAGGAACTGATCTACTAAAGCGTCTGAAATCTGGTCAGCCACCTTGTCTGGATGGCCTTCTGAAACTGATTCTGAAGAAAAAAGATAATTCATTTTCCAATTTTTAAATTTAAATAAGTGGAAAAACACCAAATTACCGCTGTCTAACCGTCGTTATCCTTTCTACGTTTCGCGTTCTTACATTCGCGGTTAGCTTTGCAGTTTTAGCATTTTTTTGTGTGGTTGCAAGCAGCCAAATTCTTCCACAGGGTTATACATGTTTATTTTCGGGTGCAAAGGTACTGCTATTTTTTGAGAGAGCGAAATAAAAACATGTAAAGTATTCAGTTTTTGTCTTTTTTTATTGCCACGCTACGACAACATTGTTGTCCTGCTACGGCAATAAAGTTTCGGTAGCGGGACAACAATGTTGCCGTAGCGTGGCAATATCAGGGGGGTAATCCCTTCTATTATTAAAGTATTCTGCCGCGGATAGAGAACTTCATAACTGGGTAGACTTTAAGCCAGTCCATAACCTTCGCAATGTCGTCCTTTGTTTCTTCGTCAACAGCGTCAGTAACCTGTTTGTTCTCAAGTACGTTGTCGATATCGCCAGCATATACCTTTGGTTTGCCCTGGAACTGAGCACCCAACTCGAAGCGGAAACCGATGCGTCTCTTCGGGATAAGGCGACCAAAACCAAGTCCGAGGTACGGACGAACCTTCTTTACCTTTACACCACCCTTGATATCACCATTATCGTCGAACGGGATGTTGTAATCGCCGATGTTGATACCATAGTCCTTAATTGCAGGACCATATTCTTCAACCTTTCCACTATGGCCCTTAATTGACATCAGATCAGAGCCACCGAACGACAGACCTGCCGTAACAAAGAAGTTGCCTCTATTGCCGAAAGGATACACATCGGACTTCAAGTCGGCATAGGTTCTGCCGAACTTAGCGTCAAGGCGCACTTCATCTTCAATAGTCTGCTCGCCAGCATGCGGAATCTCGCCAACGTACTACGGCAATATTTTCGTGGAACTTGATGTTCGGGAAGATGTTTAAACCTGCGCGTACCTGCACGTATTGTGTCAATGGTATAGCCACGTCGAAGCCGAGACCTTCCGTACCGTATCCTACACCTACGCCTATGCGATTTGCCAAACCGAATTTATTCTTTTTCTTTGCTGGCTCTTCCTGTGCCGAAATAGTGGTCACAGCAAACAAAGCAAGAATACCTAATGCTAATGTTTTTAGAGATAAGTTCTTCATACACTTGTTAGTTTTTTGTTTATATGTTGCAAATGTAGTAAAATATTTCACATGAAACAACTTTTATATAACTTTTTTTAAACATTATGACCAATTTTCTTGTTTTTGTTAAATATCTTACATATATCGTATCTGCTGAATTGTGTATTCTTTAAAATAGTTGTAACTTCGCATTGCGATAACAACATGCTTAACAATTCAATAGGTACACACATTATTTATATATGAAATCAGACAAGAAGAAAGATGCATTACTCTCGATGATACGCCTGGGTAAGCCTATGACACTCGGCGAGCAGGCTCGATTGGTAATGTTTCTCGCCACGCCGGCTATACTTGCGCAACTTACGACGACGATGATGCAATATATTGACGCATCGATGGTGGGCAGTATGGGTGCGGAGGCATCGGCTTCTATCGGACTCATGGAGACCACTATGTGGCTGCTGGGCAGTATCTGCTCGGCTACGGCAGCCGGCTTCTACGTGCAGGTGAGCCATCAGTTGGGCTCCAACGACCCTGCACGTGCTCGCAGCACGCTGCGTCAGGGCATAATATCGGTACTCGTGGTGAGCGCGTTGCTCGGATTAGTGTCGCTGGCGGTGAGTCCGTTTCTACCTACATGGCTCGGTGGCAACAGCCATATAACCCCCACCGCCTCAGCCTATTTCGCCATCGTGGCTACGGCTCTGCCCATCTTCCAGTTCTCAATATTCGGAGCCGGAATGCTCCGTAGTTCGGGCAATATGGTCGTGCCGAGCGTGATGAGCGTGGTGATGATGTCGCTCGACGTGGTGTTCAACTTCTTCCTCATCTTCCCCACCCGACCCGTGGAGTTGTTCGGCACACAGATAATGATGCCCGGCATGGGCATGGGCGTAGTGGGCGCGGCGATAGGCACGGTGTCGGCTGAGTTGGTGGCAGCCTCCATAACGATGTACATTCTCTGTTTCCGCTCCAAAGAGCTGTCGCTGCGCATCGACACGGGACGCTTTCTGCCTACATGGGGCGTAGTGAAGCGCGCGCTGCACATCAGTCTGCCGATGGGTTTGCAGCAGACCATCATGTGCTCGGCTTACGTGATGACGACCATTATCATTGCGCCGCTGGGCACCTTCGCCATAGCTGCCAACTCGTTCGGCATAATCATCGAGAGTCTCTGCTACATGCCGGGCTACGGCATCGCCGACGCTGCAACGACACTCGTCGGACAGAGCATGGGTGCCGGCAGACACGAGCTGATGAAGCGCTTCGCATGGCTGTCTGTAGGCTTGGGCGTGACGGTAATGGCTGTGATGGGTGTGGTGATGTACGTCGGAGCACCAACGGCAATGGCGATGATGACACCTGCCGAGGAGGTGCGCCGTCTGGGCGTGGAGGTGCTGCGCATAGAAGCATTCGCAGAGCCTATGTTCGCAGCAGCAATAGTGAGCTACGGCGTGTTCGTAGGCGCAGCGAAGACGCTCGTGCCGAGCATAATGAACCTCATCTCTATATGGGGCGTGCGCATATCGCTCGCTGCAATGCTTGCACCATCAATGGGACTGCGCGGTGTGTGGATAGCCATGTGCATCGAACTCTGCTTCAGAGGCTTAATCTTCTTGGTAAAACTCAAATTCTGGAACATTCAAACTTCATGTAAACATTATGGAAAAGATCAGTAACAAGGTTTTCGGCGGAGAGCGTCCGCTCTTCGAGATACACAACGTTGAGCTCGACCACGTGCGTATCACCTTCGGCGAATCGGGCGTTAAAGAGTGCAGTAACATAGTATGCCGCAACTGCTACTTCGAGGGCAAATACCCGCTGTGGCACGTAAAGGGGTCGGACATACGCAACTGCTATTTCGCTCCGGGCTCACGCTCGGCGATATGGTACTCTGACGATATGCACATGGAGGACTGCGTGATAAACGGTCCGAAGTTCTTCCGCGAGATGAAAAATCTGTCGCTTAAGAACGTAACCGTGAACGATGCCGACGAAACATTCTGGGGCATCGACGGACTAAAGCTGGAGAACGTGGTGCTGCACGAAGGCACATACCCATTCATGCACTGCCGCAACGTAAAGGTGGACGGACTGGTATCGGACGCGAAGTACGTATTCCAGTACTCGCGCGACATAGAGATTCGCAACGCGAAGATAGACACGAAGGACTCGTTCTGGGAGGTGGACAACGTGACGGTGTACGACTCGGAGCTGAACGGAGAGTTCCTCGGATGGCACTCGCGCGGACTGCGTCTCGTCAACTGCCATATATCTGGCGAGCAACCGCTCTGCTACGCCAAGGACTTGGTGGTCGAGAACTGCACGTTCGACGCCGAATGCGACCGCGCGTTCGAGTATTCTACCGTGCAGGCTGACATACGCGGACACATCAAGAGCGTGAAGAACCCTGCGTCCGGACGCATCGTGGCTGACAGTATAGGCGAGATTATACTCGACGAGAACATCAAAAAGCCGGCTGACTGCGAGATTCTGACGCGTGCATAAGCATACATAAAAAAGAAGTAAGCTATGGAATACGACTTTTCAAGACCCACCGACCGTCGCGGCACCGACTCTTACAAATGGGATTCGGCGCCAGAGGCTGACATCATTCCGCTGTGGGTGGCGGATATGGACTTCGAGACCTTCCCCTCCATCACCGAAGCCTTGCAGCAACGTGTGGCGCACGGCATATTCGGCTACACACGTGTGCCGGAGGCGTACTACAAAGCAGTGTGCAACTGGTTCGGTAAGCATCACGGATGGCATATCAACCGCGAGGATATCATCTACACGTCGGGCGTGGTGCCGGCTGTGTCGGCGGTTATCAAGGCGCTTACGCTGCCCGGCGACCAGGTGATAGTGCAGGGACCGGTCTACAACTGCTTCTTCTCCTCAATACGCAACAACGGATGCGAGACGGTCTCCAACTCGCTTATATATAATAAGGAGGAACTGCGCTACGAAATCGACTTCGACGACCTCGAACGCAAGCTCGCGCACGAACGCGCACGACTGATGCTGCTCTGCAACCCACACAATCCGGGCGGACGCGTGTGGACTCGCGACGAACTGACCCGCGTGGCGGAGCTTTGCCGCAAGTATGGCGTGCGCGTGGTGTCGGACGAGATTCACTGCGAACTGACGCTCTACGACAACGAGTACGTGCCGTTCGGTTCGCTGCCCGACGAGCTGAGCCGCGATTCAATAACCTGCTGCTCGCCGTCGAAGGCGTTCAACACCGCCGGACTGCAGATTGCGAACATCGTTTGCCGCGATGCAGAGGTGCGCAACCGCATCGACCGCGCCATAAACATCAACGAGGTGTGCGACGTGAACCCGTTCGGAGTAATCGCCCTGCAGGCTGCTTACAGCGACGAGGGCTACGAATGGCTCACACAGCTGCGCGCATACATCTCAAGCAACTACGACTTGCTGCGCGAACGCTTCGCTCGCGAACTGCCAAAGTGCAAGGTGATGCGCATGGAAGGCACGTATCTGGCGTGGATTGACTGCTCGGAACTGCATATCTCATCGGACGAAATAGAGGAGATGCTCATGCACGAGAACAAAGTATGGGTGAATGCGGGCAGCATGTACGGCACTGAAGGCGCGGCGTTCATACGCATCAACATGGCTTGCACCAGCGAACTGCTTAACGAAGGCATAACGCGAATAGTGAACGGACTCGGCTACAAATAAAAAAACGTAGGAGCCTACGGCATTCTTGCCGTAGGTATAGCAATAAATCGTAATAATATGTACTGCATATAATGGCTACGGCAGGAATGCCGTAGCCTCCTAATAAAACAAGCCCTATACAAACATTGTTGTATAGGGCTTGTTCTGTTTGTATAAGTAATAATTATCCTACCTGCGAACCAGGCTTAACGTTGCCAGCCACGGTGGTTACGTTGAGCGTTCCGTCGAAGTTGACAGCAGAGAGGATCATACCCTGACTCTCGATGCCCATCATCTTGCGCGGAGCGAAGTTGGCAACGAAGAGCACATCCTTGCCGATGAGCTGCTCAGGCTCGTAGTAAGCTGCGATGCCCGAAAGGATTGTGCGGTCAACGCCAGAACCGTCGTCGATGGTGAACTGCAGGAGTTTCTTCGACTTCTTTACCTTCTGGCAGTCCTTGATATGACCAACACGGATGTCGAGCTTCTCGAATGTGTCGAAGTCTACGTTCTCCTTGATAGGTGCAGCAACGTAGTTGGCAGCCTCGTTAGCCTTCTTCGTATCCTCGAGTTTCTGAAGCTGAGCCTCGATAGCCTCGTCCTCGATCTTCTCGAAGAGCAGCGCCGGTGTGCCGAGCTGATGACCAGGCTTGAGCAGCTCTGTAGAGCCGAGCTGTGCCCAATCGGTATCGGTAACGTTGAGCATCTCGCGCAGACGTGCCGAGCTGAACGGCAGGAACGGCTCGAAAGCAATCTCGAGGTTAGCCACGAGCTGCAGCGAGAGGTAAAGGATAGTCTTTACGCGCTCCATATCGGTCTTTGCCACGTGCCACGGCTCGCAGTCGGTGATATACTTGTTGCCGATGCGTGCGAGGTTCATAGCCTCCTTCTGTGCGTCGCGGAACTTGAATGTGTCGAGCAATGCCTCCACCTTCTGCTTCACGTCCTTGAACTCCTCGATAGTCTTGAGGTCTACCTCCTGAAGTTCGCCACACTCAGGCACAACGCCGTTGAAGTACTTTTTCGTGAGCTGCAGGGCGCGGTTGACGAAGTTGCCGTAAACAGCCACCAGCTCGTTGTTGTTGCGATCCTGGAAGTCCTTCCATGTGAAGTTATTGTCCTTTGTCTCAGGCGCATTGGCTGTAAGAACATAGCGCAGAACATCCTGCTTGCCGGGGAAGTCTACGAGATACTCGTGGAGCCATACAGCCCAGTTGCGCGATGTAGAAATCTTGTCGTTCTCGAGGTTGAGGAACTCGTTAGAGGGTACGTTGTCGGGCAGGATATAGTCGCCGTGAGCCTTCAGCATAGTCGGGAAGACGATGCAGTGGAACACGATGTTGTCCTTGCCTATGAAGTGGACGAGGCGTGATGTGGGGTCCTGCCACCACTTCTGCCACGGTCCCCACTTCTCGGGATGTGCGTCGCAAAGCTCCTTAGTGTTGGAGATGTAGCCGATAGGTGCGTCAAACCACACGTAGAGCACCTTGCCTTCTGCTCCCTCTACCGGTACTGGGATACCCCAGTCGAGGTCGCGTGTCATAGCGCGCGGCTGCAGATCCATGTCGAGCCACGACTTGCACTGTCCGTACACGTTCGGACGCCACTCCTTATGGTCTTCCAAAATCCACTGCTTCAGCCAGTCCTGCCACTTGTTGAGCGGCAAGTACCAGTTCTTTGTGGCTTTCTTCACGAGTCCGTGACCCGGGTTATTCTTGTTTGTAGGGTTGATAAGTTCCTCTGGTGAGAGTGTTGCGCCACACTTCTCGCACTGGTCGCCGTAAGCACCCTCAGCGCCGCAGCGTGGGCATGTACCTACGATGTTGCGGTCGGTGAGGAACTCGCCAGTCACCTCGTCGCAGAACTGCTCTTCTGTTTTCTCTACAAGCTCATGCTTGTCGTAGAGCGTGCGGAAGAAGTCGCTTGCGAACTTATGGTGAATCTTCGATGTAGTACGGCTATAGATGTCGAACGAAATGCCGAAGTCTTCGAACGATTTCTTGATAAGGTTGTGATAGCGGTCTACCACCTCCTGAACTGTGATGCCTTCCTTGCGTGCGCGGATTGTCACGGGCACACCGTGCTCGTCGCTACCGCCGATGAACATCACTTCCTGCTTCTTCAGGCGCAGATAGCGCACATAGATGTCGGCAGGCACATACACGCCAGCCAAGTGGCCGATGTGTACTCCACCGTTGGCGTATGGCAAAGCCGCAGTCACAGTGGTGCGTTTGAACTTGTTCTCTTCCATTATATTATGTGTTTTTTAATTTCATCTGCAAAGTTACTGAAAATCGTAGAAAAATACAAAAAAGCGCAGCTCCTTTATGGAGTTGCGCTTTTATTATAATTATGTAAGCGATGTCTGTTACTTCACCTCTACGGCTTCGAGAGCTGCCTCCTCATGCTTGATCTTGCGACCGAGTGTGAGGTAAGCCACCGGAGCAGCCATGAAGATAGAAGAGAGTGTACCGAAGATTACACCGAGCAACATTGCGAACGAGAAGCTGCGAGTGCTCTCACCGCCGAAGCAGAAGATACAGAGCAGCACGATGAGTGTTGAGAACGATGTATTGATAGTACGTGCGAGGGTCTCGTTCAGCGACTTGTTGAAGAGCTCCTGCAGATCCATCTTCTTATGGAGTGTGAGGTTCTCGCGGATACGGTCGAACACAACCACCTTATCGTTGATAGAGTAACCGATAACGGTAAGGATAGCACCGATGAAGGTCTGGTCGATCTCGAGAGAGAACGGCACTACGTCCCAGAGGAGTGAGAAGAATCCGATAACGATTGTTGCGTCTACGGCGAGGGCTACTGTAGAACCTACTGAGAACGCTACGTTGCGGAAACGTACGAGGATGTAGACGAAGATGGCTGCGAGGGCGAAGAGCACGCTGATGATAGCACCGTGTGTGATGTCCTTAGCCACTGCCGGACCTACCTTTGTAGACGATATGATAGAACCTCCTGCGCGTACGTCTGGGTTCTTGAATGCCTCTACGCTTTCCTGTGTTACGAGGCCTGCACCGTGGAGACCCTTATAGAGGATATCCTCTACCTCGTTATCGATAGCCGGATTGTTCGACTCTATCTTGTAGTTGGTAGAGATACGGATTGTCTTGCCGTCTGTACCGAGTGCGAGAGCATTAACTGTTGCGCCCTTGAAGAGCGGTACGAGGGCTTCCTTCACCTGCTCAGGCTCTGTCTGCTTCTCGAGCACCACTACGTAGTTGCGACCACCGGTGAAGTCGATACCCTTGCTCAAGCCACGTACGAAGAAGCTGCCGAGCATGATGAGGATTACGACGCCGAACGCTGTGAATGATGTCTTATATGACGACATGAACGCGAAGTTCTTGTTCGCCATGAAGTTGCGTGATACGCGTGTAGAGAAGTTCTGCTTTGTCCACTTGTCGTGCTTCAGACGGTTCTCGTAAACGAGGCGTGTGAGGAACACTGCGGTGAAGAACGAGCAGCAGATACCGATGATAAGTGTGGTAGCGAAACCACGGATCGGACCTGTACCGAACACGTAGAGGATGATACCTGTGATGATTGATGTCAAGTTAGAGTCGAAGATGGCTGAGAAGGCGTTGCTGTAGCCGAGCGAGAGTGCCTGCTTTGTGCCGAGACCCTTCTTGAGTTCCTCCTTGGTGCGCTCGTATATAAGCACGTTGGCATCCACCGCCATACCGAGGGCGAGCACGATACCGGCGATACCTGGCATTGTAAGAGCGGCCTGGAACGATGCCATGATACCCATGGTGAAGAAGAGGTTGAGGAGGAGGGCGCCGTTAGCTACCATACCCGGGATGAAGTCGTACATCACTACCATGTAGATCATCAAGATGATGAAGGCGAAGATGAACGAGATGAAGCCCTGCTGGATTGACTGTGCACCGAGTGTCGGACCTACTACTTCCTCCTGAACGATGTGTGCCGGAGCCGGCATACGTCCAGACTTAAGAGTGTTAGCCAAGTCCTTTGTATCTTCGATTGTGAAGTTACCAGAGATAGACGACTGACCACCAGAAATCTCGCCGTCTACGCGCGGAGCAGAGTAAACAGTACCGTCGAGTACGATAGCGATTGCCTTGCCTACGTTAGCCTTTGTGAGGGCTGCCCAGCGGCGTGCGCCGTCAGAGTTCATTGTCATTGAAACCTCAGGCGAACCAGTAAGGTTGTTGAACTGGTCCTTAGCGTCGGTCACTACGTCGCCCTCGATAGGAGCGCGACCGTTGCTGGTTGTCACCTTGATAGCGTGGAGCTCGTAAATGTTCTTAGCCTGGATGCCGTCAGCTGGCTTAGCACTCCAAAGTAGGCGGCAGTCAGCCGGCAGAATCTGCTTGGCAAGAGCCGAGTAGATAATCTTGTTTACCTCTGCTGTATCGCGTGCCGAAGCGTAGCCTACGAGGCTGAGCGCACCATTGCCAGAAGGCTGGAGCACAGAGAAGAGCGGGTTCTGCTTCTTGGCCTCAGCCATAGTTGCTGCGTTGTCTGCCTTAGCGTCCTTCTTTGTCTTGAACGCTGCCTTTGCCTTAGCTTCTACCTTCTCGGCTGCTGCTGCTACTGCTGCTGTATCGGTAGCAGCCGAGTCGGCTACTTCCTCCTTGGCACCAGAGCGGTGGTTAGCCTCGCGCTGGTTGAGCTGTGAGAGGTAAGGAATGATTTCGTCTGAGTTGTATGTCTCCCAGAACTCAAGGTTTGCGCTACCCTGGAGGAGCTTACGCACGCGCTCCGGCTCGTTGATACCCGGCATTTCTACCATGATACGACCCTGCTGACCCTCGAGCTTCTGGATGTTAGGCTGTACGACACCGAACTTGTCGATACGTGTACGTACGACGAGGAACGAGTTATCGATAGCTGCCTGCACCTCTGAACGGAGCACCTTCTCTACTTCCTTGTCAGAAGAGTTAGGCGACACCTTACCCTGGAGCTGCTGTGTAGCGAAGATCTCTGAGAGATGACGTCCCGGAGCGTTCTTCTTGAAAGCGTTGACGAAGAGAGTGATGAAGTCGCTCTGCGATACTTCGTGCTCTGCGCGAGCCTCTTTCATCGACTTAACGAAAGCTGCGTCTACCTTGTGGTCGGCGAGGTTCTCGAGTACATCAGGAACGCTCACTTCAAGGATGACGTTCATACCGCCTTTAAGGTCAAGACCGAGACCGATCTGTGTTTCGAGACACTTCTGATAAGAGTAGATGCCAAGATACTTCACGGAGTCCTTGTAGTCCTGCTGTGCGATAGGATCCTTTATCTTCGCAGCCTGGCTGTCATAGTATTTTGTGGCAGCCGAGAACGAGAGATAGAAGATACTTGCAAGCGTCAAAAGGACGGCTGTTACAATTACAATACCTTTGTTCTGCATTTTTTTGATTTATTTTTTGTTATTATTATTTTTTCGCTGTGTATACAGATAGCGTGCAAAGTTACAGATTTTTTCAGTTAAACCGAAATTTATAGCTTTATTTCTTTGTTTTGCAGAGGTTTAAGAGTTTAAAACACTTATAAAAGTCCAGTTTTTTAAATATTTTTATAATATATAAGGTGAAAAAGCACTTTCTAAAGTGGTGTCATCACCCCTATACTCATTGCTATTTTACCCTTTGCAGCTTACATACAATCGGATAATGATCGGATGCACTTATGCTATTATCCACCTTGCATTCATAGGGTTTCCAATGGTCGGAGCACATGATGTTGTCTATGCGCACGTAGAAAGCGTTGTAGTGGTAAGATATACCAGGACCATTCGCCGTAGCTACATAACAATCGGTGAGTTCTTTAGCTAAGCGTTGATGGGTATAGGATATGGGCGAATCGTTGAAGTCGCCTGCAAGGATTATGCTCTGATGCTTATGCTGCTCAATGTATTCAGCCACAGCGTCTGCCTGTGGTCCACGTTTCGCTGACGACTCGCCAAGCAAGTTCCACAGGCGATGTGTTTCCTGTTTTGTTTCATCGCTTTCCATGTCACCTTTCAACATCGACTTAAAGCGTGTACGGTCTTCGGGCGACAATCCGGTAACCTGGAAGTGGGCTACAATAACAAGCGTAGTGTCCTTTTCACCTGTCTTTAGAGCATAAGATACGGCGTTATATGTATCCTCTTCGGTGGATATATATTCCTCCCCTACTATCGGCAACTTACTATATATACCGACAGCATCGCCTCCTTTGGGATTTTTCGAGCCACTATACTTGCTGTAAGGATACTTCACGTCCATCAACGAGTCTATCTTCACACGCTTTGCCCATTGTACATCAGCTTCCTGCAAACAAACGATATCAGCGTCCTGTTCCAACATATAATCGGCTATAGCGCATGGCTGCGACAAGTCGGTCCACGTAGAAAAGCAGAACACATTGTACGACATTATCTTCAACGCATCCTCAGGAGCCGAAGACGGAACATTCAGCGGAACATAAGTGCGCACCGGACCGAAACATACTATCATTCCGACTAACGAGATGAGTGCCCCACGCTTACAAAACAACAACCAAAAGACGAGAAATGCTATATTAAGCAGCAAAAACAAGGGGAATACAAGCCCTATGTTAGCTATCAACGGATGAGCCGTAGGGTTAACCCTGTCGCTATATCCTATAGCTAACATAAAGAGCACCGTCACCACATTGAATGCAGCGACGATGCGAAAGATTATTGATTTTATATTTTTCAAAGCGTGTAAGTCTGTTTTTTATTTTCTGTTACTTGCATCGAAGAGTTGCTGTTTCTCTTCACGCGTTAGCGACTCGTAACCATTACGACGTATCTTATCCAATATCTCGTCCATTCGCTCCTGCTCTGCCTTGCGGCGTGCGTTGTAGTCCCAATCGCTCTCATGGCGTGTATTTGCACTATTAGTAAACACACCGCCACGATCTTTGCGCCCCGTGCGACGCTCCCACGAGGCACGCATAGAGTCGAAGAACTGCTGTCCGCTGCGACGACTATAGCGAATGTCGGGGTGGCGTCGCCAGTAGCGTATAAGGAAGAAACCGAACACCATACCGCCCAAGTGAGCCAGGTGAGCCACTCCGTCGCCCGTAGAAGAGTAAGCCATGAACAATTCTATCGCAGCATAACCCATCACAAACCACTTTGCCTTGATAGGCACAGGCAGCGGGAATATAAAGATGCGCTCCTCGGGATAGAGCATACCGAAGGCGAGCAATATGCCGTAGACAGCACCCGATGCACCCACGGTAGTCCAAAGGTTAAGGAAGGCGGCATTGGCATCAGCCACTTTCATTGTCTGAGCCAATGTGAAGTGAGGAAGTTGTTCGCTTGCTATAAAATAAAACTGCGCAAACTGTGCCAACTCCTGAAACAGACCAGCGCCTACTCCGCACACTATATAATAAGTGAGAAACTTCTTCGGTCCCCAAGTGCGCTCAACGATACAACCGAACATCCACAGCGCAAACATATTGAAGAAGATATGGCTGAAACCACCGTGAGCGAACATGTATGTAAAGAGCTGATAGATGTGGAAGTCGGGCGCAAGAAAGAAGTGCAAACCTAAAACATTGTTGAGGTCTACACCTATAGTTCTAAATAAATAAGTGGCTAAGAATACCACTACATTCACAATAAGTAAGTTTTTTGTTATCGTTGGAATATTATTCATATCACATTTTTATATATTTGTAAATATCACATCGTTAGAGTGGCAAAATTACGAAAAATCCACGTAAAAAGACATAAAACAGGCTCTTCGCGCTTTTTTTTTCAATTAATTATGCACTTTTTTCTGTTTTTTGTTTGATTTATGAAAGGAAAACTCTAAATTTGTCACTGAAATAGTGTGAGTTACACATTTTTAGCTCTTCAAACTCAGAGAAAACTAACATTTATAAACAATTTAAATACAACAGAATTATGAACAAGACAGAATTAGTAGAGAAGATAGCAGTAGGTGCTGAACTCAGCAAGGCTGACGCAAAGAAAGCTCTCGAAGCTGCAGTAGAAGCAATCAAGACAGCTCTCGTTGAGGGTGACAAGGTACAGCTCATCGGCTTCGGTACATTCAGTGTTAACGAGCGCCCAGCTCGCGAAGGCATGAACCTCCGCACTCGTGAGAAGATTCAGATTGCAGCAAAGAAGGTTGCTAAGTTCAAGGCAGGTGCCGAGCTTTCAGACGCTCTCAACTAAACCAAACCAATCAAAAACCAACGTTTTCGTTAAGCCAAATGAGCAGAACCGAGCTTGCTCGAGTTATGCCATGGCGAGAAAACGAAGGATGAAATCCAACATAAAAAGACAGCTGAGACTTATCTCTGCTGTCTTTTTATTATTATAGGAGTTAAGAAGCTATTCATATCGTTAATTAAACATAATTAAATACAGTTGTCTTTGTCGCAAACAATATAAGTGCGTATCTTTGTAGCACATTATTATGTACACGTACACGCATTAAGCGTGTGTAATAACACTAATAGATATATCAATTAATATTTTATATAAATTATGCAGAAAAACAATCTTCTTTTACTGTCTGCAGCTACAATGCTGTTCATGACATCTTGTTCGAAGCTTGGACCGCTCTCAGCGGACAACTTCACAGTTATCCCTAACCCACTTGAGGCAAACGCAGGCGATGTTCCAGCTACAATCAACGGAACATTCCCAGAGAAGTACATGAAGAAGAAGGCTGTTGTCACAGTTACTCCAGAGTTGCGCTACGCTGACGGCCAGGTAGCTAAGGGTCAGAGTGCTACTTTCCAGGGTGAGAAAGTAAAGGGCAACGATCAGACTATCTCTTACAAGGTAGGTGGTCGCTACACAATGAAGTCTAACTTCAAGTACGTTCCAGAGATGCAGCAGAGCGAGATGTACCTCACATTCGACGCACGCATCGGTAAGAAGCAGTTCGACGTACCTGCAGTGAAGGTAGCTGATGGCGTTATCGCTACATCAGAGCTCTACAAGAAGACTCTCGCTTCTGAGAGTGGCTGCATCGCTCCTGACGCATTCCAGCGCGTAAATGCTGCTAAGCAGGAGGCTAACATCAAGTTCCTCATCAACCAGGCTAACATCCGCAAGAGCGAGCTCAAGAACAACTCTGTTAAGGAGTTTGTAGAGTTGCTTAAGAAGATCAACGCTGACAAGGAAGGCTACAACGTACAGAACGTAGAAATCCAGGCTTACGCTTCACCAGATGGTGGCGTTAAGTTCAACGATAAGCTCGCTGGCAACCGTCAGAACGAGTCAGAGAAGTACGTTAAGGGTACATTGAAGAAGACAAAGGTGAACGCAGCTATCGACGCTCACTACACAGCACAGGACTGGGACGGTTTCCAGAAACTCGTTGCAGCATCTAATCTTCAGGACAAGGAGGTTATCCTCCGCGTGCTCTCTATGTATAGCGACCCACAGGAGCGCGAGCAGCAGATCCGCAACATGTCTGCAGGCTTCCAGGAGCTTGCTGACGGCATCCTCCCAGAACTTCGCCGTTCACGCCTCATCGTCAACTATGAGACAATCGGCCGTAGCGACGACCAGATCAAGGAGCAGTACAGCAGCGACGCTACTAAGCTGAGCGTTGACGAGCTTCTCTACTCTGCTACTCTCGAGGAGTCGGCAGCTAAGAAGGAGGAAATCTACAAGAAGACAACAGAGGTTTACCCGAACGACTACCGCGCTTACAACAACCTCGCTGCTCTTGCACTCGCTAAGGGCGACGTAGCAGCTGCTAAGCAGTACGCTCAGAAAGCTACTTCTCTCGGTTCATCTACTCCGGAGGCACAGGCTAACCTCGGTCTCATTTCGCTCATCGAGGGCGACGTACAGGGTGCAGAACGTCAGATTGCTAAGGCTTCTGGCTCTGAGAACGTACAGTCGGCTCTCGGCGCACTCAACATCGCTAAGGGCAACTACGCTCAGGCTGACAAGGACTTCAACAAGCAGAACACAAACACTGCAGCTCTTGCTCAGATCCTGAACAAGGACTACGAAGGCGCAACAAGCACTCTTGACAAGGTAGCTAACCCGAACGGTATGACCGACTACCTCCGCGCTATCGTAGCTGCACGTCGTGGCAACAAGTTCGCTGCTAACTCTTACCTCAAGGAGGCTCTCCAGAAGGATCCTTCTTTGAAGGAATACGCTGAGAAGGACTTGGAGCTCTCTCTTCTGAAGTAAGACGTGGCAAGACGTTTTAAATAATTAAAAATAAATGAAGGCTGAGGGTTATTGCTCTCAGCCTTCTTATTCTAACTTCAGTTCATACGACTAAAATGAACAAAACAATTATAGCGACATTACTCGCCCTGATTATGGTGTCATGTGGAACCGATAGTCGTCATTTCGAAATCGACGGCAGGCTCCTAAACCTTAATCAGGGCGAGTTTTATGTATATAGCCCAGATGGCAACCTAAAGGGTATCGACACTATAAAGGTGCAAGCAGGACGCTTTACATATAAGGTGGAGTGTAAGAAAGAGATGACACTGATGATTGTGTTCCCCAACTTCACCGAGCAACCCGTGTTTGCTGCACCAGGAAAGAGCGTAGACATAAAAGGCGACGCTTCACACCTGAAAGAGATGAAGGTGAAAGGCACAAAGCCGAACGAACTGATGAACCAACTGCGCGAACAGATTGCAAACGCCTCACCCAACGAGATACAGAAATACGCACGCCAGTTTGTAGAGGATCATCCCGAATCGATAGTGAGCACATACGTCGTGCGCAACTTCTTCCTGCAGAAGGAGCGTCCCGACTTCGCCACTGCACGACAGCTGATAAACCTCATGCTTGAACATCAACCCAAGAACAACGGTCTTAAGAGTCTACAACAGAGCATAAACAACCGCATAACGCTCACCACAAACAGCCGTATTCCGAAGTTCGCAGCTTACGACATCAATGGCAAGCCGGTGAACAACGCCACACTCTCCACCGCTGGCACAACAGTAGTGGTGGCATGGGCATCATGGCACTACAATAGTATATCGATGCTACAGAGCATGGCACTACTGCAGAAAGAGACGAAAGGAGAGGTCAAGGTGGTGAATATATGTCTCGACTACTCGCGCGCTGAATGTCGCAGAATACTCAACTCAAGAGAAATAGAAGATGTCATTACCATCTGCGACGGCAAGTCGATAGACGGCGATGTGTACAACCTCCTCGGCATGTCGAACATACCCGACAATATAGTCATCGAAAACGGAAAGGTGACGGCTACAAACCTCACAATCGAACAGCTAAACAAGAAACTTAGAAAGTAATAGGAGGGGGTGTGTCAAAAGTCGTAAGCGGTACGCCCCGAAGGGGCAGCACTACATAGCCCAGGGCAGCGCCCTGGGTGTTGAATATACATATTGAGTAGTGCGCCCTGTAAGGGCAACTATCTGTGGCTCAATAGAATTGCCCTTACAGGGCGTGGAGTTAGTGTAGGGCATTTTTACCCAGGGCGTTGCCCTGGGCTATGTAGAATTTGGGCTTTCAGCCCACACTAATTGAGTTTTGACACATCCTCCATTGTTATAAATACTATAAACAGAACAAATAAAACCGAAACAAACTGATGAAACGTTTATCAAAACTTGTAGCCGTGGCTCTCGCATTGCTTACTTATACCAATGCCGACGCACAGGGCAGCGTACATATCGACTCGCTACTATTCGAGAACAGCCACCGCATCGACTCTGCCTCGTGCGGTGAGCTGCGACTCAACTTCGACGCTCTGTGCTTCTTCCGCGACAATGAGTATAAGGGAAGCCTCTCGAAGGGATACACGCTGCCTGGCTACCGCCTGCAGCCCACGGTGAGCTATCAGCCACTGAAGAACTTGCGCGTGGAGGTGGGCGTTAGTATGCTCCACTATTGGGGTGCAAACAAATATCCTAACCTCAACTATAGCGACATAGCAACATGGAAGGGCGACCAAACGCAGACGGGCTTCCATCTGCTACCGTTCTTCAACGTGCAACTGGCTGTGAGCCGAAACTTCAACCTTATACTCGGTAATATATATGGTGGGGCGAACCACCGACTCATCGAACCGCTCTACAATCAGGAGAACGCTCTCTCGGCTGACCCCGAAATGGGCGTGCAGATGCAGTGGCAGACGAAACCGCTCGACTTCGACATGTGGGTGAACTGGGAGAGTTTCATCTTCGACAAGGACACGCATCAGGAGGCGTTCACCTTCGGACTGTCAACACGCTTCAAGGCTAACCGTCCAGAGCGACGCACGCATGTCTACTTCCCCTTGCAGGTGGTGATGCAGCACCGCGGTGGCGAGATAAACCCTGACGCCGAACAGCGGCAGGTGAAGACATGGATGAACGCAGCGGCAGGTGTCGGCGTAACGATACACACCGACAACTCTATTCTTACGCGCCTGAACGCAGAGGCTGACATGGCTTACTATCGACAGATGACGGGTGCTCTCCTACCCTTCGACAATGGCAAAGGTGTATACGTGAAAGCGGAGGCTGACATCTGGCGCTTCTGTCTGCGCGGTGCCTACTGGGATAGCTCAAAGTTCATATCTATCTTCGGCAACCCTCTCTACGGCTCGGTGGGTATACACAACCGCGACTTCCAGATGCAGCGCAACCGAACCGTCTGTGCTCAACTGAGCTATGCACAAGAACTCGGTAAGGGGTTCTCATGGGGCGTGCAGGCTGATGTGTTCAACACGCTGCCCACGGACAACTTCGTCGTTGGCGACAAGGTGTATAACAATAATAATAAGGTGAGTCTTGCGGCAGGCATCTATCTGCGCGTAAAGCCGTCGTTCCTGCTGAAGAAGTTTTAATGTGAGCACTTGCCTCCCACATAGGAGGGTATGGCATCCCTGCCATACCCACGCAGCCAGAATAATACTCCCACAGAATTCACGGAATTCACAGAACAGACTGACAGAGAATATTATCCCACAGATTTCACAGATTTACACAGATATTTAACTCCCACAGAATTCACGAAATTCACAGAACAGACTGGCAGAGAATATTCTCCCACAGATTTCACAGATTTACACAGATATTTACTCCCACAGATTTCACGGAACACAGAACAGACTGGCAGAGAATATTCTCCCACAGATTTCACAGATTTACACTGATATTTACTCCCACAGAATTCACGGAATTCACAGAACATTTTGCTTACATCTGTGTAAATCTGTGAAATCTGTGGGAGTTTCTTCTCAGCAATAAACTTCCGCCTTCCAGGGGGTGCACTTGTCTCAAGTGCACCAACCTATTAACAACCTATTAACAACCTATTATTGATTGGTGCACTTGAGACAAGTGCACCCCCTGAGAGTTCTCTGTGGGAGTTCCTTCTCAGCAATAGACTTCTGTGTAAATCCGTGAAATCTGTGGGAGAACATTACTGTAGCAGGGTGCGTGGGTATGGCAAGGATGCCATACCCTCCTACAATTCTGTG
>ERZ1673740.722-NODE-722-length-33033-cov-5.032749_pt1 | contig 33033 bp, 31 predicted proteins | sample MGYA00580221_ERZ1673740 | MGnify/ENA primary metagenome ERZ1673740 (study PRJEB41218, sample SAMN15661786) | gut metagenome | host: Homo sapiens | place: Canada: London | collected 2015-08-20/2019-03-30 | study: EMG produced TPA metagenomics assembly of...
TCTTTTAACCCCCAATTGTTTTACCAAAAGAGAGCATAGAAGATTCTTTTCATCATTATTTGTTACAGAAATTACAACATCACTAGAGCCAATCTCTTCTTCATCAAGAATTTTTAAATTCGTTCCATCCCCATTAATAACCAAGGTTTTATGAAGTTCTTGAGCAAGGAATTCACATCTGTCATAGTCTTTTTCTATAATCTTAGTTTTAATCTTCATGTCCTCAAGACTTTTCGCAAGCATATATCCAACATTTCCCCCACCAATAACAGCAACAGATTTAACCTGTTCTTTTTCGTGAAAAAATGTACCTGCTAAAATATCTAAAGAGTGGGATGTTCCCATAAAAATAAGCTTGTCGTTTTCGTTAATCTCAGTTAAACCATTCGGAATAAATAACAAGTCATCCCTTTTTATCCCAACAATAATGGTATCACGAGTAAAACCGCAATCTTTTACCATTTTACCAACAATAGAAGCCCCTGGACGAACTTTATATTCCAAAAGTCTTGCTCTACCATCAGCAAAATTTTCAACATCCAGTGCATGTGCAACAGTTACAATTCTAAATAATTCTTGAGTCAAAAGGGCTTCTGGCCAGATTACATAATCAATAAAGAAATCACCCAAATAATCATTTGATTTGTCTAGTTCCATAGTATTTTGGTACTCAGCCTTTGAAACGAAACAAATAGTACGAATGCCACTAACCTTTTTCGCTGAAAGACAAGCAACTATATTTGCTTCATCTAACGGAGTACAAGCAATAAATACATCCGAATTTATAATATCAGCGGACTTTAAAACATTAATATCAGTCGCATTTCCTTGTACAAAGCTAATATCAAGCTTATCAAATTCTTCGGTACGATTTTCCTCTTTATCAATAACAGTAATGTCATGATCTTCAAAAAATTCCGTCGCAAGCAAACATCCAACTTCTGTTGCACCATAAATTACAATTTTCATAGCTACTACCCTAACACTCCCAATGCGTTAAATAAAAATAATGCACCATACACAACAGCATTTCTCAAAAAGAGGAGAACGAATGTTGCTACAATTGGAGATAAATCGAAAGGTCCTAATGGCGGAATAAATTTTCTGAATAAATCTAAATACAAATCAACAGATGATGCTAAAGCCTTTAGTATCGGATTATTCCAATTCAAACCTGGGAACCAAGTCAAAAAGCATCTAATAAATATCATCATTAAATATATGTAAAAGCAATTTGCTATTGCGACAACAATTTTAATCGCCATCTTTTTTATCCTCTTTGTTTTGTTGTTCTTTCATCTTTTCAAAAAATTCTTCAGGTGACATTACGAGAATTTTTGGCTCATTTTTAGCAAAGTATTTTGCATAAATTTTATCCAAACCGAGTAATATCAATCCACATAATAGCATTATCACAGCAGGCGAAATTGATAACCCAAGAATTGGCGGGATTAAATAAAAGCCTGAGGATTTGAATATAAAATTAAATAGCGGGTAATCTGGATTTATATTGGGCACCCACGACAACATACATGCACCGAGTACATAATACATATACAACATTACAAGCCTATACAAAAACTTTATAAAATTTGCCATTTTATCCTCTTAGATGTCCATATTTGTTGAATTAGCACATTCACAATTTGCATCTGCTGGAATATTTTCAATCATTGTAAATAGTAATGATTTCAAATTCGCAACATTATTATTGAATACTTCCATTACCGCTTCGTGAGAAACAGGAGGAACATCTCCAACTAAACCAGCGTCATAATCAGTAATCAATGAAATATTTAATGGGCACATATTCAATTCTTTAACCAAATAAGCTTCAGGGAATGCGGTCATATTGATAACTTCCCATCCTTGGCGAGTAAAGAACGCAGATTCTGATTTTGTAGAGAATCTTGGGCCATTGATTACAACAACAGTTCCGTGATCATGAATTGTAATACCTAAATCTTTACCTGTTTTTATTGCTAATTCTCTCAACTCTGGGCAATAAGGATCTGCTGGAGATGGGTGTTGAACAACAGGTCCTTCATAGAATGTTGTTTTTCTTCCATCTGTCCAATCAACAAATTGATCACAAATTACAAAATCTCCTGGTTTAACTTCTTTTTGCAAACTACCAGCAGCACAAGGAGAAATTACTCTTTTACATCCTAAATGCTTCATAGCCCAAACGTTAGCTCTAAAGTTTACTAAATGAGGCGGAATTGAATGGTTTCTTCCATGACGAGGCATAAATGCAACAGTATGATTACCTATTTTCCCTAAAAATACGCTATCACTTGTTTCGCCATATGGAGTTTCAACTTTCACTTCTTCTATATCTTTTAGAAAGCTATAAAAGCCTGAACCACCAAATACACCAATATCCGCTTTATTTAAAATTTCCATATACACCTTTCCCTTACAAATTACTTTTATTACATAATATAGAAATATTATAATATAAATAATATTTTTTCAAACAAGAAAGAAAACTTCACATAGATTTAGCCAATATAGATAAGAAAAATTTCGCCTATTAGAGAATATAAAAATCAAAGAGATTTGCGTTTAATATAATTAATCTTTTTCATACTTCCAGCTATTCTTAATTCTAAGAGCCAATTACTGGCTCTTTTTCTTTAATAAAAATTTATGATTACTTGACTTAACAAAATAAAAAAAATATGATAAAATGCAAACGAAGTAGAATGAAGAGGGATACTTTATGAAAAACAAAATTATAGCAACAGCATTAGCAATGTTATTATCAGCTCAAATCACACTTGCTGCACCATTCAACGCAAACGCAAAAACAAAAAGAATTCCTGCTGGAACAAAACTATCATTGCAAATGCTTACACCAATAAATACAGGCTACAACTCAAAAGGTACAGGATTCACAGCAATGCTTATGACAGACCAAAAAGCATCTGATGATGTAATTTTACCAATGGGTTCAATTATTCGTGGAAACATCAAAGAAATTACTCCAGCAAAAAGAATGTCAAAAGGAGCAATTCTTTATCTAGATTTTGATCACGTTGTAACTCCAAACGGCAGACAGGTTCCATTATCACTTTCTTTGATTGGAAGAGCCGATATGACAAATGATGGAGGAATTACCACAACTAAAGGTTATGCAGATGCGTGGAAACAAACTTGCAAAAAGTCTGGTCAAATTACAACAAAATCTATCGAATGGGGTAAAGACGTAACTGATACAGGCTGGCAATATGTAATTGTTCCTGTTACAGCTTTTGGCGGAGCTTTTGGAACAGCTGGGTACTTTGTATATGATAGTATTGCAGATTTAATCAGAACAGGTAAACAAGTTCAAATCAATTCTAACGAAGTATTAAACGTTATTCTTGTTGAACCAATTGATGTTCCTGTAATCTAATAACAAACGTTAATTATGTCAAAACTTGATAAAATAGAAGAACTACAAGGATTAATAAAAGAAGATTCATCCAATTTCCAAGCAAGACGGGAACTAGCCGTCTTGCTTATGGATTGTGGGTTTAATGAAGAAGCTCTTCAACATTTACTTTATCTATCTAAAATGTTCAGTTTTGATGAGGGAATTTTTTACAACTTAGGGATTGTTTACGAAAAAATGAAACAGTTCTCTAAAGCTCGAGAAGCCTACGAAAAAGCCATAGACATTGAACCCGAGTCTATGGATGCAATATACAATTTAGGATTGGTTTATACAGAACTTAAAGAATACGATAAAGCTGTCGATTGCTTTAAACAAGTAATTGAATCCGACAACATGGATTCTAACTCATATTTCAACCTTGGACTCATTTATTTCAAACAAAAAGATTATCTAAATGCCATAGAATATTTTCAAAAAACAATCGACATAAACGACGAAGATATATATGCTCACTTTTACATAGGTAATATTTATAAGGAATTAGGAGATAAGGACTCGGCAAAGGATCAATTTGAAAAAGTTATCAACCTTTCTCCAGATTACAGTTGGGCGTATTTTAATATTGCCGTAATAGATTATGAAGATGGAAATATTGAAGACGCTGAAGAGAATTTAAAGAAAACAATTGACCTTAACAAAATGGACGAAGAAGCCTATAAAATTCTCATAAAAATTCTACTCAAAAATGAAGAATATGAAGATGCAAACGAATATGCAAAAATGAGAATTGAATACTGTTCAGAAACAGGTGATGCAGATTATTTATTAGCTCAAACCTACAAATCAATGGGGCTAATAGATGACTACGAAAACACTCTTCAAAATGCAATCAGAAATTCACAAACTCTTTCTATTCCGATAGAAAAAATCAAAACAGAATTACGCAATATCAAAAACGAACAGTCATAATATTTTTGTGCTAAAATTAACTCATAAAATATATTATGAGAGGAAAAAGATTATGAAAATGTCAAAATTATTTGTGCAAACAATGAGAGAATTTCCATCTGATGCAGAAGTTGTTTCTCACAAAATGCTTGCACGTGCAGGATATATCAAAAAACTTACATCTGGGGTTTATAATTATATGCCTTTAATGTGGAGAGTTTTGAAAAAAGTTGAAAATATTATCAGAGATGAAATGGACAAAGCTGGAGCTCAAGAGCTTTTAATGCCGTTTGTTCAACCAAAAGAACTTTGGATTGAATCTGGAAGATGGGAAGCTTATGGAAAAGAGCTTATGAGATTAAAAGATAGACACAATAGAGAAATGTGTCTTGGACCAACACACGAAGAAATTATTACATCTCTAGCTAGAGATGTTTTAAAATCATATAAACAACTCCCAACTAATTTGTATCAAATTCAATCTAAATTCAGAGATGAAGTTAGACCTCGTTTTGGACTTTTAAGAGGCAGAGAATTTATAATGAAAGATGCTTATAGCTTCGGAACGTCTCAAGAAGAACTTGAAAAAGAATACGAAAATATGGCACAAGCATACAGAAATATTTTCAATAGATGCGGACTTGATACAAAAATGGTTCAATCTGACTCTGGAGCAATTGGAGGAAGCGTTTCTCACGAATTCATGGTAATCACAGACACAGATGCAGGAGAAAATGATGTATTCTATTGCGAAGATTGCGATTATTCTGCTAATTCAAACCACGCAGTGTCAAAACTTCCAGCAACAACTGTTGACGGGAAAGAATATTTCTCAAAATGTGAAATCGTTGATACTCCAAACACTCTCACAATTGAGAATTTATCAGCATTCTTAAAAATTCCTTCAACTTTAATTTTAAAATCATTAGTTTACATTATTGATAAAGAACCTGTTATCGCACTAATAAGAGCGGATAAAACAGTTGAAGAAACAAAATTAATGAACGCTGTTGGTGGAATGGATATAAGAATTGCAACATCAGCAGAAATTCAAGAATTAATGGATAAACAAGGCTTTAATGCAATTCCTGGGTTTATTGGTCCTAAAGGGATGAAAGATGTAACAATCATTGCAGATGAAACCGTTAAAGAAATGAAAAATTTTGTTGTTGGAATCAATAAAACAGATGCACACCAAGTTGGAGCAAATTTGAGCGACCTTGGAATAGACGAAATCAAATATGCCGACATTAGACTTGTTGAAGCTGGTGAACTATGCCCAGAATGTGGAAAGCCATTAAAAGTTACAAGAGGAATTGAAGTTGGAAATATCTTCCAATTAGGAACAAAGTACTCTAAACCAATGAATGCAACTTACTTAGACACTGATGGAAAAGCTAAACCATACATTATGGGATGCTATGGAATTGGAGTTACAAGAACAGCTGCCGCAGCAGTAGAAGCTCACCATGATGATTGGGGTATCAAATGGCCTTTAGCAATTGCTCCATATCATGTTGTTATTGTTCCTGTAAGTACTAAAGATGAACTTCAAATGTCAGTTGCAACAAAACTCTATGAAGAATTACTTGAAAACGGTGTTGAAGTCGTTCTTGATGATAGAGATGAAAGACCAGGGGTTAAATTCAAAGATGCCGATCTTATTGGCTTCCCATTCAGAATAACAGTTGGGAAAACAATCGCAGAAGGAAATGTAGAATTTGTAACCCGTGCAACAGGTGAAAAAGTTCCGATGAAACCAGAAGAAGCTGCGACAAAAGTTATTGAAGCGGTAAAAAATATCAAATAAAATTATAAATTTATACTTAAAAAGACCTAGCTAAAAGTTAGGTCTTTTTTTAATTCATTTGATCATAAACTCTACGAACTTCTTTTATATCTTGCCACATCAACCATTTCGGAGAGCCTTTTGCCTTTGAATCATTTCTTAAAAGATAAGATGGGTGGAATATAGGCATCATTTTAGAAAAATTAGGTCCTTCAAACCACTTACCTCTAAGCTTTGTTATTCCTAATTTTGTGTCTAAAAAAGAATTTACCGCAACCCTACCACATAGTAAAATTATTCTTGGTTTCAAGATATTTACTTGAGCATCTAAATATTCCTTACAAGCCAATTTTTCTTCTGGCAATGGATCTCTATTTTCTGGAGGTCGGCATTTTAAGGTATTGCAAATATAAATATCTTTTTGACGAGAAAAGCCAACACAACCTAAAATTTGGTCTAACAATTGACCTGCTTTTCCAACAAAAGGTTCTCCTTTCATATCTTCATAATAACCTGGAGCTTCTCCTATCAACATTAATTTTGAATTTGGAATTCCTCCAGAAAAGACTGAATTTGTACGAGTTTTGCATAATGAGCATTTTTCACAATGCAAACATTTTAACCTTACGTCTTCCAATTGTTCTTCAAAATTATTAGTCAACTAATATAACCTTTCTTTATTCTGGCATTAAAACAGAAATCACAGAATTATTTAATGACAAATATTTTTTTATTGCATTTTCTAAATCATCAACAGTAATACTATCCAAATCAGCCAAATAATCTTCAATTAACTTCAAGTCATCACAAACTGTCACGTAATAACCAATGGTTTCTCCAATTTCTGAAACAGTTTCAGCAGCATATGCAAAACGAGATTTTGTCCTTTTCTTAGCTTTTGCAAGTTCTTCTTCTGTGATTCTATTTGTTAATAAATTTTCCAATTCTTGCTTAACTAACTCCAAAGCTTTTTCTTTATATTCTGGTTTAAAATTTGCTTGAATAAAGAAATTATTACCATCTTTAAATTGGTAATGTTCTGAACCAATCATATTAAAGATTTGTTCTGGAAGTTTTTCAATCAAGTTTTGCTGCAATCTTGAACTTGAACCATCTCCAAAAATAATACTAATTAAATCCAAACAGATTGAATCCTTAAGTTCAGCAGCCCTAGGTCCAAGCCAACCAAACATCATATAACCAGTTTGAACATTTGATTTTGTTTCGATATATTTTGTTTCTGATACAGGAGTATCAATATTATTTACCCTATTCTCATGTTCAATACGGTTAGGAAATTCAAATTTTTCACAAAGAGTATTTAACACTGAATCGTGATTAAAATCTCCAACAACAATAGTCGTAACATTTTTCGGAGTGTAAAATTTTCTATAATAATTATCAATATCTTCTCTAGTCAAATGAGAAATAATTTCTGGAGTTCCAATAACATCACGTTTGTAAGGATGAGAAGAGTATAGATTCTTATTGCAGATATTATAAACTTTAGTCCATGGTTGATCTTTACGCATTCTGATTTCTTCAATAACAACATGGCGTTCTCTTTTATCCGTTACAGTATTGTCATTTATATCAAATGGAGCACCAAGTTCTTCTGCTGGGAATACAGGATCCATCATCATATCAGAATGTAAATCAATCGCTAGTTCAAAATCCTTATCATCAATACCTTTTGGTAGCGTTACATAAAAGAAAGTATAATCTTTCCAAGTAGCAGCATTAACAATTGCACCCTTGGATTCTAACATTCTATCAAATTCTCCAACTTTATGAGCGTGAGTCCCTTTAAACATCAAATGTTCTAGAAAGTGGGAAATACCATTGTTATCGTCATCTTCATTTATTGAACCAGTTTTAACCCAAGATGAAACATTCACCATTTCACCTTCCTTGTGAGCTAAAATAATTTTATGCCCATTATCACGTTCATAAATTTCGACGTCCTTTGTTAAAAACGGATATTTGACCAATGTTTTATTCATGTAAAAAATTCCTTTCATATAATAAGTTCATTATAACATAACTTTCAACTTCAAGCAAAAACAGAAAAGCAAGAAACTTTTTACAAAATTAATAATACAACAATATATTTAATTTATTACGTTTCATTAATAAAAAGATTTAAAGAACCTTAACCAGTAGCGAATACTAGACCATAAATTTAAAAACGCCTTCATAGTAAAACTAAATACTAGCCATGCGGGCAATTTATTTATAACTATGGGTAACCTAATCTAAATAAAGTAAGGTTGATTACAACATTTTAAGTAGATTGTTGTACGTAGATTAAGGAATTTTTACTGGGGATGAAAAGTAAACCAATTAAGAGTAGGGATACAATAGAAAAAATAAAAAATAAATACCTTATGAATCATAACTATCGTGATTTGCTCCTATTCTTGTTATCTATCAATACAGGGATAAAACTTGTTGACCTTTTAAAATTGACAGTTGGTGACGTTAGATATAAAGAGCCTAAAGTAATCAAAATTCTTAAAAAGGACCACTTCAACAAAGAAATCGATAATCTTATAAAAAAAGTAATTAATAATAGGGAAGATGAAGAACCATTATTCAAAACAATCAACGGAAAATTCTTAGACCGAATTCAAGTATATAGGAACTTTAAAGAGATATGTAAAGAACTTGGATTGAAAGGGGAATATTCTGCAACATCATGGAGAAAAACATTCGGATATCACTATTACAAACAATATGGAGATTTAACTTTTTTACAATGGATGTTTAATCAAACAAATGTGGAAGAAACATTAAAGTTTACCGACATTAATATGGATTTGAGTTCAAGATTTCAAACCGAATTTAGTTTATAGGGAGAAAAGCAATTATGACAAAAGTATTGATACTAGCAGGTGGGTTAGGTACACGCTTGGGTGAAGAAACAGGCACAAAACCAAAGCCAATGGTAGAAATTGGCGGATACCCAATTTTATGGCACATAATGAAGATATATTCTCATTATGGATATAATGATTTTGTCGTTTTAACTGGATACAAATCTCATATAATTAAAGATTACTTTGTACACTATTACCAAAGATATTCAGATGTAACTATTGACCTTAAAACAAATGGTATAGAACTTCACAAAATGCGTACCGAACCTTGGAAAGTTACAATGCTTTATACAGGTCAAGATACAATGACCGGCGGGAGAATTAAAAAAGCTCAAGATTATGTTGGAAACGAACCATTTTTATTGACTTATGGAGATGGGGTTTCAGATGTTAATATTGCAGATTTGGTTGAATTTCACAAAAAATCCGGCAAACTTATGACAATGACATCTGTTCAGCCTTCAGGAAGATTTGGAGCATTAAATATCACAGAAAATAATCAAATTACTTCATTCAAAGAAAAACCAAAAGGCGATGGTGCGTGGATAAATGGAGGATTTTTTGTTTGTCAGCCTGAAGTTTTTGATTTTATTGAAGCAAATAATCCAAAAGAAATTTTTGAAAGACGTCCACTAGAAGCGATTGCAAATGCCGGACAACTTATGGCTTATAAGCATAGCGGTTTTTGGCGTCCAATGGATACCTTGAAGGATAAAATCGAATTGGATGAAATGTGGACATCAGGCAATGCACCTTGGAAAGTTTGGGATAAACAAAATGCATTTGTAAGTATGGCAGGAAAGGTGTAAATTATGACAAAAAAGGTTTTAATAACCGGTGGAACAGGTTTTATCGGAAGAAATGTTGTAGCAGAACTTATTAAAAGGGGGTATGAAGTTCATTCGCTAGTTTTTCCGCCATTTGCACCTGAACAAAAGGGGCTTGTGCAGTATGAGATGAATTTGATGGATTCAAACGCTGTAGATAAATTCTTATCAGAACATCATTTTGAAAACTTAATTCACCTTGCTTGGTATGTTGGTAAAGGGTGTCATATTGCAGACCAAAATATAGATTGGACAATTTCAACCCTAAATCTTTTAACAAGTTTTCAAAAATACGGCGGAAAAACATTTGTTGGTGCCGGAACAATTTCTGAATATGAATACAAATTTGGTTACTTGTTAGAAGATGAAACTCCAACAAGTTCTGAAACTCTGTATGGTGAAAGTAAAAACAGTGTTTATAAAATTGCTAAAACATTTTGTAAACAGCATGATATGAATTTTAAGTGGCCAAGAATTTTTAATCTTTATGGTCCAAATGAAAAACCTCAAAGACTTATGCCAAGCGTAATTAATTCTTGTCTTAAAGGTGAAGATGTAAAGGTTTCTGATTGTTTGAAATTTCAAGATTATTTGCATGTTGAAGATACTGCAAAAGGAATTGTTGAAGTCTTTGAAAGTGATATTCAAGGGGCTGTTAATATTTGTTCTGGCAAACCTGTTCAACTTAGATACATTGTAAATAAAATTGCAGAATTAACTAATTTTAAAGGAAATATTTTGTGGGGAGCTGTTCCTGCAGCCTTTGGAGATGAAGTTGTTGTCGGAAATAATGACAAACTAAAATCTATTGGTTGGAGTCCTAAATACACTCTAGATGAAGGATTACAACATACTATCAATTGGTGGAAAGAAAATAATAATAATAAATAAGGAGAAAAATAAATGTCAAATTATAACAACGTATATAAGGGGAAAACCGTCTTAGTTACAGGTCATACAGGATTTAAGGGAAGTTGGTTATCAATTTGGTTGACTATGCTTGGGGCTAAAGTTGTAGGTTATGCTCTTGAACCATATTCACAAAGAGGAAATTATAAAGCCTCTCATTTAGAAAAACATTTGTTTGCAGATGTAAAAGGGGATGTAAGAGATAGTGCAAAATTAGAAGAAACAATTGCAAAATATCAACCTGAAATAGTTTTTCACTTGGCGGCTCAAGCACTTGTTAGAACGGCTTATGACAATCCAAAATATACTTATGAAACAAACGTAATCGGTTCTTTAAATGTATTAGAAGCTGTTAGAAAATTTGATTGCATAAAAACAGTTGTGATGATTACATCTGACAAATGTTATGAAAACGTAGAACAAATTTGGGGATACAAAGAAACAGACAGAATGGGAGGTTATGACCCATATTCATCATCTAAAGGTTGTGCTGAACTTATGATTTCTTCTTACAGAAATTCTTATTTTAATCCGAAAGATTATGCAAAACATGGCAAAGCAATTGCATCAGTTAGAGCCGGAAACGTAATCGGTGGTGGTGATTGGTCAGACAATAGACTAGTTCCTGATTGCATAAGATTTATTGAAGAAGGCAAAGATATTGAAATCCGTTCTCCGAAAGCAACCAGACCATGGGAACACGTATTGGAACCATTGAGTGGGTATTTAAGAGTTGGACAAAAACTTATTGAAGAACCTGTAAAATACTCAGAAGGATTTAACTTTGGTCCTCCTATTGAATGTAATAAAACAGTTTGGGATGTCGTTGAATACTTAGTTAAATACTACGGAAAAGGAAATGTTGTAGACAAATCAGGTGGAGAAATGGTACACGAAAATACATTACTTAGCCTTGATATAACCAAAGCATACAGAATGTTGAACTGGAAAGCAATGTTATCTTTCTATGAAGCAATTGAATTTACCGTAGATTGGTACAAAGAAGCACTACACAATGATGATATGTTTGAATATTGCGAAAAACAAATCCAAGCACACATGAATAAAGGATACTTATGGGAACAGTAATTTTAGGTAGTGGAATATCTGGAATCTCCGCAGGGTATCATTTGGAAAAAGCTGGCGAACCTGTCGTTATTTACGAAAAAGATAGCGATTGGGGCGGATTGTGCGGGAATTTTACAATAGATGGTTTTAGGTTTGATAAATTTGTGCATTTTACATTCACTGATGATCCATATATCAAAGGAATTTTTCAAAAATCTTCACCTTTATACGACCATCCGTCAATTTCGACCAACTACTATAAAGGTTATTGGTTGAAACACCCTGCACAAAACAATCTTGCACCATTGCCAACAGAAGATAAAGTCCAAATTATCAAAGGATTTATCAATCGTAAAGAAAAACCTGTTGAACAGATTTCTGATTATGAAGAGTGGCTGAGAGTTCAATTTGGTGATTATTTTGCAGAAAATTTCCCATTCAAATATACAAGGAAATATTGGGGCTTAGAACCTAAAGAACTTGAAACAAAATGGGTTGGCAATCGTATGCATTCTCCTGATTTGGATGAAGTTTTGCGTGGAGCTTTTGAAGTTCAAGATAAAAATTTCTACTATACAAAATATATGAGATACCCTAAAAAAGGTGGGTTCCGCTCGATTTTAGATGATTGTAGAAAAGGTTTGGATATTAGGTTTAATAAAGAAGTTGTAAAAATTGACCCTAAAGATAAAATTGTAACATTTAAAGATGGAACAACTCAAAACTACACAAGACTTATTTCATCTCTTCCGCTACCGGAAATTGTCAAAATGATTGATGGAACTCCAAGTGAAGTTGTAAAAGCCGGAGAAAGTTTACATAATACTTGCGGATACATGATTTCGTTAGGTTTCAAACGACCTGATGTAGCAAAATACTTGTGGTTCTATATTTATGATGAAGATATTTTGTCTTCTCGAGTTTATTCACCTAGCATGAAATCTCCTGATAATGTGCCTGAGGGGTGCAGTTCTTTGCAGGCAGAAGTCTTTTTTGATTGCAAGGCTGATATTCCAAAACCTGAAATTGTTTTGAAAAACACAATAGAAAAACTTTCAAAAATGGGTTTGTTCACCGAGGATGAAATTGTTGTTAAAGACATTCGATTTGAAAAATATGCAAATGTAACCTTTGACAAAGCGATTTATACAAACCGTCAAATCGTGCGTGATTATTTGAAATCTCAAGGGATAGAAAGTATCGGCAGATTTGGTAAATGGGAATACATGTGGACATTCCAAGCCTTTGCCGATGGTATGAAGTGTGTGAAAGGGGGAGATTAGAATAATGGAATATAATGTAGGTTATGCGGTAAGTAATGAATTTGTCCCAATTTTGGCTGTTTCTATTGTATCTTTATGCAAAAATATTCAAGATACTGATATACTTAATTTATATATCCTAAATTCTGATATTTCTTCTGAGAATAAGAGAAAACTAAGTAAATTAAAGAAAATTAAGAATTTTAAATTGCATTACATTTATTGCGATAATTCACTATTTAAAAATATAGTACCTGGAATTAGTATACATTCAAATTATCGACTAATGATAGGGTCTCTAATTCCGGAAGTAGACAAAATATTATTTTTAGATGCCGATATTGTTATAACCAAACCATTAAAAGAGTTATGGACTATAGATTTAAAAGATAACTATATTGGAGCTGTTATTGATCCTGGAGTAGAGCTTCAATATAAATATACAATAGCGGATAAGGAAAAATTTCCAAACAAAAGATATAATACTGGGCTAATGCTCGTTAACTTAAAAAAATGGAGAGAGGAAGATGTTGAAAAGAAATTAATTCTTGGTGCCGAATGGTATTCTTCCAAATATAAAAATTGGCCAGATCAAAATGTGATGAATATGGTTTTTAAAGATAATATTTTAACTTTAGATTATAAGTATAATTGTTGTCCGATATTAAAAAATAATAATTTTTATCAGGAAGATGGTATTTGGGAAATAGCATCTAAAGATCCTGTAATTATTCATTATGCTGGATCCCCTAAAGTTTGGGAAGATCCTAATCAAATGTTGGGGGATATATTTTGGGACTATGCGAAACAAACCCCATATTATGAGAGCATCGTTGGGTTATGGCAAGATCAAAAAATAAATAACATGCGAAAACAAATAATGAAAACTATAGATCTCAATAATAATAAAATAAAACAAGAATACCTTAACCTTATAAAAAATACAGAAAAAAAACAAAAAATTATTATTGAAAATCTAATAAATTATAGGCATAACCTCAAATCTTATAGAAAGTATAGGTTTCTAAAAAATATTACATTTGGGGAAACAAAAAAGCAATACATAGAAAAATCCTATTATTACAAAAATAAAATTGATCAGGTTAATAAGGAAATAAATAATGGAAAATAATGATATTCAAACAATTGAACCAATTTGGACAGAAAACTTTACTGCAATTGCAATGAGCAGTAGTGATGAATATGTACCATATTTGTCTGTATATTTGACATCAATAGTTGAAAATAGTTCAGATAATCATAATTACGATATTATTGTATTTGAAAGAGCAATTAAAGATAAAAATAAGGAAATTTTAAAATCCATAATTAATAAAGATAATATTGTCCTAAGATTTTTTAATCCAATGGAAGTTATAAATAAATATCCTAATATAAAATTCCCGAAGAACTACAATTTAGAGTGTTATTTTAGACTTGTCGCACCTTTATTCTTAAAACATTATGAAAAAGTTATTTTTACTGATATCGATTTAATTACGCAAACAGATTTAAAAGATTTATATTCTATTAAACTAGACAAATCTATGGGTGCTTGCCAGGATTTAGTTTATTCAATCTTTTTAAACACTCCCAATGCAGACTGGATGAACTATGCCAAACAGGAATTGGAATTAAACGACCCATATAAATATTTTAATACTGGAGTAATTATTCTCAATATTAAAGATTTTAATTCTAATAATTTATCATACAAATTATTAGAATTAGCTAATAAAAAATTATATAGAATTCTAGAACAGGATATTTTGAATAAATTCTTTAAAGACCAAATAACATACATTGATGATAAATGGAATGTTCCTATATTAAATCCTAAGTATCTTAAGTTAAAAAAATATATGCCAAAGGAATATAATACCCGTTATGAGAAGTGTATCAATAAACCAGCTATTATCCACTGGGCAGGTTATTTAAAACCTTGGCAAAATCCAAGAGAGCAATATGCATACCTTTGGTGGATGTATGCAAGAAAATCTCCATTTTATGAAATGATTTTAGAACGATTTATAAGACACATCTCTCTAGATAGAAACGAAATAGAGAAAATTATTAATTATACCCAAAATTACAAAAATATAGTAATTAACTATTGGTGTTCCAAACTCTTATATTTTGTAACAACAGGAAAATGGAAACAATATTATTTTGAAAAAAAGAATATGAATAAGAAAAAAATTCAAATTATTAAAGATTTTAGAAAAAGGAATAAATAATGAATAATATTAAAATATCTGTATTAGTTTCAATATATAACCATGATGTAAAATATGTCAGAAAATGTTTAGAAAGCCTTGAAAATCAAACATTCAAAGATTTAGAAATTATACTTCTTGATAATGGTGCAATTCAAGAAGCAAAAGATTTAATAGAAGAATTTCTTCCAAAAGATAGCAGATTTAAAGTAATTCACATAAAAGAAAATAAGGGATATGGACATGCTCTAAACCTTGGCTTAAAAGAAGCTAAAGGCGACTACATTGGAATTGTAGAGTCCGATGATTTTACATCTCCTGATATGTATCAAAAATTATATGATCAAATAAGAAAATTTGATGCCGATGTATGCATTGGGGGATTTTATGTACATTATAGTGATAATAATGATGACCCTAATAATCCTCATACAAGAGATATCTTTAAAAATTCGGATGATAATAAATTATTTTCAATTCTTGATTATCCTTATTTGTACACCTGTCACCAAAGTATCTGGGCAAAGTTATATAAAACTGAAATACTGAAAAGTTTCGGCTTTTCCGAGTCTGGTTGTTACATTGATGCCCCATTTATAACAGAATTGTATTCAAGGGCTAATAAAATCATTGCGTTGAAAGATCACATTTATTATTACCGAGCAGACAATACAAATGCCTCAAATTCAAATGCTAAACGTGATAAATCATTGATGAGAATTCTTGATGATTGGACAGAATGTAAAAATATTTTGAAAAAACACAATTTGTATAAGCAATTAAGGACAGAGTTATTTTATCATGCAACAAAACCGGGATATCGTTTTTACAAAAACATTGACCCAAAATATAAACATGAATTTTTTAAAAAGTGGCAAGCTTTTACACGAGAATTGAAGCATGATAAAAGTTTCAGCTTTGAATATTTCAATAATGAACAAGAAAGATTTATTAAAAATGTCATAAATGGAAATTACAAAGCAACATTAAAAATAAATGATACTCCAACTAATTCATTTGTAGAAAATATTTTTTCTATAAAAAACAGCTTATCTAAAAGACACAAAATTATTACAATGTTGGGATTAAAAATAAAAATTAAACGAAAAAAAAAGAAACATCAAAAAGAAATATTGGATGAAATTACAAAACTGTACTATTTGCAAAAATCAAATATTCAGGCATCTCAGATACATAAAAAAACATTTTCTAATTATAAGAACATATATGCAGGAAAAAAAATTGTAATGGTTGCATGTGGACCAAGTGCAAAATATTATACTCAGAAAGATTGCAATAGCATTCATATAGGTGTTAATAGAGCATTTTTTAATGACAAAGTTAAACTAAATTTTTTATTTGTTCAAGATAACTTAGAACAGGATATGAAATTTGCAAATTCATATGAAAAAAGTTTTTGTACTAAATTTTATGGAATTCTTCCTGAATACAGGTATTCTCAAGTAAAAAAAGAAATAATTAAAATTTCTAATCAAGATATTTGTACTGCAAATGCAAAACCTTACATTATTGAGGATTCTGTTAGAAATAATTGGGCTCAGCAGCTAGAAGTTGAACCTATTGGAGATTGGTGTGGTTGTGTATTTTCAGCTCTACAATTTGCATTGTATACAAATCCATCAACAATTTATTTAATTGGATGTGATTGTACTGATAATGGGCATTTTTATAAAGAAAAAGAAACAAATTTTAAAAGTAAAAATATAAAAAATTTATCTTATCAAAAAAAATCTTGGATAGAATTTTTTAATTTTACAAACAAATACTACCCCGATACAGAAATCATCTCTGTAAATCCTGTAGGGTTAAAGGGGATGTTCAGGGATGTGTATACCCAAAGTTATGTTGATGAACATCCAGAATTATTAAATGAAGATATTGAAATTTTAAAAGACGAAGAATTAGTTAGTAAATAAGGAGAAAGAAAATGCAAAAACCTGTTATTATTGCAGAAATTGGCTGTAACCACAAAGGCGATATGAATATTGCTCATAAAATGATTAAACTATTGGGAACTTTTAGACTTTTAAACGAAAATTCCTACATAGATATTGTTAAATTTCAAAAACGTACAAACAAAGAACTTTTGTCACCGGAAGAGTACAATGCTCCACATCCGCATCCTGAAAACAGTTACGGAAAAACTTACGGTGAACACAGAGAATTTTTAGAATTCAACCTTGAACAACACAGACAGTTAAAACAATGGTGTGAAGAAGAAAATCTTACCTATTCTACTTCAACTTGGGATTTGACTGCCGCAAAAGAAATTGTTAGTCTGAACCCTAAACTTATCAAAGTTCCTTCTGCAAGTAATTTGAATTTCGAAATGCTTGAATACCTAAGAGATAATTATAATGGCGAAATTCACCTATCTTTTGGAATGACAACTCATGAAGAAGAAAGAAAAATTATCGACTTTTTCAAAGAAAAAAATCGTGCTAAAGATTTGGTAATCTATGCTTGTACATCAGGTTATCCAGTGCCATTTGAAGATATCTGTTTGAACGAAATTACACGATTAAAAGAAATGTATGGCGATATTGTTAAAGGTATCGGTTTTTCAGGCCACCATTTAGGAATAGCAGTTGACGTTGCTGCTTTAGCTCTAGGAGCTACATATTTTGAAAGACACTTCACTCTTGATAGAACTTGGAAAGGTACAGACCATGCGGCATCTCTTGAACCTCAAGGGTTACAAAAACTTGCAAGAGATTTAAGACAAGCTCAAATGGCTCTTCAACCAAAGAAAAAAGAAGTTTTGGATATTGAAGAAGTTCAAAGAAAGAAGCTTAAACACGTTGTAGAATTGGTAAAATAGGAAGAAATCATGTCAAATATCGCGTTTATTCCTGTGCGAGGAGGAAGCAAATCTATTCCTCTAAAAAATATAAAAATTTTAGCCGGAAAACCTTTGGTTTATTGGACAGCCAAAGCGGCTAATGATTCCAAATGTATAGACAAAGTTATTATTGCAACTGATAGCGAAGAAATTAAAAATGCTGTTAAAAATTTTGACCTAAATAAAGTTGAAATATACGACCGCAAGAGTGAAAATGCTCAAGATTTTTCTTCAACAGAAAGCGTAATGCTTGAATATATAAATGCGAAAAACTTGGATAAGGAGGATTTATTCTTTCTTATCCAAGCAACATCTCCTCTTTTAAAATCAAAACATATTGATAATATGTATCAAAAATTCAGAGACGATAAAGCAGAGTCAAGTTTGTCTTGCGTTAAGACAAAACGTTTCTTTTGGTCAAAAGATGGTAAATCGCTCAATTATGATTACAAAAACAGACCAAGACGTCAGGATTTTGAAGGTTTGATGATGGAAAACGGAGCTTGTTATATCAATTCGGTTGGACATATTTTGCGAGATAAAAATAGACTTTCAGGTAAAATTTCAGTGTTTGAAATGCCTGAATACACCGCTGTTGAAATTGATGAACCTGATGATTTTCTACTAATTGAAAAACTTATGGAGAAACATAAAGATGACTAAGATTAAACTTTTTGCAACAGATGTTGACGGAACAATGACTGACGGTTGTATGTATTATGCCGAAAATGGAATGGAATTAAAAAAGTTCAATTTCCGTGACGGTATGGGATTTCAACTTCTTCGAGAAGCAGGAATTAAAACTGCGATAATTACATCTGAGAAAACAAATATTGTCCAAAAACGGGCAGATAAATTAAAAGTTGACTATCTTTGTATGGGAACTTGGAAGAAGTTGGATTTTGTTAAAGATGTTTGTAAAAAATTGGGGATAACACTTGATGAAGTAGCTTATATCGGAGATGACATAAATGATATTGAACTTTTATCTGCAGCTAAATACAAGGCCTGCTCAAATGATGCTGTAAAAAAAGTTAAAGAAATTCCAAACATTTTGGTATTAGAAAGTAAGGGTGGATATGGAGCTGTTAGAGAATTTATTGAATATTTAATTGGAGTAGAAGATGCCTAATATAAAAATATTTATATCTTATAAAGACAAACATCCGGTTATAAAATCTGAAATAATTCAACCTATCCAAACAGGGCGAGCTATTGCAGATGAAGAGTTTGAAGGAATGATTGGTGATAATACGGGAGAAAATATTTCAAAAGACAATCCTCGTTATTGTGAATTGACAGCTCAGTACTGGGTTTGGAAAAATTATCAAAAAATTGGTAATCCTGATTATGTTGGGTTTATGCATTATCGCAGACATTTTTTGTTTAATGAAAAACTTCCTTTAACAAATAGTAAATGGCTAAATAATGGGAATGTTTATTATTTCCCTAAAGTTTGCCCTCAATATATGGAATATTTGAGAGACGACTCTATAAAATCGTACTTCCCTGCTTTTGATTGTATGGTTATTAAACCGTATGACATAAAAAATATTAAGGAAAAATACGAAAGAATAAGAGATAACTATATTACTCTAAAAGAGCAAGAGGGGCGATTCTACGACATATTTCTTGATGTTATAAAAGAGCTTTACCCTGATTATATTGATGAAATTGAAGAATTTGATAATGGAAGTCAAATGTATCTTTGCAATATGTTTGTTATGCGGCATGATTTGTTTGAGGATTATTGCGAATTTCTATTCTCTACATTAAAAGAAATTGATAACCGTATAGATTCAACAGAATTTTCTCCTGCGAAATCAAGGTTTTTAGGCTTTTTAGGTGAATTTGTTCTGTCTATTTATATGTTCAAATTGAGGAAAAATCCGAATATTAAAATAAAGGAAATGAATGCTTCTTTTATTTTAATGCCGAATGAAAAGTATTTAAAAAAATATAACAAATACAAAATTTTAAGACATTTTGTATTCGGGAATTTAAAAAAACGCTACGAAAAACGCTATCAAGATTTGAAAAAGTTTTTAAATACCGAAAAATTTTTTAATGAAACATGTTTTAAGATGTATAGACCTTGGGGATATTACGAATGTATTGCAAAAGGTGAAAATTATTTAGTAAAAAGAATTACGGTTAAACCGAATGAATCACTTTCAGTTCAAAGTCATAAGCACCGTTCTGAAATTTGGACGGTTGTCAAAGGAATTGCAACTGTTTTAAAAGATGATAAATATCATACTCTTAAAATTGGCGAAACAGTAGAAATACCAGTCGAAAGTGTACATAGTTTAATAAATTCAACAAATGAAGAAATTCAAATTGTAGAAGTTCAATTTGGAGAGATTCTATCAGAAGAAGATATTACAAGGTATCAAGATAAATATGGCAGGATAAACGGAGAAAAAGATAATTAAAATGGGAAATATAAATATTCTAAATAAGCTAAAAACATTTTTAAATAACCAGCGATTTTACGTAAACTACAGCCGAATGTGGCCATACGTAAAACCGTTTTGGTTCAGAGCATTGTGTTCAATGCTAATTTGTATTCCAATCGGTTCGTTAGATGCGGTTATCGCATTAGCTCTAAAACCATACATGGATGTAGTTATGGTAGATAAAAGTATTCAATCCCCGTGGTATATCCCACTTGGAATTGTTGCTTTTACATCTATTCAAGGTGGTTTGAAATACCTATCTGCATACCTTTCAACTTGGGTTGGCGGAAAAATTACAAACGGTTTGAAATTTGAACTATTTAAAAAACTTTTGACTTTTGAAACATCTTTCTATGACAAAAGAAAATCGGGAGATGTCGTATTTCAATTTAATAACCAAGCAGATAGTGCGTGTTCAGGTTTGTTGAACAATTTAAGCGTATTTATGCAGAGAATTTTCTCATCAATTTCTTTGGTGTGCGTTTTGTTCTATAACTCTTGGCAGTTAGCATTGATTGCATGTGTTGTTTTAGCTTGTGCGTTCGCTCCTGTTGCAAAACTCCAAAAACGTATTAAAGATGTTATGAATAAATCAGTTGTTGCGGATGCTGCAATTATTACTGAATACAATGAAGTGTTTGCAGGAAATAAAACAATCACTTCATACAACTTACAAGCACATGAAACAAATAAATTCCATTGGATTTTGGACAACATTTTTAACTTAAAAATTAAAATGGTGCAAAAGACACAGTGGTTATCTCCAATGATGCACGTAATTGTGTCTGTCGGCATCGCTGCAGCAATCGGTTATGGTTCTCATTTGATTATGACTAAAGCTATTACAAGTGGTAACTTTGTATCATTTATTACTGCATTAATTCTACTTTATACACCTGTTAAAAATATTGGTAATAACTTGAACCAAGTACAATTCTCATTTTTTGCTATTGAAAGAATTTTTGCACTATTAGATTCAAAACCTGTAATTAAGGATAAAGAAAATGCTGTTGATTTATCTTCTCACCCTGAAAAGATTGAATTCCAAGATGTATGTTTTGAATATATTAAAAACACTCCAATTTTGAAACATATAAATTTAGATATTCATAGTGGAGAAACAATCGCATTTGTCGGAAATTCCGGTGGAGGAAAATCAACAATAGTCAGCTTAATCCCAAGGTTTTATGACGTAACGTCAGGTTCAATCAAAATAAACGGAGTAGATTTGAGAGATTATACTTTAAAATCTTTAAGACAAAATATTGCAGTGGTATTTCAGGATAATTTCTTATTCTCAGGCACAATTAAAGAAAATATTATGCTAGGGAATGAAAATGCAACTGAAGAGCAGTTAAATAACGCAATTGAAATGGCATATTTGGAAGATTTTATTTCTACTCTGAAAGACGGAATAAATACCCAAATCGGGGAAAGAGGAATCAGGCTTTCAGGCGGACAAAAACAACGTGTTGCAATCGCAAGAGCCTTCTTAAAAGATGCTCCGATTATTATCTTGGATGAGGCAACAAGTGCTTTGGATAACAAAGCAGAAGCAATTGTACAAAAAGCGATAGATAACCTAATGCAGGATAAGACTGTATTTGTAATTGCACATAGGCTTTCAACAATTCGCAATGCAGATAAAATTGTTGTGATTAACCAAGGTGAGATAGCTGAACAAGGCACACACGATGAACTTCTACAAATAGAAAACGGAGCATACAAAACTCTATACGATATGCAATTCAAAAAACAGGAAGTTGAGGCATAAAAATGGAAAAAGAATCACAAATGTTGAATACATCATTTGGCTTGAAACTCCAAGAATTGAGGAAGGGGCAAAAGATATCTAAACCTGAATTTGCCAAGTATATAAATGTATCATTAGAAGATTTGGACAGCTTTGAAAAGGGTGATGCTTTTCCTCCAGAGAATGTAATCGCAAATATTATTCAAATACTAAAAATAGAGCCAAGTGAACTTTTTGCATTTAACCAATATATTGAGCAACTAACGAACAACCAAGAGTATGCAAGAATAAAGCAATCTTTAACACCAAGAGAATTTCAAATGTTGTGGTATATGTGTAGAGGTTATGACAATCCTGAAATTGCAGAAGTATTGGAAGTCTCAACACACACAGCCAAAGCTCATGTAGCTGCAATCTTGAGGAAATTTGGAGTAAAAACACGAACAGCAGTTGCATATATTGCGGGAAAGAATTATATGGTGTAGGTGGATGGAAAAAATTAAACTAAGCATAATTGTTCCTGTATACAATGCAAAAAAGTTTTTGGATAAATGTATAAAAAGTGTTCAATCTCAAACTTTGCAGGACTTTGAATTAATTTTGGTAAATGACGGGTCAAAAGATAATAGTTTAGAAATTTGTGAAAAGTATTCTCAAGAAGATGAAAGAATAATTGTATTTAATCAAGAGAATTCAGGCCAAAGTAAGGCAAGAAATGTCGGGTTAGAAAACGCAAATGGTGAATACGTTGCATTTTTAGATTCTGACGATTGGGTAGATAGTGACTATTACGAAAGACTTGTTGTAGCTTGCGAAAAGAATGAAGCAGAAGTTTCTTGTGGTTCAATATTGAGAGAGAGAAAGAATTACCAAAAGTATAGAATTAAATATACGGAGGAAAAAGTTTATACAAAGTCACAAGAAAAAATAGATATAGCACATGTCCCTGATATGTGTTATGTTTGGAACAAAGTTTACAAGAAAGAATTTTTGGAAAGGATCAATCTAAAATTTGTAGAGGGAATGTTTTTTGAGGATGTTGATTTTGTTACAAGGGCTGTGTATTTTTCAAATAAAATAGTAACAGTTCCTGATACATATTACCATTATTGGACAAATTGGAATTCAACAGTCAAAACAATGAAAATTTCGGACAAAAAACGAGCAGATTCTTTAAGGTCTAAAGAAATGGTATTAAAGTTTTTTAAAGAACATAATCTAAAATCTAAAGCAAGAAATTTAATCAAACGCAAAACAAGTGTAACAATAGGATGTTTTCCTCTTTTAAAAATATATGAGTGGGAAACAGTAAAACGATATTACTTGTTCAATTGTATTCCGATTTTAGAAGTTATGACTTATGCGTAAGCAAAAAAAACAGGAGAGCCTCCCTAGTAAATCTCTCCTGATGTTATCACATGATATTTGCAAATAATGTGAGTTATCAAAAAATACCATAACAATTTTACAAGAAACTCTCTTAAGAGAGTTTCTTGTATGACATAGAAAAATGAAATCTAGGTCGAAATTTTTTATAAGCCATTTCACAAAATTTAGCTTTGCTCATATTATTGGTCTTTTGATCATACCTTTGGATAGCATTAGCAATTGCCTCAAGATTACAGTAATTTTGCTTGTTATTAATAACTCCTATCAGTTGAGTCAAGGCATCAACCTGATCATCATGCTTCCCATTAGGAAAAGCATTGATTTCAGATTTAAAATCATCTAACCAATCGGCATCTTTCCGTAACAAGACTCTGCTGGAACTAATAAATAATGAAGCATTGTTTGCACGAGTGATTTTGTCAGCTTGAGGTTTATATTTAATCTGGTACAAATTCAATTTTCCTTGAATATATTGAAGAAGATGAGTACTAATCGAACTATCCTCTACTATGAGATGATTACATTTGAAATTCTGATACATTTCTTGCATTTGATTTGCAAGTGCAAACATATCAAGTTTAAACCTTTGAACATTATCAATATAAAGAAGATTGTTCTGATATTTTGCTGTAATACAAACAGAATAATCATTATCTTTCCCATCTTTCAATGCAATGTCCCAGCTTTGAAAAATTATTCCATCAGAAGACATATTATCAAAAAATTTAAAATCATCAAAATTAATAACAATTACCTTTCACTGGTATCGGGTTTTGCTGATATTGTGCAGAGAAATTGTAATTAGACATCAATTTCCTTTGATTTTCAAGAATATCTAATGGTTCTAAATCCGGATTAAGGGCTTCCCCAGCTTTACGTCCAACAAATTTTCCGTTTGATAGTTCAAATTGTTCATCGTTTTCAGCTATAGCAGGAAGTGATAAAATCTCCCATCCCTCTTGTTTAAGTAAGTGACCGGTTAAATCATCAATGTGTAAACGTTGCATAACAACAATAATCACACCATTGACTTTATCATTTAATCTGGAAACCAAAGTGTTATCATACCAATTATTTACGTTTTCTCTTTTTACCTCAGATAAGGCATCATCAGCCTTTATCGGATCATCTATAATAATATAGTTTCCACCAAAACCTGTCAGAGTTCCCTCAATAGATGTTGCAAATCTACATCCGTTAGCGGTGGTTTCAAATATATTTTCTGTATTTTTATTCCCTAAACGTGTATTGAAAGTAGATTTATAAAAATCGGTTTCCATAAGGTTTCGGGTTTTTCGGGATAATTCATTTGCAAGAGTTTGTGCATAACTCGCACATATAATTCTTGCACTTGGATTATGACCTAAAATAAAAGCGGGTAAACAAATTGAAGCACAATGCGATTTTAAATTTCTGGGTGGAATGTTTATTATTAATCGTTTAATTTTACCATTTACACATTGTTGGAGTTTATCGCAGATAAGTTCCAGATGCCAATTTCCTTTAAATTCCTGTGAACTATCTATTTCCAGAAATGATTTCAGCATAAAGGCGTAAAAATCAATTCTATAGACAGCATGTAAAATATCCATGTTATTCATTGTTCAATCTCCTTTTTATATAATCTTCCAATATTTGAGCATCTTGTGATGTTAATTCTTCTTCCACTTCATCTTTTATATTTGTTTCACCTGCAAGAATTGGTGTCAGAAGTTTTATTGCTGAAACCTTGCCACTAAGTGAATCGGCTATTAATCTTTTTGCCAACGCTCGTTTTTTCGTAATTTTCTTTAATTTTCCGTTTTCCTGTATAGTAATAACTTCGCTCATTTCTTCCAAAACATCTTCTGCAAAGTTATTATTCTTTTTTGGACGTCCTTTCGGGTTTCCGGATTGTCCCGGTTTAAATTGATGTTCACGAGGCGGGCGTCCATAGCCCACCTCGTAATTTTTCAAATCCTTATTTGACATCGTAAGCCTCCTTATTTTCCACAAGCTCAGCTGTCTTGCTGGTAAGATGTTCCCAACGGTATAAAATGACATCACAGTATTTTGGCTCAAGTTCAATAATCCGTGCTTTACGTTTTGTTCGCTCAGCAGCAATCAATGTTGAACCGGAACCGCCAAAGGAATCAAGCACAATTCCTCCAATTGAAGAACAATCTAAAAGGGCATCCATAATCATTGGAACTGGTTTAACTGTTGGATGTAATTTAACAAGAGTTTTTGCCTGTGGATTACTGGCATGCATACCTTTATACTTCCAAACATTTGTTCGATACCTTCCATGAACGCCAAGTTCCACATTATTTATATGAGGTTTTGTTCCGTTTTTGAATACAAAAATAAATTCGTGTTGGGAACGGTATAGAGACCCCATACCACCCGTACCCTTATCCCAAACACAAATATTTTTAAGTGAAGAATAAACCTGATTACCTGCGGTAATCATTTCTTCAATATGTCGCCAATCCATGCATTGATAATGGATAGAACCGTCAATAGAATATTTTGCCTGTAAACTCATTGCCTTTTTGAGAAAATCAATAAATTCGCTTTTCCCCATTTCGCCGGAGGCAAGTTTGAATTCCTCATGTTGTTTTTGTTTGGTAACATTTCCTTTAATTTTGACATTATAAGGCGGATCCGTGAAAACAACCTGAGCTCGCTCATTATGCAAAAGTTTTTCGTAACTGGTTTCTTCTAACGAATTCCCGCAATAAAGCAAATGCTCACCAAGTTTCCACAAATCACCTTTATTAACACGTTTGGGAATATCAACTATATTGTCTAAAAACTCTGAATCTGGATCAGTCTTCGCAGCTTTCTCTACAACATCAAGACTTTCAGGGTTCAGTATTAAATCAAGTTGAGGGATGTCAAAACCTGTAATAGTCGCATCAAATCCTACTTCAGTATCAAGGTTCATTAGAAAATCTAATTCAATTTTCAAGATTTCATTATCCCAACCAGCTTCTTCTGCCAATCTGTTATCAGCAATAATGTAGGCTCTTATTTGTTCTTGACTCATGTGACTTAAACAAATAGTCGGCACTTCAGTTAATCCTAATTCTCTTGCAGCTAATACGCGCCCGTGTCCTGCAACAATAAAATTTTCAGTATCAACAAGAACAGGATTATTAAACCCGAGTTTTTCAATACTCTGTGCAATTTTGTGTAACTGCTTCTTGCTATGCGTTCTTGAATTCTTAGGGTTAAGTTTTAACTCCGTCGGATTCTGATAGCGGATTTCTAAATTACTCTGCTGTAATTTCATGATTTTCTCCTTTTATTTTTTGTACGGATTACAAAATGCATCCGTATAAAAATTAGGAAAATGTTCATGAAGTTAAAAAATGTTAAGATAATAAAAAATGAAATTTCTTAATATATAAGGATTACAACCTTAATTTTTTTAAAGATTGGTTTATTTTTATAAAAACACTCAATGCTGACTACAATAAATTTTTACGAATAATAAGAATTTTATTGATACAAATTGTGTCAAAGGACTTGATGTTTTTTTGAAGAAGAGTGACTAATGTATTCAAGAGGTATTTATTACATGGCATTAAATATTTTTGAAAAAAGAATAAAAACTTGGGAAGAACAATATGGTTCTTTATCACCGGAAATTCAACGTAAAATTGACAAACTGGTTGAACACTACGATAAAACTCAAAGGGTTGAAAAAGAAAACAAAATTCTGTCAATTATTGATGGAACAAAGTTGGTTCGGGAGTTTAAGGGTAAAAGATATTCTGTAACGGTTGTTCCAACCGGTTTTGAGTATAACGGTAAAAAATACAAAAGTTTATCTGCAATAGCTAATGAAATTACAGGTACTCGTTGGAATGGCAAGAAATTCTTCGGGGTAGCATAATGAAAAAGCAAATCAGATGTGCAATATATACCAGAAAATCAACAGAAGAAGGATTGGAACAAGATTTCAACTCGCTTGATGCTCAAAGAGAAGCTTGTGAGGCTTATATAAAATCGCAAATGCATGAGGGTTGGGTTCTTCTTGATAAACAATACAATGATGGAGGCTATTCTGGCGGGACAATGGATAGGCCTGCATTCAAAGAGTTATTAAAAGATATAGAAAACGATGAAGTAGATATAGTTGTGGTTTATAAAGTTGACCGCTTAACCCGCTCACTTATGGATTTTTCAAAAATTATTGATGTCTTTGATAAACATAATGCATCATTTGTATCAATAACACAGCACTTTAATACAACAACTTCAATGGGACGATTAACCTTAAATATTTTGCTTTCTTTTGCACAATTTGAACGTGAGGTTACAGGAGAAAGGATTCGAGATAAATTTGAAGCCTCACGCAAGAAAGGTTTGTGGCTTTCTGGAACCTGCCCTTACGGATATGAAAAAGACGAACACCATATGTTACACCCACAACAGCCTTATGCAGATAATGTTCGAATAATTTATGAATCCTATTTGAAAGTTAAAAATGTTTTAAAATTAAAACAATATCTTGCAGAACGCAAAATTTTAACCCGAAGCGGTAAAGAATTAGCAAAAGGTAGTCTTTATCATATACTTTCAAACAAAGTTTATCTTGGCAAAATTATTCATAAAAACAAAGAATATAACGGTTTGCACGAGCCTATTATTTCTGAGGAATTGTTTAATAATGTACAAAACTTATTAAAAGCCAATTCTGTTCAGAGAAAACATGCAACTAATGCTAAAACAGGATCACTGCTTGCAGGATTATTATATGATGACAAAGGAAACAAAATGTCACCATCTTATAGTAATGGTAATAACAGGCATTACAGATATTACATTAGTATTTCAATTAAAAATCCTGTTGACTATGAACGCGGAGAGATAACAAAGATCTCAGCAGGCGAGATTGAAAAATTTGTTCAAGAAGATTTAGTAAAATTATTACAAAATACCCACAGAATACAGAATTATCTTGAAAATTATCCTCTAAATCAACAGAAAATAATATTAGAAAAAATGCAAAGTTTTGAACCGGATAAAGTTTTCTTAAGGACTGCGGTCAAGAGGGTTGATTTAAAAACGGATTGTATTTCAATTAGTTATGATATAACTTATATCATCAAATACTTTGCAACACTTGCTTTTAATACCGAATTTAACCACACTGAAGAGGATGAATCGATAATTACAAATCAGATTCAGGTAAGAATTTCTTTAACCCCTCAACGGCAAAATAAGATTATAATTCCTGGTAAAGCGAATTATGATATGAAATTGATTCAAGCTATAGTAAAAAGTTTTTGGTATAACAAACTAGGTGCGCAAAGACGATTGCAAATTGAAGCGAGAAATGGCAATAACAAACGCCTTCGAAAACTAAGGTTTCTACCGCCAGAAATAATTGAAAGTATAATGAACGGCACACAAGATCCAAAGTTGAATGTGAAGAAGTTAATAGAGATGGCTGAAAAATGCTGTAAATAATACTGAGATTTTAAATAGCATATAACATCATTATATTGCTATTATTTTTTCTTTATTGCTAGATCTATTTAAAGAAACTTCTATGTAAAGATTAAATAGACAAAAATATGAGATTAATTAAATAATTTCGAGCACTTTTCTTGAATATCTGATGCAATATCTTTTGCAAATTTTTCCTTGAGTCCGATATTTTTTGCAACGGCTAGAATATCATCTAAAGTCGGATTTTTACCCTCGCCATTAATTGTTGTCGCGTGTTCTCCATTAAATGAAAAACTGTAAGTCAAATCATATGCAGGAGATAAATGCCATTCTTTTTTTGTATTATCAAAAAGAAAAGAAAAATTCTTTGAATGGTCATCCCTGTTGTGTGCAAACACGTTAAAACACATTAGTCTGAATAATTGTTCAATATCCTGATAATTTCTAGTCAATTCAAGTGTTAATTTCATCAACGTATTGTAATCAAGATTAGGAAATCTGTGACTTGTCTCTAAAAGCCCGCTAACTGATACCATATGAACTTTTTTACCATTTTTGCGGTCAAACCTTTTTATCCCAAAATATCCTGAACAAATTTTAGATGGGAAAAGCCTTGTTTCAGTCATATTTATTCCGCAATCTTTTGCACATAGGGAATATTGATATTCTTTTTCCCCAATATTTTTAGGATCAGATGATGATGGGAACTTAATAATCCAGTCCTCATTGTCAATAGACGTTAAAATTTTGGGTCTTGCTCCACCAGATGAGCCTCCTAATTTAAAAAGTTCATCCAAATTTTCTGAATTTTGTGATTCTAGTATTTTTGAACACTCTTGAGCAAGAATATCATAATCAGAAATGTTATTTCCCGATTCAAATCTATGCTCAGGCTTGTAAGTCAAAGCCCCCATACCACTTTCTTGCACAACAGCAAGTCGGTTGAGGTTATCAATTTCATTGGGGTTAATTTTATTTTTCAAAAATAATCTGTCAACGAGTAATCGCCCCCAACCATCTGGCAAACTGTCATTAAAAACTCCAAATAACCCACCAAAAGGGTCATATTTTGGAATAAAAACTTTCTTGATGAGCGGTAAACTAAAAGGTGAAATGCTAAACCCATTATTTAACCATTCTGAATCATATTCAAAAGCAACAACTCTATCTGGAGTTTTAGCCAGAGTGCCAACTAAAATATCATTAAAAAATACTTTTAAATATTTATAGTTATCCATTTATAACCTCATCAATTGAGTTGTAATTTTTTTGTGTGAATAAATTTTCCAAATCTTGCTCTAAATTAAGAGCAATTAGAATTTTTATAAAAGAATTCAAAGAAATTTCGTACTTAGATTCAAATCTTTTAATAGAACCAAGACTAACACCTGATTTAGTTGCAAGTTGAGCCTGAGAAATTTTAAGCTTTTTCCTGTGTTGCTTAATTCTCTCAACCAATTCTTTTGCTATCTCATTAGGAGTTTTAGGATTAAATAAAAGATTATTCATAGATAATATATTATACCAAAATTAGTCAAAAGTCAATATTTAGATAATATATTAGCTAATATTTAATAAATCGAAAAATACAACAAAATGAAGTTGTGTTGTATTTTAGGGGTAAAGGAAAGAATTGGGACACATACGCTGAGAAAGACATTCGGGTATCATCATTATAAAAAATATAATGATATAGTACTTCTACAAAAAATCTTCAACCACTCCTCGCCATTAGTAACACTTCGCTACATCAGCATCGAACAAGACACAATCGACGAAAGTTATATGAAATTTTATTTATGAAAAATACTTCACAAAATTGTGGCGTAATGAATGTTCTTGAATTTGCCTGTAGATTTATATTAAAACAGCAATTTTTATGCTAGTATAAATTTAGTGCAGGGGTTTCTATGAGCAATTTTGAATTCTTAAAAAATGAATATCCTGAATTAGCTAAATTAGCACAATTAGCTGAAAATTATTATGCATTTGACCCTGCTAGTTCAATCGGTAAACTTAGAACTTTTTGTGAATTCATTGTAAAAGATATTTATACTCAACAAACAACAATACCACAGGGGATTAGTTTTAAAGATTTGATATCTGAGTGTAGGAATGAAGAATTTATTCCTGAAAAAATATTAAACCTAATTGATATAATAAGAATAAAAGGAAATCTGGCAATTCATGAACAAAAAGGTTCTAAAGAAGAAGCTTTGCAGGCATTAAAAGATGTTTATTTTATTGCTTATTGGTACTATATTTTAAAAACAGATAAAAAGCCCGATTTTATTCCATTTAAAGTTCCTGTAAATACAGATAAGAAAATTATAGACGAGCAAAAACAATTAATAGAAAAATTACAAAAACAACTTGAAGCTCAACAACAAAAGCAGCAGATAACTTCAGAGAAACTTATTAAGTTTAAAAAACGTTCTGCTGATATTTCAAATAATAAACAGTTTAATTTTACGGAAAAACAGACAAGACAAAAACTCATAGACTTAAAATTAAATAAACAAGGTTGGGAGATTATTGATTTTAAAGATGATTTAAATCTTAAGAATCTTGATAATGTTGCAGTAAGAGAACTTCCAACAAAAGATGGTTTTGCTGATTACGCATTATTCGTAAAAGGGAATTTGTTGGGTATTATCGAAGCAAAGAAAATTTCTGTAGGTTCAAAAAATGTTATTGAACAAGCAAAGAGATATTCAAAAGACGTAATTCAAGGTTCAGGAATCTGGAGAGAATATAAAGTTCCATTTCTCTATGCTACAAATGGTGAAACAATTCACTTTTTAGATATTCGTAATGAAACTAATATACAAAGAGAATTATTAGAATTTCATAATGCGGTTGCCTTAGATGAAAAATTTCAACAAGAAAAAATTAATTTTAAAACTTGGTTAGATAAAAATCCAATAGAAAACTATTATAATTCAGATAAACAACTCTATCCATTCCAACAAAAAGCGATAAGTGCAGCTGAAAATGCTATCTTAGACCAAAAAAGAGAAATGATGTTGGCAATGGCCACCGGTACAGGTAAAACGTTTACAATACTTTCATTAATTTACCGTTTGTTGGAAGCCAAGGTTATAAAAAGAGTTTTATTTTTAGTCGATAGAAAAGCTTTAGCAGCTCAGGCAGTTACAGCGTTTTCAAGTTTTAGTACTCCACACGGTTCTAAATTTGATAAAGAATATGAAGTATATAGTCAAAAATTCCAAAAAGAAGATTTTGATGATGGTGCTACATTTAATCCTAATGTATTGCCAAATGAATATTTAACAAATCCTCAGCCAAATCATTCGTTTGTATATGTTTCTACAATCCAAAGTATAAGCGAAGATGATATGAACAAAGAATATGAAATTGATGCAGAAAAATTAAATATTCCGATTCATGCATTTGATTTGATAGTTGTGGATGAATGTCATAGAGGTTATACGTCTAAAGAGTCAAATATATGGAGAGACACAATAAAGCACTTTGATGGAATAAAGATTGGTCTTACTGCGACACCTGCACAACATACAGTTGCATATTTTAATGAGCCAATATTTAAATATTCTGTTGAAGAAGCAGTTGATAACGGCTTTTTGGTAGATTATGATGATCCGATAATAATAAATTCAGGTGTAAAAATTAATGGTGTTTTCTTAAAAGAAGGAGAACAAATAGAGCTTGTTGATGTTAAGACAGGAAAATCCAGAATTGATTATTTAGAAGATGAAAGAAATTTTGATGCAACAGATGTTGAAAAGAAAATTACTGTCCCTGATTGTAATGTTAAAGTAATAAGAGAATTAAAGAAGTATATAGAAGAGCATGTAGAAAA
>ERZ1673740.729-NODE-729-length-32818-cov-11.340018_pt1 | contig 32818 bp, 25 predicted proteins | sample MGYA00580221_ERZ1673740 | MGnify/ENA primary metagenome ERZ1673740 (study PRJEB41218, sample SAMN15661786) | gut metagenome | host: Homo sapiens | place: Canada: London | collected 2015-08-20/2019-03-30 | study: EMG produced TPA metagenomics assembly of...
GCTACCTCCACCTTGGCAAGGTGGCGCTCTACCAGATGAGCTACGGCCGCACATTTCATGTGGTCTGCCGGGGTTTCGCTCCCGGCGACGTTGGCTATTATAGCGTAAAACGCAGGCTTTGTCAACAACAAATTTCCAAAAAATCAGACTTTTTGCAAAACACGCCTGTCTGCGCCTGTTTTTCAAAAACAAAGCCGAAACCGAAATGAAACCGAAATGTTTCAGCTTTGCGGCGGCAGACACAAAGAAAATTCGGTTGCTTTCCCTTCTTAGAGAGGTTATAATAAACTTGTCAAAAAGTTGCACAAAAACACGTCTGCTGTGCCGCGCGGGCGGGCAGACGTGTTTTTGTGCCGAGATTTTGCCAGAAAAAGGAGCAACCGCAATGTACAAGATCACTGAAAAGGTCGCGCTGAACCCCACCGTGACAAAGATGGTCATTGAAGCCCCGCTCATTGCCAAAAAGGCAAAGCCGGGCCAGTTCATCATTGTGCGCCCGTTTGAGGACAGCGAGCGCATCCCCCTGACCGTGGCCGGTTACGACCGCGAAAAGGGCACTGTGGATATCATCTTCCAGATCGTGGGCGGCACCACCATGGAGCTGAACAGCCTGAATGCAGGCGACAGCGTCCATGACTTTGTGGGCCCCTTGGGCCGCGCCACCGAGACCGAGGGCCTGAAAAAGGTCTGTGTTGTGGGCGGCGGCGTGGGCTGCGCCATCGCCCTGCCCATTGCCAAGGAGCTGCATGACCAGGGCTGCACCGTCCACAGCGTCATCGGCTTCCGCAATAAGGATCTGCTCATCCTCGAGGACGAGTTCAACGCCTGCAGTGACGAGCTGCGCATTATGACCGATGACGGCAGCTACGGCACCAAGGGTGTGGTCACTGCCGCTCTGGACGAGCTGGTGGCCGCCGGCAACCAGTATGATCTGGTCATCACCATCGGCCCGCTGATCATGATGAAGTTCGTGGTCAAGACCTGCCAGAAGCACGGCCTGAAGAGCATCGTTTCCATGAACCCCATCATGATCGACGGCACCGGCATGTGCGGCGGCTGCCGCCTGACCGTGGGCGGCGAGACCAAGTTTGCCTGCGTGGATGGCCCCGACTTTGACGGCGACCTCGTGGATTTCGACGAGGCAATGGCCCGCGGCACCATGTACCGCCCCTTTGAGGCCAAGGCCCGGGAAAAGGCCTGCAATCTGTTCAAGACTCAGGAGGGAATGTAAAATGGCTTTCAATATGGACCCCAAAAAGTGTCCCATGCCCACCCAGGACCCCAACGTCCGCAACAAGAATTTTGAGGAAGTGGCTCTGGGCTACACCGCCGAGATGGCCGTGAACGAGGCCAAGCGCTGCGTCCACTGCAAGAACAAACCCTGCCAGACCGGCTGCCCCGTCGGCATCGACATCCCCGAGTTCATCGGCCATGTGGCCGAGGGCGACTTCGAAGCCGCCTATCAGGTCATCAATCGTTCCTCTTCCCTGCCCGCCGTCTGCGGCCGCGTCTGCCCGCAGGAGAGCCAGTGCGAGGGCAAGTGTACCCGCGGCATCAAGAACGAGCCCGTCGGCATTGGCCGTCTGGAGCGCTTCGTGGCCGACTGGCACCGTGAGAATGTCCACACTGCCCCTGTCGTGCCTGCGTCCAACGGCCACAAGGTCGCCATCATCGGCGCGGGCCCTGCCGGCCTGACCGCCGCAGGCGACCTCGCCAAGCTGGGCTATAAGGTCACAGTCTATGAGGCCCTGCACGTGGCCGGCGGCGTGCTGATGTACGGCATCCCCGAGTTCCGTCTGCCCAAGGCCATCGTCCAGCAGGAGATCGACGGCCTGAAGAAGATGGGCGTGGATTTTGAGTGCAACATGGTCATCGGCAAGGTGCTGACCATCGACGAGCTGATGGGTGAGTACGGCTACGAGGCCGTGTTCGTTGGCTCCGGTGCCGGTCTGCCCCGCTTCATGGGCATCCCCGGCGAGAGCCTGAAGGGCGTGTACTCCGCCAACGAGTTCCTGACCCGCTCCAACCTGATGAAGGCCTACCTGCCCACCAGCAAGACCCCCATCCGCACTGGCAAAAAGGTGGCCGTTGTGGGCGGCGGCAACGTGGCCATGGATGCTGCCCGCAGCGCCCTGCGTCTGGGTGCCGAGACCGTGTACATCGTCTACCGCCGCGGCATGGCCGAGCTGCCTGCCCGTAAGGAGGAGGTCGAGCACGCCGAGGAAGAGGGCATCATCTTCAAGACCCTGTGCAACCCTGTGGAGATCCACGCCAACGACGAGGGCTTTGTCAAGTCCATCACCTGCATTGAGATGGAGCTGGGCGAGCCCGATGCTTCCGGCCGCCGCCGCCCCATTGAAAAGAAGGGCAGCGAGTTTGAGCTGGATGTGGATACCGTGATCATGAGCCTGGGCACCAGCCCCAACCCCCTGATCCGCTCCACCACCCCTGGTCTGGAGACCAACAAGCACGGCTGCATCGTCACCGAGGGCGACGAGGGCAAGACCAGCCGTGAGGGCGTGTACGCGGGCGGCGATGCCGTGACCGGTGCCGCCACCGTCATCAAGGCCATGGGTGCCGGTAAGGCAGCCGCGAAGGCCATGGACGAGTACATTCAGAATCAGTAAGTTTCCCCTATAGAAAAAAGCCGGTGCGCCAAGAAAGTGCACCGGCTTTTTCTCTTCATATCAGGCCGTTTTCTACACAATACCAATAGATGCCGTCTTCCTTCACATCGCGGCAATGGGCGGTGGCGGCGGCTTGCAGCCGGGCAGAGGCGTTGGCCATAGCGACACCGTTGCCGACGGCTCTGAACATTTCGATATCGTTGTTGCCGTCACCGAAGGCCATGCTGTCGGACTTGTCGATGCCGTAGAATTCCAGCATCTTTTCCACGGCGATGCCCTTGCCGCCGCTGGCCGGGATGATATCCACGGCGCGGTCCCACCATGCGGCGATCTTCGCGTTCTCCACATCCTTCAGGATGGCTGGGTACTCCGCTTCCCTGCCACTCATCAGCACCTGAAAGATCTCGCCCTGCGCCATAGCATCAAAATCGTCGGCGATCACCAGCTCGACCCCGCCGATGGCAAAATACTCCGCCAGATCAGGGTCGGAGCCGTTAGCGGCCAGCCGGTCCTTGGTGGCCAACGCCATGGGCCGCCCCAACGCTTCGGCGTTCCGGCGGAGCAGGGCAATGTCCGCTTTCGGGATGAGATTTTTGAAAACATCGCGCTCCGGCGTGAAGCAATAGGAGCCGTTGTAGGTCAGGAACGCATCGAAAGTGACCCCTTCGAACTTCGGCACTTCCATGGGAGCGCGGCCGGTGGCGATGCAGAGCTTGATGCCGTTCTGCCGCAGTTTTTGCAGCGCCTCCACCGTTCTGGGGCGGATGCCCTCCTTGAGCGGCACCAGTGTGCCGTCGATGTCAAAAAAGATGATCTTGGGCTTTGTCATAGCGTTCCTCCTGTATTTTTCTTATATCATAGCACACTTGCTGCCGTTTGCCAAATGTATCCCAGTTGTTGTGCAACCTGCTCAATTTTCCGAGGTGATTTTTGTCGGCTATTTCTGGCGCATTGTGATTGATTTTGACTGAAATCTTGCTATAATAAGGACAGGATGCTTCATAAAGCTTCAAGTTCAATCATAAAACACCAAAGGAGTGACCTTTTCCTCATGTTGGCAGAAGAACGCTTCGCCCTCATCCTTGACCTGCTGGCCCGCCAGCGCACTGCCACCGTGCAGGAGCTGTGCGAGGCGTTGAACGCAAGCGAATCCACCATCCGGCGCGACCTGAACGAGCTGGACAAGCAGGGCAAACTGAACAAGGTGCACGGCGGGGCCACCCTGCCGGACAGCCCCTTCCGCACCGACGAGCCCACCATGGCCGCCAAGGAAGAGCTGGCCGTCAGTCAGAAACAGAGCATCGCCCAGGCGGCGGCAGAACTGATCCTGCCGGAAGATTTCATCTATCTGGATGCAGGCTCCAGCACGCTGGCTCTGGCACGGGCGCTGAGCGGCCCGGCCCTGAACGCCAGCTATGTGACCAACGGCGTGGCCCACGCCCGCCTGCTGGCCCAGAAAGGCTGCCGGGTGTTCCTGCCCGGCGGGCTGCTGCGGCCCCAGACCGAGGCCATCATCGGGGCGGCTGCGCTGACTGCCATCCAGCAGTACAATTTCACCAAAGCCTTCATGGGGGCCAATGGCGTGGCGCTGGGTTCCGGCTTCACCACCCCAGACCCCGAGGAGGCCGCCGTCAAGGCTGCGGCTCTCCACCGGGCGCGGGAGGCGTGGTTCCTGGTGGACGACACCAAATTCGCGCAGGTCTACCCCGCCGTCATCTGTGATCTGCACAGCGGTGCCATCCTGACGAACCGGTGCCCCAACCCCAAATACCGGCAATACACTCTGATAAAGGAGACCGAGGTATGATCTACACTGTTACATTCAATCCTGCCATCGATTATGTCGTCCGTCTCGACAGACCCCTTGAGGTGGGCGAGGTGAACCGCGCCGCCGGGGAGGACTGCGTGCTGGGCGGCAAGGGCATCAATGTTTCCGGCGTGCTCCGGGAGCTGGGCTGTGAGAGCGTGGCTCTGGGCTTTGTGGCCGGTGAGACCGGTGCCTGGCTGGAGCGTGGTCTGGCCGCGCAGGGGCTCCGGACCGATTTCATCCATCTGGCCGAGGGCATGACCCGCATCAACGTCAAGATCAAGGCAGGCACCGAGACGGAGCTGAACGGCGCAGGCCCCAGCATCCCGGAAAGCGCCATGCAGCAGCTGGAAGCCCAGCTGGACACCCTGCAGCCTGACGACATCCTCATTCTGGCGGGCAGCATCCCCAAGAGCCTTTCCCAGAGCACCTACGAGCGGCTGCTGGCAGGGCTGGAGGGCCACGGCGTGCGGGCCGTGGTGGATGCCACCCAGGATCTGCTGGTCAACGTCCTCCCCTATCACCCCTTCCTGATCAAGCCCAACGATCACGAGCTGGGCGAGATCGTGGGCCGGGAGCTGAAAACGGACGAAGAGATCACCGCCGCCGCCCGCGCCCTGCAGGAAAAGGGTGCCCGGAACGTGCTGGTGAGCATGGCCGGAAACGGCGCTCTGCTGGTGGATGAGCACGGCGAGGTGCACCGCATCGGCTGCCCCAAGGGCAAGGTCGTGAACAGCGTGGGCGCAGGCGACAGCATGGTGGCCGGTTTTGTGGCAGGTTATCTGCAAAGCGGCAGCTATGAGCAGGCCCTCCGGCTGGGCACCGCCTGCGGCAGTGCCACCGCGTTCAGCCTTGGGCTGGCAACAAAAGAAAAGATCGAAGAATTGTTTGGTCAAATTTAAGGCAGCTCGCCCTCTCCGTCATTGCTGACGAAGCCATCAGGCTTTGACTGAGAGGGCTGCAGATAGAGAGAAAGGAGAACCCTTATGCGCATTACGGAATTATTCACCGCAAAGTCCATCGAGCTGGATTCTGCGGCCTCCAACCGGGACGAGATCCTCTCCCGGCTGGTAGAGCTGCAGGCCACCCACGGCAACATCACCGACACAGAAGCCTACAAAAAGGCTCTCTACGCCCGGGAGGATGAGGCCTCCACTTATGTGGACAACGGCATCACCGTTCCCCACGCCAAGACGAATGTGGTCACCCGGCCCAGCCTGGCCGCCCTGCGTCTGAGCACCCCGGTGCAGTACAACGCCGAGGATGACGGCAAGACCGACCTGCTCTTTGCCATTGCAGCCCCCGAAAACGGCAGCCTGCATGTGGATATGCTGGCCCGCATGATGCAGATGCTGATGAACGAGGACTTTGTGGAAAAGCTGAAGGCCGCCAGGACCCCCGCCGAATTCCTTGACCTCATCGACGCACAGGAAGAGGCCCAGTTCGGTGAGGAGAGCTTCACCCAGCAGGCCATCCCCCAGAGCGGCTACCGCATTCTGGCCGTGACCGCCTGCCCCAACGGCATTGCCCACACCTACATGGCCGCCGAGGCGCTGGCCAAGGCCGGTGACAAGCTGGACCTGCCCACCAAGGTGGAGACCAACGGCTCCGATGGTGCCAAGAACGTGCTGACCCGCGCCGAGATCGCAGCCTGTGACGGTATCATCGTGGCTGCAGACAAAAATGTGGAGACCGCCCGCTTTGACGGCAAGCCCGTGCTGTTTGCCCGGGTGGATGACGGCATCCACAAGCCCGAGGAGCTGCTGAAAAAGGTGGCTCACGGCGAAGTTCCTGTTTACCACGCCAAGGGCGGTGCTTCCTCTGCCGAGGAGGAGACCTCCGGCGACAGCTTTGGCCGCAAGGTGTACAAAGACCTGATGAACGGCGTGTCTCACATGCTGCCCTTTGTGGTGGGCGGCGGCATTATGATCGCGCTGGCCTTCCTGCTGGACGATTACACCATCGATCCCTCCAACTTCGGCATGAACACCCCCATCGCCGCCTTCTTCAAGACGGTGGGCAGCGCCGCCTTTGGCTACATGCTTCCCATTCTGGCAGGCTTCATCGCCATGTCCATCGCCGACCGTCCCGGCCTGGCCGTTGGCTTTGCGGGCGGCGTGCTGGCCATGAACGGCACCAACTTTGCAGGCCTTGCCAATGGTGAGACCACCGGCATCTCCGGCGGCTTCCTGGCCGCTCTGCTGGCCGGTTTCGTAGCCGGTTATGTGGTCGAGTTTCTGAAGAAGATCACCGAAAAGCTCCCCGCCAGCCTGAACGGCATCCGCCCCATGCTGATCTACCCGCTGGGCGGCATCCTCATCATCGGTGCCGTGATGTGCGGCATCAACCCGGTCATGGGCATGATCAACACCGCCATGACCAACTGCCTCAACGCCATGGGCGGCACCTCCAAAGTCCTGCTGGGTGCCATCGTTGCCGGTATGATGAGCATTGATATGGGCGGCCCCTTCAACAAGGCAGCCTACGTCTTTGGCACTGCCGCGCTGGCCTCCGGCAACTACGAGGTCATGGCCGCTGTCATGGTGGGCGGCATGGTTCCTCCCATCGCGATTGCCCTCTCCACCACCTTCTGCCCCAAGAAGTGGACTCCTGACGAGCGCCGCAACGGCATCGTGAACTACGTCATGGGCCTGTGCTTCGTCACCGAGGGTGCCATCCCCTACGCCGCCGCCGACCCGCTGCGCGTCCTGCCCAGCTGTGTGGCCGGTGCCGCGCTGGCCGGTGCTCTCTCCATGACCTTCGGCTGCGCCCTGCGCGCTCCCCACGGCGGCATCTTCGTGTTCCCCGTGGTCGATCATGCCTTGCTCTACTGCGTGGCTCTGGCCGCTGGCAGCGTGGTGGGTGCCGCGATCCTGAGCCTGCTCAAGAAGGACCGCACCGACGCAGCCTGATCTGCCATTCTCCTTCTTCCTTTACCATATAAAAAGGGCCCGTCTGCTCGCACCAAAATGCGGCAGGCGGGCCCTTTCGTGCTTATCCCTTGATGATCCGGAGCAGGGTCTTGTCCAGCTGGATGGTGCGGTTCCAGGGGTTCAGGATGATGCCCTGGATCTCCGGCACCTGCAGTGCGGCATCCAACAGCTTTTCAAACTCCACCAGAAAGGTGGACTGCACCGCTTCCGCGCCCTTCATCTCCTCTTCAAAGCTGGTAAAGGCATACCACCAGCTGGCCCCATCGGCCGTGCGGAGGGCCCGCAGCTGCATCTGCTCACCGGCCGGGTTCGGCTCCACCGCCACCACGACCTGTCCGTTTTCCCGCATCCTCCGCCGGATCACGGTCAGGGTATGCGCCAGCTGCTCCTGTGTAGGCTCCTGCTGTAACTGGCAGACTGCCTGTTCGATCTTTTCGTTGCCGTTCAGGCCCTCGTCCTTCTTCTGCGCCATAAGCTCTCCCATTCTTTTTGTTGTATTTTATGCTTGTATTATATCCGGACTTTACGAAAAATGGAAGCGCTGGCCAGAGATTCTTTCTTTTTTCGTCTGCTTTCGGGTGTTTTTTCAAAAATCAGTAGCCCCCGCCCCGAAAAAGTGTTACAATGTCTTCGTCTGGTATCATTTCAGAAACAACAGGACGCGCCGTTTTTCCGTGAGCCGTTTTTGTCGGAATGGGAGAGATAATGTAATGAAACGAATCCTTCGTTCTGCCGTCAGTCTGCTGCTGTGCGCCGCCGTGGCGCTGGGCGGCACTGCCTGCGGCCGAAGCAAGCTGCCCACCACCATCACGATCTGGACCTACTACAACGGCGATCAGCTGGAATGCTTCAACCAGCTGGTGGAGCAGTTTAACTCCACCGTGGGCAAAGAGAAGAACATCCGAGTCGAAAGCTCCAGTCAGGGCAGCGTGAACGACCTGGAGACCAGCGTGCTGGCCGCTGCCGAGGGCAAGGTGGGTGCCGAGAAGCTGCCCAACATCGTCTCCTCCTACGCAGACACCGCCTTTACGCTGGATCAAATGGGCCTTGCCGTTGACCTGAGCCCCTACCTGACCGAAAAAGAGAAGTCTGCCTATATCGCCGGGTTTCTCGAAGAGGGCGACCTGATGAACAACGGGGAGCTCAAGGTCTTTCCCATAGCAAAATCCACTGAGCTGCTCTACCTGAACACCACCGATTTTGCCCCCTTTGCCGAGGCCACAGGCGTGACCTATGCGGATCTTTCCACCGTGGAGGGGCTGAACGAGGCCGCACACAAATACTACGACTGGACCGATGCCCAGACGGCTGCGCCCAACGACGGCAAGGCCCTGTATGGCCGCGACGCGCTGACCAATTACCTGCTCTGCGGCGCACAGGAACTGGGTACGACCATCTTTGATGCCGAGAACGGCGTGATAACCCTGCACTTTGACAAGCCGACCCTCCGCAAGCTGTGGGATAACTACTATGTCCCCTACATCAAGGGCTGGTGCAGTGCCAGCGGCAAGTTCCGCAGCGACGATATCAAGATCGGCAGCCTGCTGGCCTATGTCGGTTCCTCCTCCAGCGCTTCCTTCTTCCCCACCCAGGTGCTGACCAGCGACACCGAGAGCCACGGCATCGAGATGGCCGCGCTGCCCTGCCCCAGCTTTGCAGACTGTGAGCCGGTGGCCGTCCAGCAGGGGGCCGGCATGGTAGTCATCCCGGGCACCGAGGACGAGATCAGTGCCTGCGTTGCCTTCCTGAAATGGTTCACCCAGCCGGAAAACAACCTGCAGTTCTCGGTGCAGTCCGGCTATATGCCCGTGACCTATGCCGCCAACAGCATGTCCACCCTTGAGAACAGCGACCTGACGGTCTCCGAGAGTATCCACAAGGTGCTGAGCCTGTCCATTGATGCCGTCGATCGTAGCAAGCTCTACACCACCCATGCCTTCCCGGATGCCCTGCGCGCCCGCAATACCCTGCAGTACGCGCTGGAGGACCGTGTCACTGCCGACCGTGCCACGGTGCTGGAGCGGCTGGCTGCCGGGCAGACCCCCGAGGAAGCCGAAGCCGAGTTCCTGACCGATGCCTATTTTGATGCCTGGTACGACCAGACTCTGGCCGCTCTCAGCGCCTTTGCGGGCTGAGATGCCCTTGGAACAACCACAAAAGGAGAGACCCTCAGATGCAGAACCACAAGCCGCACAGCCAGAAGGCCCCTCAGACGGGCCATTCTATCTTCGGCACCATCCTTTTCTCCCTGCTGGCTGTGCTGGCGGCGGAGTTCCTGCTGCTGACCTTTGCCGTCCACGCCACCCGGCTTGGCCCCCAGCTGAACCAGAACGCCGAGGATATCCTTGCCATGCAGGTGGACAACCGCAGCCGGTATCTTCAGTCCATCTTCCACGATGCACAGGAGCTGACCAGCCTTTCCGATGCCATCAATGGCCTGACCCAGCAGCTTCTGGACGAGGGAGAGATCAGCCTGAGCACGCTGGACAGCAGCAGCGACGCGGCCTATCCCCTGCTGGAAGCCGCCGCGCCGGAGCTCATCAGCACCCTGCGCATCAAGTCGGTGACCGGCGTGTTCCTCATCCTGAACACCCATGATCTGGACAAGCGGAAGCAGGACAGCCTCATGCCCGCCATCTACCTACGGGATCTTGACCCGGATGCCGCTCCCTCCCAGCGCAACGCCGACCTGACCTTTGTGCGGGCACCGGCCCAGCTGGTGCAGTCCCTCTCCATTGCCACGGACAACAGCTGGTCCCCCACCATCCGCTACCGGGCACTGGGAAATCGTGGCTTCCTTTATCCCCCTTTCCAGGCCGCCTATAAAGACGGAGCCAGCCTTGCCGCCTCCGATTATGGCCACTGGACCTCACAATCCTATCTGGTGCCCGGGGACACCCACGAGGCCATTGCCTACAGCCAGCCCCTGATCCTGCCGGATGGCACCGTTTACGGCGTGATCGGCGTGGAACTGCTGGCCGACTACCTGTGGGAGAACCTGCCCTGCTCTGAGCTGCAGAACAACGGCACCTATTTCCTTGCCGTGACCGATACGGAGGAGCTCTCTGCCTCTGAACTGCAGCTGCGTCCGGTGCTCCGTTCCCACTGCGACGGGCAGCCGGGTTCTGCGGACGAAAGCCTTACGCTGCGCCTCCACAGTGCCCATACCCGCCGCTACCTCTTCAGCAATGCCCTCTACATTGCCTCGTTCTCCCCCTTGAACCTCTACAGCCGGAACGCCCCTTTCTCGGGCGAGCACTGGCTTCTTGTGGGTTCTGTTCCCGCAGCAAAGCTCTTTGCTTTCTCCCAGCGGCTGCAGCAGCTGTTCTCCTTCATTCTCCTGTTCACGCTGGCCGTTGGCTTTGTTTGCAGCTGGCTGGTCAGCAGACGGCTGGCCCAGCCCGTTGCCAAGCTCTCGGCCGAGGTAGCCGCTGCCGAAGCGGATTCCTCCGCCATCCCGCATCTTTCCACCACCGGCATCAGGGAACTGGACCAGTTCTCCTCCGCCTTCACCCAGCTGAGCAAAGACGTGCTGGACTCCTCCACCCGCTTTTTGCGCATTATGAAATTGGCCAGCGCGGAGCTGGGCGGCTATGAGCTGCGCGATGACAGCGTTTATGTGACCGACAACTTCTTCTCCATGCTGGGCCTTGCACAGGAGCAGCCTGATCCGCTCACGCCAAAGGCTTTCCGCGCCCTGATGGGCACACTGGAGCAGCGGTGGTTCTACCGCCTGTCCCCGGCCAACAACAAGGTCTTTGCCATCCCCCAGCCCGACGGCAGCACCCACTACATCACTCTGCGCATCACCCATATCCTGGGCGAAAACGCCTCCGAGGTGGGTCTGGCTGAGGATATGACCACCACGGTGCTGGAGCAGCAGCGCATTGAGCACGAGCGCGATTACGATACCCTGACCGGCCTGTACCGCCGCCGTGCTTTTGACCGCGCCTGTGACGCGCTGTTCCAGCAGCCCGAAAAGCTGGGCTGTGCCGCCCTACTGATGATGGATCTGGACAACCTCAAGCAGATCAACGACACCTACGGCCACGACTGGGGCGACCAGTACATCCGCCAGACCGGCCAGTGCTTTGCGGCCAACACGCCCGCCAACACCATCTGCTCCCGCCTTTCGGGCGATGAATTCCTGATCTTCTTCTATGGCTACCAGGATTAGGCACAGCTCCGCGCCCAGCTGGAGCTGCTGAGTGCCGCCCTGCAGCGCAGCGTGTCCATCCTGCCCAACGGCAAGCAGCTGCACATCAGCATCTCGGGCGGCATTGCCTGGTACCCCACGGACGGCCACGACCTGCTCACCCTGAAAAAATATGCCGACTTTGCCATGTATCAGGTCAAGCATTCCCACAAGGGCCGCATGTGTGATTTTGATATCGGCAGCTACCATCAGGAGGCATACGCCGCCCAGACCCAGCAGGACTTTGAGCGCCTGCTGCAGGAGGAGCTGGTGTCCTACCACTTCCAGCCCATCTGCTCTGCCCGCAGCGGCCGGGTCGCAGCCTACGAGGCCCTCATGCGGGTCGATCTGCCCACCCTGCACTCCCCCGCTCAGGTCATGCAGCTGGCCCATGAGACGGGCCGCCTGTATGAGATCGAACGGATCACTGTGTTCCATTCCAGCGAGATCTTCCAGCGCATGCAGGCACAGGGCCTGCTCCAGAGCGATGCCCTGCTCTTCATCAACTCCATCGCCAATGTCAGCCTGACGGTTGAGGATGTGGAGGAATATGCTCAGCGCTACCCCGAGCTGCTCAAGCGGCTGGTGGTGGAGATCACCGAACAGGAAGATCTGGACCGCGCATGTCTGGAACGGAAGCGGAACGTTCCGGGCTTCTCCGGCTCCTTTGCGTTGGATGACTACGGCAGCGGCTACAGCAATGAGCTGAACCTGCTGGAGCTGTCGCCCCGGTATATCAAGATCGACATCTCCATTGTGCGCGGGATCGATACCGACCGCGACAAGCAGCAGATCGTCTCCAACATTGTGGCTTACGCCCACGCCCGCAGTATGCAGCTCATCGCCGAGGGCATTGAGACCGAGGCCCAGCTGCGCACCGTCATCGGTCTGGGCGTGGACCTGCTGCAGGGCTATTACCTCAGCCGCCCCGCCGCAGTGCCCGCCCCCATTGCACCGGCAGCGCAGGCGGTGATCGACCAGCTCGAACACCAGCGGTTCAATCCCCTCGGTTTATGATCTTTCCGGCTCCCCTGTGGGGGAGCCTTTTGTGACCTCATTCAGAGAAAGGAGACACGATGAACCACGAATCCAGTTCCGCTCTCCCCGCCGCCATCCGGGTGCGGGGCGCGCGGGTGCACAACCTGAAGAACATCGACGTAGATGTGCCGCTCCACAAGATCGTCGGCATTGCGGGCGTGTCCGGCTCCGGCAAGTCCTCGCTGGCGCTGGGTGTCCTCTACGCCGAGGGCTCCCGCCGCTATCTGGAGGCCCTTTCCACCTATACCCGCCGCCGGATGACCCAGGCCGAAAAAGCACAGGTGGACGAGATCCGCTATGTTCCCGCCGCACTGGCCCTCCACCAGCGGCCCGGCGTGCCCGGAATGCGTTCCACCTTTGGCACCATGACCGAGCTTTTGAACAGCCTGCGCCTGATGTTCTCCCGGCTCTCCCACTACCCCTGCCCCAGCTGCGGCTGCATGGTGCCGCCCAGCCTGAACATTGCGGCCGAGATCCCGCTCTACTGCCCCCGGTGCGGCGCACAGGTGCCGGTGCTGGGCGCGGAGCAGTTTGCCTTTAACAGCACCGGAGCCTGCCCAGACTGCGAGGGCACCGGCATCGTGCGGGTGGTGGACGAATCCACTCTGGTGCCGGACGAGAGCCTTTCCATCAACGAGGGCGCGGTGCTGCCCTGGCAGACCCTGATGTGGTCGCTGATGAAGGAGATCGCCGAAAAGATGGGTGTGCGCACCAACGTCCCCTTCCGGGAGCTGACCCCGGAAGAGCGTGACATGGTGTTCCACGGCCCCGCCAAAAAGGTGCACCTGCTCTACCAGAACAGCAAGACCGGCGCGGCCGGCGAAATGGATTTCACCTACTTCAACGCCGTTTATACCGTGGAGAACGCCCTTGCCAAGGTGACGGATGAAAAGGGCATGAAGCGGGTGGAGCGGTTCCTGAAGCAGGGCCCCTGCCCTGCGTGCGGCGGCTCCCGCCTGAACGCCGCGGCCCGGGCTCCCCGGCTGCGGGGCATCGGGCTGGCCGATGCCTGCCGCATGACGCTGGACACGCTGGTGCAGTGGGTGGAAGGGGTACCCGCCTCCCTGCCCGTGGAGATGCGCCCCATGGCTGAGAGCATCTGCGAGTCCTTTCAGGCCACCGCCGCCCGCCTGCTGGATCTGGGGCTGGGCTACCTCTCCCTTGACCGGGAGGCCGCCACCCTTTCCACAGGGGAGCGCCAGCGGGTGCAGCTGGCCCGCTCGGTGCGCAACCGCACCACCGGCGTGCTCTATGTGCTGGACGAGCCTTCCATCGGCCTGCACCCCTCCAACATCGAGGGCCTGCGGGGCGTGATGCACGACCTGATCGCGGACGGCAACTCCATCGTGCTGGTGGATCACGACACTGAGATCCTGCGGGATGCCGACTGGCTCATTGAGATGGGCCCCGGTGCCGGTGAAAACGGCGGCACCATCCTGACACAGGGCACTGTGGAGCAGGTGGCCCAAAGCCCGGCTTCCCGCATCGGGCCCTTCCTTGCCGACCTGCACACCCTCTCGGCCCGCACCCGCACCCCGGAGGCGGAGCTCTTTGCGCTGGGCACCATCACCCTGCGCACCCGGGCCATCCACACCGTCAAGCCATTGGAAGTCCGGCTGCCCAAGGGGCGGCTCATCGCGGTGACCGGCGTGTCCGGTTCCGGCAAGACCACGCTGGTGCTGGAAAGCCTGATCCCCGCGCTGGAGGCCGCCGCCAAAGGCGAAGCTCTGCCCGCCCATGTGGAAAGCATCACTGCACCGGGCATTGCGCAGGTCAAGCTCATTGACGCAACACCCATCGGCATCAATGTGCGGTCCACGGTGGCCACCTACGCCAATGTCCACGATGAGCTGCGCAAGATCTACGCCCGCTCTCCCCTTGCCAAGGAGAAGGGCTACAAGGCGGGCGATTTTTCCTACAACACGGGCCGCCTGCGCTGCCCCGGCTGCGACGGCACCGGCACCATCAGCCTGGACATCCAGTTCCTGCCGGATGTGGAGATCACCTGCCCGGATTGCGGCGGCTCCCGCTACCAGAAGGATGCCGCCGCCCTCTACCGCACCCGGAAGGACGGCACCCAGGCCGAGAGCCTGCCCCGCCTGATGGAGATGAGCGTGGACGAAGCCCTTGCCGCCTGTGCCGACCTCAAGCTGGTGGCCAGCCGGCTGCAGACCCTTTCCAGCCTGGGGCTGGGCTACCTGACTCTGGGCGAGGCCACCCCCAGCCTTTCGGGCGGGGAGGCCCAGCGGCTCAAGCTCGCCAGCGAGATGGGCAAAGGGCAGGCTGACACCGTGTTTGTATTCGACGAGCCCACCATCGGCCTGCACCCGCTGGATGTGCGCACTCTGCTGGGCGTGTTCCAGCGCCTCATCGACAGCGGGGCCACTGTGGTGGTCATTGAGCACGATCTGGATGTGATCCGCAACGCCGACTATCTCGTGGACCTTGGCCCCGGCGGCGGCGAGAGCGGCGGACGCATCGTGGCCTGCGGCACACCGGAGCAGGTGGCCGCCGATCCCGCCAGCATCACCGGAAAATATCTGCACCTGTAACCAAAAGAGGGACCCCGCCCAACGGCGAGGTCCCTCTGACATTTTATGATAAATTTTAGGTATCCTGTAGCTCCCCGCGGCTGGCGGCCTTGAGGTAAGCAAAGATGAAGCCGTCCAGATCACCATCCATCACGGCATCGACATTGCCGGTCTCGTAGTTGGTACGGTGATCCTTGACCATGGTGTAGGGCATGAACACATAGCTGCGGATCTGGTGGCCCCAGGCGATCTCATTCTGCACGCCCTTGATGTCATCGATCTTGTCCATGTGCTGCTGCTTTGCGATCTGATACAGCTTTGCCTTCAGCATTTCCATGGCGTAGTCACGGTTCTGGAACTGGCTGCGCTGGGTCTGGCAGCTGACCACGACACCGGTGGGCTTGTGGATCAGACGGACAGCGGAAGAGGTCTTGTTGATGTGCTGGCCGCCTGCACCGGAGGAGCGGAACACCTGCATCTCGATGTCCTCGGGGCGGATGTCCACCTGAATGGTGTTGTCCAGTTCGGGCATCACTTCCAGAGAGGCAAAGCTGGTCTGGCGGCGGGCGTTGGCATCAAAGGGAGACACGCGGACCAGACGGTGCACGCCGTTCTCGCTCTTGAGCAGGCCGTAGGCGTTGGGGCCCTTGACCATCATGGAAGCGCTCTTCATGCCGGCCTCATCGCCGTCCTGATAGTCCAGCACCTCCACGGTCATGCCGTGTGCCTGTGCCCACTTGTTGTACATGCGGTAGAGCATCTCGGCCCAGTCCTGCGCCTCGGTGCCGCCGGTACCGGCGTGGAAGGTCAGGATGGCGTTGCTGTGGTCGTACTCACCGTTCAGCATGGTCATCAGCTGCAGCTCGTCCACAGCCTTGCCCACAGCGTTCACGGCTTCCTCTGCTTCGGGCACCATATCGGGGTCGTACTCCTCGTCCAGCATCACCAGCATGGTCTCGGCATCATCGTACAGGCCCTGCAGCTTCTCAAAGCGGTTCAGCTTGCCCTTCAGGTCGCCCACTTCATCAAAGACCTTCTTGCTCAGCTCAGCGTCATCGTAAAAGCCGGGGCGGCTCATGGTGTGCTCCAGCTCCTGCACACGCTTGCGGGAAGCGTCGATGGCCAGCGCTTCCTCCAGGTCCTTCACAGCGGTGCCGTAATCGGCCAGCTGCACTTTCAGTTCGTCAGTAGTAATCATATTTTAAGAATCCCTCAAAAGATACAGTTTATACACAGATACTTCATTAGTATACCCAGAATCCATGATAAAGTAAAGAGGAAAAATACTCAACCTACTGGAATTTTGAAGATTTTTGCCTTTTCTTTTCTCTTTTAAGGGAGTATAATAAGTTCAACTAGCATACCGGGAGGATCTTATGCCCAAATATTATGGCTGCCCCTGTGAGGGCTGCGGCAAGCCGCTGACACTGCAGGACGATATCGTTGTCTGCCCCGACTGCGGCGCGCCTTATCACCGCGATTGTTATGAAAAGCTCGGCCGCTGCATCCATGCCCCGGCCCACGCCGCCGGATACGAGTGGAAGTTCCCCTATCAGGAAAGTGAGCTGTGCACCTGCCCTGCCTGCGGCGAGCGCACCCTGCGCAGTGAATCTGTCTGCCGCTGCTGCGGTGCGGCCCTGCCCCCGGAGGGGGCACAGGAGCCCGCCGACCGTGCCGATTCGGACGAGCACAGCGAGGAGTTTGATTACTCCACCTTTTACCGCCAGTTCCAGGAGACCGGGGCCCCGCAGGTAGACCCGCTGCGCCAGACCTATCAGGCGGCTTTTGGCAAGGAAGAGGTCATGGACGGCATCCCCTGCAAGGACTGGGCAGATTTCATCGGCCCGGCTTCCCCTGCCTACCTGAGCGCCTACTGCCGGATGCAGCTGTCCCACACCAAGACCTCCATGAGCTTTTCGGCCATGCTGTTCGGCCCGTTCTATTTCTTCTACCGCAAGGCGTGGAAGCCCGCGTTCGCCTTTCTGGCCGCCGAGCTGGTGCTGGCCCTGCCCACCTTCATTGACCTTTTGCAGATCACGGACAGCAGCCTGGCCCCGGGGCTTTCCACCTCCACCCTGCTCACCCTTTCCCGGGTCTGCTCGGTGCTCAGCTTCCTGCTGATGATCGTGCGCGGCCTGTATGGCAAGTGGCTCTACCGCCAGAGTGCCGCCGAGAAGATCCGCCGCATCCGCGCGGAGTTCCCGGACGCGGCACAGCGCAAAGCCGTGCTCTGCGCTCAGGGCGGCACCAGCTGGGCCGCCGTGCTCGGCTGTCTGGTCCTGCTCATGGTCATCGGCAGCGCGTTCACCCTGCTGCTTGGCCCCAATGTGGATGCCCTGATCCATCTGGTCTACGGCTGAGCGTTCAGCCTGAAATGATATGATGAAGGAGTTCCGAACCATGAAAAAAGTTACGAAGGCTGTCATCCCTGCCGCTGGTCTGGGCACCCGTGTGCTTCCCGCCACCAAGGCCATGCCCAAGGGGATGCTCCCCATCGTGGATAAGCCCGCCATCCAGTATCTGGTGGAGGAAGCCGTCAAGTCCGGCATCACGGACATTCTGATCATTCTGGGCCGCAACCAGAGCATCATCGAGGATCACTTTGACCGCAGCCCCGAGCTGGAAGAAAAGCTGGCCGCTCCCGGCAAGGAAAAAATGCTGGAGGAGTGCCTGGGCATCTCGAACCTTGCCAACATCTTCTTTGTGCGCCAGAAGCAGACGCTGGGCCTGGGCCACGCCGTGAGCATGGCAAAGGCCTTTACCGGTGACGATCCGTTCGTGGTCATCTACGGCGACGACGTGATCTGGGGCGAGGACCCTGTCTGCGCCCAGCTCATCCGCGCCTATGAGGAATTTGGCCGCCCGGCTGCCGGTGTCTCCGCTGTGCCCTGGGCCGACGTGAGCCGCTACTGCAGCCTGAAGACCACCCCCATCCACGACAACTATTTCTTTGTGGATGACATGATCGAGAAGCCCAAGAAGGGCCAGGAGTTCAGCAACTACTCCATTCTGGGCCGGGTGCTGCTGACCCCTGAGATCTACGATATCCTCGCCCACACCAAACCCGGTGCAGGCGGCGAGATCCAGCTGACCGATGCCATGGCCGAGTATGCCCGCAACTGCGGCGGCATGACCGCCGTGGAGTTCACCGGCACCCACTACGACATGGGCAACAAGCTCCGCGTGGTGGAGGCTCAGGTGGAGCTGGCATTGCAGCACCCCGAGATCGGCGAGGCTTTCCGCGCCTATCTGAAGGAGTTCTGCAAGACCCTGTAACGTTCTGCTTCTTTTCCATGACCCAAGACCGCTCTGCCGCCGGGCAGGGCGGTCTTTTGCTGCAATAACCCCGGCAGGAATTGGTTGATACAAAACAGTTCCTGCGGTATACTGGGTGTGAATTTTTTTATGTAAAGATCGTGTCAAAGAGAAAGCGAGGTTTTTTCATGGCAAATGCCGACCGCAGCGCGGAGCAATTCCGCAAAATGACGGAGACCCCCATCCCGAAATTGATCCTGAGTCTGGCGGCTCCCACGATATTGAGCATGCTCATCACCAGCATCTACAATCTGGCCGACACCTTTTTTGTGGGCCAGATCTCCACCAGCGCATCCGGCGCGGTGGGCATCGTTTCCAGCCTGATGGCCATTCTCCAGGCGCTGGGCTTCATGCTGGGCCACGGTTCCGGCAGCATCATCAGTCGCAGCCTGGGCAGCCAGAACACCGATGCCGCCACCCGGTTTGCTTCCACCAGCTTCTTCACAGCGCTGGTGTTCGGCGGCATCATCACAGCGGCGGGCCTGCTCACTCTGCCCGATTTTATGATGCTGCTGGGCAGCACCGAGACCATCCTGCCCCATGCCTGTGCCTATGCGCGGTACATCCTGCTGGCCGCTCCCATTATGATGTCCAGTCTGGTGATGAACAACATCCTGCGCTATGAGGGCAAGGCCAGCTTTGCCATGATCGGCCTGGTCACCGGCGGCCTGCTGAACATCGCGCTGGACCCGCTGTTCATCTTTGGGCTGGGCATGGGCACCGCCGGTGCGGGCCTTGCCACGGCCCTGAGCCAGACCATCAGCTTCTGCATCCTACTGTCCATGTTCCTGCGGGGCAAAACGGTCAGCCAGTTCCGGATCACGGCAGTCACCCACAGCCCGGCGGAGTTCGGCACCATCCTGATGACCGGTATGCCCAGCTTTGGCCGTCAGGGCCTGAACAGCATTGGCGGAATGCTGCTGAACATCGCCGCCCGCGGCTATGGTGACGCTGCCGTGGCCGGCATGAGCATCGTTTCCCGCATCTTCATGTTCATCATCTCGGTGGCCATCGGCACCGGGCAGGGTTTTCAGCCGGTGGCAGGCTTCAACTATGGTGCCAAAAAGTACCACCGGGTGCAGCAGGCCTGCCTGTTCACCATGGCAGCCAGCTTCTGCTTCCTCTCTGTCATTCTTACCGTCTGCTGGTTCAATGCCGAGACCCTCATCCGCCTCTTCCGCGATGATCCCGAAGTCACCGCCGTGGCCCTGCCTGCCTTCCGTTACCAGTGCTTTGCCATGCTGCTGCAGCCCGTGATCGTGGCGGGCAACATGCTGTTCCAGTCCATCGGCAAATCGGGCCGGGCCACCTTTCTGGCCTGCTGCCGTCAGGGCGTGTTTTTCATCCCGCTCATCCTCACCCTGCCCCGGGCCTTTGGGCTGCTGGGTGTTGAGATCTGCCAGCCCATCGCCGATGTGCTGACCTTCTTTGTCACCGTGCCCTTTCTCTTCCCCTTCCTGCGTCAGCTGGTGCGGATGGACGAAGCTGAGGCTGCCAAGGCCTGAAGCGCCCCTGTAATAAAACTGTAACCATGACCGGACGTTCGATTGCAATTGAACGTCCGGTTTATTCGTATTATAATCAGGATAGGAAAGTTAAATTCTGCCAAACCTGTGAGGTACGCTTATGAAACGTTCTGTTCTCCGCATCGGCTGTGCAGTGCTCAGCCTGTCTGCCGCGGCAGGGCTGCTGGCCTCCTGCTCCCTGCTGCCTCCGGCCTCGCCCCTGCCCGATTCCAAGCCCGCGCAGGCTGAGGAGGTGCCCGGCACCGCTGCAGCTTCACTGGACGACGGCAAGCTGCGCATCCTGTACAGCAACGGCTCCAACGGCGGCAATACCGTGCTCTGCGGCAATACCGTGTTGTATCAGGCCGCCAGCAGCGAGACCGTGTATCTGGTGCCGGATACCCTGACCGGTGCCGTGCGATACTATCTGCGGCAGTGGTCAGCCCCCGGCACCCCCACCGGGCGGGCAACCGCCCTGTGCGACCGCAGCGGCAAGGAGATCCTGACCTTTGACCGTGCCTACGATGCCGTCCTGACCGGCAGCCTGCTGGTCCTGACCGCACCGGAACAGATGGCCTATGCCCCCTGCAACAACCACGCCGCAGGCGATTGCCGGGTGATCGACCTTGCCACGGGCGAGGAGCTGGCTGTGCCCGAAAACGCCTACGGATGCAGCATAGCAGGCAGCTATCTGGCCTTTGAAGTCTGCAATGTCCCGGCAGACTATGTGCAGGAAAACGAATGGGGCGATGATCTGACCGCCTACTGCGCCGTGCAGGTGCAGGATCGGCAGGGTGAGGTGGTCTATCAGGCAGAGCTGTCCGGCCTTTCCAGCTTCTATGCCAGCAGCAGCGACAGCTCCGCCCCCACCGACTGGCTGGTGGTGAGCCACTACAACGAGGATGGCACGACAGGTACCGACAGCCTGTACAACCCCGCCACCGGCGAGGAACTGACCGGATTCCAGCAGTACACCGGCGCGGGTACGGTCAGCCTGTACAACAGCGGCAGATATCAGCTGGTCGATCTGGCCAGCACCGAACAAAGCGCGGTGCTCTGTGAGTTCGATGAGCCGGTGCGGTATTACCTGCCCGGTGCTGCCATCACAGAGCCGGAGGCATCCGGGCGGTACCGCTTCCACGATCTGCTTACCGGCGAGGAAAAGGAACTTTACGATGTGGGCACCGACGATGCCACGCTGGCCATCTACGCCCTGGACGGCACCGTGCGGGTGTTCGACCGGCAGACCGGCGTGCTGCTGACCGACACCGCCATCGACCCGGTGGAGAACCAGGTGCGGGCCCATGTCTATGCTGAAAACGGCTGGGTCTGGGTCGCGCAGGACGACAACGACAACTATGTGAACACGGCCATCCAGATCTGTGGGCCGGACGGCACCCACAAAACGCTGGATCCCCGCACGCTGGAAGAAACCTACACCCATTATTATCCCCTGTTTTCCACAGCAGATGGACTCTATTTCTACGGCTGCTGCAACGGCCCCGGCAGCAGCTGGCTGTATGACATCCTGGACAGCGATGGCAATGTCGTCGTGGGCGGGCTGCGCAGCTGCAGCACCTATTATGCCGACAGCGCCAACGGCCTGCCGGAGGGTGTGTTTGCCGCCAGCAAGGGATTTTCTTATGGCTGGATGGATTTTTCCGGCCGGTGGCTCTATGCCGAAAGCATCTTTGCTTCCACCGCTGACGAGATGGACAACTACTACTTCTAAGGGAGGATTTCCGTATGAAAAACGTTAAGATCACCCGCCGCAGTTTTCTGTTGGGCCTGGGGGCCGCCTCCTCGGCCCTGCTGCTTTCCGCCTGCGGCAGCACCGATGCCCCGGCATCGTCCGCCAGCACATCCGTCTTGCCGCAGCCTGACTCCGGGGCTCCGGCTTCGTCCGCTGCCAGCGAGGTCCCGCCGGAACCCGTCCTGCGTGTGGACGAGTTCCCCATCACCGACGGCAGCACGGCCTGCATCCCGCTGATCGCGCAGATCATGGCCGATACCACCGGGCTGGATCTGGAGACCGCCCGGAGCGCCGTGACCACCAACACCACCGCCCAGGCCTGGCGCAACCTGGGCCTGTACGGCAACAATTACGGCGATTCGGTCAAGCTCATCATCGCCTACGAGGCCCCGGAATCCGTCAAGGAGGAGCTGAAGGCTGACGGTGACCCGCTGGAGCAGAAGGCCATTGGCCGGGACGCGCTGGTGTTTATCGTCAACGAGGACAACCCCGTGCAGAGCCTGACCCTGCAGCAGCTCAAGGACATCTACGCCGGAACGATCACCAACTGGAAAGATGTGGGCGGCAAGGATCAGGAGATCATTGCCTTCCAGCGGCGGGCGGACTCCGGCAGCCAGACCCTGTTCCAGAAACTGCTGATCCAGGGCGGTCCGCTGATGGAGGCCCCCACCGAGCTGGCCCCCACCGCCATGGGTGAGCTGGTGGACAGCATTGCAGAGTATAACAACTCCGCCAATGCCATCGGTTTCTCGGTCTACTACTACATCGACCAGATGTACTCCAAGCCCGGCCTGCGGCTGCTGGCCGTGGATGGCGTGACCCCTTCCAACGAGACGATCGCCGACCAGAGCTACCCGCTGTGCAACGAATTCTATGCCGCCATCCTGCAGGATTCCGCTGCAGACAGCCCGGAACGCAGGATCTACGAGTGGCTCTCCACCGATGCAGGCCGTTCCTGCATTGAGCACTCCGGCTATGTAGCCGTCCAGTAATTCCCAGAAAATTCGGCACATTTCATTGACTTTGCTCAAATCCTTTGCTAGACTTAAGAAAAGTTTGTCAGCTTTTTTCGTTTCACGATTTTGAGCAAAGGAGATGCCGCATCATGTCCCATCCTTCCGACACCCCGCACTCCTCCCATGTTGAGAGCCGCAGCCGCAAGGCACTGCGCAGCTACATCATTCAGGCCTCCACCCTGCTGGAGATCGTGCTGTCCGGGCTGGTGCTCATCGGCCTGCTGCTCAGCTTCATTCCCCTGCTCAAGTGGATGCCGGGCCTGCTGTTTGATGGCAACGATGTAGAGATTCGCGGCTTCCTTGAGCGGGCGCTGGACATTGTCATCGGCGTGGAGTTCATCAAGATGCTGGCCAAGCACAGCCCCGGCAGCAGCCTGGAAGTGCTGCTCTACGCCATTGCCCGCCACATGGTGGTCGGCCACGAATCGGCTCTGGACAACCTCATCAGCGTGGGTGCCATTGCGTTGATCTTTGTCGTGCGCAAGTTCTTCTTTGTGCCGGCCTTTGGTGCCCACCTGCCTGACGGCAAGCCCGCCCCGGACCTGACCCCCAACCAGAGCGGCATCCCCGCCGAGGAGTTCCGCACCCGCCTGCGTCAGCGCATCCATGCAGAAGCTCTCGCCGACAAGGAGGACGACGAGGACGATGAGACTGAGGAAGTATAAGATTTCCGAACGCACAAAAACCCGAGGACAGCTGTGATGCTGCCCTCGGGTTTCTTATTTGTCCGCGATTCCGTTTTCAGGCTCAGGCGTTGGTCTCGCCGCCCTCAACGACCAGCTCATCCTCATAGTCGAGACCATAGGTATCCACCAGCGTCTCCTCGTAATCCTTGTGGAAGAAGCTCTCCTCGCCCAGGCTCTTGATCTCGTCGTTGATCCAGTCCAGCAGGGTGGTGTTGCCCTTGCTCACAGCGGGGGCAATGGTATCCTGGCTGCCCAGAGAGGGGATGCCCACCGTGTAGCCGGAGTTCTGCTTTGCAAAAGCGATGACCTCGGTGTTGTCGTTGGCCCATGCTACGCCATTGCCGTTTTCCAGCGCGTTCTTGGCGGTTGCATAGGAATCATACTTCTGCAGGGGAATGTCGGGATATTCCTTGGTCAGGTAGGTCTCGGCGGTGGTGCCGGAAATGACGATCATCTGATCGTCGGCGTTCCAGTTGTCCAGGCTGGTGATGACATTGCTGTCGGGAGAGATGACACCCAGTGCAACGTTCATGTAGGGCAGTGCAAAGTCCACCTCCTCGGCGCGCTCGGGCGTGACGGTGAAGTTTGCCAGAATGATATCGACCTTTCCGGTCTGCAGATACTCAATGCGGTTGGCGGCCTCTGTGGAAACGAAGTTAGCCTCCACACCAAGATCCTCGGCCAGACGGCGGGCAAAGTAGACATCATAGCCCTGATACTCGCCGTTCTCATCCACATAGCCAAACGGGTTCTTGTCGGAGAAAACGCCGATGTTCACGGTGCCGTCTGCCTTGATCTCGTCCAGCGTGCGGAACACGTCACTGCCAGCAGCTGCGGCACTGCCGGATGCAGCAGAGCCGGATGCGGCAGAAGAGGAGGATGCGCTGCCGCCGCAGGCAGAAAGCAGGGCGGCGGTGGAAACTGCGCCCAGACCCAGCAGGAAGGCACGGCGAGAGATCTTGTTAACTTTCATGGTAATAACTCCTTTCCTTTCTTTCCCATATAAAAATCTATCCATGATCTGTGACATCATTTCACAGCATCAGACAAAAAGGTTCAAAGTGGAAATGGGTTGCTGCGCATTTCTCACTGCTTTGCAACCACATCAAAGGTAAACGTGCGCAGGAAGCGCTGTGCACGTTCGGTCTGCGGGTGGTCGAAGAAGTCCGCCGGGGGCGCTTCCTCCACAATACGGCCATCGTCCAGAAACAGCACCCGGCTGGCAATTGCCCGGGCAAACTGCATCTCGTGGGTGACGATCACCATAGTCTTGCCCTCACGGGCCAGGTCGAGCATGACATCCAGCACCTCGCGCACCATTTCAGGGTCAAGGGCGGCGGTCACTTCGTCGAACAACAGGATCTCGGGGTGCATACAGAGCGCACGCACAATGGCGACACGCTGCTTCTGACCACCCGAAAGCTCCCGGGAGTAGCTGTTCTTTTTGGCCAGCAGGCCCACGCGGTCCAGCAGGGCCTCGGCTTCCTGCTGCACCTCAGCCCGGGGGCGTTTCTGCACCTTGGTGGGAGCCAGCAGGATATTTTCCAGCACGGTCAGGTGCGGGAAAAGCTCATAGCTCTGGAACACCATGCCGATGCGCTGGCGCAGGGCCGCCAGATTCTTGCCGCCGTAGGCGACCGTCTCACTGCCCAGCTTCACCCGGCCCGCCTGCACCGGCTCCAGACCGTTCAGACAGCGCAGCAGGGTGCTTTTGCCGCAGCCGGAAGGGCCCACCACAACGATGACCTCACCGGGCTTGACGGCAAAGCTGACATTATCCAGAACATTGGTCTTGCCATCGTAGCTTTTTACCAGATGGTCTACAGTCAGGATCGGCTCTGCCATAACAGTCACTTCCATTTCTTTTCGAGGTAACCGGCCAGCAGGCTGATGGGCCAGCAGGCCAGAAAATACAGAATAAACACGGTGAGGTAGATGCCAAACGCCGCGTTGGGGCTGGCGGTGCGGTTGGCCTCAATGATCTGCTGGGCCACCTTGAGCACCTCCACCACACCGATCATCAACACCAGGCTGGTGGTCTTGATCATGCGGGTGATGAGGTTGATGGACAGCGGGATGAGCCGCCGCACCGTCTGAGGGATGATGATGTACCAATAGGTCTGCGCCCGGCTCATGCCCAGCGCCTCGCTGCTCTCATACTGATGCTTCGGGATGGCGATGAGGGCACCGCGGACGAGGTCGCTCATCTCGGCCGTGCCCCAGAGCACGAACACGATGACCGCCGCCGTCTCGCCGGAAAGATCCCAGCCAAAGGCCCGCGTGGTGCCAAAATACACCAGAAAGAGCAGCACCATCTGGGGCATGATGCGGATGAATTCCAGATACACCCGGAGGATGGCTTTCAGGATGGGATTTTTGAAAGTCATCAGCACGCCCAGCAGGATGCCCAGCGGCAGGCTGAGAAGGACAGACACAGCGCTGATCTTAAGCGCCACGCCCAAACCGCCCAGCAGGCGAACCATATTTTTGCCCTTGAGCAGGACTTCAAGACCCAAATCCGGCATAGCGCAGCCTCCTTTCCAGCCAGCTGCCCAGCAGGGACACCGGCAGCAGGATGATGAGGTAGAACACCACCAGCAGGAAAAGGTTCTCGGCCGTCTTATAGTACAGGCCGATGAGGTCTTTTGCCGTGAACATCAGATCCATCAGGCTGATGGCGCTGAACACGCTGGTCTCCTTGAGCAGGAAGATGATATTTGCCATAAAGGCCGGCATACTGATGGAGACCGCCTGCGGCAGCACCACATAGCGCATGGTCTGCAGCCGACTCATGCCAAGGCTCAGGGCACTTTCTGTCTGGATGGGTTCGATGGCTTCCAGCCCGCTGCGGAAGGCCTCGGCCATGTAGCTGCCGCCCAGAAAGGCAAGGCCTGCAATGCCGCAGAGCTCGGCGTTGGTCTTGATGCCGATCTTGGGCAGGCCGTAATACAGAAAGAACAGCTGGACCAGCAGCGGCGTGTTCCGGCTGAGCTGGATATAAGCGCCCACGATACGGCGCAGCACCGGCACTTTTTCGTACTGGAGCACGGCGCAGACAAGGCCCACAAGGATGGCCCAGAAGATACCGGCCACACCCAGACGCAGGGTGAGCCAGGCCGCTTTTTCATACTGCGGCAGATATTGCACCATCACATTCCAGTCCATGTCTGTTCCCCTCCTTTTCTCCTGATCTTGCGGATGTATGTTTCCGTTGGCCGTATGATATACCCATTTCCCCAGAATGTCAATAGGTTTATAGGTTTTTTGTCACACAAATTCCGGTCAACCTGATAAACAAGCTATTCATCGCTGATTTTTTGCTTCTGCTTTTCCACGCAAAAACGCCGTCTCTTGCCTTTTTGCACAAGAGACGGCGTTTGTTTTTGGTGGTTTAACTTTGGGTTGCAGTTAACAAGGCCTCGTTTTGTTCACCAATTGTCAGTGTACTCTTCTTTGCTTCCCAATCACCGTTATAAACGATCGTTTTCAAATTGCAGTAATCAAATGCATATTTCTCTACGTTCGACAATGTTCCCGGCAGAGTGATCTTTTTCAGGCCACTATGTTCAAATGCGCCTTCTTCAATCCGGATCACACCCTCGCCAAGCTGCACACTTTGCAGGGCTCTACACCGGGCAAATATGCGCTGACCTGTCATTGGTGTGTTTTCAATTGTTGCAGTTGTAAGTGAATAACAGTCCGCAAATATATCGTTTTTCAATTCTTTAACACTGGCTGGTATGTAAATCTGTTTTAGCCCAGATTCTTGAAATGCAGACTGCTGAATTTCAATCACATCTTCTGGAATCGTTATCCCGGTTAGTTTCCAATTTTTCATAAAGCAGTTCGCACCGATACTGTACGGCTTTCCCGTCGGAAGGAGCACATTTGCCCCATTCGTAAACTCATAGCTGACCAATACCAGCTTGCCTTGCTCTATTTTCCACTCTGCCTTACATTCTTCCGGGACGACCATGCCATCCCACGGTTTGGGCGGTTCCGGTTCCGGAAGCGGCTCCGGTTCACTGGAAGAAGCCGATTCCGAGGGGGCGGGCACTTCCTCCGGCTGAGAGGGAGCCGATACCTCACTGGAAGCGGGCGGTTCCGCAGGCGCGGGGACCTCTCCCCCGCCGCAGGCAGAAAGCAGCACGGTACCGCACAAAAACAACGCTGTGCACAGAACGGTCCTCCATTTCATAGCGAGCCTCCTATTCTGCCCCGCAGGTGCCATCTTCTTTTTTCAGAACACCTTGCGGCACTCCACCACAAGGCCGACCACCCGCACCTGCACCCGTTTCAGATCATAGATCTGGGGCTGGTGCACAGGGTTGAAGCTTTTGGGGGTCAGGACCACAAGGCTCCCCTCCTGACGGAAATATTTCACGGTGGCTTCATCGCCGTTGACCATCACCACAGCAAGCTGGCCGTTTTCCACCTCCGGCTGCTCCCGTACCAGGATCTCATCGTTTTCCGAAATGCCCACGGCGTTCATGCTGTCGCCCCGGACACGGAGCCAGAAGTACCGTGCCCCGTCCTTCCGGGTGATGGGGATGTAGCTCTCAATATTTTCTTCCGCATACATGGGCAGGCCTGCACGCACCGTGCCCAGCAGCGGAGCCGTGAGAGCGGGATCGAACGGGACAGCCCCTTCGGGCAGCTTCCGCTCCTCCTGCACCGTCGGGACGGCTTCGCCCAGCAGTTCCCCCACCGGCACGCCAAAATAGGCAGATACCCTGGCCAGCGTCTCGCCCGAGGGGGTCGCCCCGGTGTTTTTCCATTTGGTCACTGTGGAGTTGCTCAAGCCCATCTCCTGCGCGGCCCGGCTGCGGCTGATGCCTCTGGCCTGACACAGGGCCGTGTAGCAGTCATAAAACACAAATTTTGCACTCCTTCTTGTGCAGAACGCTGGTTTTCTAACCAGATTCAGATTTTTCCTTGACTTTCTGAATTCAATCAGATATTATAGCCTCACAAGCTGATTTTGGTTAGATTTTATCCACCGAACCATCTGCAGTCTTTTCACAATCTTACCGAAAACTCTAACCAAAGTCAAGCTTTTTGAACGCAAAAATCACGACAAAAGGAGTGAAACTGTATGATCGAACGTCAGATCCATTTATCCTCGGGCGGCGGGGCTGCTTTGCAGGGGTACGACGGCCTGCTCCGCTTCGGCTACACCAAAAACCGGGGCATCTACGCCCTGCGGGTGGAAGCCGACGGCGAGTGGCAGGGCATGACCCTGCGGGCCTTCTGGCACCTGCCGGATGGGAACGCTGCCCCCTCCACGCTGGTGGCAGACGGCCTTGTGGAGGTACCCGCCCTCATCACGGCTGTGCCCGGGGAGGGGCGCATCACCTTTGAGGGCACCGATGGCACCCGCACCCTGACCAGCGCAGACGTGTGCTACTGCGTGGCCGAAAATTCCGGCACTGAGGACAGCACCCTGCCCCAGCCCGGCACGCCCGCCTGGCAGGCCCTGCTCGACCGGCTGAAAGCAGCTGTGGAAAGCGGTGCATTCCGGGGCGAAAAGGGTGACCCCGGACCGCAGGGAGAACCCGGTGCCGCAGGACCCACCGGCCCCAAAGGAGAGCCCGGCCCGCAAGGCCCGCAGGGAGAACCCGGCCCCCAGGGCCCAAAAGGTGACCCCAGCGATTCCGGCCAGTGGGAGCTGCTGGAAAAGGTGTCCCTGAACGCCGCCGCTGCCAGCTTTGAGCGCACCTTTCCCACCGAACTGCAGGCGCTGAAGGTGCTGTTTCAGGCAGGCAGCAGCCAATCCAAGGGCACGCTGCACTGGGTTTGCAGCACCAGCGATGGTACCCAGCTGCTCAGTGCTTCTGCCCCCTGTGCTGCCAGCAGCTCAATGTCCAGCCCGCCCACCCGCACCTTTGCCAGCTTTCAGGCACTTCCCTGCTTCGGCCAGTATCTCTGTTTTGCCGCATCCGGCACCACAGGTGCACCGCCTGCGGTCTTTTTGCCTGCCGGAAGCGGCGGCCAGAATGTGGATGCCAGCCAGAAGCTCGGCAGGCTGACCCTGACCGTGGACACCAATGTCCGGCTTGCCGCCGGTGCCACAATTGAGCTGTGGGGCGTTCCGGCCTGAGCAGGCGCACCGAAACCGTTTCCGACAGAACTTTCGGTAAAATTTCTTTCGCTTTCCATGAAATTTTTGTGTTTTGCCTTGATGCATCTTCCATATTTTGTTATACTGGTTAAAAAGCGGAAAGTGGGGAATCGGCCATGGATGTCCCTGTTCGGTTTATCGATTCGATCATCAACAATCCCCTGCTGATGCAGTTTCTTGTGCATCGGTGGTTTTTCCTGCTGGAATATGACCCCCGTCTGGATCAGCTGCGGGTCTACGATACCCGGAGCCGCACGCTGGAGACACTGGATGCCTACCTTGGCTCCGAGAAGCCGGAGCACGCCACGATCTTCGCGGAGGACCGCTGGAAGATGCGTGCCCTGCTCACCGGTGAGCTGTACGGCCCGCTGGAGATGCGCTTTGTCTCGCCGGAGGGGGTGTATTATTCCCGGGAGGTGGATGCCCGCCCGGTCGAGGACCCCGCCCGCGGCACGCTCTATGTAGGCTACGCAAAGGACATCACCGACCAGAAGAATCAGACCCAGGAGCTGCTGGAGCAGGCCCGCCACGATTCCCTGACCCAGCTGTATAACAACCGCACCGGCAAGGAGCTCATTGACCGCTATCTGCAGGCCAAAGATCCCTATGCCTCCTGCGGAATGCTGGTCATCGACCTGGATTTTTTCAAGAACGTCAACGACTGCTACGGCCATCTGTTCGGCGACAAGGTCCTGCAGGAGTTTGCCCGGCTGCTGCGCACCCTGTTCCGCTCCAGCGACATTCTGGTGCGGTTCGGCGGTGATGAGTTCGTGGTGTTTCTGAAGGATATCCCCAACACCACCCTGCTCCAGAAGACCCGCCAGCTTTCGGAATCCGTGCAGCAGGTGAAGTTCTGGGAAAACGATTACCGGATGACCTGCAGCATCGGTGCCTGCTTCCTGCCTGAAAACACAGCGGGCTATTCCTTTGACCAGCTGTTCGAAAACGCGGACCGGGCCCTGTATCAGGCCAAGCAGAACGGCCGCAACCAGTATGTATTCTGCGATAATCTGCGGCGCTACGCCCAGGCGGTTCCTGCCGCCCCGGAAACAGCCGATATCGATGTACGCTACCTGCACAACGACCTGATCTCCACCGCCTTTGAACTGTTCGAGAAGAACAACAGCTTTGAGACCGCCATTCCCCTCTTCCTGAAGATCGTCGGCATCCGGCTGCAGCTGGACCGCATCACCATTGTGGACACCCGCATCCGGGAACGCAGCATCTCCCGGCAGTTCCAGTGGACCTCTCCCCGCGCGGAGCCGGTGCCTCTGAACGGTGAATCCTATACCAAGGAGGACTTCCTGACCCTGTTCCACAGCTACGATGAATACGGCACCACCGTGCTGCAGGCCGACAACATGGGGATGTACTCGCCGCAGGGGCGCGCACTGCTGATGCAGGGCGGGGCCCAGACAGTGGTCTACGCTGCCATGTACGGCGAAGGCGAGTATCAGGGTGCCATTGCCTATGTGGTGTGCGGCAGCAAACGGTACTGGACTCCCCAGAACCGCCGGGAGCTGGGCGAGATCACCAAGATCATCAATGCCTACCTGAGCAAGCATCTGGCCGTGAACGCCGTGAGCCGCGGCATGACCTCTGCCCCCGAGTTTGACCGGCTGACCGGCCTGCTGGCCTTTTCCCGTTTCAAGGAGGAGGTCTTTCACAAGATCATCGGCGGCTACGCCGAGGGCTTCCAGATCTTCTACTGTGACTTCGAGAACTTCAAATACTTCAACGAAAAATACAGCTACGCCACCGGCGATCAGCTGCTGAAGGAATTCAGCGATTTCCTCATCGAGGCGGCCCGCCACTGGGGCGAGTGCTTCCTGTGCCGGGTGGTGGGCGACCAGTTCGTACTCTACCTCTCCTGCCGCGACGAGAAAGGCCCGCTCCACTATGCAGACACGCTCTGCCACCGGTTTGAGCAGTATCAGGCCCAGCATTACCCGGAGGTGCGCCTGCGGGTGCGGATGGGTGTGTACGCCATTGAGCCCGGCTGCCTGAGTGCATCTGCCGCCATCGACAAGGCAAACTTTGCCCGCAAGCAGGTACACAGCAACACCCGCGTGTCTGCTGTCCAATTTGACAAAAAGCTGGAGGTCAAGCAGACCCTGACCGGTGAGCTGCTGAGCGGCCTGTCGCAGGCGCTTGAGAACGGTGAGTTCAAGTTGTACCTCCAGCCCAAGTTCTCGCCCAAGGATCTCTCTGTCATTGGAGCCGAGGCGCTGACCCGCTGGATCAAGCCGGACGGCACCATGGTCTACCCCGACCAGTTCATTCCCATTCTGGAATCCACAGGCCACATCGTGGAGCTGGATCTGTACATCTTCGAGCAGGTGGCCCAGTTCCTGCAGCGCAATGCACAGGCCGGGCACCGGCTGCTGCCCATTGCGGTGAATGCCTCGGCGGTGCTGGCTCGGGAGGATGCCCCCACCCAGGAGTACAGCGAAATTCTGGAAAAGCACAACATCAGCGCCCGGATGTTGGAGATCGAGCTGACCGAGACGGCGGTGGTCTCGGAGTACGACCGGGTGAAGCGCCTGCTTTCCTCCTTCCAAAGCGATGGAATGCAGACCTCGCTGGACGATTTCGGCGCGGGCGGTTCCCTGCTGAACAACATGGTGGATATCCCCGTGAACACCATCAAACTGGACAAACTCTTCCTGACCCGGTGCAGTTCCAACACGCGGGGCACCGATTTTCTGCGGGAGATCGTGCATCTGGTCAAACGACTGGGCTACAACGTCATCTGCGAGGGCATCGAGACCGAGGAGCAGGTGCAGCTCCTCCGTTCGCTGGACTGCGACGGCGCGCAGGGCTTCTGGTTTTCCAAGGCCATCCCGGCTGAGGAGTTCGAGCGGCGGTATCTCTGCGACTGAGACAAAAAACACTCCCCTTCGGGTGGAGCCGTGCGGCACACGGTCCTGCCCGAAGGGGAGTGTTGCTGTTTAGAAAGAATTATACCGTGGTCTCGACCCGGGGAGCCCCACCGGCGATCTCTTCTGCCGTCAGGGGGGCAGCCTGCGCCGGGGTGTTCAGGCGCTCCTTAGCGACTGCCAGCATCAGCTTGATGCGGTTTTCCTGGTTGACCCGGGTGGCGCTGGGGTCGTAATCGATGGGGGTGATGTTGGCGCTGGGATACAGGGCACGGATCTTGTTCACCATGCCCTTGCCCACGATATGGTTGGGCAGGCAGCCGAAGGGCTGGGCACAGACGATGTTGCCGTAGCCGCCCTGCACCAGCTCGATCATCTCGGCGGTCAGCAGCCAGCCCTCGCCCATCTTGGC
>ERZ1673740.756-NODE-756-length-31908-cov-10.985527_pt1 | contig 31908 bp, 30 predicted proteins | sample MGYA00580221_ERZ1673740 | MGnify/ENA primary metagenome ERZ1673740 (study PRJEB41218, sample SAMN15661786) | gut metagenome | host: Homo sapiens | place: Canada: London | collected 2015-08-20/2019-03-30 | study: EMG produced TPA metagenomics assembly of...
CAGTGGATATTCCGGCAATCCACTCTTTATATTCATTATCAGCCTTAATCAATTCACTCATATACAATCCTTTCTAATGTGTCAGTTAGACAAATCACGATTTATCGTTTTATCACTTCTTCCAGTGTTATAACCCTTCCATGTCCAGTTCCACCATATTTTTCTTTTTGCAGAAATAGGGTTCCAGACCATTGGCCGTTAATTGCTGTGCCACAGCATTTTCAAAGTGAACGTCGTTATTTACTTCGCTGTTTTTATTGATCAGTTCCAGTTTGGTTTCCGCCGGATATGCACTGGTAAGCAATCCGGTGTCATTGGAAAAAAGCCGGAACACATTACTGCTCTTGCTCGCTTTGAGAGGAATAACGGGAGCTTCCACTTTATATACCGGTAACGCGACTCCGGCATCTTTCAGCCACAAAAAGCTGTTTTCATATCTGTCAAACTTTAACTCTTTATCCAGCATTGTAAATACAAACTTTTCAACCATTCTTCTGACGATACGTCCTATAAATATGGTAACAAAAGCGAACTTCTTCATCACTAATCGCAAGCTGGGAAAATGCCGCTTTCTTTGCAATACGCATGTACTGCTCCCAATCTTCTTCAGAAACAGCCGGATACATTTTCTTTAAGCGCGCCTCATATTCCGCATCCGTCATCGATGAAAATTGTGCCGGCACAAGCTTACGCACATTTTTGTATATTCTGCGGTTCATTCTCTTTACTGCACGAATATTCTGCTTTTTGCGAAGTTCTTTTAACAGGACGTTTCTATAATTTCGCTGCAATCGCACAACACAATACAGCACAAGTATCAACACAACGAGAATGATGAGAATACAAATTACAAAAGTCGCAATTTTCTGTCCCTGTGACAGCCCTTTACCGCCTCCGGTTCCGTTTTTCCCTGGCTCCTGTGTGGATTGCTGCGTCATTTGTGTCTGCGAATCCTGTGTCTGTGTTTCCTCCGTGAGCTGAGTTTCCTCCGTGAGCTGTGTTTCTGTATTTTCAGACTCGCTCGATGCCGTGGTGTCTTTTCTCTTATCATGGTCTGCCTTCAGGTCTTTGAGATTTTCCTCATTTGTTGGTATGTCTGCATTGATTCCGCCATATCCCGGTGTCACTTCATAAGGAATCCAGCCAATGCCGTCCAGATATATTTCCACCCATGCATGTCCGCATCGATCAACGACATCTGCCGCGTAGCTTCCGTCTTTTTGTGCCTGAAAAGATTCTCTTTTTACAATATAACCGGATGCATAGCGCGCCGGCACACCAAGTTCCTGTAAAATCAAGGTCGCAGCACTTGCAAAATGCATACAGTATCCTTCTTTTCCTTTCTCTAGGAAGTATGCTACTGCATCCTCTCCCGGTGTAAGATCATCCAAATACAAATTATAACGTTTATAGGTATTTAATATGTCTTTTACACTTCTTGCCAGATCAAGCCTTGACATATTCACATATTGCATCATCGCTTCTTCCAATGCAAAATCCTGTTCCCCATAATATGCATCATCAACATAATCTTTTCGTGCCGTGTACCAGTCCGAATCCATATAACTTTCTTCCAGAACCGCCTTTGTATACCGGATTACTCCGTCGGTCGCAGAAGCGTTCGGCTTTGCATAATGCTTATACGCATACGTATCATACCAGCTCATGGCATCCGGGTCCTCTTTATTCTCGACCCACACAAAATACTGCGCATTCTCATCCATCTTCGTATTTTGCAGCAATCCCTCTGCCTTAACAGAAGATTTCATTCGCTTTTTTTTGACCACGGCATCCTTGTCCACCCACACAGTATCCTTACTGTCTGCTAGATCCATAAAATATGGCACAAGTGCATTGGAACTCCATGCATTTTCATAGGTGATCTCATAGGTTGTCCGCCCATCAATATTGTCATTTCCCTGCGACTGTTCGTAGACATTCTGGCTCAGCAGGACAGCAATATGATCCGGATCATAGCCCGCTTTTTTTGCTTCCCTTTCATAAGAATCATCTAAAGTTTTCCATGTACCATCCACATATCTGCTACTGCAGAAATCCTTCAGGTACAAATTGGTCTCCGGTTTTTTTTCTGCGCTGATCGTAAGTATTTTGCGGTCAGAATATTCCGGTGTATTGTTGTCGACCTCTGCCTTATTGGTTTCAACATAAGACGGTCCGATATTTTTCAGTCTATCTTCCAGCTGTGTTTGAAAAATATAAAACTGCTTTCCATTTTTCGCAATTGCTTCGGCCGGACGAACGAACGCTGTTCCTCCAAGCAAAACAATCCCTACTGCAACCACTGCAGTACAGCCCAATGAAATCATCTGCCGGAAAAATACGCGTTCCTGCTTTTTGTGTTCGCCCTTTTTTGCCTGGAATGCAACACGCTCCCTTGCATATGGACCGGAGAACAGAAGGAGCAGTCCCGCAAAATAAAATGCAACCCCTTTCCAGGAAGGTAGAGCATTCACAAGCAGTCCTGCACTCAGGATCGTGATCCCCGGTAACAACAGAAACAGCTTCTGCTTTGTCATATAACGCAGCATCACACCAAACATCAGAAGAAGATACAGGGTAAAACCTAACGCAAGTGGCAGATAGGTCATATCTGCATCGTATCCCTGTATATTGCTTTTGTAATAAGCATTCCATGGAATCAGGTAGCTGCTGTACAGTGCCTGATACCCTTCCTTCATGTGTGAAAAATTTTTCCGGAAATAAAGTGCCGATCCAAGGATATAAACAAGTTCTGTTCCCACCGACCATACCGCCTCATATTTTCCGCAAAGCGGTGCCACATGAAACAGCACAATCGCCAAAAACAGAAATACCTGGATCCACACAAACGAAGCTTTGGAAATCGTCCATTCTTCAAGAATGCTGGTTGCCAAAAACACCATTCCATAAAACAACAACTCCGTTGCCATGAAACTTCGAACCGCACCCGCACAGTTTTCTGCAAATACATATTCGGTTGTCTTGTTTGTTTTTTGCATTGTATTTTTTCTCATAACATTAATTCCATGGTTTCCATTTTTTCTTTCCAGTCTTTTTCGTCCAATGAAACAATTTCTTTGTCATTTAAGATCAAATGCATAGAAGCATCCAAATACATTGTGTACAACAGATTCTCCCGCTTATATTTTTCTTTGTACATCGTCGGTAAAGGCTGCGGTGCCGTCACATAGCCGTCTGCGAGATAGTAACATAAAAACATATAAAAGCTTTCCTCATCGTCAATCCGGATACGGACAACATCTTTGCGGCTGACACTGTACCATGCCACATAGTGCGGACAGGCTGCATCCATCAGGGAAAACACCACTCCTGCCATCACCGTAAGAAACTTCTCTTCGTTTTGGGTTTTTGCCTTCTTCTTTTTCCATTTCTTTTTCATATGTGGCGGCTCCAGCAGGAACACAAGCGGACAGGCCTTTGGCTGGCTGTTTTCCCGCACGAGCAGATCATCCGATTTTGCACTTAACTTCCAGTGAATGCTCTGCATTTTGTCCCCGGCGCGGAACTCACGCACCCCAAAGATTTCGCTCGGATCATCTCCCGGATGAAAATCATCGTAGACATCTGCCTCTCCGAAAAAGTTGCGTGTGTGTTCCGATACATGCACACCAACACTGATCAGTTCCGGGAAAATCATAACATTGCACGATCGACCGACTTTTTTTGTTATGCAGAAAAGACCGGTCAGATCATAAATTTTGATCTTCTTTAAACCAAATTCATAATTCCCCGCATATTCCGGATATATCACCTGCTGATACTCATTTTTTCCGTGATACACCGGCGCTCCCTTCTGCCAGGCACGCTCGCTTTTTCCAATAAAAGCGTTCTCACAGGTAATTCGGTATTTGATTTTCATACAGCTGATACGGCTATGATTCTTTACGGCAAGCGTAAGCCGGACTTTTTCCCCCGGCTCCGCGACCGCGATCGGAATCTGTATATCCGCCTCAATTTTCCTGCGATACCAGAGTAAAAATAAAAAAGCGAGCACCAAAAGAATTGCTTCGGCAAAGCCAAGCAATCCAATTGTCACGCTCGCATAAATAAGTGCGATATAAAATGTAAAAACCGTAACCAATGCCCCGATCACAAAACTAATCACGCTAATCCACCTTTTCCATATATGATGCCGGCTGTCTTGTATCCGCTATAATCTGGGATAAAATCGCCTCTTCCGTCACATGTGCCACCCGCGCCTTGGTGTTTGGCACAATACGATGCTTTGCGATATCCATAAAAATATCGGTAACATCGGATGGAATCACATATTCCCTCCCCTGAAGAAATGCCCAGGCTTTCGCCATGCGCACACAGGCGATCGTTCCTCGCGGGCTGACACCAAGTTCAATGTAATTACTGTTTCGCGTCTTGTTCATCAGGTTTGTAATGTACGCATAAATGCTGTCATGAACATACACATTCTCCACCTGTGCCTGCATGTCCACCAGCTGCTGCGCCTGCAGAACTGCCCGCAACTCACCAAATCCCGCAGCCGTACTTTTGCCTTTTGCAATGGCAATCTCACTCTCAAGATCCGGATAGCCCATGCTCATACAGATCATGAAACGATCCAGCTGGGACTCCGGCAAAAGCTGGGTTCCTGCACTTCCCTTCGGATTCTGTGTTGCCATAACAATAAAAGGCTTCGGCACTTCACGGCTGACGCCATCTACGGTTACCCTGCCTTCTTCCATAACTTCGAGCAAAGCCGACTGCGTCTTTGGAGAAGTCCGGTTGATCTCATCCGCCAGAAACAAATTACACATAATTGTTCCCGGATAATACACAAATTCTCCTGTATTCTTTTGATACATATTAAATCCAAGAATATCTGCCGGCATGACATCCGGCGTGAACTGTACTCTGTGATTTTCCAAGCCCATGACCTTGGAAAAAGCGATTGCCAGAGTTGTCTTACCGACACCCGGCACATCCTCTATTAAGATATGACCTCCCGCGAGAATTGCCGCGAAAGCTTTCTGAATGCAGTCATCTTTGCCGGTAACGGCGTGTTTTACTTCGTCCATGACTGCCCTTGCATTTTCATAAATCTGACTCATTGTTGTTCCCCCATATTACGAGCATTCTACTAGCCTTCTAATATAAATTCAGTATAATGCAATTATGGGAAAACAACAATATTGCAGAGGTTAAGATTCTCTTAATTCCAGAACTTTTTTTCCTGTCTGCGGATCTTCGATTCCGAGCAAAGAAAGAATTAACGCCATACGCATATATTTTCCGTTCTGTACCTGCTGAAAATAAGCTGCTCTGTTGTCATCATCCACATCGTAAGCGATCTCATCAACACGTGGCAGTGGATGCAGTACCGGCATATTTTCCTTTGCCAGCTGCAGCTTTTCCCGGTTGAGAACATAAGTATCCTTCAGACGAATATAATCCTCTTCATTGAAAAAGCGCTCTTTCTGCACTCTCGTCATATAGAGAACATCCAGCTTCGGAAGACTGTCCTCCAGACTGGACACTTCCTCATACGGCGTATGCGTCGGCTCTAATGTTTCGTCTACAAGATAATCCGGGATTCTGAGTTCTTCGGGCGAGATAAAATAGAATTTGTTTCCTGTATGGCGCACCAGACTCTTCACCAGTGAGTGCACCGTTCTTCCGAACTTCAAATCTCCACAGAAACCGATCGTCAGATTGTCGAGTCTTCCAAGTCTCTGGCGAATGGTCATCAGATCGATCAATGTCTGTGTCGGATGGTTATGTCCGCCATCTCCCGCATTGATGACCGGGATTTTCGAATACATGGATGCACAAAGCGGTGCCCCTTCCTTTGGATGACGCATGGCAATAATATCTGCATAGCAACTGACAACCCTTACGGTATCTGCAATCGTTTCCCCTTTGGAAACGCTCGATTGTTCTGCACCTGCAAATCCAATTGTCTGTCCGCCAAGACTGAGCATTGCCGACTCAAAAGAAAGCCTCGTTCTTGTGCTTGGCTCATAAAAAAGCGTTGCAAGCTGTCTGCCGTCTGCTGCATGGGCATAAGCTTTCGGATTCGCAGCGATCCGGTCTGCAAAATCCAGCACTTCATACGTTTCTTCTACTGTAAAATCCAAAGGACTTATCAAATGTCTCATAACCACTCTCCTTTTGTTAAATACTGACTTCTCTCTGCACCTACGGATATGAACTGTATTTCATGCTGCAGAAGATCCTCTAATGTCTCCACATATGTCTTTGCCGCATCCGGCAGTTCATCATAGGTTTTGCAGCCGCTGATGTCTGTCTGCCAGCCCGGAAGCATTCTTACAATCGGTGCATATTCTTCGAGATCCTCTACCGGATCAAAATCTGTCACTTCCTGATTTCCCTTTTTGTAGCCCACAATCACAGGAATTTCTTTCATCATGCTGAGCACATCCAGCTTGGTTAATGCAATCTTGTCCGCATTCTGGCACTTTAATCCATACCGGCTTGCAACCGCATCAAACGGACCTACACGACGTGGACGTCCTGTGGCAGCACCATATTCTCCACCAAACTTGCGCAAAAGTTCCATCCAGGATTCCGGCATGGCTTTTTCTGCGGTAAATGGCCCTGCACCTACACAGGTTGAATAAGCTTTCAGCACACCAACGACATGGTCCAGCTGCTTTCCCGGTATCCCTGCCCCGATTGGACCGTAGGCAGAAATTGTGGAAGAACTTGATGTATATGGGAAAATGCCATAATCAATGTCCCGCATAGCTCCAAGCTGTGCCTCTAAAACAACCCTTTTTCCTTCCTTTAACGCTTCCTCGAGATAAGCACCTGTGTCTACTATATATGGCCACAACTCTGCTGCCTGATCTTCACACCAGGAAAGCAGTGCCGGATAGGACATCGGTTCCTGATGATAGCATCCTGCAAGTTCCAGATTCTTTGCCTCGAGCATCATTTTCAAACGGTTCTGTACGGATTCCTCTTTTAGATGAAGCAGGTCCCCAAGACGCAGTGTTTTCTTTCTGTATTTGTCACTGTATGCATAGGCGATGCCTCTTTTTGTGGACCCAAATGCCGCTCCGGTTTTTGCAAGACGCGTCTCTTCGAGTTCATCCTGAATTTTGTGCCATGGCATCGAGATTGTTGCCCGTTTGGAAAGTTTTAAGTTCTTTGGTGTGACCACAACACCTTTTTCCCTGATCTGTGCGATTTCGTTTGTCAGATGTTCCAGATCTACCACCATACCATCACCAAGTACACATACCACATTCTCATGCAGAATACCGGATGGCAGCAGATTTAAAACAACTTTTTGCTGTTTGGCAACCACCGTATGTCCGGCGTTATTGCCTCCCTGATAGCGGACAACAACATCTGCATTCTCCGCAAGCAGATCGATCACACGACCTTTTCCTTCATCTCCCCAGTTAATTCCTGTTACAGCTGTAAGCATATTTTATCCTCCTTCTTTCGACACTATCTTTGAACATCAAGCCATGCATAATTTGTTATGTGCAATACCGGAATGTCCGGTCGGTAAGTATTCGCGCAAAAATAAGTCCGAGCGGTAACGATACAATAATCATAATCGCCGCCGCAAACCATGAAACCGCCTCGGTCAGTGACATAATTCCAAAATTATAAATCGCACGATACAGATATAATCCCGGCACCATAATTACAATGGATGGCACCGTCAGTGAAATTCTCGGATATCCATGATTTCTCTTGATAATGGATGCGAGCAGACCTGCCGTCAGTGCTCCTATAAAAGCAGCAGCCGCAGATGGCATCTCTGTAAAATCGACCAGTTCCAGCCGCAATGTATTTGCAACGGCACCGATACATGCCGCCGTTGCTGCCATATAGACCGAGCTGTTAAACATGATTGAGAAACCGAAAACGCCGCAAAAACTGGCAATCAGACGTAAAAACAAATGCGTCATATTTCCCAGATGCAAAGCTGCAAAATCCTGTGGCTGAAGCTTTAACAAAAGCGCCATGATCCATGCAAACATTGTCGCAACCAGAACAATAATGATGGAATAGGTAAGCCGCTCCAGACCGGATCGCAAATCCAGTTTTGCCAGGTCAATTCCACTTGTGATAAACGGAAATCCCGGAATAATAAACAACATAGAACAGATATATCCGGCCTCGTGCACTGCGGAAATGTGAAACAGCAGCTCTGCCATATGCAGACAGACCGCATACGTCAGACATGCAGCTGAAATAGATACTGCAATGTTCAAAAACAACGTGTAATGATGTTTGATCAGCTTCATCCGGATAAGGTTACCAACACCGGCTGCAATAAATGCAAATATCATCTCCACGGGGCCACCACCCAGCAGAAATGTAAATCCACAACATGCAAGTGCCGCTGCCAATCCGAGTTTTACCGGAGAATAGAGTGCATGAATCTGTTCAATTTCATCCAGCCTCTTGTGGATTTCTTCGCCTGTCAGATGTGCTTCCCGGGATGGAAAACTATCTACAAACTGTTCCATCCGATAAAGTTTGGAAGTATTTACTCCGGTATTTGCAATACTAAGAGATTGGGAAACACACTCTTTTCCGTCAAAACAGTTAAACTCTATAGACATCAATCCCACATCCACCGTACAGGTTACTCCCAGTTCCTTGGAAAGCCGGTTCATAGAAGTCCGCACACGCCATGCTCCGGTTCCACAGGAAAGCATGATCAGACCAACTCTGCCGATAACGGATGCCTTTTCAATCAGTCCTGCCTGCTGAATCAGCACTTCACTGTCATTTCCTGTATAATCATGCCATGGAATTTCCATATGATTTTTTTCCATAATTTCTACATAATCATTTTTCGCCATAAATAATCTCCTCCGCTTTCGCAACATGGCGTTCGAAATTTTTCAGGAAAATTGAATTTGGAAGGAAAATTCCGATTTCATCATACCGGTTGTTATTCTCCACCAGCGAATCCTGTCCATAAAATACATAAGCCATTGGAAAATTCTTTTCCAGCTGAATCATAAGATCCCACACTGCGGAATACGCTTCTGCCTCCGTCTCCTTCTCCTTTACGGTATCCGGCAGTTCACGAATGAGCAGCACACCCGTATTTTTCTCAAGAATCTTTTGTTTCACATCCATGTGATCCGACTGGTATTCATGGCTGTAACGGTATGCCTGTGCAAAATATATATTTTTCTGATTGCCGAGATCTTTGTATACCTCATGGAAATGCCAGTATTCTTTCTCATGAACTGTGCCTTTATATGCCGGAAGCAATTGCCCGTTTTCATCCGTCATGATAACCGGATTTTGCTTTCCATCTGCATCAAAACGATAGGGAATCAGAAATGAATTTCTCAACAGATCAAACAATGTATTCTGGCATATAGCCATAAGAAAAGCCGACATGTCCCGGTTCGCATACGCATTGAACAAAGCCTGTGAAAATTCTGCCGGAGAAATTCTGGCATCCGAATCATCATTGCAAAATAAACAGTTACAAAATGTTTCCTGTAACTTTCCACATGCCCATGGATCGTTTAAAATTTTCTGAAATAAAACCTCTGCCCTTTCCTCTCGTGGAAAAATCGTCTGTTCTTTCATGCTTCATGCGCTTCCTTTCTTGCTTTTTTCATCTTCTATGATTATACTTTTGCATTAGGAATAAGTAAAAACTATAATTGATATGTTATAGATAATATTTTGATATGTCAGAGGATTTCAATCGATGAATGTAAATTTTGAATACTACCGGATTTTTTATTATGTTGCAAAATACCACAACTTTACCAAAGCCGCACATGCACTCGGCAGCAGTCAGCCGAATGTGACACGTGCCATGAATTGTCTGGAGCAGCAGATCAATACAACCTTATTTGTCCGCACCAACCGGGGCATTCAGCTTACCCCGGAAGGGGAAAAACTTTATACCCATATTTCCGCTGCAATGTCACAGATTTTTGCCGCAGAAGAGGAATTATCGGATAGTACGGGGCTGTCACACGGAAGCATTGCGATCGGTGTCAGCGAGACCGCCTTAAATATTTTTCTTTTTGATAAACTCAAGGCGTTTCATATGACCTATCCAGGCATTCGCCTGAAACTGTACAATCACTCCACCCCACAGGCCATTGATGCCGTAAAAAGCGGAAAAATCGACTTTGCTATTGTATCAACTCCTGCTTCCGTGGAATCACCGCTCAGACAGATTATGCTGCAGCCTTTTCAGGAAATTCTTGTCGGTGGCACGACTTTTACCGCCCTTGGCAGCCAGGAACTGTCACTTGCAGAATTAAAGAACTATCCGCTGATATCGCTTGGGCGTGAAACAACGACGTTCCAGTTTTATCATTCGCTTTTTCTCTCTCACGGACTCGAACTTGCCCCTGATACCGAAACTGCCACGACCGATCAGATTCTCCCTCTTGTCAAATGTGAGCTGGGCCTGGCTTTTCTTCCGGAAGCAATGGCACGTGATTCTATTCAAAAAAGAGAAATTGTTCAGATATCACTGAAAGAAAACATACCGGAACGAAATATATGCATGGTATACGACTGTCAGCATCCGCTGAACGCAGCCGCCCGACAGTTCCGAAAAATGATTTTGGAAGATCATTTGTCATAGTTTCAAACTATGAGCAAACGGCATTTTTAAGTATTATACAATCCGTTCTCAAAAAAATATAATGAATGCAACTTTTAGATTTATATTTTGGAGGAGGAAACAATGCAGACATCAGTCATCGGCTTTCCACGAATTGGAACTTTACGCGAGTTAAAGTTCGCATGTGAAAAGTATTTTCGTAAAGAAATTAATACTCAAGAACTTTTAGACACAGCAGAAAATTTAAGAAAAATCCACTGGACAACACAGAAGTCCGCCGGAATCGACTACATTCCAAGCAACGATTTTTCTTTTTATGATATCTTTCTTGACACCGCCGCTTTGTTCAACATTATTCCAAAGCGTTACAAAGAGCTGCAGCTTCCAGAACTGGACACCTATTTTGCAATGGCACGAGGTTATCAGGCTGAGTCCGGTGATGTAAAGGCGCTTGCTATGAAAAAATGGTTCAACACCAACTATCATTACATTGTTGCAGAAGTTGACGATGACACCAATCTTCAACTTGTCGGAGAAAAACCATGGAAGGAATACACCGAAGCAAAAGCGCTCGGTATTGTAACAAAACCAATTATTATCGGACCATACACCTTGCTGAAGCACTGCCGCTACACCGGCGGGAAGAAGCTTACGGATTTCGTAGATGCAGCAATCAAGGCATATCAGGATTTTATTAAAAAATATGAAGAGTTTGAAATTGCATGGGTCCAGTTTGACGAGCCTGGTCTGGTACAGGATATGACCGCTGATGATATTGCGCTTTTCCACAAACTGTATGATGCGATTCTGCCTTGTGCGAAAACAAGCAAAATTCTTTTACAGACCTATTTCGGAGATGTAAGAGATATTTATGCAGACCTGATCCAAATGGATTTTGCTGGCATCGGTCTGGATTTTATCGAAGGAAAGCAGACAGTTTCTCTCATTAAAACTTACGGTTTTCCAAAAGAAAAGCTCTTGTTTGCAGGACTCGTTAACGGAAAAAATATCTGGAAAAACCACTACGATAAAACACTCAAAACCCTTACCGGCTTACAGGAGAAAGGCATTTCCGTTGTATTATCAACCTCATGTTCTCTGCTTCATGTTCCATATACTTTAAAGCATGAGCATAAACTTTCACAAACATTTACTTCTTATTTTGCTTTTGCAGAAGAGAAATTAGAGGAACTTCATGAGCTGAGTATTCTTGCTGACACTTCTGACTATTCAGTACATGCAGCATATCAGAATAATCAGAAACTTTTCGCACAGCCAAGAGATTGTCATAATGAGGCTGTAAAGGATCGTCTGTTCCATGTAACCGAAGCAGATTATGTACGTCTGCCTAAGAGAAGCCAGCGACAGGCATTACAGAAAAAAGAATTTGGTCTTCCGGAATTTCCGACCACTACGATCGGGTCCTTCCCACAGACCAAAGATGTAAAAGCCAACCGCAGCGCATTCCGTAAAGGTGAGATTACGCAGCAGGAGTACGAAGCATTCAATAAAAAGAAAATTGCAGACTGCGTAAAATGGCAGGAAGAAATTGGTCTGGATGTACTGGTTCACGGTGAATATGAGAGAAATGATATGGTCGAATATTTTGGTGAAGCATTGGGTGGATTCCTTTTCACGGAAAAAGCATGGGTGCAGTCTTACGGTACCCGGTGTGTAAAGCCACCAATCATCTGGGGTGATGTATCCCGCGAAAAGCCTATGACCGTTGACTGGTCGGTCTATGCACAATCTCTTACAAAGAAAATCATGAAGGGGATGCTTACCGGACCGGTAACCATTTTGAACTGGTCCTTTCCTCGTGAAGATATCTCCATCAAGGAGTCTATCTCCCAGATTGCTCTCGCAATCCGTGACGAAGTTCTCGATCTGGAAGCAAACGGCATCAAAATGATCCAGATTGATGAGGCAGCATTGCGCGAAAAGCTTCCGCTGCGCAAATCAGACTGGTACAGCGAATATCTGGATTTCGCCATCCCTGCATTCCGTCTGACACACAGTGGTGTGAAACCGGAAACACAGATTCACACACATATGTGCTACAGTGAATTTACAGACATCATTCCTGCGATCGATGATATGGATGCCGACGTCATAACCTTTGAAGCTTCCCGTTCGGATCTGCAGATTCTCGATTCTCTGCGCGAGCATCATTTCGAGACGGAAGTCGGACCGGGTGTGTATGACATCCACTCTCCTCGTGTTCCATCTGTAGAGGAAATTGTCAAAGCGCTCAACCTTATGTTAACCAAAATCGACAAAGAGAAACTGTGGGTAAACCCGGATTGTGGTTTAAAGACCCGCGGGGTTCCGGAAACCGATGCAAGTTTAAGAAATATGGTAGAAGCTGCCAAACAGATTCGTAAGTAAATTCGTTCATGAATACAAAATATGCAAAACAAGCCGGGATTTTACATCCCGGCTTACCTGTATCCATCATTCCATATTACATAAATTATTTGTTCATCCACTGCTCAAATGCTTCTGCAAGCTTTTTCAGATCCAATGGTTTTGCAATATGATCATTCATGCCCGCCTGCCTTGCTGCAATCACATCCTCAGCAAATGCATTGGCTGACATCGCAATGATTGGAATTTCTTTTGTGTAGTCATCCGTCAACTGGCGGATTGCCCTTGTAGCTTCGTATCCGTCCATCACCGGCATCTGGATATCCATGAAAATAAGATCATAATAATATGCCGGCCGCTCCACGATCATATTCAGCGCAGCCTTTCCATTTTCTGCAACTTCAATCTTTGCATTGGTCAGTGCAATGATCTCTGTCGCAACTTCCCGGTTCAATTCATTGTCTTCCACCAGCAGAATCTTCTTTTTGCTGTAATCCAGACTTGCGATGTAATTCAAAATATTTTCTGTTTTGTCTGTAGAAACCTGCCTGGCCGGACTGACTCCATTTTGTAATCCCATATATACAGTGACAACAAATTTTGTCCCGACTCCCGGTTCACTCTCCACCTGAATATCTCCATTCATCAACTGAATAATATTCTTTGTGATGACCATTCCCAGCCCGGTACCCTGGATTTTACTGGTCTTATCATTATGTTCCCGCTCAAATGGAAGGAACAGATGTGGCAGAAATTCCTTTGACATTCCAATTCCGTTATCCTGAATGACAAATTCAAAACAACACAAATCCTCTTTATTTGTAGACTTTTCTGTCACTTCCATAGAAATTTTTCCGCCATCCGGTGTATACTTGATTGCATTTCCCAAGATATTGATCAACGCCTTGCGCAATCTTACATCATCCCCGTAAACACTCGTATGTACAATTTCTTCACAGGATACGTCCAGCTGATGCTTCCTTGCTTTTGCAGATTCCTCTATGACATCTTTCACATCCTCGATCATCTGCATGAAATTGAACTCTTCACAGTTGAGTGCAAACTTTCCGCTTTCAATCTGTCCCATATCAAGCGCTTCATTGATAATTCCAAGCAAATGTGTACTGGATGTATTGATTTTTGCCAGACACTCACCAACTTTCTCCAGATTATTCCGATTCAAATTGGAAATAGCGAGCGTTGTCATACCGATAATTCCATTCATTGGCGTGCGGATATCGTGTGTCATACGGGACAAAAATGCGGTCTTCGCTACATTTGCTCTCTCTGCTGCTGCACATGCATCCCGCATCGCCTGCTGCTTTTCGAGTTCTATGCGCTTTTCTGCATCAATCACCTGATATGCATACAATACTTTTGTCAATGTTTTGTTTTCATCCCGTTCGACCTCAATAAAACTGCCTCTCACCCATCCGGACAGTGTTCCCATATACTCACGGTTCAGAAAACACTCGGTCTTCATTCGCTTCGGAAGGGTATCCAGATCGATAAAATCAAGCATTTCCTCAAGGTTCTCCGATGCCGCCGTATTTTCAATGGCAATACGGATAGCTTCCCTGGCAGACACAATATCTGCAATTAACTTCATAACTTCTTTCTGAGATTTAATAAGAACATACCGGTCACTGACAAGATCTATCGAAAATACTCCGGTATAAATATTTGCAAGCGCTCTCGACACTGCATCTACTTCTCCTGACTTTCCCTTGTTGGTCAAATTCTCCTGAGTCATACAAAACTCCTCTTCTTTCAATGCAGCCTGGTGAACTTTTTACTTCATATATCTCTATTATAAGCAACTTAAATACACTGTCAATGACCTCATTTTACCTTTCTCATATTATTTTTCGTGCTGTAAAAACTTCCGGTATGTCTGATCCATTCCAAACGCGCCAAGCGGTGCCGTAATGATGATCGCCATAACGGCTACCGACAGCACGATCTTTCCACATGCCAGCCCTGCTGCTAAGGGAACCGAGCCGATTGCGGCCTGCACGGTCGCCTTCGGCATATATGCGATCACACAGAATGCGCGCTCTTTCCATGAAAGATTGGTCTTTGCAACACAAAGCAATACACCACACGCGCGAAAAAGCAATGCAAGCAAAATTATAACAATTGCAGCCAGTCCCGCCTGCAAGGTATAACGGATATCCACTGCTGCACCGACCAATACAAATAAAATGACTTCCGCTGCAATCCACAATTTTCCAAATTTTTCTGACAACCGTTTCGAAACAAATGCCGTGCTTTTTAACTTCAGCACACATGCCATACTTACGACTGCCAGCAATCCGGAAACTGCCACTTTTCCTTCCAGCCAACCTTCCACCGCAACAAGCAAAAAGGAAACGCCAAGCACAATAATAACTTTCGTGCTGTTTCGCACGCATTGTTTATGTGCATAAGATGTCTCAAAAAACAAATACAGCCCATATCCCACGACTGCACCCAAAAAAATTCCAAGCACAATAGAAACAGGTACATTTACAAAATCCAATACATCCGCATTTCCGCCCTGTGCCATACTCAAAAATGTTGTGAACAATACGATTACAAAAATGTCATCGCAGGATGCCCCCGCCATGATCATCTGTGGAATTGCTTTCTCGGTGCCATATTTTGATTCCATCAGATTTACCATACGCGGAACTACTACCGCCGGAGATACCGCTGCCAGCACAGCGCCCATGACAGCCGCCTCTACACAGGTAATTCCCAAAATCCATGGCGCAAGCAATACATAGCCAATAATCTCAAATGATGCCGGTACAAATGACAGCATAATTGCCGGTCTTCCCACCTTTTTCAAATCATTCAGATCCAGCGATAATCCGGCTTTCAGCAGTATAATGATCAATGCCATCTTCCGCAGATCCGCAGAAATTGACAAAATGGATGGATCCAGAAAATCCAACACATACGGTCCCAACACAATTCCTGTAATGAGCATTCCTATGATCCTCGGAAGCTTCAGTCTCTGGCAAATTGCACCCATTGCCAGCCCGACCAGAAAGATAAGTGCCAATGATGTTAACATAAATTTTTCCTCCTTTTTGCACTAAAAAAGCTGATGGTTTCTGCGATGTTTTCATCGTAGAAGTCATCAGCTCAATAAGCAGTTCTGGTATTCCCAAGGGAGAACTTCATTCCCTGTATGTTGTAATCATACGCTTTCGGGGTGGTTCTGTCAACTGCTGAGTGATTTTTATTGTTTAAGATTCACAATAACAACTTCATTTCCATGCTCTCTGATGATTTCGATCAGATCCTGCGTTTTCATCCACACCGTCGCTGTATTTTCATTCGGATGAACACCTATCAATCCTTCGTTTTCTGTAAGTTCTCTATCAAAGAACACCTTTACCTCTTTGTCCTGGTCATTCAATATTCCCAACGGTGTCACCGATCCAGCAATCAATCCGAGTTTCTCCAACAACTCCTGCTCCGAAGCAAAGCTCAATGGACGTGTCTGATATTGTTTCCGGAATTCTTTCAAATTGACTCTCTTACTGCCTTTTACTGTAATCAGGTAATAATTTTTCTTCTTGTCATCCCGGATAAAAAGCGTTTTTGCATCCGCTTTGGGATATGGAATTTCAATTTCTGCAACCTCTTCCATATTGTAGACTGCCTTGTGTTCAGTTACCTCGAACCAGATGTTTTTCTCCTGTAAAAATTGGTATACTTCCTGTTTGTTCATATCTCATCCTCAATTTGTTACTTGTAAATGTGTTCTGTTCATTTCCTCATCTGAAAGCAAAAAATATTTATACCGTACTTTTCCTTTCTGGTCAGGGACCGGATCATCCCATGTAATATCGATTTGATACCATACGCCATCTACTTCCACACGATTCCATGCATGATTGATGCCACCTGTGAAATCCCCATTGGATGTTGCTTCTCCGGAGACTAACTTACACGGAATATTCAGTTCATCCATAAATGCCTTAAATGCAGCTGCGTATCCCTCACATACGGCCTTTTTATTTATCAACACCCCTCTTGGGCTATAAGAATCTTGTGGAATTGTATCATTTACATAATTTTCATAATCATATTCGCAATTAAGAACGATATAATCATGTACCGCTTTTACTTTATCATAATCAGACATTTCTGGTGTAATAATATCCTCTATAATACAATCAATTTCATTCTTAATATCATTGTCAAGTAATGCAATATTATCAACTTCCCATATAGAACCCCCGTGCTCATAATTTGAACTGTCAGAATCCTTTTCTTTTGCCCATGTAGACATTGCGCCTAGAATACATATTGCAAATATTAACATAAGAATATGTGATGATCTCTTATTTTCCTTAAACTTGATTGTTTTTATAACATTTTCTCCTATCTTTCTCCGTATTTGTTTCTTTATTATCTTAACATAAAAAAGCGATACCACATAGATATTTCATCTAATGATATCGCCTTTTCTGCTAATTAAATACTCTCCAGTTATACAGAAGAAACAAGCCCAGTATTCCTCCAAACATATAAATTACAGGTTCGCTTTTCTTTATTTCCACACATTTTGTTCCCGCATTACGAAATACAAGCGAAAATACCTTCCAACAACAATATCCAACCAAAGCCCCCAGTGTATTCATCATTAAATCATCAATGTCTGTTGTCCTTATGTTAAATAACTGACAGATTTCTATTGTCAATGACATCAGAAATCCCATCAAAACTACTTTTTTTGCATTTCTGAAATTTTCCCAGATAAGTGGCAATAAAAATCCAAGCGGCATAAACATAATGATATTTAAGATATATGTCATTGCGCCTTCGGAAGAAAATGGAATCAGATTAATACTGTTATCCAGCTTTCCATAAGTGATCAAATCCCAAATCGATCCGATTCCTGCGGCTTCCTGCACTGCAAGATATCCATAAAACATATAAATATAAACCCAGATAATATGTCGTAGCTTGTACGCCTTATCTGCTATCATTCTTCTATTCCAAACCAGCCATACCGTTCCCGGCAATAAAAAACAAACCAATGAATATATATAATATTGCATCCTCATATCCCCCTGTTTGCTTTTTATCATATTGTTTTGCTCATTAAGATTCAATGGGGTAACGAATTAAGGTTTCATGAAGAACTATAAATGTTTGTATGTTTCTTTTTCCAAATCTATTGATTTAAAGCATATACCAGCTGTGATACCGAAAAATGCTTTGGATTCAAGTAATTAACTTTACTGTCAATCAGTTCAAAAGCTTCAAAATCAAATGGAATATTTTCATCCAACATAAAATCATCATTTATCCAAATAATATCCTGTAAAAATTCTGGAATATTTACTGTACTCACACATAGCAACTCTTGATAAAAATTATCCACCTCTATATATGTAATGCCATATTCTTCTGTTTCTTTTTTTAGTTTTTGTGCTATTTCCTTTTTTACAAAGGCAATACTCTCATCTGCCATATAATATGCCACAATGTTTCTTTCAATCAATTCCACACTATCATCTTTATCAATTGAGGCATCATAATATAATGTTTCAATTTTATTATCAGGAATCGAAGCTCCTGACAAAAAATAATTACCAATGTATGCTTCAAGTTTACCACATAACGATATCCAGGACGTATTCTGATTTTTATTTTGTTTATTGCTTAACATACTAATATCTATCATTCATGCCACCTTTTTGAAGGATAAATGGAATTTTTCCCTTTTTCCAATAACATAATTTTTTGAACGAGCTACTATTAAACCTATCATAAAATTTCATCTCCACAAATCCCAATTTTAAGCTTAAAGTCATAACTCCTGCCACTGAATACATGAAGGAATTTCATAAGTAGTACAAAATTCTGTAATACATGCGAATGCTCTTTCTACGCTAATGATTGCATGAATATCGGGTTCCCATTTTTCCCCAGACACCATAAACGTCACTTCTTCTTGATTTTCCTCATTATAAGACAACCACATATCACCTATATCGTTTTGAAAGTAATGGACAGCTGCATATTTTCCATTGATACAGACTGTCATACAAGGGTATGCGTCTTTCCCACTAATCCATATTTCATAGTTCTCCTTTTCTGTTGTCTGTATGAATTCTAATACTTCATCTTCTGATTGAAAAGAAAAATCTCCTTTACTCGTGCTAACAATTATCATATTGATCTCCATAACTGCCAACCTGCATCTGCATTTTTATAACTTGAAATTGTGCTCTATAATTTTTACCATTTTTTCATGAAAATAGGTATTTAGTTAACTGTCCTTTTTTCATTTATCTCCAAGCACATCAAAAAACTTATACATCCCTTTTTAGTTCAAATAAATCTTCACTCATTGCCGCTTCGCTTTCCAGATATAATGCATGAATCACATAATCCATTCTCTCCAAGTAGCCATTGTAATCATTTGGGAAATTCTCAATATTCGACATATCTTTGTCAGAGAAATGATATATAATTTCTTTTAATAACCGCTGATAACATAAACTAATATGAACCGTTATTCCATCATCATAGTATTTTTGTTTTACAAGTAACAAAATACTATCATATAATTCCCAAAACTTATCGTTACAAAAAAACGAATGGTCATTAATTTCACCCAACAAACTATCGGGCTTACCACAATAGTTTGCATCAATAATACTTAATGCTTTCTCTATATTATTAATCATATTTCTAATCTCTTTGCTCCAAACTTGAAGTTATTTACGTGTTCCGTCATCATTAAAATGTTTTTTCAAAGCTTTCTCTGTCGGATAAATTGATACAATCATAATAAAACATTGAATTGCCACAAGAATCAACCCTGCAAATCCAATCGTATTCTTATCACTATGGTATAACGGAATATGTATTAAAGCAGATGGTATAATCATTACCCATCCTATTTTCCACCAAAGTTTTCCACAATAGTCGTGAGCAAATTTCCAGGTATCCATATTTTTCATTGAACGAGTTGTTCTATATCCAGCCATACTATTTATATGCTTGGGGCAATGTTTCCACATCATTCTTCCACCAACAACCATAACAATTGGAATTAATAAATCACATATTAACATAAACAACCAAAACCACATAAAATTCACCTCCGCAAATCCCGATGTATCTACCTTATTATCATGTCATAAAATAAGGTGTAATATATATTTTTTTTCATATTTACCTATTACACCTATAATTATACTTGCTATCTAAAAAGAAAAGTAACTTAATTTTTAATACTTTTCCAAATACTTCCTTAGCTACATATTCCTTATTAAAGTATCCCATAACATCTTTATGCCGTTTAAAATCAACCGTACTCAATGCTAATACCGCTTTTACCGCATAAAATGCAGCATAATAAGAACGGTTAATCGAGTCCTTATACAATCCTTCATTCAGACAGTGTAACACTACTTTCAGGCTGTCCTCAACCTCTGTAATTCGATAATTACTTAAATCCTTTTATCTCTCATCCAATTACAATACCCTCCCTTTCCACATTATTATAGAATGGCACTGCTCCCAACCAGTATTTGTAATGAGCTTCATTTTCCAAAACCGGATTGATTACAAACCCTGACTCCAACTCCAGATCAAATGCAAGATCAAAAATACAATTCTCGATTTTCTCTATTTCTTCCTATCGCATATTATTTTGCATTACTGCATCCTTGTCCTTGATAATCCCACGGTTGTGCGCCTCCTCGTGTTCCTGTTTTCGTGATCATTTGTCATAAATACTATTTCCACTCTCATCAAATACAAACTAATGTTGCACCGCGTTCGAATCACATAAATCTGCATTTTGTGTGACGCGGCGAAGTTCATCCCGTACCTCCATCAACGCAAATCCCAACAGATTTTGTCCCCGCCACTTCTGTGGATCTTCTGCCTCAGGTGCACTGGCAGAAAGGCGAATGCCCCAGATGCCATCGTATGGACTTGCTTCTACCAGTACATCATCCCCGGTAGAGAGCAAAAACTCCCGGAGTGGCTGGTTCTGGCTGAATTTACACCAGTTTCCGTTGAGCACAATAGCATATTTAAAGTCATCCCACACCTTCTGGTCAAACCCTTTTACCTTGCGCCCCAATGCCTTGATCTGTTTTGGATCATCGCATTTTAAAATCTGCTCAAGAATTTCCTGATCTTCAAACAATTTGGCTTTTGCCGCCATCATATACTGCTCCATACAAAAATAAGTATCGACAACAGCGAAAAAGTCCTCTCTCCACCACTGGCTGAGACAGCTTTTCGTCCGGCTTTTTTCCTGTGAAGAATGTCCCCAGAAGAAACACATCTTTCGTTTTCGTCCCGCCATAAATTCCTGTGAAAGCCACGGTCTGGTGTATTTCGGCTGCCCTTTTGGCTGCCAGGCATCCACCCAGAACTCCCCTTTCTCTAACACTTCGCCGATGTGCGCATCATCCCACCAGCCCTTCCATGTCACCGGTTCCGGAAACAGCATGCGGTACTCCTCCTGTTCCTCCTGTGAAAGTTCATCCAGCCACTTGCTGAAACGAACAATGTAATCCTCCCCGTAACCCATGCGCCAGCCGATCGAGTATCGCTCAATCTCCGGAAATGCCAGCCATGGCGGCGGCATGATTTTTTTATCTTGTAATGCCATAAGATACTTTTCCTTTCATGGTTCCACCGGAATTTTTATTTTCCGATTATAATTCAAATCCGATTAACTCTCTGTATTTTCCTGCATTCTCGCAATCAGGGTCAATGCCGCTTACCGGGTCTGTAATAAACGGCAGCATCTGCCAGTCTTCATTTCCACAGCCCCCGATTTTTACTAAATTCATCAAAAATGTATCAAAATCTTTCCCCAGAACTGCCCCATGTCCCTCTCCATCATCATGGCTTAAATATACAACTGGAGGATTCTCTTTATCCTGTTTTATATCCAACGCTATAACATCACCATTTGCCACCGTCATAATCCCCAGTTTGTTGTGCCAGATCCTGTCATATTCTTCTTCCTCATCCGAAAAACAGTTTTCTACCCAGTCGCGCCTGCTTGTCTCCGCACGCTCTATTTCTTCTAATGAAAGTTCAAAACAGGCGCTGAATATTTCATCCAATTCCTCTGGTAATTCTTCACAGAAATCATCGGACAGAAATGCGCTTAGGTTTAAATGGCTGCTGTAATTTAACAAAAATTGTCTTAACGGTTGTGGAAGCTTAAGATCAAGTGTTTTCTCAAGTTCACAGACCTCATCTTCTTTTGCACATGCTTCAACAGAACACTCCACATCCTCAAATAATTTTCGATATATGCCTGCTAATTTTTTCAGTTCTTCATCAAACTTTATGTAATCCATGGTTCCCTTCGCTTTTTAAGACTATAGCTATTCTCCACTGATATTTTCATCAATATACTCAAAATATGGCTTCTTATTTACCTCTGCCTCATTTGCCAGATACCACTCTGACGCTTCCTGCAAGCCCTCATCCAAAGGAATGGTTTTTCCATAAATCCGGTTCTGACGCTGCACATCCAGATAATATTCATAATCATGAAAACTAAAATAATTTCTCTGCTCGATATCCTCACAGACATTTACAAATTCAGGCTTTTTTCCAAGACATGCATAACATTTTGTCACCCATTTCCTGATGGAAACAGCCTCAACATTTCCAACATTTAAGATATGATCTGTTGGTTTTTTATCCATGATGACTTCCATCAGCCTGCACAAATCCCTGACATGAAAGAACTGCAGCTTCATGCCACCGTCTTTTGGCAGATAAAATTTACGGTCTGCTTTTGCGCAATCAAATACAAAGGCTTCCCTGTAAACATTATTCATTGGACCATACAAATACGGCGGACGGAGGATATATGCATCTGGAACTCTTTCCAACAGAGCATTTTCCGCCGCAATTTTATTCGTTCCATATGCGCCCCAGAATTTATTTTCCGCTTTTTCGCTGTCCTCAGAAAATGGCTGGGTTCCGTATTCCGGATACACCGCACTGGAACTGATCATGATATACTGATCAAACGAACCAAGCGCATTATAAAGATCTATGATATCAGCCGCATCATATGCAGTAATATCCGCCACCACATCAAAATGCATCGATTTTAATACAGCACCTAGATGATGCCGGTCTCCCTCGATCAGTTTCGCGCCTTTCACCTGCGGTCTGGAGTTTCGATTGAGAACATAAACTTCATAATTCTGCTTAACAAAATATTCCGCTGCATACCTGCTGACGAACGTGGTTCCACCTGTAATCAATATTTTTTTCATGCTATGATTCCTTTCCTTTTGCTTCTACTATATGCTATGTTTCACCATAATCTTTTGACCAGACAGATTCCCATATAAATGGATTCGTCCGTATCTCCTTGAAATTCCATCCTCCTCACATTTGCTACTCTGAATCGCCACGAACATAGAATGTAGCTCTTCCAGATCCCATTTTTAAAAGAACTCCTTCTTCTACCAATTGTTTTATAGCCAACTCTACTGATTTTACACCTATTGAAGGACATAGCTCTGTAATATCACTTTTACTTAGCTTTCCCATTTTGCTATATACCGCTCGTCTAACCATTTCTTTTGCCGGAAGCTTTTCACTTACAAGCTCTACTCTTTCCTCAAAATCTCTGTATGTAGCAAGAATAATTCTTAGCATATATTTTACAAAAGGAGTTACATCCTCCTTATTTTCGTGCCAACCTCCCTGACAATCCTCCAATGCTTTGTAGTACAAATCTTTATTTTTAGCAATCTTGCTTTCAATAGAGACATACTTGCCAACAACATATCCACTTCTATATAGAAGTAAGGCTGTAAGCAAACGGCTCATCCTACCATTTCCATCACTAAATGGATGTATGCATAAAAAATCATGTATAAAAATAGGAATAAGTAAAATGGTATCCAATTCTTGATTCTCAATCATTCGATTGTAATTCTCACAAATAGCATCTATTGCGGATGGTGTTTCATATGGTGCAAGTGGGGTAAAAAGCACATACTCTTTTCCTGTCTCGTCAGTTGCCGCAATCACATTTTGTGATATCTTGAAACTACCACCAATGCTTTTTTCTGTATATTTGTACAAATCACGATGTAACTGCAAAATATAATTTGTTCTGATTGGAATATACTCATAATTCTCATGAATTGTATTAAGAACGTCCCTATACCCAAGAATTTCTTCCTCATCACGATTTTTCGGTGTTGTCTTTTCCTCACACAATTCTTTTAATCTGGTACTGGTGGTCCGAATTCCTTCGATAGCATTCGATGCCTCTGTACTCTGACGTTTTGCTATTTCTACAAGTTTGTCCAATGTTTCCGGCTTCTGCTTAAGATATACTTCCTGTCTGCCCTTATACTCATGAATTTGTGCAACAAGCGAAATTATCTCACTATCCCATGTCTTTTCTTTCAATAATGAATAATCAAATACCCTCATAAATATCTCCTAAATCTTTATTTATCTCCTAAATTTTATATATTTTTAGGAGATAATGCAATTATTAGCATAAAAATCCTTGTTTTCATAGTATCACTGATTTCTAAAGGTATATTCATTTCATTCATAAACTCTTACAAATTCAGCATATATGCATCATCCGGTGTATATCTTCTCTCTTTGGTGAAAATAATCCAATCCGTTACATCAGAAACCGTATATTTTCCAATGCTTCCCTCATCCATTTTCTTGACATAATACGGCTTCTGAGTAAGTTCACAAACAAATACTTCCTTTAAGAGCTTCTTCTTAATCTCCTTTAATTCAAACCAGATATGCTCTTTTTGTGTTTCCGGATCACTCTCAGGGTCGATAAATTCTTTATCTACCTGTAAACCAATTTTCAACAACACATGAACATCCGGATCCTTAAGATCCATAATCGTCTTCACATATCCGATTCTCTCCTGTGCCAGTTTCCGCATACGGTTGGTTTCCTCGTTTGACACCATAAACATCGTATTATGCCCTAAATATTTATCCAGAAACTGCACTCTTTCCACCTTTTTTGCATCCACATCATCTTCATGCAGATACAACATTACAACCTCTGTATCCTGCGAATGATATTCGTCGCGGTCCTCAGCTTTTCCAAGTTCCACATCCGGATAATGTTTTAAACCTTCCCGCCAGTCCACAACAGTTGTCACCATGGCAATATCTTCTGTCAGCCATGCGAGAAACATTGGCTCATATGGTTGCAATGCTTCTTCATTTTCAATCATACGAACCGCCATCGACTCAATTACAGAATAATGTGTGTTAAACATATCCTTGTTGCTTCCAAGGATTTCCAGTTCCGGCAGACCACAACGCTTTAATCCATGCGTATGGAGCCAGACTTCATCTCCATCGCCACTAATTGCCTGTACCGTGAAAAGATATCTTGGCGCAGGGGGTACCTGTGATTCCGCTGCAAGTTTCACCCATCTGCCGGAAATAACTTTTTCTGACGGCATATCCATGACTGCAAGGTGTCCCGGCACCAGCAGATTGATAATTCGAAGCTGATCATGATAGCTTGTCAGAAAATCCTTCGAGTATTCCATCTCCACACACATATCCACCTGAATCTTTTCAATCTTTTGAAAATCAAGATCTGAAAAAGCATGTACAGTGCGGAAAAACTCCGGAATTTCCACATGCAAAACGGCAAGAGCAATTTTGTATTCTCTTCCATCAATTGAAAGTGTCATTGCAACACCCGGTATATCATCATCTTCTTCGTTTTTTTTCTTTTTCAACTCCCCTGTCATTTTTATATCGTTACTGTTTTCCAGTCTTGCTAAAACCTTCTCTATCCGGATATCTTCTTCGTTTTCCGGCACAACAATCATACATGATTTTTCTCTCATGAAATTCCCCTCTTTCAATTGTACTTTTTACAGGAAACTAAGCTTTAAAGTTTCCCCATCTTCATCAACATTACATCCCTTTGATTTTTCTACCTTCAACTGAAGACCTGCTGCAAGGCCAACAATCTCACCATCGTGAAAACCAATATTATTATTTATACAATACTCAATTATAAGTATCATAAATCCCTGCAATTGTGATGGTTCCTGCTTGAAATTCAATACTTCCATTTCATCAAAGCCAAATTGTTTCATACCATCTGTCCATCCGGAAATTCCTTCTTCTTCCTTTCCGATACCAGACCATACAAGCACCGGCAATGGTAACTCATCTTCCTTTACAATCTCACACATCTTTACAACTTTCTCAGGTTCATAAACAATTCCATTGGCATAGATACCGATATTATTTTCCATTTTTGACAAGGTGGAAACAACCTTAGAATAGAACATAGCCCTGTCTCTAATACTGTTGCCACCGGTGACCATCACGATTTCATGTGCTGTATGTGTTGCGGCTACACTTGCTCCATCCGGCCACATATAATTGTACTTCGCGCATTCCACTGCTTCATCATCTGGAATTGCAAAATCCATATATCCAAACGTCAAATGCAATCCTGTATCTGTGCAATATAACCGGGCATCAACGCCTTCCGTTGCCCCACCGTTTTCCGGCTGCGTATCATCATCACTTTTTATTTTCTCGCCCCAGTCTTTTTCAAACATATCCAAAAACAGATCCGGCTCAAATACCGGTTTTGCTTTCAGAATAAAAGCGTGAAAGGCAGGTGCTTTTTTCTCCCTCTCTTTTTGCTCTTCCTCATTTAATGCAATACTTTTCCAATACTGCTTTAAATATGTAAGCATTTGAGTTGCCTGCTCGATGTCATTGTTTTCATCATAGCGCTCCTGCTCACTGAAAATACCTGAATCACTGTGAATAGCCATAAGCCATGGTGAAAATAATCCCTTTTTAAATTTGAAGATCAGACAGTGACATCCTTCCTCATCCGTAAATTCCTTTACAAACTCCATTTTAAAAGGAGCTTTACCAAGCTCATTCGGATGTTTCAGCCAATCCGCAACCTCTCTCATTTCATTTTCATAGTTTGCCATAAATACTCTCCTTATCTTACGTTTCCTTTTTATTCCACATAAATATATCTTAACACAAAAAGGTGACACCACATAGATATTTCATCTTATGGCATCACCTTTTCCATAACTTTATTTTCAAGCACAAAAAAAGCACCAACCCCGTGGCTCGCATGTCCACAAAACCGGTACTTTGTAGTGCGCGATCAGGGGTTCGAACCCTGGACACCCTGATTAAGAGTCAGGTGCTCTGCCAGCTGAGCTAATCGCGCTTGTCTTAAGTTTTTGTTGTCTTTCCTTGCGACAAAAGTTATTATATAGTATGTGTAGAATAAATGCAAGCACTTTTTTCAATTTTTTTTAAATTTTTTTATTTTTTTTAAAAAGCACATGCGAAAGGAACAATTTAACATGAAAGTAGAAGAACGTTTTCTTAATTACATCAGCCATTGTACGACATCAAACGAAGCATCCGGTACGATTCCAAGCAGTGACAGTGAATTTATTCTTGCCCAGATTCTGCGATTGGAAATGCAGTCTCTCGGTCTGACTGACATTCACATGACGGAACACTGCTATGTATATGGCAGGCTTCCTGCCACGCATGGCATGGAACATTACAAAGCCATTGGCTTCATCTCCCATATGGATACAGCTCCTGACTTTTCCGGCGAGAACATCAAGCCACAAATCATTCCTGACTACGACGGAAAAGATATCCTGCTTGCCGGAAGTGGTGACTATTTAAAAGTAAAAGATTTTCCATCTCTTGCCACGCTCAAGGGGCGCACACTTATTACAACGGACGGAACTACACTTCTGGGTGCGGATGACAAAGCCGGCATCGCAGAAATTCTCACAGCAATCGAAGAGATAATTGCAGAACACATTCCACATGGTGATCTGTGGATTGGTTTTACGCCTGACGAGGAAATCGGTTGTGGAGCAGATCTGTTTGACTTGAACATTTTTCAGGCAGATTATGCTTACACAGTGGATGGGGATTACGAAGGTGAAGTTGCCTACGAAAATTTCAACGCAGCAAGTGCAACATTTCATATTAAAGGTGTTAATGTACATCCGGGAGAAGCAAAGGATATCATGATCAACGCTGCCCTGCTCGGATGTGAAATCGTATCGCTGCTCCCTGCAAACGAGACGCCGGCACACACGAGTGGACGTGAAGGTTTCTACCATCTGACAGACATGTCCGGAGATGTTGCAAGTGCAACGCTCTCCTTTATCATACGTGACCATGACAAAACACAATTTGAAAACCGCTTACAAAAACTCAGAGATATCACAACATCTCTGAACCAGAAATACGGTACGGATACTATCACTTTGGAAATTGAACACTCCTATGAAAATATGCTCTCCGTTATTGAAAATCAAATGGAGATTGTCAATCTTGCAAAACAGGCAATCTCTGTGGAAGGACTCACACCTCTCTCCCGTCCGATTCGCGGAGGCACAGATGGCGCCAGACTCTCCTTTATGGGACTGCCTTGTCCAAACCTGGGAACCGGTGGTTATGGTTTTCATGGACCTTACGAACATATCTCTGTCGAGGCCATGCAGACTGCTGTGCGCATATTGAAATATATTGCTTCACACCCAATCAAAAAAGCATAACTCAGACATAAAAACACCTCCAAAAGAACAGATTCTGTACTGTCCACTTTGGAGGTATTTGATTTTGAATATATGATTTTTTCTTTTAATTTCCCATGTTTGCAAACAGTGCTGCTATCTCATCCGGGCTTAACGTTTTATTTGGATCTGACGAATCCGGCATTGGCTGTGTACTGTCGGCCGGTGCTTCTGTCTTCTCTGCAACTGTCGGTTTCTCTATAACTTCCGGTGCAGGCTCCTGAACAGGTTCTTCCTTCGCTTCAGATGTGGAATCATTACCCATATTCGCGAACAATGCTGCTATTTCATCCGGACTCAGACTTCTATTAGAATCAGACGCAGGTTCCGGTGCTGCCACTGGCTCTGGTTCCGGGATTGGTTCCGGTGCTGCCACTGGCTCTGACTCTGGTTCTGGGATTGGTTCCGGTGCTGCCACTGGCTCTGGTTCCGGTTCCGGGATTGGTTCCGGTGCTGCCACTGGCTCTGGTGCTGAATTTGGTTCCGGTACTACTACCGGTTCAGGTTCAACAGTCTCTTCCAGATCATCGTCCGTATCCGCAACTTCATCTGCCATCACTTCATTTAAGAAACTCTTCTCATCCGATGTTGTTCCAAATGAAGCCGGAGCAGACTGAACGATCACTTTCTGATTCTGCGATAGAGCTGCATTCAATCGAAGTTCCATATCCTTCATCTGAACGACCAGATCCTGAATTTGCATCTGTACAGACTTTTCACTTGAATTTCCCGCAGATTTCTGTGCGGCGATAATCTCCTCCTTGCAACTTGACAACAAGGACTGAAATGCCTCCGACTGCTTCTGCACTTCTGCCAGCTGATCTGCAATCTGTTCGGTCGAATTCAACATCGCCTCAGACCCCTGACGCGTACGATTCATAACAACTTTTGCAATGCCTTTTTGTGCATTTACAATTTCTTCCGTAGGAACTTTGGAAGCTTTCTCAAGATAATTGAGCTTATCCTCAAATTCCTCAAAATACTTTTTTAACATGAGATAAGATGCTTTTTCGGATTTAAATACATTATCGTATTGCGCCTCATTTCTTATCTCTTTTTCTTCTTTTAATGCAAAAATTCCCTGAATTATCACATATAAAAAGATAAGTTCGACCAATGCAATTCCGGCAATAATCAGATATTTGTCAGAATAATTGATCATCATATAAAGCTCCACACTGAAAAAAAGTGCCAATATCAGTGCTCCAAAAATAATCTGCATCCTTGCTTTTGTGTCTTTTTTCTTCATATGCTGTGCTCCTTCCCTGAGCTCGTATTTATTCCATATTTTAGCATAATTTAACTCTTTTCACAAGATTCGTCAGACTATTTTCTTTTTGAATAGTTGCGTTTGATTACAGTTTCTGCCGGTTTTGCAAAAATCTCATAATCACAATGATTACCGGCCTGTGATGCCACATACAGCCGATCAGTCCACGACCAAAGTGCATAACCTTTTACCCAGCTTTGCTTCTCGCAGGCATCAAACATTGCCTGGTACCAGTCTGCCTGTCCTTCCAGATCAATTCCACCTCGAATGGTCCAGTCATTCGGTACATTCTTTGAACCTACCGTTGACATACAACCTGCTTCCGCAAAGAAAAACGGCTTTTGATAATATTCTACCACCTTTTCAATCCGATTCAACTGATTTTCCCAATCATCAATCGGATAATAACCGCTGGATGAAATAACATCCACACAATCCCACCAATGCACATTGTGTTCCTGATATTTATCTGTATTATAAGAAACAAGACCTTTGAAATCTTTCCGGATCTCAGCAATTGTCTGTCTCCACTCTTTCTCACGATGCTCCGACATTACCATCTCGCATCCTGCGATATGCATCTCACATCCCATCTCCTGCGAAATTCTTGCATAGTGTGACTGAAAATCCATGTAAGAAGCAAACCAGTTACCCCATTTTGGTTCACATGGCACATCCTCATCGAAAAAGTTGATATGTGCTCTCCATGTTCCATTTTTACAATTTGCGGTCGGCTTTAAAGCAACGCGAAGTCCCAGTGACTGTGCATACTCAATCATGCTTTTTAATTCATCATCTGTCATTGTCGCTGCAGAAGTATAACAAATCTCTTCTGATTGTGGTGTTTCCTGCAACCCGTTCGGTGCAAGAATGATGAAGTTGGCATTAGTATTTTCTTTCATTGTACGCAGGCTCTGGCGCGCACGTTCCTGTGAAAAGCTTCCTGCCGATGCAAATGGTGCAAATGTTACTCCACAAATATAAGGAATGTTATTCATAAAAAGTTCTCCTTTACGTTTTCATATTTTCGTATAGACAATATAGCATTTTCTTCCGAATGCAGATATAATAAAATCATGTAAAAAATTGTAAAAACCTATCAGGAGAACATGGTATGAACTCACTTTTTGAATATTCGGACAGCCTGCGTACCCCTTATGAATCCTTTCTTTTCGATACAGCAACAGCGAATTTTCCGATTCATCCACACTGGCATTATTTTATGGAAATTATATATATGATAGAAGGCACAGCCATCATGAACTGTGACGACAATACTTTTGTTACAGAACCGGGGGATATGATGCTTTTTCTTCCCTATCAGGTGCATTCCATCTATGGTGTATCTAATAAGACCTTAAAATATTATGTTTTAAAATTTGATATGGGAAAATTAAGTGCAGGTGTTGGAATACATTTTCAATCTCTTTTTCGAAGTGCTAAAGGGGAAAAAAGCGCCTCTTTATGCTTTCGTGCTGATGAACTGAATGATTCTCAGGTAAAATGGATTTTTGAAAAAAGCTGTGAAGAAATGTGTGGTCAGCAATACCGCTATCAGGATATGGTGCAGTCCTATATCAGTAATCTTCTCATTATGATTCTGCGTGAATGGCAGAAAAACGGGTTCGACACCGAACATTTTCAAAATATTGATGATGAAGACAGCATTTACTATATTACCGAATACATCGACAGCCACATGCAGGATAATCTCAAAGTCGAAGAACTGGCCGAGCGTTGTCATATGAGCTATCCTTACTTTGCCAAGTGTTTTCGCGAACTTTACGGACAATCCTGCAAAAAATACATTGCTTTTATCCGCATGTGTAAAGCTGAGGAGCTGCTGATTTCTACAAAACTGGACTTAAACTATATCAGTCAGGAGACCGGTTTTGCAGATTGTAGCCATTTTATCAAAGCTTTTAAACAGAAACATGGAATCACTCCAAAACAATACCGGAAAGAGAAAAACTGATTTTCTTTTCAAAAGCACTTTCCACATCAAAAAGTGGAGTATTTCTTAAAGCACGATTACCGCAGCATCAAACCCCTCTACATTTCCATCAAAGGTG
>ERZ1673740.765-NODE-765-length-31443-cov-7.721454_pt1 | contig 31443 bp, 32 predicted proteins | sample MGYA00580221_ERZ1673740 | MGnify/ENA primary metagenome ERZ1673740 (study PRJEB41218, sample SAMN15661786) | gut metagenome | host: Homo sapiens | place: Canada: London | collected 2015-08-20/2019-03-30 | study: EMG produced TPA metagenomics assembly of...
GGTTGCAGTTGGTATCAACGATAGCAACGATGGGGATGTTCAGCTTGCGAGCCTCGGCAACAGCGATGCGCTCCTTGTGAGGATCGACAATGAACATAGCCTTCGGCAGGGTCTTCATGTTCTTGACGCCGCCCAGATACTTGTCCAGCTTCTCCATCTCCAGCTCCAGCTTAGCCACTTCCTTCTTGGGCAGCAGCTCGAAGGTGCCGTTCTCCTTCATCTTAGCCAGCTGATCCATACGGTCGATGCGCTTACGGATGGTGCGGAAGTTGGTCATCATGCCGCCCAGCCAACGAGCGTTGACGTAGTGCATGCCGCAGCGCAGAGCCTCGTCACGGATGGACTCCTGAGCCTGCTTCTTGGTGCCGACGAACAGGATGTCGCCGCCCTCAGCTGCAACTTCCTTCACGTAGTTGTAAGCCTCGTCCAGCTTCTTCACGGTCTTCTGCAGATCGATGATATAGATGCCGTTGCGCTCGGTGAAGATATACTTCTTCATCTTGGGGTTCCAGCGGCGGGTCTGGTGACCGAAGTGCACACCTGCCTCGAGAAGCTGCTTCATAGAAACGACTGCCATAATAAAATACCTCCAGATATTGTTTTGCCTCCGCACACCGTGATCTGCACAGTACATCGGGTACCGGCGGACTGCCCTCAACCCAAAAGGGCACAAAAGGGCATAGTGATGCGTGTGTAATGCTTTGTTATAATAGCACAAAAAGAATGCGGTTGCAAGTGGTTTTCTCTGTTTTGTATAAAGAAACTCTCACTTTTTCTCTTATTTGCCCGTATTCATCCCGCTTAAGCCCGCAACGCCCATGCGGTTGAGGGCATATCCCTTGCCGAACATCAGGTCGTATTGCAGCATCCAGTGCTCGTTTGTCCAGCGCTGCTGGAACTCCGTGGGCTGCTGGGTGGTGGTGCCGTCCAAGTTCATGGTAGTGCCGCGGGTGCAGCTGCGGCTGGCGACCCGCAGCTGCCGGTTGAGGAACTGGAAGTACAGCGGCTGCTCCAGCCCGAACAGTTCCATCATCACCGGGGAGATATCGTAAGCGGCAATGGTGCCAAAGTCCACCGGCTGCTGGCTGTAATTCGACCACATCAGCAGCGTGGTCTGGTGCAGACGGGGGTCGGTGCTGGAGCCGCTTGCATAACCGGTAGTGGTGTAGACATCGTAGTTGGAATCGATGGGGTTATAGTGGTCGCCCCAGAACACCAGAATAACCGGCTCGTCCACCTGAGAAAAATACGCCGTCAGCTTGCCCAACATGGCGTCTGCATCCCGGATGCCGGTAGCGAAATCTTCCAGCGCACCCACGGTGCTGCTCTTGAGCCCCACCGGATGGGATACGACGTGCACCCGCTCGTCATCTGGGTAGTTGTCTCTATTATAATTGGTATGGTTCTGCATGGTGACCGCGTGCAGGAAGATGGGCTTATCAGAGGAAGTGCTCATCTTCTCGTACTGCTGAATGATCTGGTCGGCCATAGAGTCATCGGTCACAAGGCCGCTGGTCCAGTAGTGCTTGCGCACCTTGGTCACGCCGTGCATATCTTCCAGACTGATAAAATCACTGAAACCGAGGTTGGGATACGCCTTATCGCGGCTCCAGTATTTTGCCCAGAAGCAGTGCACCGCAGCGGTCTGATAGCCCTTGAGTTTGAGGTAGTTGGGCAGGGCGAACATGGGCTTTGTGACGTGCTGCTGGTAGGGCTTGCTGCCGCTGGGCAGGAAGGACACCGAGTAGCCGGTCAGGGCTTCAAATTCCACATCACAGGTGCCGCCGCCAAAGCTGGGGCTGTAGGCTCTGCCGTAGGCGCTGGTCTGCTGCAAAGCGTGGAGGTTCTGCGATACATCGGTATCAAAGGTGATGCCGTACTGCTCTAACTCCGAAACATCCCAGTAGGACTCGTCCATCACATAAATAATGGTAGGCTGCTTTGCCTGCTCCTCCTTGGGGGTAGTAGCGGCATAACTGCCCGCATACATGGGGCCGGTGGAGAATTTCTCGCTCTCAGCTACGTTATCCAGAATATCGTCCACCGCCTGCTCCGAGTAGCCCTCGGGCTTGTCGATCTCCAGATTGGTGAGGTTGGTCATAAAACCGGTAAGTACACCGTAGTAACGATAGTAGCGGTCCTGCATCCACGCATCCGGCGTGATGCCCAAAACCTGCGTGACTGCGGGCTGTAAGTAAACGCCGAAGATCAGCAGACACAGCGCCGCCGCCGAAGCACCGGTGCCCGCAAGCCTTGGCAGCCAGCGCTGACGCAGCCGCCCGCGATAAACAAAGAAGCTTGCCACCGTAAGCGCCAGCACCAGCACAATGGAGACCACCATGCTGGTCTGCAACTTGAGCCCGGCAGCAGAGGCCACACCGGCGGCTTCGGACACCTGCATCAGATCCCACGGCAGAAAGGGCTCACCCCGCAGCTGCATGGTGTAAAAGTTTACTGCGCAGGGTGCGCAGCCCAGAACAGCCATGCCCAGCGTAGCAAGCGGCGGGATGCGCAGCACCCAGTCCAGCAGTTCCCACACCAGAAACAGCAGCAGCCATGCCAGCAGGTATGCCCCGAAATGGGGAAAAATAAAGCTGATAAAGGTATCAGCGGTCAGCGACCCACGCGCGATCCACTCGCCCAGCAGCAGCACGATAAGAGAAACTGCCGCCGGGAAGAGCATCCGCAGGGTCAACAGCGGTTTGGATGTTTTCATAGTTGATATCCCTTTCCACGTCCCGAACCCTATTTCCAGAGTGGCTGTGCTATTTGCACAAGCCTTTCGTGCTTATTATAGTCACTTTGCCGAAAATGTCCATTCATGATTTTACAAAAATTATGGTTTTATTTTTCAAAATATTCCCCTATTTTTCACAGACCCAGCTTTGCACGCAGCTGCTGCCAGAAGCCGTGAGGTGCTGCCGGTGCTTTTGGCACGGCGGTATGCACCAGAATGGCATCCGTGCCAATGGTCTCAATCTCCCTCCAAGGGATGGTCAGACTCTCGTCCCGACCCAGCAGACCAAAAAATCGTGGCCTGCCCAGTAAGATCAGGCTTTGCAGCTGCGCCGTTGCGGGGTCAAGTTCCAGATCATCCGCGCGGCCAAGGCACACCCCCTGCTCCAACTGAACGACCTCTTTCTCGCACAGTTCCCGGATCGTCACGGCACTCTCCCCTTTCTGCCACAGCATACGCCGGGGCGGCATTTTCTATGCCAAAGGGGTGGAAAGCACCCGCCCGGTTGTGGTATACTATGGAAAATATCTGAGAAAAACATCCAATACAAGCGAGGCAGCAGTTATGTATAAAAGCATTATTTTTGATATCGGCGGTGTGCTGGTGGATTTTGACCCCAAGGCGTACCTTGTAGACCGGCTGTGCAACGCCGAAATGGAGGAGAAGGTCTACGATTTGACCTTTGGCAGCGAGGAGTGGCAGCTGCTGGACGCGGGCAAGCTTTCCCGCTATGACGGCAACCAGCGTATGCTGGAGCACGCCCGCGCCGAGGGCTGCGCCTTTGAGGTGCAGGGCGTGCTGGACGACTGGATGCACATTCTGCGCCCGCGTCTGCGGATGCTGGAACTGGTGCGGCGGCTGAAGAGCCACGGCTATTGCGTGTATTACCTGAGCAACATTCCGCAGGATGTGCTGGAATTGCTGATCGAACGCGGCGTGCTGGCTCAGTTTGACGGCGGCGTAGCCTCCTGTGAGGTACAGGTGAACAAGCCCGACCCGCAGATCTACAAAGCTTTGCTGAAGAAGTATCAGCTGAAGGCCAGCGAGTGCGTATTTATCGATGACAGACTGGAAAACGTGCAGGCCGCCTTCGCGCTGGGCTTTGCCGGTATCCAGATGAAGGACAGCGTCGGTACACTGATCCGCAGCCTTGCCACCTGTAACGTGACGCTGCGCTGAGCATTGATACCGTAAAACGCAGCAGCCCCTGCCGGAAAGCCGTTCCGGCAGGGGCTGCTTTGCGCTGGTAGGAACTTACTTTTCTTCGTAGCTCTGGCAGTAGTGCGGGGTCTCCACCTGCTGGGTGGTGCAGCTGCACTGCTCCGTCACCTTGATCTGCGGCAGATCACATTTGCAGCCGTCCACATTGTGGCAGCACGCGCAGACATCACAGGTCACGCCGATGTTTTCCATGCTTATCACCTCTTTGTCCATAGGTTGCCCTGTGGAGCAAGGGTTTATACATGGATTTTATCCGTTTGCCTTTTTGGCTTCCCGCTTGGATTTGAGCGTGACCGCCACGTGCCTGATAGACAATACCGGATGCACCGGCAGCATACGCGGGCCCGCCCAGCGCATGACTGCACGAATTTTCTCCCGCATTTCCGGTTTATAGCAATGGACCTTGCAGGCGGAACAGAAGGTCTTTGTTTCCATAAACGGACACTTTTCAATGCGCGCAAGCGCATAATCGTGCAGCTGCCGGCACTCCGGGCATAAAGTGCCTTTGGGAGTGTCATGCTGTTTGCGGCAGTAGAGTGCGATCATCTCGCTGACAAGCAGTTTTTCATCTGCACGCTTTTTATCCAAGTTTTTGGGGGTCTGCTGCATCGGGTCCGTTCCTCCTGATCATTCTTATTCTCTTTTACGGCCTGACCGGCGCGCAGCACGGCGTACTGCACTGCGCAAAAACGCAAAGCCTACTGTAACGCCAAGTGCCACAGCCATTTCCATATACACCGCCTTTACCAAAAACGGCAGGAGTTGACGGATATTTCGTCCGCTTTCTCCTGCCGTAAATTCTGCATTTTTACGATACTCTGCATAACGGCTGCTGCACTTCTAAAAGTTAGTGCTTTCTAACTTTTGTTTCTATAAAAATGCCGAAACACGGCAAGTTATAGTTTAGCGCAGCAAACCATTTTTGTCAAGAGAGTTTCCCTCTCGTAAAGCTCACCATGCCGCCAGATCTGCGCCCAGCTTACGGCAGGCAGCCTGCACGTCATCATCAGGTGTTTCGTTGCAGATGAGCCCTTCCTCGCTGAACAGCTGTGCGCCATCATCCTGTGCGCGCTGTACCCAGTCGCGCATCCACTGACCGTCACCCCAGCCGTAGGAGCCGAACAGTGCGATCTTTTTGCCGTTCAGAGAGCCTTCCAGTGCAGCAAACATAGGCTCGAACTCGCTCTCCTCCAGCTGCTCTGCACCCATAGCCGGGCAGCCAAAGGCCACCACATCAAACTCTGCCAGCTTTGCGGGGGTCATCTCGGCGCAGGACACGATGGTGCCGTTGGCACCTGCGCCCTCGGCGATGCAGTTTGCCATGGTCTCGGTATTGCCGGTGGCGCTCCAGAATACGATTGCTACTTTGCTCATAAAACTCTACCTCTTTCTCTGTGTAGTTAGTTTCGTTTAACTTCATGCTCTGTAAAAATGCGTCCGTGTTTCATGACGCATTTTTGTAGTTAGCATTTTCTAACCGTCAACAGGATACCACAGCCCTGCCCCGCTTGTCAAGGCATTGGCGCAATGTTTGCACGGCACAACAATGCCACCTTTTCTAAAGCGCACAGAGCGTGCGTTTCAGCTGCCCAATACGCGGAACACTGCCAGAAGCGCCCCGTAGATGACCGGCTGGTGCAACAGATACAGCAGCAGCGAGTGCCGTCCAAGCCAGCCCAGCGGCGGGCAGACCGAGCAGTGCAAGGGCTCCATGCGCTGCCGCCCTACAACTCCGTAGAGAAAGTACCCCGCCCAGAACAGAAACAGCCACGGCAGAAGGGCGAAATAATCCGTAGAATAGAACCACCACGGATAAAAGCCAAAGTACGCTGTAACGTAGTTTGCATACAGTGTCTGCGGCAGCCAGAGGCGCAGGCTGCCAAAACCCAAATAGCCTGCCGAAACATTGCGGGTCAGGGCGAACAGCACTGCGGAGATAGCAAACCCTGCTGCGGGTGGAATGCGCCGCAGCGGCTTTTCCAAAAGGCCGGTCAGCAGCATAGCGCTGCCCAGCAGGGTCAGCACGCCAAAAACGACCCTGTCATCCGGCATAAAAAGCAGCGTGACTGCCGTGACAAGCGCCCCCGCCCCAAACACCTGTGCGCCCCGGCGCAGGGTATGATGCCCAAGCTGCACACAGAAGCCGGACAATAGAATAAACACCCAGCAGATGCTCTGCTGCCACAGATGCCCGGGCAAGCCATAATACCAGTCTGCCTGAATGCCGAACAGATTGACCAGATCCCAGCAGCCGTGATAGAGCATCATACTAACTAAATCCAGTCCGCGCAGCTCATCCAGAATGGCGTAGCGGGCAGAAGTGTTATTGTACTTCACGGCGTTTTCCTTCCTTTTTGTCACGCTGTTACACCGTTTTGCGGCGCAGCAGGCTCATGGGCGGCAGTTCCGGGGTGGGCATGGTGTATTTTTCCATGGCGTGAGGGGTGCTTTCCACCCGCTCCCCTGCTTCGTTTTCGATCCATTCCGGGGTAAGCGGGATACTGCGTCCGTCCGGGCACAGCGCCTCCAGCGTATCTCCAAGGCTCCATTTGCCGCGCTGCTGGCAATGGGCGATGCCGTTTTCCCAGCTGTCCACCGTGCCTACGAATTCCCACTCGCGGATGTAGGTGGCGCTGTCGGTGGCCTGCTTGGCCTGCTCGCGGCCAAAATAGAAGCCGGGAGAGTAGTGCCGGTGGCTGGTACGGGTAAGCTCTGCGTACACCTCCGGCGGCAGTTCAAAGTTATCGTTTGCCGGGTCGGCCAGATAGGCGTCCAGTGCCTTGCGGTAGGCAGCGGTGACGCTGGCAACATAGTAGAAAGTCTTGGCGCGGCCTTCGATCTTCAGGCTGTCCACGCCCGCCTTGCAGATCAGGTCGATAAAGGGCGCGGTGCACAGATCGTTGGCGTTAAGGATGTAGCTGCCGTTCTCGTTTTCGCCGATCTCGTACAGCTGACCGGGGCGGGTCTCCTCGCTCAGGTAGTACTTCCAGCGACAGGGCTGGGCGCACTGGCCGCGGTTGGCGTCACGCCCTGCCATGTAGTTGGACAGCAGGCACCGACCGGACACGCTCATGCACATCGCACCGTGCACAAAGGCCTCGATCTCCAGCTCCGGCGGGGTCTTATCGCGCAGGATGGCAATATCCTGCAAGGTCATCTCCCGCGCCAGCACAACCCGCTTTGCGCCCATTTTGTAGGCGGCGCGGGCGGCTGCCCAGTTGGTGATGCCGGTCTGGGTGGAAAGATGCACATCAATGTCCGGGGCAAAGGTCTTGCAGGCATCCAGCACACCAAGGTCTGCCACGATAAAAGCATCCACACCGGCCTTGGCGGCTTCCTTGATGGCCTCCGGCAGACGGTCGGCTTCCTCGTTGGTAGGCAGGGTGTTCATGGTCAGGTAGACCTTGCGGCCGCGGGCATGGGCGTAGATGACGCTTTCCGTCAGCTGCTCCGGGGTAAAATTAGCCGGGGCAGAGCGCATACCGAACTCCGGCAGACCGCAGTAAACGGCATCGGCACCGTAGTTGATGGCATAACGCAGACGTTCCGCATCGCCCGCCGGGGCAAGCAGTTCCGGGATCTGTAGCATTTGTAGGTTCCTCTCTTATGTATCACAGTTTTTAACGGGAAAGGGGCCGCTGCACCGTGTTTTTTGTGCAGCGGCCTTTCCTCAGTTTTTCAGGCTTTTGTTCACAGCTGCAGCAGTTTTGCAGTTGGCATTATGCTCTGCCAGCGTGTGGGCGTAGTAGTAGTTGCCCTTGAGGTCGGTCACAAAGAAGTAAGCGTCCTTAGCTTCCTCATCGGGCTGCGGCTCCAGTGCTGCCTTGATGGCGGCAAGGCCGGGGTTCGAGATGGGGCCTGCGGGCAGGCCGGTGCAGCTGTAAGTGTCGTAGGCTGCAAGGATATTTTCCGGGATATCATCCCAGCCGCCGTAGTAGGGCGCGACCCAGTTCCAGAGATAGTTATTGTCGGCGTCGCTCTGGATATGGCTGGAGGTGTTGCTTTGCAGCCGGGGGTATGGCGAGCCCTCCGCCAGACGGTTGCGGAACACCTGCGCCACGTTGGAATCCTGACTGTTGCCCGCTTCCTCCTGCACAAAGGAGGCAAGGGTGACCAGCTCCGGCAGGGTCATGTCCTGCTTTTTGAGCGCTGCGTACATTTCCTTGGTAAATTGTGCATCGAACTGGGCGTAGAAGGTAGCCACATAGTTGTGCACCGTATCACCCTTCAAAAACTCGTAGGTCTCAGGGAAAAGATAGCCCTCACACTTCATGAAGCGGTTCGGGGCATCTTTATCCTCCGGGACATACTGCCAAAAGGTATATGCGCTGAAATCGCCCTCGTTGGCTTCCTTCAAAAACTCCTTGGCGGTGCACAGACCAGCGGCTTCCATCTTCTGGGCAATAGCAATAGCCGTTGTACCCTCCGGGATAGTCACCCGCACTGTTTCTGCCTTGGCGTACTGGGAAAGGGTGCTGATGAGTGCATCGTAGGAGCTGCCAGTGGTCAGCTCAAAATCGCCGTATTGCAGCTTTGCGGCAGCACCCTTTTCCCCCACATACCAGCGGAACAGGTAGGCAGAGCGGATGACGCCTGCGTCCTTCAGCTTGTTGGCGATCGTGGCTACGCCGCTGCCCTGCTGAATGCTTACGGTGACCGCCGTGCCGGGCTTACTGCTGCCGTGGATCTCGCTGCGGGCAAACAGCACCGCTGCGCCCGCGGCCAGAAAAAGCAGCAGAAGCACCACCAGCAGAATTTTGCCTGCACCGCCCTTTTTGCGGGCTGCGTGTGTATCGTTGTGTGCCATACGCACCTTCCTTTTTTCAGTTTTCCAGCATCAGACGCAGATAGCTTTCGCTCACGTCAAAAGGCTCTGCGTCAAAGCGGATCATGCCGTATTCCTGCCGGGTGCCCTCGCCCAGAAACAGCGGCTGGGCAGCGCCTACCGTGATGACCGCCTTTTCCACGATGACTTCCTTCTCGCGGGCGGCTTCCATCAGGATCTCGGCGGCGCGGTCGCTGTCGGCCATCATCTCCACAAAATACAGGGTATCCTCCTTGCGGAAGTAGATGCCGTAGCCATGCTCGTTGGACACGATGGTAGCGCCCCGGGCGTACAGCTCCTGCAGCACCACCGCCATGCGCTCCGGGCTCAGCTGCACGGTATCCTTCCAGAACTGTTCCCGCAGCTCGCACAGCTTTTTGGCCGTCACCGTGTCAAATTCCGCCTGGCTCCACAGGTTGCGGCTCACCTCGCAGGGCAGGCAGCGCAGGGCAAAGGCCTGCGCAAAGCCCTTATCCTGCAGCAGAGCGGCCTGTGCTGCATCTGCCGGGACTGCCACGGTGAAGCCTGCGCCCCGCAGCTTTTGCTGGGCGCACAGGGTATCCAGCAGACCCGCCAGCAGCAGACTGCCCTCGCCGCACAGGCACAGGTAATTGCCCGTGCGCCCCTGCAGGGTGACCGGCACAGCCAGCGCAGCCGCCACGATGGCGTCGTTTTCATCGGCTACATAAATGTTCTGCACACCGGCAAAACGTTCCAGTACCATTTTTGCAAAATCTTCGGTATCATGATGCTGGCTCTGCCACAAAGCCAGCACTGCCGCCTCGTCGGACGGCTGCATCAGACGATACATCGTTCAGGATGCCCCCTCTTATCGTATTTTATTGTTCAGCCCAGTGTTTTCCGGGCAAGCTGCTGTACCTCTTGCTGGATCTCTTCAATGCTGCGCATTGCGTCCCCGCTGGTGCAGTGCACGGTGTCCCAGCCAAGATGCCGGGCGCAGAACTCGGCTGCGGCGCGGCTGCGCGCCAGATAAGCCGTATCTTTTTCGTGCACGTCCTTTTTGCTCTCGTCGCCGTGGTAGCGCTGGGTCATCAGCCGCTGGCTGACCGCCGGGTCTACCTGCAAATAGATGACCCTGTCCGGTGCGGGCAGACCCAGCAGCCGGAACTCGTAATCGAACAGCCAGTGCAGATATTCTTCCCACTGCTCCTGCGGAAGCTTCGAGCACTGGTGCACCGCGTTGGAGGTGGTGTATCGATCGGCGATGATCACACCACCCTGCTCATAAAAGCTGCCCCAGTTGGTTTTATAGCTGGCATAGCGGTCCACCGCGTAAAAGCTGGAAGCCGCGTAGGCGTTTACATCGTCCGGGTGCTGGCCGAACTGCCCCGCCAGATACATCTTGACCAGTGCGCTGGAATCGCTGGCATAATCCGGGAAGGTGATCTTTTGCACCGGTACACCCTGCGCGGCAAGATGCTCTGCCAGCAGCTTTGCCTGTGTGGCCTTGCCGCTGCCATCCAGCCCTTCCAGTACGATCAGTTTGCCTTTGCTCATACGACGGCACCTTCTTTAATGGCAGCATATTTTGCGCGTACCTCAGCGGTCTTGCCGCAGCACATCTTGCCCTCCGGGCAGGCACCGCACAGGCAGGCAGGGCCGGCCTTGGCAAAGATATGGGGTGCCACCGGGTAAACCAGCGTAAACATCTTTTCAGCTAGTTCCCGGATCTCCCACTGGGCGCGGTTGCAGCAGCGCAGCTGGAAGAAGTTCATCAGGCTGCGGGCGTTCATAGTGACCACCATTTTGGTCTCGCAGGCGTTGGGCAGCACAAAGCGGGCGTCCTCGTTGGCCTGTTTAGACGCCTTGGCGCGTGCCTGCTTTTCCGGCATTCCCTCAGCCATCAGGCGGGCGGTGTGCCCCTCCTCCAGCTTATGGGCAAGGTCGAGGTAGCGCTTTGCATCCTCTTCCATGCTGGCAAGGAAAGCGGCTTTTGCTTCCGGGATGGCTTCGATCTCCGGGGGCGTCACATAGCGGAAATCATCCAGACGCACATAGCGCTGGCTCTGCACGCTGAAGGACGCAATGCGGTGCCGGGTGATCTGGGCAAGCAGGGTGCGGCTGACCCCCTCGATGCCAAAGGTGAAGCTGGCGTGCTCGATGGGGCTTGCGTGACCAAGGTCACTGAGCATGGTCAGAAATTTTGCAGTTTTTTCCTCGTCCAACCCGTCCAGAAGGTCGGTGATATGGGCGTCGGAGTAACAGAGCTTTGCGGCAGCCGCCACCACCTTTTCCGGTTCCGGGGTGTGGGCGATCAAACGAACAGTCATCATAGGGTCATTCTTCCTCCGTAATCTTGGTCAGGGGCGCAAAATTGGCCATCGTTTTCTTGATGCCCACTTTTTCAAAGTTGATCTCTACGATTTGATCTCCGGCAGCGGGCTTTACCTTCAGCACTGTGCCGCGGCCGAACACCTTGTGCTCCACGATATCGCCCGGTTCATAGTGCTTTGCGTCGAAAGCCACCGATTTTACGGCAGAATTTGCTGTAAAGGCTGTTTGCTTTACAGTATTTTTCGTCGCATTTCCGCTGGAATATCCAGAACCAAATCCGCCGTTTCTGGTAGTCGGCTGAGTGGAGCTGTTGCCATAGTGACTGCCAAAACCGGAGGAAACGGTACTTCTTCCGCCGTAAGAGGAGCCAAAGCCACGGCTTTCACCGGCGTTATATTCCCGGTTCAGGTAGCCGCTGCGGTTGCCCGAGCTGTAACCCGAGCCATAACCGCCGCCGTAGCTGCTGCGGCTGTAACCGGAGGGGCCGGAGTAGCCGGATGCCCCGCCGGGCACGGTATCGCTGTAACTACTGCCCCAACCGCCCATGCGGGAACGCTGTTCCAGCACCGGGCTGCGGGTCTCCTTGATATATTCCGGCTCGATCTCCCGCAGAAAGCGGCTGGGCTCGTTGCGCTGGGTGCGGCCGTACAGCATCCGGGTGACGCTGTTGGAGATGTACAGCTCCTTTTTGGCGCGGGTGATACCGACGTAAGCCAGACGGCGCTCCTCTTCCAGATCTGCTTCGGAGTACTTGCTCATCTCGCTGGGGAAAACGCCCTCCTCCATGCCGATGAGGAACACATAAGGGAATTCCAGACCCTTGGCAGAGTGGATGGTCATCAGCACCACCTGATCGCTGCTCTCGTTGTAGCTGTCGATATCACTGATGAGGGCGATATCCTCCAGATAGCCTTCCAGTGTGGCTTCCTCGCCGTGCTGGTCGCAGTAATTTTTGACGTTGTTCACCAACTGACCCAAGTTCTGCAGCCGGTCGGCGGCATCCTCGTGCCCCTTGGCGGCGTCTGCTTCCAGCATGGCCTTGTAGCCGGTCAGTTCAATGACATCGGAAGCGAACTCATCCAGCGTGCGGGTGGCAAGGGAATCCTGCAGGCGCTGGTAGATCTGCCAGAACTTGAGCAGCGGCATGACCGCGCGGGAGAGCTTGGCGTACTGGTCGGCATGGCTGATAACATCCAGCATACTGACCCCCTGCTGCCCGGCAAGGTCTGCAATGACGTCAACGGTGGTAGCACCGATCTTGCGGGCGGGCTCGTTGATGATGCGGCGCAGCCGCACATCGTCCCGGGGGTTGGCCACGATGGACATATAGGAGTGGATGTCCTTGACCTCCTTGCGGTCGTTGAAGCGCTGCCCGCCCACGATCTTATGCGGGATACCTGCGCGGGTGAAGTAGCTTTCAATGGGGGCCGACTGGGCGTTCATGCGGTAGAGGATGGCGTGGTCTGCCAGATGGCCGCCTGCCTTCAGGTGCTGGCCGATAACGTCCGCGATATGGCTGGCTTCATCCTGCTCGTTCTCGGCGGTATACACCTGCACCTTATCACCCTCGCCGTTGTCCGTCCACAGGGTCTTGCCCTTGCGCTCGGTGTTGTGCTGGATGACGCAGTTAGCTGCGTTAAGGATGTTGGAGGTGGAGCGGTAGTTCTGCTCCAGACGAATCGTCTTAGTGCCGGGGTAGAGCTTTTCAAAGTTGAGGATATTTTCAATGGTAGCGCCGCGGAAGCGGTAGATGCTCTGGTCGTCATCGCCCACCACGCAGATGTTGCGCTCCGGCCCGGTGAGCAGACTGACCAGACGGAACTGCGCTACGCTGGTGTCCTGATACTCGTCCACCAGCAGGTAGCGGTACTTGTTCTGGTAGAACTCCCGCACGTCCGGGTGGTCGGCCAGCAGCTGCACGGTCTGATAAATCAGATCGTCAAAATCGAACGCACCGGCCTCTTTCAATTTTTTCTCGTAAGCTGCGTAGATGCGGGCGGTCTGGGTGCTCTTCACGTCTCTGGCGTGGTCTGCAAGGGCCTGCTCCGGGCTGACCAGCTGATCCTTCCAGCGGCTCATCTGGTTGATGGCAGCTTTGATGGGCAGAAATTTATCATCGATGCTCAGTTCTTTATACACCGTTTTCATCACGCGCTGGGCATCGTCTGTATCATAGATGGTAAAGCTGCGGGGGTAGCCGATCTCCTCCGCCCAGCGGCGCAGGATGCGCACACAGGCCGAGTGGAAGGTGGAGGCAAACACCTCGTCCCCTTCCTCGCTGCCCAGCATCCGGCGCAGACGTTCCTTCAGTTCCCCTGCCGCCTTGTTGGTAAAGGTAATGGCCATCACGTTCCAGCTGCGCACCGCGTTGCGGCGCAGCATCCCGTCCAGCCAGCTGGGGGCATCGGTACCGGTCATGATGGCGGTGCGCAGGGCTTTGACGTCCTCCTCGGTCACCGGGCGGGGCGTTTCTTTGGAGCCGTGCGCCGAGCCGAACCGGATGAGGTTTGCAATGCGGTTGACCAGCACGGTGGTCTTGCCGCTGCCGGCACCGGCAAGGATGAGCAGCGGGCCGTCCGTGGTAAACACAGCCTGCCGCTGCATATCGTTCAGGCGGCCGAATTGCTTTTCAATGTAAGTATCACGCAGGGTGCAGAATTCCTGCCCGAGAGATGCTGCCATGGTTTCACCTGTTTCCTTCGCTGTTATTCATACCGTATAGTATAACACATTTCGAAAAGGTTGTACACCAAAACTGCATGGAGTTACAGCTGCTTTTCCAGCAGATAGCGGTCGTAGCCGCCGTACATCTCCCGGCGGCAGCGGATGACGAAGCCGCCGGCCTGTGCGTTGCGCAGGCTGTAGCTGTTATCCGGGCTGACGGTAGCGCCCAGATGGGTGATCTGCGGCGGCAGCAGCGGCAGGGCTGCTTCCAGCATGGCGCGCTGCAGGCCGTTGCCCCGCCAGTCCGGGTGCACTACCGCGCTGTCTGCGTTCGCCCAGTGCTGCCACTGGCTTTGCGGCACACCCAGAAAGGCGGCGTAGTTTTCACTGCTCTGCCCGCACAGGCGCAGGATGAGGTACGCGCCCAGCCGCCCCTGCTGCCATGCACCGATACATATCCCGGTGCGCAGATAACCGGTGATGTTTTCCAGCGTATCCGGCACGAACTGCTCCGGGTGCGGCATGGCGGCGCGCACTTCGTTTTGCAGCGCGAACACCGCCGATGCCTCGGCGGGGGTGCAGCGCCGCAGGGTAACAGCCTGCCGGGCGGGCTTGCCGCGCCGCAGGGTAACAGCCTGCCGGGCGGGCTTGCCGCATACTTTTTGCAGAAAATAGTCCATCTGTACTATGCCCTCCAAAATAAAATCGTACTTTTCAGCAGATTCCAGTATAAATGACGCTTTTCTAAATGTCAAATTATGCTATAATAGGAGAGAAGGGGCTGTGGAGGAATCCTCCCTGCCCGTTTGTATGAAGTTCGGGGCGGCTTGCCGCCCGGAAACGGAGGAACCATCCATGAAAGATCCCGCACTGGCATCGTCCAGCCGCTTGGGCGGCGCCGTGATCAGCGACCGCGTTGTTGCAAGCCTGCTGGAGGAGCTGTCCAACGGGCGCTATGCCCAAGCCGACCGTCTGCCCGCCGAGGTAGACCTTGCCACCGAGCTGGGGGTGAGCCGCACCGTGATCCGTGACGCGCTGAGCGAGATGGAGCGCGCCGGTTATGTGGAACGGGTGCGCGGCATTGGCACGGTGGTGAACCGCGCTGTGCTGGGGCTGCGCAGCCGCTTGGACCAAAAGCTGGAGTACTACCCTTTGATCCGCAGCTTTGGCAGCTACCCCCATGCCGACGGCATTCAGGTGATGCTTCTTCGTGCAGGCGAGGAGATGGCGCACGCGCTGGCGCTGGAAGTCGGTGACGAGGTGATCTGCATCAAAAAGCGCATTCTTGCCGACACCACCCCGGTGATCTATTCCATCGACTACCTGCCCCGCAGCCTGTTCGGCAACCGGGACTACACCCGCATCGACCTGACCGGCGACATCTTTGAGATCTTGGAGCAGGAGTGCCACCAGCAGATCTCTTCCAACGTGGCGCACCTGAAGGCCAGCTGCGGCGATGATTCCATCCGCGCAGCCATGCGGCTTGCCCCGGGCGAAGCCATGCTGCTGCTGGACGAAGTGTGTTTCAATCGTTTGTGCAGGCCGGTGATGCGCTCGCTGAGCTACTACACGAACTTTTTTGATTTTTCCATCTTACGCAAACTGCTTTAAACGGAGGTATCCTATCTATGCGTCATCTGATCGATCCCTTGGATCTTACCCAGCAGGAGATCACACAGCTGCTTGATCTTGCCGACCGTATCTGCGCCGACCCCGCCGCCTATCAGGAGGTAGCCAACCACAAAAAGCTGGCTACCTTGTTCTACGAGCCCTCCACCCGCACCCGGCTGTCCTTTGAAGCGGCCATGCTGAACTTAGGCGGTCATGTGCTGGGCTTCCCCAGCGAGAACGTGTCCAGCGCCACCAAGGGCGAGAGCGTAGCCGACACCATCCGGGTGGTGTCCTGCTATGCCGATATCGTTGCCATGCGCCACCCCAAGGAGGGCGCACCGCTGCGTGCTTCCCGCTACTCCCGCATTCCGGTGATCAACGCCGGTGACGGCGGCCACCAGCACCCCACCCAGACCCTGACCGACCTGATGACCATCCGCCGCCGCATGGGCAGACTGGATGATCTGACCATTGGTCTGTGCGGCGATCTGAAGTTCGGTCGCACCGTCCACTCCCTGCTCAAGACCATGGCGCGCTGCAAGAATGTCCGCTTTGTGCTGATCAGCCCGGAGGAACTGCGGGTGCCGGATTATATCATCAACGACGTGCTGGAGGCCAACGGCATCCCCTACAAGGAGACCCGCAGTCTGGAGGAATCCATGCCGGAACTGGACATCCTGTATATGACCCGCGTGCAGAAGGAGCGCTTCTTCAACGAGGAGGACTATATCCGCCTGAAGAACAGCTATGTGCTGACCCGCGAAAAGATGGCGCAGGCCAAACCCACCATGGCGGTGCTGCACCCCCTGCCCCGTGTGAACGAGATCGCGCTGGACGTGGACGACGACCCTCGCGCCGCTTATTTTGAACAGGTGCAGAACGGCGTTTACGTCCGCATGGCACTGATCATGACCCTGCTGGGGCTTGCAGACCCCAAGGCACCGAAGGAGGAGAACTGATATGTTGAATATTGACGAGATTCAGAACGGTATTGTCATCGACCACATCAAGGCAGGCACTGCCATTGGTCTGATGGATCTGCTGGGCATTGCGGGCAACCGCACCGCCAGCGTGGCGCTGATCCAGAACGCACGCAGCAAAAAAACGGCCAGCGGCCGCAAGGATATCATCAAGGTGGAGGGCGATGCTTCGTGGCTGAACCTGGATGTGCTGGCTTATCTGGACCCGAACATCAGCGTGACCATTATTGAGAACGGCAAGGCTGTCCGCAAGGAGCAGCCCAAGCCTCCCAAGCGTCTGGTGAACATCGTGCGGTGCAAGAACCCCCGCTGCATCTCCAGCATTGAAGAGGAGTGCGACCAGATCTTTGAGCTGAGTTCCAACGGCAAGTACCGCTGCATCTACTGCGAGCAGGAGCTGCAGGTAAAGCCGGAGTAACTGCATTTTTGCCCGAAGCAAAACGATTTCAAATGCGCTCCGCTTCGCTCTGCGCATAGTTCAAGGAATCGCATTTTAATTTTGCAGCTCAGCCAAGCCTGCGGGCTTGGCTGAGCTGCTTTTTCACAGGAGGGACGCAAAGGAAAACGGCAGCTGCCGCGCCAAAAAAGCATCCCATCATCGAAAGCTTTTTCATTCGTTGGCTTATAGAGTCAAAGTTTTTCTTTGAGGAAATCGGCAGAGCGCGGCGATGACTGAGAGGGTCGAGTATACAAAAAGGACTGCTATACTGGGCAAAACCCATGTAGAGCAGTCCTTTTTTGCACAAAAGAGAGCTGACGGAACTCTTTGCAGCGCACGATACCCCGACCTGCCTACGCCATTCCCATACAGCAAGCAGAGCCGGAATTGCGACGCATCGAGTAACTTTATCGACTGCAACCCCCAAAAGGCCCGCCGCAGAAAGTTCCGTCAGCAGAGGTCTGCGCATCTCTGCGCAACCCAAAAAGCAAAGGTAGACAGCCTGCTTACACGCACCGCAGGCCGTTTTCCATCCAGCAACAAAGCTCTTAAAAAGAAGGGTGTTACCCTCCCACCGCAACGTGACCATGTCCGCACGGAAGGCTTCCTTTACTGGCTTTAGTATCGCAGAGTTACGCTTGTGTTGCACAAAAACTGTCATATTCTGACGGTGCAGATGTCATGAATTGTCGGTGGGCACCGCACAGGTAAAGCGGAACCAATTGTCCCGGCAGCTCAGGGTATACTCCGCACCGTGACGCAGCAGAACGTCCCGCACGTTGGAAAGTCCCATGCCGTGGCCGGGCTCCTTGCGGGTGGTGCGGGGCAGCTGCCCATCCGGCGGCAGCTCCACGTCCCGCTGCACCCGGTTGCGCACCGAGAGAAGGTATTCCTCCCCCGTTTTGCGCACCCGCACATACACCTCCGGTGGGTACGCCTGCGCTGCGGCACAGATGGCGTTATCCAGCAGATTTGCCAGCACGGTGACCATATCCACTCCGCTTAAGGGGAAATTCCGCAAATCACAAAGGTCAAAATACACGCTTACGCCCTGCCGGGTGGCTTCCTCGTATTTGCGGGTCAGGATGGAATCCAGCAGCGGGTTGTGGGTATCCATAATGGTGGTGCTGGCCGCCACAGCCTTATCTACACCGGCAATATAGTTCTGTGCACCAGCCACATCTCCCTGTTCCAGCAAGGCACGCAGCGCACTGATGTGGTTGGTGAACTCATGGGTCAGACGGCGCTGGGCGGTGTAGGAATCCAGCAGAGCCGAGGCCCGCTGCTGCTCCAGTTCGGCCTGAAAATGCAGGCTGCGCCGCTGCATGACCTGATCGTTGAACATGGCCACAATACACAGATGTACCATGACAGCCACCGTAAGCCCCACTGTCATCCCCATTGTGGCCATGGTGGCCCTTTTGTTGTTATCTGTGAGCATGAGCAGGATGTTCAGCACCACGACCACGCCCGGGAAAAAGCTCATGGTCAGCGCCTGCAAGGGCTCCAGTGCATTGCGCCTGCGCCACTTGCTTACCAAAAAGGCCACAGCTGCGCCCACCACCATATTTGCCACCGCTATGGTGATCAGACAGTCTGCGCGTTGGATGACCTGCTGCAGTTCACACTTCAGGATCCACGATATGACATACCGCATACTGTTTTCGACCAACAGGCACATGGTACCGTTGATCAGGCAGGCAGTAAACTTCTGACCCGGTGTGCCGCCAAATAGCATGACGGTGATGAACAGAAAAAGAAGTGTGAGAGCCACTGCCATCGGCGTAAAAAAGCCATAGTTGTGCACGACCGAAAGGGTCATCGTAAGCATGGTTATAACACCGGACCACACCAGAGGGTGCTTTACCTTGCCCTTGCCAAGGTAAGCATATTCCACCATGATAAAGCCGAGCCATTGGGTCAGGCAGACCCAGTGGCCGTACATATACCAGCGCCAGAATTCTTCATTCATCGCCGAACTGCCCCTTCCATTCCAGCCATGCGCTACGGATAGCCGGAAAATCCTGTCGGCTTGCGTTCAGTTCTACCCCGCTGCGCAGCTCCACCTTATAGTTGCGGATGGAGCGCACATATTGCAGGTTGACCACATCGCTGCGCCCTACCTGCAAAAAACCGTTTTCGTACAGCATGGCGGGCAGATCTGCGATCTTGCCGTAAAAGGTGCAGATGGGCTGGTGCGGGATATCGCCGTAGACGTTGATCTGCCGCAGATCACTTTCCAGATAATAGATCTGGTCGAGAGGTATCTCGCTGGTGGTACGGTTGTGGCGCACCTCCAACGTCTTTTTAGGGTCGGTCATGCCGGCAAAGATATCCTCCAGACAGCTGGGCAGCTGAGCGGCAATATCCCGCTTGAGCAGATAGCGGTAGGCATTGACCGTGTAGCCCTGCGGGGCAAATTCCAGATACGCCGAGATGTACACCAGCACGATATCCGGCGCGACCTGCCGCAGCCTGCGCCCCAGCGCAATGCCGTCGGTGGTTTTCAGGTCTACATCCAGAAACGCCAGCTGGTAGCGTTCCAGCTCCGGGGTAGCCAACAGCTGCTCGCCGCTGGTGCAGACAGTGCTCTGCACCTGGATCTCCCGTGCGCGGAACCATTCCGAGATATACTCGTCTATCTGCGCAGCAAAGACCGCATCATCGTCACAGACCAGAATGTGCATGGGGGTATTTCCTCCTTCTGAATACAAAAAAGCACATAGCAGTGTCCCCCGCCGGGAGAAGCACCCTATATGCTTTTATATTACACTTGTTCCGTCCGTTCGTCAATCAAAGACAGAGCAGACGTCTTATGCTAGGAATTTGTCGTAGAGTCCAAATGCAAAGATGAACACTACGATAAGCGGCAGCACATAGGTCAGGTAGCCGCGCATCCAGTCCTGCACCTTGAGCCCCTCGCCGGTGTTGACCTCTTTTTTGTAGTTCTGCCAGCCCCAGCCGTAGCGGGTGACGCAGAACAGCAGATACACCAAGCTGCCCAGCGGCAGGAAGAGGTTGCTGACCAGAAAATCCTCTACATCCAGCACAGCACCGCCGAATACCGCAAAGCCATCCCATGCCCACAGGTTATAGCCCAGCACGCAGGGCATGGACAGCAGGATGATGAGCACGAGGTTCACCAGACTGGACTTTTTGCGGCTGCAGCCGGTCAGTTCCATGCCGCAGCAGATGATATTTTCGAACACTGCCAGCACGGTGGACATGGCTGCAAAGGCCATGAACAAAAAGAACAGGCTGCCCCACAGCCGCCCCATGGACATATTGGCAAAGATATTGGGCAGGGTAATAAAGATCAGGCTGGGACCGCTGGTCTGGTCCACATGGTAAGTAAAACAGGCCGGGAAGATAATCAGACCAGCGGTGATAGCTACGAAGGTATCCAGCACCACGATGCGGACAGACTCGCCCAGCAGGGAGTGCTCCTTGCCGATATAGCTGCCAAAAATGGACATGGCACCGATGCCAAGGCTGAGGGTGAAGAATGCCTGATTCATAGCGGAGACCAGCGTGTTGACCACGCCCACTTCCTGCATCCGGGTAAAGTCCGGCACAAGGAAGAAAGAAAGGCCTTCCTTTGCCCCGGGCATGAACAGGCTGTTGACAGCCAGCACCACCATAATGAGAAGCAGGGCGATCATCATGCCCTTGGTCACACGCTCCAGACCGCTTTGCAGCCCCTTAGCGCACACCAGAATGCCCACTACCACCACGAATACCATCCAGAAGGTCATGGTGGCGGGGCTGGCCAGCATTTCGGTAAACTTACCAGCTACCTGCTCTGCGTTGAGCCCTGCCAGCTTGCCGGTGGCAGTCATGTAGAAATAGTGCAGCATCCAGCCCGCTACGGTGGTGTAGAACATCATCAGCAGGTAGCAGCCGATGAGGGTAAAGTAGCCGTGGATGTGCCACTTCTGCCCCGGCTTTTCCAGCGCCTGATACGCCCGCACCGGGCTTTTGCGGGAGGCGCGTCCCACGGCAAATTCCATGGTCATGATGGGCAGACCCAGAATGACCAGAAAGATCAGGTAGAACAGTACAAAAGCACCGCCGCCGCCCTGACCGGCGATATACGGGAACTTCCACACATTGCCGATGCCGATGGCGCAGCCTGCGGAAAGCAAAATAAAGCCAAGACGGGATTTCAGAGTTTCTCGTTCCATGATCCGATAACTCCTTACTTCTGCTTCCGGGGTGCGTTTTTACCCACAGGGCCGCGGGGACGGCGCTCGGCAGCCTTGGACTGCTGGGCAGCACTGCGGGTCTGTGCACGGCCCTTGACGGCTGCGGCGCGCAGACCGTTCACCTCGGCCTTGGTCAGCTCGCGGTAGGTGCCGGGCTTGAGCATGCCCAGTTTGACCACACCCTCAGCGTTGCGCTTCAGGCGCACCACCTCAAGACCCACGCTCTCGCACATCCGGCGGATCTCGCGGTTCTTGCCCTCTTTCAGGGTCATTTCCATCACGGTGCGGCCGGGCTCGTCGGTGACCACGTTGATGGCGCAGGGCATGGTCTTGGTGCCGTCGTCCAGCACGACGCCGCTGCTCAGCTTGAGTATGGTAGCCTCATCGGCGCGGGGCTGCACGGTAACGCGGTACAGCTTGGAGATGCCGCCGGATGGATGGGTGACAGCCTGCGCAAAGGCACCATCGTTGGTCATCAGCAGCAGACCCTCGCTGTCCTTATCCAATCGTCCCACCGGGTACAGACGGGCGGGGATGTCGCTGACCAGGTCCATCACGGTCTTGCGGCCCAGTTCATCGCTGGCGGTGGTCACATAGCCACGGGGCTTGTACAGCGCCAAATAATACAGCTGCTGGTTCTTCTGGATGTAGATGCGCTCATCATCCACATGGAGCACGTCACGGTTGGGGTCCATTTTGTCGCCCACCTTTACCGGGTGGCCGTTCACCTTGACGCGGCCCTCAGCAATGATCTGCTCGGCGGCGCGGCGGGAGCACAGACCCTGCTCGGCCATGATCTTCTGAATACGTTCTTCTGCCATAATATTACTCCTTGTGCGCCTCACGGCGCTCAAAACGCGCACCGTTCCCCTGCTTTTGCAGGGCACGGTGCGCGGCTATATAAACCGCAGGCCAAAAGGTCTGCGGCTGCGGCTTGATTTGTATAAAGGGTTACTCTGCCTTGGGCTCCTCTGCGGGTGCCTTATCGTCCTTTTTGACCAGAGCGGTGAGCTTTTCCACCAGCTCGGGCAGCATGGTCAGGGCGCGATCAATGCTGTTGGAGCTATCCGACAGCTGGATGGTGCGCACGCAGCCATCCTTGATGACCAGAAATGCCACCGGCTGGATGTTGACACCGGCACCGGAGCCGCCGCCGAACAGATCCTTGTTGGCAGCGTTCTTTCCGTTAAAATCGGTGCCGCCGGAAGCGAAACCAAAGCTCACCTTGGACACCGGCAGGATGGTGATGCCATCCTCGGTGGTGATGGGCTTGCCGATAATGGTGTTGGAGTCCACCATCTGGTGGATCTTTTCCATTGTAACGTTCATCAGACCCTGAATAGGATGCTCTGCCATAAAACAACTCTCCTTTATTCATCCGTGCAGGCAACAGCCCGCCGGAAAGCATTCTGATATAGATTTAGTGTACCACACTTTATAGGAATATGTCCAATACTTTTTTGCGCCAGAACTCGTACAGCACCCGCACGGCGGCAATGACGATGAACAGCGCCTGCGCACTGACCCGGAAGGACACTCTATCCTGCACAGTGGGCTGGGCGCTGCCAAAGTCCGGCAGGACACGCAGCTGGTCAAATTCCAGAAAGAAACAGTGATCCAACACGCCAAGGGTCGGATACAGCCATGCCTGCAGCTTGCCGTAATTGCGGGCAGCTGCGGCGGGGTCGTCGCCGCGCACGCCAAGGCAGACCGAGATCTTTGTAAAACGGATGGTGCCAAACACTGCCCGCAACAGCGTGCCCACACCCCGCAGCATGGTGCAGATCACATCCAGCGTGATCTTTGCCTTTTGGCGGGGCGGCTTTTCAGCTTTAGGCTTTGCGGGCTGCGCAGCCTTTTTTTCAGCCTTTTTGTGCTTGCGCTCTGCACGCCATGCGCGGAATTTTGCTTTCAGCCTGCCGGTAAAGCCCTTTGGTTCTTCCGACTGGGCGGAAGGTTCGGGCTTTGGGTATTGGAACACCGGGAAGGTAATGCCCAGTGCCCCGGCTTTTACGGTAAGCGTATCGTTTTGCCAGCAGACATCTGCGCAGAAAGGGCACAGCAGCAACAGCGCCGCCAGCACCAGAATGATCAGCAGCAGGATGCCCACCACCTTGATGATGAACAGCAGACAAGCGCCCACTGCGGAAAGAACCATGCCCATGGGTCAGCCCTCACTTTCGGTCGGATCATCTGCCGGTGCATCGCTGTGCACCGGCGGCAGGTCTGCCAGACTGGACAGACCGAACACACGCAAAAATGTATCGGTGGTGCGGAAGCTGACCGGACGACCCGGCAGGTCCAGACGTCCGGCTTCTTCGATCAGCCCCTTTTCCAGCAGACCGGACACGCTGGAGGAGGAATCTACGCCGCGCACCTGCTCAATAAAAGCGCGGGACACCGGCTGGTTATAGGCGATGACGGTCAAAGTCTCCATGGCCGCAGGGCCAAGCGGTACGGCGCGGCGGCTGTCCAGCACGCGGCGCACACAGTCTGCCCACTGGGTCTTGGTGGCCAGCTGCCACCGGGTATTCAGATGCAGCAGACACAGGCCGCTGTCATCCCGCTGGTAGCGGGTGTGCAGGGCTTCCAGCGCAGCATCCACGCTGGATTGGGGCAGCTGCACTGCCTGTGCCAGCTTATCGGCCCCTATGGGATCGCCGCAGGCAAAAAGCATGGCCTCTACGGCGGCAAGGATTTGTTTTTGGTTCATGGGTTCTCCTTATTGCGTTCCGGGCGGGTGCGGCGCATGGTCAGTTCTCCCCGGTCATCCAGCGCGATGCGTCCGCCGCGCACCAGCTCCAGCAGCGCCAGAAAGGTAGCTACGTTGGTGCTGCGGCTCTGGCTGCGGGAAAACAGCTGCTCCATTTTTGCCACGGTGCCGCCCAGCATCCGGCGCAGGATGTACACCACCCGGCTGGTGACCGATACCATGGGCGCGGTGACCAGCGGCTCGAACTGCTGCTGGGTGGGCACGCGGCGGGTTTTAGTGCGGCCTGCCAGTGCCTGCCAGTAGTCGGCCAGTATCTGCGGGGCGTGGTGCAGCGCGTAGGTGTTGTCCAACTCCATCTCCATGGGACGGCGCACGAATACCGGGGCGGTCTCCCCTTTTGCGCGCAGCAGAGCCGCCATGCGGCGGCACTGGTCGTACTCGATGAGCTGACCGGTGAGCTCCTGTTTCATACGCTCACCCTCTTCGCTGCGGGGCAGCAGCAGAAAGCTTTTCATCTCCACCAGATGCGCCGCCATCTCAATGAAGGCGCTGGCAGTCTCGGGGTCGGCCTGCTCCACGGTGCGGGTGTACTGGTCGATGAGCTGCAAAATAGGGATATTATGCAAGTCCATTTTATGTTTGGCCACCAGCGCCAGCAATAATTCCAGCGGGCCGTCAAAATCTTCTAAATGGAAGGTCAATTCCTCTGCCACTCAGATCACCGCCCCAAGGCTGCTGGCGTAAACGGCGTAGGCGATTTTATCGATATACCCGGTGCCCGCACCCAAAAGCGACCACACCGCGTTGTTCAGGTAGTACAGCGGCACATCCAGAAAGCCGCCCCAAACCGCCGCCAGCATAACGATCATGATATATTTTTCGTACCGCATCAGGCCAAAATAGATGCGCTGCGGCAGCACCACCAGCAAAATGCGGCTGCCGTCCAGCGGCGGCACGGGGATCAGGTTGAACACCGCAAGGCTCACGTTCATCAGCACCAGATACCGCAAAAACATGGCAATGTAGATGGTGGCATTATTGACCGGTGCCCAGTAGTACATCACCTTCCATGCCACCATGCCAAGGTAAGCCAGCACAAGGTTTGCCACAGGGCCTGCCAGCGCCGTAAGCGCCATGCCCCACTTGGGGTTTTTGAAGTTGCGGGGATTGGTGGACACAGGCTTTGCCCAGCCCACGCCCGCAAACACCATGCACAGCGTGCCCAGCAGGTCAAAGTGGGCAAAGGGATTCAGCGAAAGACGCCCCTCGCGTTTGGCGGTGGCATCGCCCAGCAGCCATGCTGCCAGCGCATGGCCGGCTTCGTGGAACGGGATGGCCACCAGCGCCACCAGTGCGCGGATGATATAATAGGTTGCCTGTGCGGTCATGTAAATCTCCTGTCAAAATGAATTTCTTCCTTTATAATACTATTTTTTTGCGCCCTGCACAAGCCCCACTGCGCCAGGAATACAAAAAGCTGCAGGAAATTTAAAAAAAGGCTTGCTTTTTCTCTGCATCTCTGGTAAAATAGTCAAGCTGATTATTTTGATTCCATACTTCACTGTAGGAGGTGCAAGTACCATGGCTAAGTGTGAATGCTGCGGCAAGGGTGTTACCTTCGGTATCAAGGTCTCCCACTCTCATCGCCGTTCCAACCGTACCTGGAAGCCGAATGTCCGTCGTGTCAAGGCGGTCGTGGAGGGCTCTCCCAAGTATGTCTACGCATGCTCCCGTTGCCTGCGCGCTGGCAAAGTTACCCGCGCTGTCTAATTTGGTGTATGTGGCCGGTCACTTTGTCGAGTGGCCGGCTTTTTTATTTGCCGCAAGGAGTGGAATAAAATGTCTTTGCCTGTTGATCCCATCATGCTGCTGAGCGTGGTGAACCTGAAACTGCGGGATCAGTATAAAGATCTCGATGCGCTGTGCGAGGATCTGGAGGCCGACAAGGCCGGTCTGTGCGCAAAGCTGCACGCTGTGGGCTACGATTACGACCCGCAGCGCAACCAGTTTATCTGATTATAGCTTCCAAATCCGGCACCGGTGCGCAGCGACTGTGCCCGGGCCGGTGAATGATAAAATAAGGAGTGCTTGATTTATGATCCAGGGTACCTATTACAAAGAGTGGAGCACGGTTCTTGGCCGTGAGATGGAGTTTAAGGTGTACGGCCATGCCGGTGTGCCGGTGCTGGCACTGCCCGCCCGCGGCGGCCGTTTTTACGACTGGGAGAACAACGGGATGCCCGATGCCATTGCCCAGCTGCTGAACGAGGGCAAGGTGCAGCTGTTCTGCGCGGATGCCGTGGACGGCGAGGGCCTGTTGAACGGTGATCTGCCCCAGCGCCGCCGCGCCGAGCTGCAGGAAAAGTATTTCGTCTACCTGACCGCTGAGCTGGCTCCCCGCATTCTGACCCTGAACAACGCCAAAAAGGGTACTCGGATCTGGACTGCCGGTGTGGATCTGGGCGCTTACCACGCCGTCCACTGCCGTCTGCGCCGTCCTACCCTGTTTGCCGGTGCTGTGGGCATGGGCGGTATCTACGACCTGACCCGCTTCTGGGGCACCGACAGCGACGACATGGTGCTGCGCTGCTCTCCCCTTGCCTATCTGCAGGAAAGCGGCATTGCCAACAAGCCTGCGCTGGCCAAGGCAGAAGAGAACTGCCTGATTCTCTGCGCCGGTCAGGGCGCCTACGAGGGCGACGCACTGGACGATACGCAGGCACTGGCCGACCTGCTGAAGGATCAGGGAATGCCCGCACATCTGGAGATCTGGGGCGGTGACGTCTCCCACGACTGGTACTGGTGGGGCAAGATGTGGAGCTTGTTTGCACCGCGCATTCTGGAAGTAAAGTAAGAATTTTAACGAGGGAAAGCCTGCGGGGCTTCCCTCGTTTTCTTATGTGCAGCGGAATTTTACTTTTAAATTTATGGTTCAGAAACACCTGCGGCGTTTCTGAACCATTTTTTGTTTGCAGCACCATTTATATTTCATTTCCTACTTGAATTGTCGGATATTGTGTGCTATACTGCTGTTGCAAACAAAATATACCCCACGGGGGTTTATGAAGGGAGCGATTCCGAGATGGAAGAGAACCAAAAGCACTGTTGTTGCTGCGATAATGCGCCGGAAGCGGACGCTGCGGCAGATGCTGCTGTCCCCTGCTGCTGCCGCCACAAAGAGCGCAGCCCGGAGGAATACAAGGCCCTGCTCAACCGCCTGAACCGCATTGAAGGGCAGGTACGCGGCATCCGCGGGATGCTGGAAAAGGAAGCCTACTGCGTGGACATTCTGGTACAGGTGGCCGCAGCCAATGCGGCGCTGAACAGCTTTTCCCGGGAATTACTGGCGCAGCACATCGGCAGCTGCGTGGCGGACGACCTGCGTGCCGGCAGCGACGAAAAGCTGGAAGAACTGCTCCGGCTGCTGCCCAAGCTGATGAAATGACCGCCCGCCGGGCAAACTGACCACAAGGAGAAATAGCAATGGAACAATTCAACGTTACCGGCATGAGCTGCGCGGCCTGCTCTGCCCGGGTAGAAAAGGCCGTAAAGAGCGTGCCGGGCGTCACCGGCTGTTCGGTAAGCCTGCTGACAAACTCCATGGGCGTGGAGGGCACCGCAGAGGATGCCGCCATTATCCGCGCCGTGGAGCAGGCAGGTTACGGTGCAAGCCCCAAAAAGGCTGCCGCAGCCGCCAGCACCAGCGCAGAGCTGGACGCGCTGGCTGACCACGAAACGCCCAAGCTGAAACGGCGGCTTATCGCCTCGCTGGGCTTTTTGCTGGTGCTGATGTACTTTTCCATGGGGCACATGATGTGGGGCTGGCCGCTGCCCCGCTGGTTTGACGGCAACCACATTGCCATGGGGCTGGTGCAGCTGCTGCTGGCGGGCATCGTGATGGTGATCAACCAGAAGTTTTTCATCAACGGCTTCAAAGGGCTGGTGCACCGCTCCCCCAACATGGATACACTGGTAGCCATGGGCTCGATGGCAAGCTTTGTGTGGAGTACCTACGCCCTGTTTGCCATGACCGATGCGCAGCTGCACGGCAACGAAGAACTGGTCATGCACTACATGATGGAGTTCTATTTTGAGTCTGCCGCCATGATTTTGACCCTCATCACGGTAGGCAAAATGCTGGAGGCACGCTCCAAGGGCAAGACCACCGATGCGCTCAAGAGCCTGATGAAGCTTGCCCCCAAAACTGCCACCCTGCTGCGGGACGGTGCCGAGGTGACCGTACCCATTGAGCAGGTGCAGAAGGAGGACATCTTTGTGGTGCGCCCGGGCGAGAACATCCCGGTGGACGGTATTGTGCTGGAGGGCAGCAGCGCCGTGAACGAGAGTGCCCTGACCGGCGAGAGCATCCCGGTGGACAAGGCCGTGGGCGATAAGGTAAGCGCCGCCACCACCAACCAGTCCGGCTATTTGCAGTGCCGCGCCACCCGCGTGGGCGAGGACACCACGCTGGCGCAGATCATCCGCATGGTCAGCGATGCCGCCGCCACCAAAGCCCCCATTGCAAAGATCGCCGATACCGTATCCGGCTTTTTCGTGCCTGCGGTCATCAGCATTGCGGTGGTCACCACCCTTGTCTGGCTGCTGCTGGGGCGGGATGTGGGCTACGCGCTGGCGCGGGGCATCTCGGTGCTGGTCATCAGCTGCCCCTGTGCGCTGGGTCTGGCAACGCCGGTGGCTATTATGGTGGGCAACGGCCTTGGTGCGAAGAACGGCATCCTGTTCAAGACCGCTGCGGCGCTGGAAGAAGCTGGCCGTACCCGCATCGTAGCGCTGGACAAGACCGGCACCATCACCTGCGGCGAGCCCACTGTCACCGACCTTCTGCCCGCTGCGGACGTGACCGAAACCGAGCTGCTCACGCTGGCTGCCGCGCTGGAGGGCCGCAGCGAGCACCCGCTGGCGCGGGCAGTGCTGGCCTATGCGGAGGAAAAGCAGCTGGAGCTGCCCTCTGTTACCGATTTTACTGCCCTGCCGGGCAACGGCCTTACCGCCAAGCTGGAGGGCAAGGAGATCTTTGGCGGCAATGCTGCCTTTATCGGTGCAAAGGTCGCTATCCCTGCTGCGCTGCAAACGCAGGCTGCTGCGCTGGCTGCACAGGGTAAAACGCCCCTCTTCTTTGGCGGCGCTCACCGTCTGCTGGGCGTTATCGCGGTGGCAGATACCATCAAGGAGGACAGCCCGCAGGCCATCCGGGAGCTGCGGAATATGGGCATCCGAGTGGTGATGCTGACCGGTGACAACCAGCGCACCGCCGAAGCCATTGGCCGGCAGGCCGGTGTGGACGAGGTGATTGCCGGGGTGCTGCCGGAGGGCAAAGAGGCTGTTATCCGGCAGCTGCAAAAGTACGGTAAGGTAGCCATGGTAGGTGACGGCATCAACGATGCCCCTGCCCTGACCCGCGCTGACACCGGCATTGCCATCGGTGCAGGCACGGACGTAGCCATTGACGCTGCGGACGTAGTGCTGATGAACTCCAAGCTTTCGGACGTGCCCGCCGCCATCCGGCTGAGCCGCGCTTCCCTGCGCAACATCCACGAAAACCTATTCTGGGCGTTTATCTACAACATCATCGGTATCCCGCTGGCAGCCGGTGTGTTCATTCCCTTGGGGCTGACGCTGAACCCCATGTTCGGCGCAGCCGCCATGAGCCTTTCCAGCTTCTGCGTGGTGAGCAACGCCTTGCGGCTGAACCTGTTTGATCTGCACAGCGCAAAGCATGACCACCCGCCCAAACACGTCCCTGCCCTGCCCGCTGCCCTTGTGCAGCCCGCAGCGGAGGAAGATACAACTGCATCTAATCAAAAGGAGGAGACCGCTATGAAAAAGACCCTGACCGTAGAAGGCATGATGTGCCCCCACTGTGAAGCCCGCGTCAAGAAGGCGCTGGAGGCTCTGCCGCAGGTGGACAAGGCTGTTGTCAGCCACGAAGCCGGTACTGCCATCGTCACCCTGAACGCTGAAGTAGAGGATGAGGTGCTGAAGAAGGCCGTGGAAGCACAGGATTATCCGGTTACCGGCATTCAGTAAGGTACAGCCCTTGCAAAGGCAAAAGGCAGCTGCGTAAATTTCTGCGCAGCTGCCTTTTTTGGAAGTAGGACGATTTTGAATGCGCGCCGCGTTCGCTTTGCGCATCTTCAGAGGAAAAAATATTTTATATTTGCAAGCGGGAGGGCGTTACCGGAAATGGCATCTTTACAGATAACAGTCAAATAGTCTGCCCACATCGAGAATTATATTTATAGCCGATTTTTCTAGGCCACAAGCCAACTTTCAGACTTTTTGTGGGCAAATTCAAAAAAAGAGGTAAAAAGCGGCCAAATCAGCGGGGTTTGCCCACAATTTGCCCACAATACAAAAAAATCTGTTCTCAACCGATAAAAACAGTTAAGAACAGATTTGAACATTTATTCTGTAAACAGCTTAATTTATTGCGTTATGTAGGGGGAAATCTGCGGAGTTTCTGCGCCGCTTTTTAAGCCTGAAACGTCAAAAAAGCCCGCTGCAAGGCGGAATGTCCTTGCAGCGGGCAGCATAGATAACCGGGAAACCCTTATCAGACTTCGGTGTTGAAGTAGCGCTTCAGCAGGCCCTCGAAGCCGCGGCCGTGACGGGCTTCATCCTTTGCCATCTCGTGGACGGTGTCGTGGATGGCATCCAGATTCAGCGCCTTAGCCTTCTTGGCCAGATCCATCTTGCCGGCGCAGGCACCGCACTCGGCCTCGGCACGCATCATCAGGTTCTTCTTGGTGCTGTCGGTCACGACCTCGCCCAGCAGCTCTGCAAAGCGGGATGCGTGGTCAGCTTCCTCGTAAGCATAGCGCTTGTAGGCCTCGGCGATCTCGGGGTAGCCCTCACGCTCTGCCACGCGAGCCATAGCCAGATACATACCGACCTCGCTGCACTCGCCCTCGAAGTTAGCGCGCAGACCATCAACGATCTCCTGCGGCACGCCCTCTGCCTTGCCGATGCCAACAACGTGCTCGGTAACATAGGTGTTGCCGGTCTTCTCCACAAAAGCGGAAGCGGGAGCCTTGCAAACGGGGCACTGAGCGGGGATCTCACCCTCAGCGATATAACCACAAACGGTGCAAACGTATTTCTTCATAAGAATTTACCTCCATTCGATCTGTTAAAAATAACACAGGACGGAAACCACCCGCCTGTTGCTTCTATGCGGGGCAGCTGCGCTGCCGGGTATAGAAAGAGCCACGGAAGGAGCTTTGTGCTTTGTGCACTTCCCTTTCCATGGCTCTATTATAGCGAATAATTCCTAGTTAGTCAAGTATATTTTTAAGAATTATTCCTACTTATTAAAATCTGGCAGAATGTCCAAATTCCACTGCAGAAAACTGGGTGCATTACCGGAATCAGACCTGCAGGTTGCCGCTGGTAGCAGCATCGGAGCCGGCGGTAGCGTCAAACTCGTAGTCGTTACCGGGCAGGATGGCGTTGAGCAGAATGCCTGCGATCGCAGCCACAGCCAGACCGGACAGGTTGATGGTGACGCTGCCAACGGTAAAGCCAACGCCGCCCACAGAGTTGAAGCCCAGTGCGCACACCAGAATGACGGCGGCAACGATCAGGTTGCGGCTGTTGGTGAAGTCCACGCGGTTCTCCACCACGTTGCGCACACCGATGGCAGAGATCATGCCGTACAGCACAAAGCTGATGCCGCCGATGATGCCGGTGGGGATGGTGTTGATGACAGCCTCAAACTTGGGGCTGAAGCTCA
>ERZ1673740.777-NODE-777-length-30905-cov-5.229498_pt1 | contig 30905 bp, 27 predicted proteins | sample MGYA00580221_ERZ1673740 | MGnify/ENA primary metagenome ERZ1673740 (study PRJEB41218, sample SAMN15661786) | gut metagenome | host: Homo sapiens | place: Canada: London | collected 2015-08-20/2019-03-30 | study: EMG produced TPA metagenomics assembly of...
AGCTTTGCCGCCGGGACTACGGCGGGTATCGCATTTCAGTACCTTTTGAACGCTGTCAAAGTCAATTTTTGAGATAATCGCTTCGTGGCTGTCCTCTATGACAGACCATTCGCTTTTATCCTTGGTAACACGCTTGTGTACCTTATAGCTCGGTGTGGTTTCCTTGCCCTGTACGAGAACTCCGGTGTAGATGGGGTTCTTCAAAACACGGATGACCGTGCCTGCCGACCACAACGCTTTTGAATTTGTCTTAAAGGAAGTGGTGAACTTCATTCCAAGGGAGCGTTTATACTCCATCGGAGAGAGAACACCGAGCTTGTTAAGAGCGTCAGCAATATCCTGTGGGCTGACACCCTCTAATTTCCACTTAAAAATGTCACGGACAATATCGGCGGCGTACTGGTCAACCACCAATTTGTTCTTGTTCTGCTCGTCTTTCAGATACCCAAAAGCGGCGAACGAGCCGAGGAACTGTCCGTTCTTACGCTTGATTTCAAGCTGAGAGCGAATCTTTACCGAAATGTCTCGGCAATAGGCTTCGTTGATAAGGTTCTTGAACGGAATAATCAAATCGTCGGAGGCTTTCTTGTCTCCGAGGCTGTCGTAATTGTCGTTGACCGCAATAAAGCGAACGCCGAGGAATGGGAATATCTTTTCGATATATTCACCGGCATCCAGATAGTTACGTCCAAAACGAGAGAGGTCTTTTACAATGATGCAGTCCGTTCGTCCTGCTTTCACGTCCTCAATCATCTTTTGGAAGCTCGGTCTTTCAAAGGTCGAACCCGAAAAACCGTCGTCAACTCTTACCGCATACTCCCTAAATTCGGGTCTCTGCGATATGTAATCACGGAGCAGCTCACGCTGCCCGGTGATGCTGTTGGATTCCTCCTTATCGCCATCGTCACGGGACAGACGGAGATAAAGGGTGGCGTTCCAAATCTTGTTCTGCGTATTCTGCATAATGGCACACTCCTTTTCTCTGTAATGAGCAAAACTACCGAGACGGAGCGTCGCTTTAGTCCTGCTTATATTTTACTTTTTCTGTCCCATTCTGTCGAGGATGTCAGCACTTGGAGCGAATGTACCCTGCAAGGCGTTCCTCCAAAGATACCTCCGTATCCGAGAAACCAACCTTAACGACATATTTACCGTGCTTGTAACAGTAGGGATTTCCAATCTGGCGGATAAAATCAAGGGCACGTTCCCGTTTGGGAAGTGCCGTGTTGACCTTCACATCACGGATGTCCACCAGTTCATCACGGTCAACTGTGTTAAGGTCGATATTTTTCATATTTACAATAGGAATAGATTGCATTACAGCCCTCCTTTTCGGTCTCGTTCATAACTATGCGAATTTGTGCGATTAAATGCGTGTAACATAGGGCTGTTCCAGACCGAGGCTGACCATTACGGCTTTGTCGATGCCCTGCATCTGTTCCTCCGGCACTTTGCCGAGATATTTCAGTACACGCACTTTGTCGATGGTAATGAGCTGTTCCGCAAGAACCACCGAGGGGCTGCTGAGATTTTTAATTCCCTCAATGAGAGAATGGGTTGGCTGATTTGATTTCTTCCAGTAACGGGAAGAAACAGGAGCCACGATAAGGGTCGGTGCGTAGTGATTGCCGACATCATTTTGAAGCAGCAATACCGGACGGCAACCGCCCTGTTCGGAGCCGGTATTTGTGCCGAGGTCAACGAGGTATATATCACCACGGCGATAAATCCAGTTTTCTTTCATAGGCTAAGTTCCTTTCTACATTCCATAGCGGATATGTAAAAGCGACCGCAATCGGATTGCAGTCGCCACGGGGGTATATATCAGAAATTCATCGGGAGAGCATTTTTGCCGGCGTTCTCGTTGTAAATGCGAAGCAACGGGAACAGATACTTCTTGTAGCCCGTCAGATTCACGCCAACAGCTCGTCCGTCTCTGTAGATTTTCAAGGGGTCTGCCGAACGGAGCTGAGTCGCAAGACGGCGAGGACAATACTGCCCGTGATAGCGGTCAACGAAGTAAGTGATGGCGATGATGTTTTCCGTTCGGAAGGAATCGGGGTCGCCGTCCCACGCAGCTTTCAAAATCTTCATTGCCTCCGTATAGCGTTCCTCACCGATACGCTTAAAGGCATTGAAAGCAGTTTTGATACAGCCAATGCGGTCAAGCCCACGGTTGTGGTCGAAATCGAGCATAAGCCCGATAGAGACGTTTGCCATATAGAAAGCGGTGGCTTCGGAATCCTTACCGTAAATCTTTGCTCTCATACGAGCACCTGCCGTCAGAGGAGCAGAGATGCCATTCTGCTGTGCAAAGAGCAGAGCTTCTTCCTCCGCATCCATACCGTAGTACACCTTGCACTTGATGGGAACGTCTTTGTCACCGGAGACGAGAACACGAGCACCGATGGTGTGCTGTCCGTCAAAAACGTAATACTTGCCGTCACGATAGCTGACCTTGGGTTCGTTGGCGATACGCTCGTCGAACTTGCTTGCAATTTCCTTGGCACGAGGAGAGAAAAGTTCTCTCTGATAGGTTTCCCTGGGGCTAATGAGCTGAGAAGCAGGGATAACGATGGATTTGTAGTTGTACTTATTTGTCTTAGTTGTCATAATGGAATTTCTCCTTTAAGTATTTGATTTAGATAGGCAAGCCCGTTCTCTGCGAGCTTATTGACCTTGGGGTTATGCTTTTTTGCTAAGAAGTAATCTTTGTTGTGGCTGAGGCATACCGACCAACGGAAGAAAAAGGTGTCCAGAGCATCCTCTAATTCGTAGAGCATACTTTCCGGTGTCCCTCGGCAACCTTCGCTTGGAAGTTCTGCCGCTATCTGCTCCAATGTCAACAGATGCCTTTCGGGGAGAACCCTTCGCCGTTCTTCCGGTGGCTTTCGTAAATCCTCAACGAGTGCCGGTCGTTCTTCGTGGGCAGCTCGTGTAAGAGCCTCCACATCGTCCTGGGTGGGTTTGATTTTGCCTGCTAAAATCTCTGAACGAATACCTGGGTCAATCTCATCGGCAATATCTACTGCCTTTGAAAAGGTCTCGGCACGAATAACAGAGTTTCTGCTAATGCCGTATTCGTTTGCAATTCTGTCGCAGGTCTTTTGGCTTGACCCCAAGTTACCAACTTGGGAACCTGTGGTGAATCTCCCGTTTTCATCGTGAGAAAGATTTCTATTGCCGCCGTATGATGCTTTTTCTGACTCATACCGTTTACCAATTAAGTATTTCTTTTGCTGGAAGGTAAGGTTTCGTTGTCCAAGCTGATTTTTGCAAATCCAGGCAAGAGCTTCGTTACGGTCATTGAAGTCACGCTCACAGGTCGTAAATTCAATGTGTGGGTGTTTCTCTACGATGCGGAAGCGGTTGTGTCCGTCGATGATTACATCGCCCCATACGATAATGGGGCTGATGATAACGCCGTCAGCTAAAATGTTTTCTTCAAGCTGTTCAAACTCATCGTCGGTAAGTGGTGGTATCCGGCTTTCAAATTCCGGGTCTATTCTTAATTGCATAGTGTCCTCCTTATACGCTATGTACAGGAGCGAACAACCGAAGCTGCTCGCTCCCTTAAATGCTTTTCTTACCGTATTTATCTCCTCCCCCGGTAGTGGGACTCACCAGACGACAGCTTGCGAAGCTGTTCCATAGGAATCTAACCTCCCCGCCTTCTTTGTGACCGGGCTGCGAATTACAGAAGTATCGTTAGCCCTGTGTCCGTCATCGCCGGTTTGGTAGCAATCCAAATCTCGCAGGTTGTGGTGATTTATCGCTCGCCTCTTACGAGGGTCGTGGCGCTCACCCTGCCGTAGCTCGTGGTACACAGGAACGTATCTGATGAGTGTCTATTCAGTTGTCAATGAGCCTTTATATCGGAATGGTTTTTACTGTTAAGTCCGATATGCGAAAGGAGCTTTAGAATTTGTCCCTTCACTTACCGTCTTTTTGGGGGCGTTTTAGCAACCCTTTTTAGCGGTTTCGGGAAAAATTTTTTCAATTTTTTCTTCAGCCTTGCCGATTGACTTACAAACTGCTTGGTGAGACACGCCCTCCAAGCGACCAATTTCATAAGTATCCAGCCCATCGACGTGGTGCAACCAAAGTCTGCGGAACTCAGTTTCTGTCAGCTTTCCTTTGAGTTGAACAACCATTTCTTTTTCCTTGCGGCGTTTCTCAATGCGTTCCTCTTGTCTTGCCATAGCAACATCCACGCCCGGAACTGCTGCGGCAGCTTCGGCAACATCATCAAGCGAAACGGTCTTTTTTGAGGTGTTGTTTTCGTAGTTATCCGCAATGCGATAATCCTCGTCGGATAATGCCTTGAACGCCAAGAACTCCGCTTCGGTTGGAAAATCCTCACGAGTGATGTGAACTTCCACGCCATCAGCAAACGGGTACACGATGGCATCGGGATTTTTCTTGTTGATGGAATAAATGCTGTCTTTTTTGTACATAGTGGTTCCTCCGTGATTTTGAATTTTTGATTTTGGGTTAAAGTCAAAAATCCAAGCGGAGGAGCACGGGAACGCTGTACCCTACGGCAGAGGGTAAAAAAATAAGGAGTGCTTCTGCGTTTTGCAAAAGCACCCCTCATAAGGATGTTTTTCTTCAAAATGAAAACCCCCGTAATTTAGTTTTAAGAGCTTCTGCCCTTAAAGGCTACCTTACGGGTGTCGCACGAAAGTCGTTTGAGAGTCGCACGAGAGTCAAATGACCCCCGTTTGCGTCGCACGGGAGTCAAATGAGAAAAAGAGGTGTCGCACGAGAGTCGCATAGGGTGTCGCACGAGAGTCAAATGGACGTTTTTCGACAAAAAAATAGAGGGTACGAACCTTTTTAGGGGTTCGTACCCTCTATGGTGAAATCAGCTCGATTTTATTCAAAAAGCTGTCCGTATGGAAGTGAATCGTCCTTACAGATGAACTTCTGGAGAGTGTCAAATTCATCCGAAGTCAGACGGCATTTTGCCTTTTCTATCTCCCTCTTTGCGAGAGCTACCACACCGGAGTGGTAAATGGAATAGACGAGCCAATACTGAGCCTTGACGTTTTCGGGAATAAGGCTCAACGCCTTAGATGCAAAATGATGAATACCGTCGTAGTCCTCAAATTCGGAGAGGATGGTCAACAGCTCGTCCACCATAGCGATGTACTTCATCTTGTAGTCCGTTGCCGTTCCCACAATCCAATGGTCGTCACAGGCAGCTCCCAGGACGTGCCCTTTATACAGCTTGATAGCGTGTTTCAAGGCGTGTACCTTTTGGGGAACGGGAATGTCCTTCCGTGTCTGATTCCAGAGCTTTTCAAACTTCTGCAGGTCGCTCATCATGTTCGCTGATGGGCTTAATCTATAGCCGTTTGTGGTATATTCAATCAGTTTACTTTTACAGATTGGCTCAAACGACTTTCTAAAGCGGTACATATAACCACGAATGTTCTTATTGATAGTGTCGATGTCAGAGCCATCTTCGGGGTACAAGGCATCGGCAATCGCCAGAGGCGAGTGTGCTTTCTTTCTGTTTAGCATAATGTATGCAACTGCACGGCTGCACTTGGGAGAGTTAAAGTCCTGTTCTTTCCATACACCTGCGGATGTGGTGATTTCCATACCTCCGAAGAAGTTAATTATCACGTCATTGTCGGTCTTGATTTCATCCGGCGTAAGAGCCATTCTGACCCTTTCCATAGTATTCTTCTGTGCAATCGCACGATGAATAACGTAAGCAAGCGTATTGAGAGTGCTTGTCCGGTTGTGATACTTTTTGAGATTTCGGACTACAAGGAAGCCCATAGGCTTGGGTCCGAAAGGCACAGCCATAATGGAATGTGCTTCAAGCCGCTTATAAACTTGATATTCTTTGGGAGAGGTCTTTGCGATTTCCTCAACATCGGAAAAGATGACGGGCTTTTGCTTCTTGATTGCCTCAATGATACTGGGCATAACCATAAGGTTTTCAAATTCCTGTAGTCTTTCCAGTTTCCTTACGGAAGGGTCGATGTTGTGCCACCACCCCGTAGCCCAAATATTGAGTTCCAGGTCAATCTCGATAACGCCCGCCCAATCTGCATCGTAAAACGCACACGCTGTCACGAGTGCTTTCTTTGCGATTTCTGCAGGGTCGTCGTTGGTATGTAACCCCGACTCCAATTCGCTGATGCTTCGCTCCTGCTCGATGCAGTATGTAATATACTCCTCATCGTACTGAGACAAGTCCACCGGAACCGACGGGGGATGAACGGATTGCGGCTTTTCAGTTTGCTTGAAAGAGCCGCCGAAAAAGTGCTGCATAGGCGTAATTTCCTCCATTTTTACATTTTTATTTATATTATATATGAAAGTGACCGCAAAACTTCGGGGATTATGCCGAACGCTTTGCGGTCTTTCAAATATTTTTTGAAATGTCGGCAAATAAGATGGGTTATTTATCTTTATTGAGCCGACGTACATTGCTTATCACAAGCATCAAATCATCGTCGTCAAGTTTTTGTATTTCCTCAACGGCAGATTGCACCAAAATGGGGTTTTCAAATTTGTCGTTGAAAAACTCGCTTGGCGTTACTCCAAGATACTCACAAATTTCAAGGAACTCTGCCATCGGAGGCAAAGATTTACCGGAAGAAATATTGTATATGTAACTACGGCTATGTCCCAGGTCATAGCTCATTTTGTATTCGGATACACCTTTCTGCATCCGTAGCTGCGTAATCCTATCTCGGATAAACTTAGTGTCCATTTTGCCTCACCACCTTGCCACTATATATTGTAGGCGAAAAGGCGGTTTCAATAACCCAAGGGCTTACGCTTAATCCGACAGGATATTACAGGATTTTACGCTTTATGCAATAATTCTATGTTTTTAGCGTAAATGAGAAGTCGTTAAGGGTCATATTTTGTGTTGCAAGCGTTTTTTCCTTGCATACTGCGAGACGATTATGGATAAGCCCATCCACCGCAAACGCCTCGAATAATATTATAGCACGATTTTAATTCAACTTCTCGAAAAGATGGATAAAATTACACGAATAATTTCGCAATTCCATTGTTGCATCGGGCTTTTTTGTGTTATAATGTATTGACAAGCAAAATAAAACCTACTGTCTGTGAGGTGTTGATAATGAAAGTCAGTTACAAAAAATTATGGGTAATGCTTGCTGAACGAGAAATGAGCAAGGTGGAGCTACGCAAGCTCGCCGGTATCGCTCCCGCCACTTTTACAAAGCTCCGCAAAAATCAAGAAGTCGCTCTTTCAATCCTTATGAAGATTGCTGATGTACTGGATTGTGATGCGGGAGATATTGTAAGTTTCATCCGAGAGAGTGATGCAGACGAAAACGTCCCCAAGGAATAAGCTGACAGGGTTCAAAGTAAAAAAGACCGTAATGGTTATTGGCTATCGTGCCATACCACTACGGTCTTTTACTGTCTTGATTGTCATTTGCTCTTGTACTTGTCCATCTCAATGAGCATACGATAAAGATGCTCCTGTTCCGTCTTGGTCTTTGCTGATAAGAACTCATAACATTTGAGAGGAATACTGTCAGCCGTTTCTCCGTCGCCAAGTTTTTCAAAGAGTTGAGAAAGCGGGATATTCAATGCCGATGCAATCTTTTCGATGCTTTCAAGCGTTGCGTTTTTCTCACCACGTTCTACTTGCCCGATGTAAGTCGGGTGACAGCCTGCGGCTTCTGCCAATTTTTCCTGGCTCAAATTCTTTTGGGTTCTATAATTACGGATACGTTGTCCGATAAGTTTAGAAATTTCGCTCATAATACATCCTCCTATATATAGTCTATAAATATTATTATCAATTTTCCACAGACTATTGATATTTCTTCTTGACTATGCTATACTATAAATATTATAATTAAGATTTTTGTACTTTTAGTATTCGATACAGAGGATGATAGAGCTGAAAAATCGTACCGTGTGTTTTACCGGACACAGAAAAATACCGCCGAAACGAATGACATCACTCGCTCGGCGGTTGAAAACAGAAATTGTTGAATTGATAGATAAAGGTTATCTCTACTTCGGTGTAGGAGGAGCTTTAGGCTTTGACACTCTTGCTGCACAAACTGTATTGGATTTGAAAAATGACTATCCTCAGATTAAGCTCATTCTGGTATTGCCGTGCATATCCCAAGCAGATGCGTGGAGTTCTGAAGATAAACACACATACGAATACATAAAGGCTAACGCTGATAAGGTCGTCTATACCTCTCGTGAATATACGAGAGGATGTATGCACAAGCGTAATCGTCATTTGGTAGATAACAGTAGTGCCTGTATTTGCTACCTAATCGAAAAATCTGGCGGAACGGCATATACCGTGGAGTACGCAAACAGTAAAGGATTGCTCATTATAAATACGGCAGAAAAATAAAAAAAGCAGGCGTTTTCAGCCTGCAAAACCGCTATTTCTTTCGTAAAGTATATAACTCAACGAAAAAAGGACCGAAGCCCTTGTTTTACTAAGGACTTCGGTCTTTTTTGACGATATTTTTGACGGCTTATATTGTGAAGCTCAACTTGTTCATGTTGGAGCATTTAAGCTCAAACGAAGAATGAACATAACGATTGAGAGTAATGTTCACATTGGCGTGTCCAAGCACTTCACTCAAACTTTTTATTTCAAACCCCACCTCAACGCAACGTGTGGCAAAAGTATGTCTGAGAGCATGAAAGTTAGCATCAGAAATACCACTATGCTTCACATAGGATTTGAAACGATTTTGCATTGTGCGAGGTTCAACATAGCGGTCATTTCCGGTCAAAACAAAAGATTTTGGATTAGATACAAATTGACGAGCTATATCAACAACGAATGACGGTAAAGGGATTTCCCGTATAGAGCATTGGCTTTTGGGTTATGTGATAACTATTTTCGTTTTAGAAAAAGCACCATTTCCTGTATCTTGTATGCGTTGCATAGTCTTTCTGATTTTAAGCGTGGTTTGTGCAATATCGAAATCTTCCCATTGCAACGCACACAGTTCGCCAACTCGGATGCCGGTGTACAGAGACAAGAATACACCAAATTTATATAAATCCATATCATCTATAAGAACGGCGATTAACGCATCTTGCTCAGACTGTGTTAAAACACGCATTTCTTTCTCTTTTTTCTTAATTGTAAGTTTGCTGAGATTACATATAACAGGTAAGCCTTTATAGCGAGCATACTCAATCGTACTTTTTATTATAGTTAAAATGTCAGTCACAGTTTTAGGAGCTAAACCTCCAGTATTATCTAAACGTCCTTCGGTAAGCTGAAATTCAATGAACGCCTCGATGATTTCGGTTGAGAGCATTGAAAGCTGATATTTTCCTAATTGTGGTTTGATATGGGTGTTGATTAAATGTGCATACCGAGCGTGAGTTGATTCTTTGGTGTTTAGTTGGGATGAGTGAAGCCACAAATCCAGAAGCTCATCGTATGTTAATAAGTTATGAGTTATTATACTCACTTTTTTGGGAGTGCTACGTTCATCAGATAATCTCTGCTTAACTTCACCGTAAGTTTTCCCATAAACATAAGCGTATTGAGCTTTGCCCGCTGCATCATAAGAACGGATATATCTTCCTTCCCATCGTCCGTCCTTTCGCTTATAAATGTTTTCGCCTTTTCTTGGCATAGTTTTTACCTCCTCTCTGTATGATGTTGACGGAGATTTTGACGGCGAATATGAACAGAAAAGCATAAGTGGTTTTGATTTTCATGTAACATTCACTACGTCAAAGTCGAAAAAGTAAATAATCTTCGACTTTTTTCTCGTTCGTATTGACAAATTCGGCAACATCGTGTATCATTTTACATGATATTTGTCGCAAAAAGGCGAACGTAAAGTTATATACTTTACGAAAATTTATTTTGTGGCTATACAGAAAGGAGCTATTAGATGGACAACGAATCTAAATGGTTGCTAACCGACGAGGAAAAAGATAATTTCATCGCAGCACTATCGCCTAATTTAACTGTGTTGAGAACGAAGGCTGAAATATCGCAAGAAGAACTTGCAAACCTTATCGGCGTGTCCAGGCAAACCTACAGTGCCATAGAAAGAAAAATTAGAAAAATGGCTTGGAGCACCTATTTATCTTTGGTTTTGTTTTATGACCATAATCAGAAAACGCATAAGATGATACGACAACTCGCTATTTTTCCGCAGGAACTATTTATTCGCTTCAATGATGGTATAGACTATTCTGATTTTGAGTTGAGTTCACTTCTTGGAAAGAAATCGCAAGAAATCATGGAATCTTTAGACGAGCAGGCAAAGGGAGCAATTCGTGCGATGGTTATGATGGAGTATGCCAGATGCAAGACTGGTTCCAATGGCGAAGGAATGCGAAGAAATACCGATGTAAATTGATTATTCCGTGGCAGTAATAAAAACCAACTATAGGAGGAGGGAGATTTATTGAGCTTTAATACTGTCGGTTTTAATATATTCGGGATTCCCCCTTACTTCTTTTGTGCCGTTGTGGGGTTGGTCGTTGCAATATGCTTAAATATTGTTTTGGTTTCATCTAAGAAATATTGCCTCCAAGAATATATGAAAGTATTACTCCTTTCCATTGTATGTATGTTGGTTTTTGCAAAGTTGTTCGGATGTCTTTCCGGTATTTACAGAGCCATTGGAGTTGGTGAATCCATAACCTTTGATACTATAAAGAATACAGGCATTGTTTTTTATGGCGGATTGTTCGGGTTATTGGTTGGCTATTATTGGGGAATAAATTCAAAGTTGATAACCGTTAAAGACCCTCATGCCATTGATGTGTTGGCTGTGAGTATTCCATTGTTTCACGCAATAGCTCGTGTAGGGTGTTTCCTTGCAGGTTGTTGTCACGGTGTTGAATCGGATGTTTTCTCAATTTCCTACACCATAATGGACAATGAAATTGTAAATACGGCGAATAGGATTCCCGTTCAACTAATAGAGGCAGCTTTTAATGTCGGAATTTTTATCTATTTATTCGCCCTCATCCACAAAGATGATTGGAAAAACAAAAATTTGCTATTGCGATATATAGTCATCTATAGTTGCGGTAGGTTTTTGCTTGAATTTATTCGAGGAGATACAGTCCGAGGTGTAATCCACGGTATATCTTTTAGTCAAGTAATATCAATTATTATTTGGCTTACATTATTGACAATAACGATTAAAAACAGGAACAGAGCAAAGGAGAAAAATATATGACAGCGATATTGGCTATGTTAGCAGGTGCCGGAATCGGCGCCGGTGTGGCGATTGCATTGTATGTATTGGGATTTGGTGTTGAGTTAATTAACTGTGCGTGTCAAATCATAACTTGTGATTGCGACGGTGGAGATGCAATTCCTGGTATGTGGGACGGCGGTTCTTTCGTATCGGTTTTGCTGTTTTGCACAATCGCAGGTGCGGTAATCGGATTGATTTACGGTATCTATAAAATGAAAGTTGCAAGCGACGAAGCAGCTCGTTTGAGAGATGCTGCTAATTCTGAAGAAGCAAAGAACCAGCGCATCAAGTGGGCTGGCGAAGTTAAGCAGAAAGCGTTGTCGGTTGCCAATAGTTGCGAAAAGAATGCTAAAGACTATAAGGCTCTCATTTCCCCGAACTATAAGGCTGACTCACAGATGGAAACAATTATGAAAGAACTTGCCAATGCTGCCGAACTTAAAGGCAAAGTGGATGCAATGGCTAACGATACAAAGACGAAAGGCGGTGCTTCTAAATGATTATCACTAAGTGCGATAAATGCGGAGAATTGATGCACAAAGCAGATAGATGTTTTGCTTGCGGAAACACCTCTGGGTTTACTAAGACCGACTCTACTTTGACGATTCACGAGAATGTCAGAGACGAGTACGAAAACCTTGAACGTTTAGTTAAAAACGGAAAATTCACGGAAGCTCTCTCCTTATCTAAGTTGGTTTTGGAGTGGATGCCGAACTGTTCTGATGTCTTTTGGTTGAGACTTCTCGCAAAAAACGGTTGCGATTCGGATGAAGCTCTTATTCGCAAAGGCGTTTCGTGCGAAGATAGCGCAGACTATCACAACGCTGTTATGTTTGCAAATGAAACACAGAAAAAGGTCTATATAAGTGTTGCTGCGAAGATTTCTGCCGTTAAAAAGGTTCTGACCCAATACATAACCGAACACGAATATTCAGAGAAAAACAATACTGCGATTGTGCAGATTCAGGCGGAATTTCCTTCTGAAATTGAATCTCGCAGAAAAAAGTTGTTCCAATTATGGGAGGAATTACAGCAGCTTGAAGCTCAGATGGTGGCGGTAGAAAAGGATTGCTTGTTGCTGATTAAAGAGCATAAGGAAACTTTGGATAAGGCAAGTTCCGAAGCCGCTTCAATTAAAGCAACAGCTTATAAGATGGACCAATGCACGGCTGAACAGCTTCATAAGTACCAAACTCAGTTTGGCGACTTGCTTTATCAGTCCGAGCAAGCAAAAGCCTCTATCGACTCCATGAGAAAGCAGCACCCTTGGATGGGAACCTATAATGCTTTGGTTACAAAGCGTGATGGCATCGTTTCTCAAATCAACAACGAACTCAATACGCTCAAAACCTATGAAAGCCGAGTACAATCGACTGTATCGGAAATTGAACGAATTGAAGCAAGACATACTGCTGCTCTTGTCTCGGTTACTAAGTATAATTTTTCTGAAATTCGCAGTTTGCTTGGCGAGAATCGGTTTATGTCAGCTTACGTTGAAGCTGGTGTAAGGTGATAGGAGGTAAGAATAATATGGAATATACATCAAAGTTGTTTGTTGATTTCTTGAAAAAGTTGATTGTATTCGATAAGGAATGCAAATCAATTATCGATATTGCAGAACGTGTCGTAAGAGACCGTTCAGATGGTGAAAAGAGTGAGTGGGCAGGTACGAGAAGCCGCCTTGATTCTAAAGTCCAGGCGTTCTCCACTAAAAAGACTTCTCTCATTGATGGCTGTAGAAGAAAAATTGAAAGCATCCTTGAGCAAGATATGAATGCTAAAAGGGACGTCTTTTCCCGTTTGCAGAAATGCAAGGAAGCTCTTGCTGTAATCAACAGCGTTGAGAAAAGTATTACCAGTAAAAATGAATATGAGAGTACAGCTAAGTCTCAAGCTGTTTCTTCTTCTATGTCTCTTGATGAAGTTTTGTCCGGAACAGATAAATTCATCAATCTTGCTTACGATGTAAATACGGCAATCAGAGACGGTCGTAAGAGAGATATGGCAAATAAAGCAGCTCAGCTTTATGGAATGTGCCGTCGTGCAGAGGAAGTATTAAATGCTGAGATTTCCAAGCTGAGAACTTCAATTATTGCTAATAAAGACGGCTTGCATACAAGTTATGATAGCCAGGAATCCGAATCCCGTCGTCAACTTACAGTTGAATGGGATACTGCTCTCTCGGTTTTAGATTCTATGACCGCTGAGTTCGTAGCTCAGCGAGATAAGAGTAAAGCTGAAACAAAAAAGATTATACTGTCCAGTTCGGAAGTTAAACACACTCGCATTGAAAAGCTGATTGATGGCTTCTGCAAACAGTTCCCTCCGAAGGAATTTGCAGATGAATATTCTCGCATTTATTCATTAGAGCCAATGTTCGACCACTATGAGTGTGCAAAAGAAATGCCTCGTAATATTTTCATTAGTACGTTGGAATATGATATTTCCAAGCTACAGCTCAGCGATTTTACAAAAGAGTTCCTTGATAAGTATTACTATTTCATGTACAGAGGCGAAAAGCTGTTAATTCCTCATTGTGCTCAGTTCAGCTCCGAATTTAACTACATTTTCAAGTTCAACGGTGAAGGTCGTGCCAATGTTGTAAAAGATGCCTGCGACATGGGTATGCGTTTGTTTATGATGTTGCCCCCTGGCAAGGTTAATTTTACTTTCATTGACCCCGTTACCCTTGGTGAGAGCTTTGCTATGTTCACACGTTTGGTCGATGTTGATGATAGAACAAGCGAGATAATTAACGGTAAAATATGGTCTGCACCGTCTGATATTGAAGATAAACTCAAAATAATGACGAACCATATTTCAAACGTTACACAGCGTTGTTTGCAGGGTAAGTACGACAATATTTTTGAGTATAACAAGGTGGCTGAACAGAATGCAGAAGCATACCAGATTCTTATGCTTATGGACTACCCCGCAGGATTGAGCGACCAGTCTTTGAAGTTGCTTGAACAAATAGTTACTTCCGGTCCTAAGTGCGGTGTCTTTACTGTAATATACAGAAATGAAAGCCAGTATAAGAAGGTGTCGGAACGCTCTTACCCTCTTATCAAAAATATCGAAGCGAATTTCCAAGTGTTCAATTATTCGGCAAACGCAACACAGATTATGTGTACCAACGAAGCTGTCAAAGAGCAGCAGTTCCTTTGGAACGGAGTTAAAATGCCGAATGATGAGCGAATGAACGAAATCATTGCAACGCTTAAAAAGGGTATCAAGTCCGCAGATAAGGTTGTAATCGGAATCGAAAAAGTGAATAATGCGGAAAGCACTAATACAACCAAGGATGGTATTCGTATTCCTATTGGTATTCATGGTGCGAACGAGGTTCAGTACCTTACGCTCGGTGTCGGTGGAAGCCATCATGCTCTTATTGCAGGTGTCGCAGGCTCCGGTAAGTCCAGTTTGTTGCACACTATCATTTTGAGAACATTGATGCAGTATTCCCCCGAAGAACTTGTTATTTATCTCGTTGACTTCAAGCGTGGCGTTGAGTTCAAAATCTATGCAGATTTTGTCCTTCCTTCTTTCAAGGTTGTCGCTATCGAAAGCGAGCGTGAGTTTGGTTATAACATTCTTACGTCTTTGGAGAGAGAGCAAAAAATCCGTGCCGATTTGTTCAAAAAGAGCCACGTTGACAAGATTGAGGAATACAGAGAACTTGGTAAGAAAATGCCTCGTGTTCTTGTTATTATGGACGAGTTCCACGAATTGTTTTCTAACTTTAACGATGAATTTGCAAAGAAGTCCGCTATCATTATGGAGCGTATTGTTAGACAGGGACGAGCTTTCGGTGTACATATGATTTTGGCATCGCAGAGCTATTCCAACATCACCGGTATTGATAAAGCAGTGTTTGACCAGATGGCAGTAAGAATCGTGCTGAAGTGCTCTAAAGCCGATGCTAATCTCCTTCTTGATGGTGGAAGTACAGAAATCGACCAGATTTCTATTGATGACCCCGGTAGAGCTGTGTACAACTCTGAAGCGGGTAACAAGGAATATAATAGCCACTTTAGAGTTGCTTACATTGAACCCGAAAAGCATCGTGGTATGCTCCAGGATATTAGCGATTCCACAAAGCAGTTTGCGGATGCTAAACAGCCCACCCGTATTCTTCTTTCTAACATTGAAGATAACAATTACAGTATCTTCAACCAGTTTGTAACGCTGAACGCTAACACATATAAAACACCCGGCAGACTTTACATTGGTGAACCGCTTAGTGTTTCTAATAGCATGGCAATGGATTTCTCTCGCAGCGAGTATTCCAACTTGCTGATGATTGGTGGAGATACCGAGAAAGCAAGAAGTATGTTTGCGTTCTCTATTTTGAGTTTGTGTATCAATTACAAGATTGCCCATCAGCAGGCTCCCGAAAAACCGTTCATCTATCTGTTTAACTGCAAACCGTTGGATGATAGCTACTTCAAGGATACGCCCAAGCTCCTTGCCGAGTTCTTACCGGAGTATATTCAGTATGTCGGTTGCGGTGATACAAATGAGATTCAAAGCATTGTTTCACAGATGTATGACGATGTAAGTAATGGAGCGAATAGCATTGATACCGACAAATATTTCTTCGTGTTCGGTTATCAGAGAGCCGAAGAACTCAAATCTGAGATTCAGTTGTCTCAGTCGGAGGATATTGACAGCTTGTTTAATATCATGCCTTCTTCGTCCAGCAGCTCCAGACTGTCGCTGAAAGAAATGTTCCGCACTATTGTTAAAGACGGTGCTCAAAAGGGCGTACATACCCTTATTTGGCAGGATAGCTTCAATGCGCTCTATCAAGATGATAAGGATATTATGTCCTACTTCTCTATGAAGATTGCCTTTGATATGTCTCCGGAAGAATATTCGAGATTTGTAAGTGCAAACGATGTGAGCTTGATGAGCGAAAATAACGCTATCTACTACAACAGAGCACGAGACAATCAGAAGTTTAGACCGTATCAGTCTCCCGATGAAGATTGGTTGAAGAACATCAGCGACAAGCTGAAATAAGTGAATTAGCAGGGGTAGTATTTCTGCTACCCCTGCAAAAGCTACCTAAAAGAAATAACAGGAGGATTATTATAATGGGTTCCAAAAAAATAGAAGTACGTCAAAAAGTTGAAGCAGATGCCGAGCAGGGACAGGAAATTGCTGAAACTGGCGAACAAAAAATAGAAGAAGCTGAAACTTCCGAGCAGGCGTTGTCCTCAATCGAAGCTGTGGATGATGATACTGCTGCCGCTGTAGAGGAAGCCAGAAGCGAATCGGATGCTATTGCCAAAGGTGTGGCAGAAAGCGAAATCGAGGAGCCAGGTGAGCAGGTGAGCGAATCGTTCAAGGAAACATCCGAAGAATCTACTGAATACAGCGAACAAGAGCTTGAAAACGCAGATACCGCTACTGAAATGACAGGTGACTATGGTGATGTTGGCTCTGAGCTTTCGAGCCAGTTCCAAGAAAGCGGTCAAGAGTTCCAGGAAATCGCTGACGAAGCTGACCAAGAAAACGACGAAATGAAATCAAAATTAGACCAGGAAGTTGCTGAGTTAGAAGGAGTATTTTAATGGATGGATTATATTATCTTTGTTTTTCCGTGAACAAACTTCCGGATTTAACATTGACAAAATATAGTGTTTTTGATGGTTCAAGCGTTGAAAACATTATGGATAAACATGGGGTGTTCCTACGTCAATTACATAGATTGGGTTATACTTCCGGTGTGTATTTCCATCTGCTCTATTACTACAATCCCGACAAGAGCATCCCCAAGGGACACCATTTGTCAATTATTTTCTATGCGACTGCACAAGACAAGAGTAAACTTGATGGAATCAGAGAATTTTTGACTACTTCTGTTCTGAGTAACTACTACGAATTTTTCTGCTACGAAATCGCTAAGAATTTTTCTCTTGAAGAAGAGCCTCTTTCGGATGGGTCTTCTATTCCTGTGCTCAAGCTCACTAATGTGTCTGGAAAGATAAAGAAATATAGTCTTGGCAAAACCAAACCGCAGGAAATTACAGAAGCAAAAGAGCAGATTGATAACGGCAATAAATCGCACATCGTATGTGAAATCGCATCGGATGCTGACGTAATGCTCAGCTTCAATAAGATGCCCGTGGATGATGCTGGAAAAATCATTCTTGAAAAAAAGTTTTCTCATGCAGCCTTTTTAACCAAAAAGGACTATTCTTTGCCTGCACAAAACAGATTGAATACTGATAATGCGGGTGAAGTAATGCTCTATTCTATTATGGAATGGGAGCCTTGCGAGACTGGACGACTGTACAATGTCCTTAAATTGATGGAGGGTTATGACAGAAGTGCTGTTTTGCGAATTGATATTTTCCCTGTTGAGCATACACAAGCTATTAGGCAGAGACTTCCTTATACTGAAACAAGAAGACGAATTTCTGACCGTGTACAAGGAAAAGATGATAATAGCGAAAACATCGTAAAATCGTGGGATAAGTATCTGAATAACTTGATGAAGTTTCCGCAGTTCTTGGCAAACGTGGTGGCATTTGCGGATTCACAAGATATTGCTGTTATGCTTGCAGATAGTGTGGCGGCAGAAGCGGTTGAATCCGGTACATATTTGATTGAAACGATGAACTCGTCAACCGGATTTTCAATGTACGAGAGCGATGCAAAGATTCTCCATAAAGATAAAGAAGCCGGCAACTATGTGGCTCCGTTCTTATCACTATATACGCTTGAAGAAATCAGACCGATGTTTTCGTTCCCGATTCTGTATCCAGGCGAAGCTATAGAATGTCAAAAGGAAACTGACCCTATTCCCTTTGAAAAGGAAGTAACTATTGATAAAGACACCGGCGAGATGCACGAGGTAATTTCTCTCGGTGTAAGTAGTATGGGATATGATGTTACATTCCCTGTAAAGCTCTTTAAGAAACACGCTTTTATCGCAGGTGTGCCCGGTGCAGGTAAAACGAACACGATGCTGTATTTGGTAACTACCTTGTGGCGTGATACAGAGCAGCACGTTCCCTTCCTTGTTTTGGAGCCTGCAAAGCAAGAGTATCGTTCTCTCGCTATGATTGACGGCATGGAAGATTTGTGTGTCTTTTCCCCTGGAGCTGACACAAAGTTTCCCTTACATATTAACCCGTTCCAATTTCCCGTTGGATTAACTCTGGCAGAACATATTGCAAATCTAAATGCAGTTTTCGCTGGTGCTTTTGAGCTTATCCCTCCCTCGCCATTCTTAATAGACGGTTGTATCGAGAAAGTATATCTTGAAAAGGGATGGAATATCAACGAGAGAAACGATGGTACTAAAGAATACCCGACTATGCAAGAACTTTATGATTCTCTTAAAGTGGCAGTCGAGGAATCTGGCTACGAGGGCGAAACTAAGGCTAATATTCGCTCCGTTATGGAAGTTCGTATTGGTAGCCTTTTGAGACGTGAAATCGGTAATGTTTATAATGTTCGTCAATCCAGTATGGAACCCGAAGATTGGTTGGAAAGACCTGTTATTATCGAGCTTGAGTCTCTTGGTGAGGGTCCCGCAAACTTTATGTCGTTGCTTATCTCTACGCTCATTCGTGAGGTCTTGAAGATAAGGAAAACAAGCGACCTTGTAGAAAAAACGACTAAAGACCATAAGAGAGAGATTGAGCATATCATCTTCTATGAAGAAGCTCATAACTTGATTGGTCCGACAACAGAAGACCCTGCCGGTGGATCTGTTGACCCCAAGATTTCGGCAACAAAATACTTAGTAAAAATGTTGGCAGAGGTTCGTGCTCTCGGTGAAGGCATTGTTATTGCCGACCAGTTGCCGACCGCTATGGCACCGGAAGTATTGAAAAACACTGGTCTAAAGTTGGGACATAGAATTACCGCACAGGATGATAGAAACCTGCTTGGTAGTACAATGTCTGCATCGGCTGACCAGTTGGAAGAACAAGGTACTTTCGGTACAGGTCAAGCATTGATTTTCTATGAAAATCTCTTAAAACCGTTCAAGATGCGAGTAGCAGAATGGGAAAAAGGTGTTTCGCAGACCAAATATGACTCTCCCACAAATATGCAGTTGTTTGAGCATTTGAAAGATAACAAGAGATATAATCATCTTTTATCGAGAAGTGCCTTTATTATGCAACGCAAAATGGAGGTAGAGTTCGACCTACTTCGCAGACAAGCCGAAGAACTCAAACAGAAAATCAACAAGAACTATTCAGAGGTTCTTGTTCTGGAAGGAAATCTCTCTACTCTGGAAAGAAAGCTCTCACGCTTGACTGCTGCAGATGATATTTCTGAAACAAAGAAGCATATTGCCGATATTAAGAGGGTGTATGAGAAAAAGAAGGGTGAGTTCTCCGGAGCAATCACTCGTGACCTTAAAAAAGTTTGTTGGAATTACGCTAATCAGTATTATGCGTACATGACATTATCCAAAAACTACTATATTCACACAAACGATATGTATATGTGTACCATAAACAATTACTTGTCGTTGTTTACGATTCTCAAATCCCTGCATGATGTTCCAGAGCTGACGGAGATTGTGATTGCAGAAACAGCAAATGTCATGGCTGATATAAGCCGTTACGTTGACTTTATGTTTGACGGTTCTCCTGCAATTTTGGGATACCACTCAGCATACAATAACGCTCTGTTTGACGGCGGTAACTTCATCATTAACCGTATTGATATTGAAACAGAACGCATTTTGAAATTGGCTCTTGATGTAAAAGATTTGGAGTATGATGCAGAAAAGGAAATTGCCGAATTTGCAAATGATTTTTCTAACACATACTTTACTTTCCTTAATGTAGCCGAAAAGTATTTGAAGACTGCTGAATCACTTTCTGCAGAAATCTCTACTACGCTCAGCTCGCTTGCTCCCAACACCGCTGAATGGGAAAAAGCTCATGTACGAGCTGTTCAGTACGAAAGCGGTAAGCTGCAGGTATATATGGCTCTTGCAGAGTTTGTAGTCAAGGTGTGTCAGCAAATTTCTGTAATCAGCGGAACTAATAGACGAATCTTGTTGATGAGCTTGAACGATATGTTGGTCTCCTTTAGAACTATCGTGGATTATCGTGATAGAAACGCAACAACTATTCTGTCGTCCTGGACAAAGTATCCCGATGTTTGGAAAAACACGAACGATGTTTTGATGATGGAAATGAACGCAAGATTTGCTTACCTCCATCAAGCTCGTCGAGATACAGTAGAAACCTTGAAGAATCTTTCTGAGGCAGACAAAATTGCCGCACTCTCCAAGGTTGCTCGTCAATATAATGGATGGTTCAAAGTGTATTCACAGGCGGGCTTTGAATCTTTTGGATTGAAACTTAGCCTTGTTAATCACTACATTAAGTATCTTGAAGCTATGCTCCGCCTCGGTCCCACTACATACGGACTTATGATTGAGACATCCAGCGGCAACTGGAAGATTTGTTCTAACATTATGAAAAATCTAATGTCCGACGAACGAATTGATGAAGTTGAGAAAACGAGTTGGAGTAAGCTCTCCACCACAATGGCGAGCGTATTTGGTACTACTATTTAAGTAATTATCTGAGAGGAAGGTTGATATGGCTATACGGTCAAAAGAATTTGTAGGAATTGCAGAAGGTATAAAAAGCCATGAACTTTCCACAAAAGGTAGAATTGAAAGCCTCCGAGGTACGATTTCTGAATTGTCTGGGGCTAAACGGTCTTTGGAAAGTCAGATTTCGTACCTTGAGGCAGCTCTCGCTGCAGCATACGAAGACACCGACGAAGACGGCGACCCCGATTATGGTCGCATATCAGCTATTGAAGCTCAAATTAGCCAAGCAGAAGGACAACTTTCCGAAGTAGAGGGTGAACTTGATGATGCGCATGGCGAATTGACTAAATCGGAAGCTGAATTAGATAGTGTTATGGAAGAAAAGGCTCGGACTTTATTTGAAATCCAAGAAAGAGCCAGAAAGACTTCTAATAATATCGCTGTAGCGGGCGGTATGTATGGAGCTTATTCGGGCGTAGGTAGCTCTTTGCAAAGCTCTATGCAGACAAGTTTAGCATCGTTATCACAAGCAGCAAGCATACTGGATGGGTCTGTAGATGGATTCACAGGTGGCGGCTCTGGAGGTGGAGGCGGTGGCAGTTCCACCGGCGGTCGTGGTATGACCTCCCAAGGCGAATTATCAACGAGTGCTTTAAGTGCTTTCGCCGTTGGTGCTGCTACATCTTCAATATTAAGCGGAAATACTTCTCCGGCTTCAGCGCCGAGCAGTTTTACTACAAATCATACGAATGGAGCGACACCGGCAACAACATCGGGGTTCCGTTCTGTACAACAATCAATAAATCCACAGAAAACATTGAACTTCAATTCGGAACAAAGCGGCAATTCTTACGCTGTGTCTGCTTTTTCCGATAATGATGGTAGTGAGGTTGCATCGAAGCCCTCGTCTAAGCCATCAGATTATCGAAGCTCTCAGACACCATCAAATATGGAATCACGGTTGTCATCTGATAGCAAGGTTCCAGGTGGTGCAAGCAAAATGTTTAGGGAGTTAAATAAGCTAACTATGACTCCCGAAGAAGTAGCAAAATATAACGCAGAGCACGGTATCACTGATAGTCCTACGAAAAGACCTACGGGTGGAGTTGAGCGAGTGCGAGAGCGTGGAGGAAGCGACGACCCAAGATGGGATGATTCATCCGATGTTTCCGCTAAAGCGAAGCCTGCTCGTACATCTCGTCCCACTATTATTGCAGGTAATAGTTATAATTTGTCTAAAAGCGAAACGGAATACATTAGAAAAACAATAACTCATCCTCATTGTGAAATTGCACGAGGGATAACTCAAATTGCAAAAGTAGGTGGCATAAAGGGTGCTGCTTCGGATGATATGGGTAAGAACTTTACAAGCCACAACGAGGACCATCTTGAACAAGTGCGAGCAAAAACTTCAGAGGCTCTTGCTGCGATGGTAAATACTCTTAACTTTGGCAGTATTGAACGAGACGGTGCAACAGGCGATGTTCACTTTGATGAACACGTTGATTTCAGAGTTGCACAAGCTGCTGCTGAAGCGCATGATACCGGAATGAGTAATCACGGATATGTTTTTGATTGTGATGAAAAAAAGGTTCCCAGGCGTGATGTAAACGGAAACATCATTGTGCTAAAGCAGAACTCATTGGATTTTAATTCGATAAGAAGCAATCATTCAGCCAACTCTGCTCTGAACGTGCTGAGGGCAAGAGAATCGTATAAAGCGATTGGTTTTACAGATGCACAAGTTGACGAAATAGCGGTGTTGGTATATGCACACTCCAAGAGTAATTCGGGTGTTACTGATTTGAACAATAGTAAATCGTGGAGCGATTGTTTTGACCGCATTGAAGCATTAAAGAACAAATTTAATGCTGACCATCCGAACAATAAAGTTTCGTTTACTCGTTCACGCTTTGAAGGAGCATCAAATGCCCGCAAATTAGGTTCTTTAGCAACAGAAGCCTTAGCACTTCGAGTTGGTGATGTTAGCAGAAATTCGGGTCCCGATGCTTTGGCACAATCTGGTGAAATAGTTCATGTTGAAAAAAGCACTGTAAACAGCTCCGGCAATTCGTGGAAAGATGAAATCGAAGGTGCTGTTATTATGCGAGCCAACGTGCCGGTTACACACGATTTATCAAGGCGTATACATATTGGCGAACAGAACATTGTTGATAATCATACAGAGTTTAAGAACGGAGCTTTAACGCATACAATCACTATCAATGATGGTAGCTATGCTCCCCATTGTACCGCTGAGGCGATAGTAGACCATATTGGAGAATTGGCATCAGCAAAAAACGGGCACTTTGTTGTTGAGCTAAAATTCAATTCGTCTTGCGATAAAATGGAACAATACGAAGATTTTAGAACTGAAATGAAGAACGCACGAAATAAAGACGGTAGCAAAAAGTACGGAAACGTGGAAATTAAATTGCCGTGGGATTAGGGGTGAAATTATGGCATTGATTAAAGATACAAGTGACAACACTCATATCATGCGTGATTACGAAGTTTCACACGCTAACACTCGTAAAAGTGCGTTGGAATGGGTGGCATTGATTTCTCAAAAAAAAGAAATCTGCGTAAAACGAATAGAACTTAGGGATTTTGTATCGTTTGATGATGGTACTATTTCTGACACATTGAGTAAGATAGAAGATGCAAATGCTTTTGTTGAATCATATAAAGACTCAGCAATAGAAAGTGCTTCCATCGTTGGTAAGTATGGCAATTCATCGTTCAATTTAAGTGTTAATCTGGATTCTGGGTACATTGGTTTGTGCTTCAGAAGAAAAGACCAGTTGGATTATGAATCACTTGAACGGTTATTAGGGTTAGTTTGATTTGATATTTTATGGGGGTATCTATGGATATATTTGACCAATATTTATATGAAGAACTCGTATCAGAATATGGGCGTTCTGGACTTACAGACGATGATTACGAAGAATTATATGTGAGATTTTGCAATCATAGTTACATCGAGGAAGTAACGCCCTACATTCTTGCTATGCGATTTTTCGGTTTGGGTACTCCTGCAGAACCGGATGAGGTTTTGAGCGAACTAAAAACCAACAAGGCTGATAATGTCCAACTTCGAGGGCTTTATTACGACTTGATGTTATGCGTTAATCCTGCAAACACAGGGGCGGCAGACGAGCTTCGCCGTGTCGTCGAAGCTGGATACTGTGACAAGTATTTACTTGGTAAAAGTAATGTTCGCCTTGTTAAGCAAAAAACAAAAAATGAATACACCAAACCGTCCAGAAAAGATAATCCCCCGTCTGCTCGGACGGACAGTTCGGTGTTAGATTCTTCTACGGTTGAATATAACACATTGACAAATGAAATTGCTCTGTCCTTGTTGGGCAAGGTTACAAAAGTTGATTATGGAACGAGAAGTCTTGTGCTTCCATCAACTTACAACAAAATTGGGAAATCTGCGTTTCAAGGAATTAAAGATATTGATATGTTGATTATTCCTAATGGCTTCATCGAAATTGACGAAAATGCTTTTTCTTGGGCTATTATTCATCAAGTAAAAATACCTAAGACAGTTACGGTGATTGCTAAGAACGCATTTAAGGGTTTTACAGGTGTTATTGAATGTAGTGCGGATTCTTATGCTTACAAATACGCAAAAAGATACAATGTGCGAGCACTTGTAAAATGAAAATAGAATAAAAGAGAGATAGTCGGATATACACGCAAGGAGGTTTTTATGGATATATTTGACCAATATTTATTTGAAGAACTCGTATCTGAATATGAACGTTCTGGTCTCACGAACGATGATTACGAAGAATTATATATTAGATTCTGTAATTTGAATCATTTAGAAGAAGTTAAACCTTATTTGCTTGTTATGCGTTATTTAGGTCTTGGTACTCCTGCAGAACCGGATGCAGCTCTTAACGAGCTAAAGGAAGTTATGGAAGATAATATAGAACTCACGGGTCTATATTACGACTTAAAGTTGTGTACCAATTCCCAAAATACTGGAGCGATTGTTGAGCTACGTCGCTCAATCGAAGATGGATATTGCGGAAAATACTTGAAAAACCGAAGTAATATCAGCTCGGTAGAAAAAGCGTCTAAAGAAGAAAAAAAGCCGTCAACACCTGCGGTTAATAACACAGTTGTTGACGATACAATACATTACAAATATATGAGATTTGAGGGGTGCGGTTATAGCGGTTTGTACTTCACTTCCGGGGATATTGATTACTTAAATGCCAAAGTCTTTATCGAGCCGATGAAGGCAACACGCAAAATATCTATTCGCTCTCAAATCTTTGCCGGAGACGATGCGTTTTCTAAAGTTTTCTCTGATGAGATTACTCTAAAGCCTGGAGATACATGGTTCACAACGACTGGTTGGGGAAATCAGAACTATAATTGTTACGGCAATAGAACGTATCAATGGCGAGTTGAAATTGACGGAGCCGATGTTTACTGCCAAGATTTTCGATTCTACACGGGCAAGATTGATAAGTATGGAATCCCTGTAAAGAATGTAGTATTGTTCGCATCGAAAGCATCTGGTGCAGTAGAAAAAGACTGGAATAATTACTCATCTACATTTGATTCCAATACCCTTGAATATGTTTACTTTAAGTTGTTGTTTAATCAGCAGGGGCAAGAAAAGAACTTCCAAGTACATATCAAGGTAGATAATCTTGAAAATGGTACAGAGTTTTATAACGGCACATCCCTGTTCCATATTGAATCGAACTGGGATAACTCTTGGACTGGCGTTGGTTTGAACAACGGAAAGAAGTGGGAAAAAGGGTTGTATAAATACACCCTAAAAATAGGTTCCGGAAGCACTTTTGAAGGAACTTTTACTGTTTACTAATAGTGAGGTTTGAAACAAAATGAAATGTCAATATTGTGGTGCAGAAATAAAGGAGGATGCTCTATTCTGCGATAGTTGTGGTCAAGCTGTAGATGCTACAAACGGCACGAAACAAAACATGGATGCTTTTTGGCAAAAAGAAAATAACCAAAAGCAGAAAGAAGTTGTTGAACAGATTGCAGGACTTAAAGGAAAATGCGAACAAATTCAAGGTGCTATTTTCTGTGGAAAAAAATTAAAGTCCAGAAAGCATTTTTTCAGAATTATGCTTTTGCTGTTTATACTTTGTGCTGGCGTACTGGCTTATGCGATTTACAGGTCTTATGAAAATGCAAGCGAGCCGTTCTTTAGCTTGTGCATCGCTGCGACATTCACTATAGTTGCTCATATAATGATTATCGCATTTGCTACGATAGTCATTAAAAAAGGTCCGGTCGGACTTGTTTATCCGATTATTCCGATATTTGGATATTACTATTTGCTATATTCGGTTTTCTGCGGTATTGGACGCTTATTTGTGCCCTTAAAAAAAGACGAAGCTATATTTGTTAAAGGACTGCACGAAAAATACGTTGATATGAAGCTCTTGAAAAAAGAGGAGAAAGATTTGAAAGCGGGATTAGCTTTGATTGATAAAGGAATATTGGATTCTCCCGAACTGAAACATTTGAAGAAAACTATTGTTACTGAGAAGAAAGGTATCAATGGTTGGCAGGTTACAACTGTTATTGTAATTATTGTTCTCGCTGCTGTTTTTGCAGTCTCTTACTATTTTGCACCAATGATAATAAACAGCAGCCTATAAGTTAGGAGTGTTAAAATGAAGTGTCCTTATTGCAATAAGGAAATATCTGATACATCAATTTTTTGTCCGGAGTGCGGTCAAGGCGTAAATCAAGAACAAAAGTCCTCTACATCTGAGAACTACTGGAACACGGTGGCAGATGATGACAAACGGCGTAATCAAGAGTATCTAAAAACCGCAACGAGACAACGGAGCGAGGCAAACGCTCAAAAAACAAAAAGACTTGCAGTTATTATTTCCGTGATTGCTCTTGTAGCTGTTGCTTTGTTTGTTACGGTTAGTGTTACTAACGCAAATAATGCAGAATTAGAAGCGGTGAAAGCTAATCTTCCTGGAAAGGAATTAAAGTGCAGTTATAGTCGGACTGAGACAGGTTTTTGGATTCACTACTATTACTACACTCTTAAATTCAACTCGGACGGTACGCTGAACTACTATTATCTTACAACAGTAGGTCCCGCTGAAAGGGATGAAGTCCCGACATTAAAAGGCACTTATACATATACGATAACTCGCAATATCCTTGGAGATTACTTTATAACATTTGGTGGGGAGTCTTTCACTATGACGGTCTCTGACGATAATGTTCCAAGGTCGCTATCGTATGGTAAATAAATAATGCGGAGGTAATTTTGATGGCAGAGTATGACAACACCCTTATCCTTTATGACGAGGATGGCGAAGAAATCGAATTTCAAATTGTTGACCGAATCCCCTATAACGGCGAAGAGTATCTTGTTCTTTGGGATGAAGAAAGTGATGAGATGGCAGTCGTAGTTGAAAGAGATGGAGACTACGAGACCGTGGACGATGAAGATGCACTTGAATATGTCAAAAAGGCATTTTCAAGTGGAATGGAAAGTCTTATGGATGAGGCAGATGCTTTTGCAGTCGAATCTGACTTTATGGCAGAATTGATGGAAGTTGCTGAAGGTAAAAAGAAAGTTGATACCCCTTCTCCTGTTTCCACGCATAACAGCGAAACTCAACTTCCCTCTCAAGTTGATACAGTTCACTTTGATTACGAGAAATATGTTCAGCAATCGCAGGACTTTCTTTTCAAAGAGGCGACGGCAAAGTACAACACCTTTAGTTTCGATGAAGCTCTGTCGTTGTTTATTTCCGCCCAAGAAGATGGAAATATTTTTGCTGCAGCTCATATCGGCATTATGTATCACTACGGTGAGGGGTGCAAACAAGACGACCAGAAAGCTTTTGAGTGTTTTGAAAAAGGTTATAAGGCTGGATGTCCGTTAGCGACCGCATGGTATTCTGAATGTTACAGAATGGGCTATGGCGTGACTAAGAACAAGGAGTACGCATCTAAGCTCTTTAAGGCAAACGAAGTAGCCTTAAAAGAACTTTGTAATGCTGAGGACACAGCAGCTCTGTATTTCCTTGGTTTCAATTTAATTATGGGCATCGGTTGTGAGGTTGACGATGCCGAAGGTGTAAGGCTTTTGGAAACGGCTGTATTCAAAGGTGATAATAGGTCTGCTGTGCAACTTGCGGAGTGTTACATAAACGGTTGGGGCGTAAGTGCTGATGAATATAAAGGCTTTGAGTTGTTAATGCAGCACCCGGTTCCCGAAAGTAAAAAGTATCATTTCCTTCTTGGCAGATGCTACTATTACGGAGCTGGCGTTGAGAAGGACTATTCAAAAGCGTTTGCATCTTTTGAGAAGTCTGCTAAGCTCGGCTTTGGAAAAGCTAAAGACTACCTTGGCGATTGTTATCGCAACGGTCAAGGCGTTGAGAAAGATTTATACGAAGCCGCAAGATGGTACAAGGATGCTGCAGATAACAACGGTACAGCAAACGCTGCACACAGTCTTGCTTTCATGTATATGAATGGCGAGGGTGTGCCGGAAAATGAAAAGAAAGCCGTAGATTACTTTATGATTGCTGCCGAAGGCGGTATCATTCAAGCTCAAAGAATAATTGCCCAAGAGTATGTCTCTGGAGATATTTTGAGTAGAGACTATGAGGCTGCAAGAGTATGGATGGAAAAAGCAGCTAATCAAGGTGATGCACAGGCTCAGCTTATGTTGGGGCGTTACTATGTGAGTGACTTTGGATATAACGACGACCAAAAGGCTTTTGAGTGGTTTGAAAAAGCTGCAGAACAAGGAGATGCTGAAGCCGAATATACCGTGGGTGGTTGTTACATTTATGAAATCCATGTCAAGAAAAATCCGGCTGTTGCGAACCAGTGGTTTGAAAAAGCTGCAAACAAAGAACACCCAAAAGCTATGTATGAGCTTGGTATCAGTTACATGGATGGTCGTGGCATAACAAAGAATACCGACAAAGGTATTCAATACTTAACTGCCGCCGCAGAGAGAAATTCTGTCGAGGCTTGCGAAGTGCTTGCTAAATTATATAGAGATGGGATTAAGAATTATAACGGACAGAGCAATTTTGTGAGCCTTTCTAATGCAGAGGTGTATGCTAAAAAACTTGTAGAACTTACTGATAGTAAAGATGCTGAGTGTATATTGGCTTCTATTATGCAGGGGTTGGGAAATACAGTTGAAGCAAAGACTTGGTATCAAAGTGCTGTCAATAAAGGTTCCGATTTAGCAAAGTTAGCGTTGAGCAAAATGTATATCCTTGAAGGTGTTAATTATTCCGATGCTGTTTCAATGCTCAGAACAATATCATCTAAGAAAAATGGAGAAGCCCAATATCTTCTTGCTTACTGCTTAGAAAACGGGTATGGTTGTGGGAAAGATAAAAAGCAGGCAAAGACTTTGTACAGTTCGGCGCAAGCTAACGGTTATTCTGAGAATCCGTTTCCACGGAAAAAGAAATTCGGGCTGTTTTAAGTGATTAACACGGCGAAGTTATGTTGCATAATTTCGCCGTGTCGTAATTAGAAGGGAGTGTGACACATATGATATGTCCGTATTGTAAAAAAGAAATTCCGGACTCCTCTATGTTTTGTGATGGTTGTGGACAAGAAATAAAACACGACTCTGAAAATAAACAAGAGGCTGACCGCTTTTGGGAAAAAGAAAACATTGAAAAGCAGAAAGAAGTACAAAGAGTAAGACAAGAGCAAGAGGAGGCGGCAAGAAAAAGGAAAAGCCGTGGACGTGCAGTAATTATATCTTTAGTTGTGTTGGCTGCTTTTGCCGCATTGATTTATTACTCGGTTGTTATTGTCCCGATGAATCAATATCAAGAAGCTCAAGTGTTGTTGCAGGACGGCAAATATCAAGAAGCTCTAAGTATTTTTAATAGCTTAGGTTCTGATTATGAGAACTCAGCAAAGTTTATTCAAGAGTGTGAGGCAGGAATCACGGAAAACAATTACTTAGCAGCTATAGAAATATATAATGCAAAAGACTATTCCTCTGCTCTGCGGCAGTTCGAGAATCTTGCTGGGTACAAGGACTCAAACAAATACATAGCAAATTGCGAAGTAGAGCTTTTATCTATTGCGGCTAAAAATGATACTGTGCAATTCGGAGATTATACTTGGATTGTTTTAGAAAAAACAAATACAGATATACTCTTAGTATCAGAGTCTTATGTAGATAAAAGACTTGCAAATGAATACACCGGCAGTAGCAAATACGGCAAATACAGATGTTGGAGTCAAAGCACTTTACGCTCGTGGCTGAATGGAGGATTTATTTCCGATTCTTTTTCTGCTGAAGAAAAGGCTTTGTTAAAAACAAATAGGATTACAACGCCAGAATATAATGTGGATGGATATGATGGTTGGAGTGCTCAAAGGATTGATGTCACTACAGAAGACAAAGTGTATATCCCTTCGATAGCAGATGTTGAGAAATATGGCATTAAGCCTATACCTGCGTCAAGCTCGTCGGGATATTATAACAGATACGACGATGATGATAATCCTGGGTGGTTGAGAGACCGTGGACATGGTATCGCTTTTCAATCAACACTAAATAGTGATGGGTCTTATGGTAGCGAGTGGCATCATTATAGTAGTTATGGTGTTCGCCCTATTATAAGAGTGAACATTGGTTAAAAAATTTTGAGGCAAGATAAGAGGGTAATGATGCTTTTTATTAGCGTAGATGATTTTTTTCAAAAGGTTTGTAGTATAGCACGGTTATCCAGAACCGACGAGAAGGACCTCGCTTTGAAAATGAAAGATGGCGATGCAGAAGCTCGTCAAGCTATATTGAATAGTTATCTTCCTGTAGTTGCATCGTATATCAGACGTTCTCCGAAAGAGCTTCAAACGTTGGAAACGATATATAGCTGTGTTCGCAGTTTAGAGAAAGGTGTAGATGGCTTCAATTTCCTGCAGGATAGTGAGACGTTTACTCATCATCTGAGTTGGCGTTTAAGGCAATGTATTACGAGATGTCTTGTAGATAGACGATAGTGGAAAACATACTTGGCAAGCAGGGCACGGCGGTACCCACTCGTGCAAAAATTTATATGCCCCTGCCGAAGCAGAGGCATATAAATCGCTTGTCTGGG
>ERZ1673740.799-NODE-799-length-30432-cov-55.845278_pt1 | contig 30432 bp, 32 predicted proteins | sample MGYA00580221_ERZ1673740 | MGnify/ENA primary metagenome ERZ1673740 (study PRJEB41218, sample SAMN15661786) | gut metagenome | host: Homo sapiens | place: Canada: London | collected 2015-08-20/2019-03-30 | study: EMG produced TPA metagenomics assembly of...
ATTAAAATATACTCTTTCAAAGTTTATTCTATTATAAAAAATTGCACTATAAAAACATATAAACTAAAATCATAAAAATAAAAGAAACACCAAAAGGTGTTTCTTTTATTTAATCTAAACCAATAGACTTCCAAAACATATCAAGTCCACCAACACAGGCATTCAATTCATCACAACTACCATTACGATAAATATCCATCATTACATTTGATGCAGCCATACCACAATAGAAATAAAATTTATCATCATGTTTGTATGAATTAATTCTTTCTTCAATATCTTTGATTTCTGTATTTGCATTATTTTTGATATTAGAAGCAATTATTCTATCTGCTTCTCTCATCATTTCTACATATGACCATTTTGGATTTCCCATATCTTTATCCCTCCATAAAATATACATATCAGTATTCTGTTTTATAAGTTCCATATATTATACAAATCAAATAATCTAATATTCTTTTTTAGAGACTTTTTACAAAGTGACCAATTTTCTTTAATAATGTAATTACTATTTCTTCCGGCATATTCTACTTATTATACTTTTTATTAAAAGGGGGGAACTTTTTCAGCATTTTTTTTATAACACCAAATATATACTTTAAGGGAATTTTTTGAAGTTATTTATTTTAAAACAAAGAAAAAGGAAATTCAGAGGTAGATAGATTTAATTATTTCTCAATCCAATAAATAAAAAACAAAATCAGAATAAAATTTTTTATTTGCATTTATTAAAATAGATACTATTTCATTTAGTATAAAAATAGTTTTTATTATTTGTTTAAAGTGTTTGTTAATTTTTTAACATATTGTTTATATTCATATAATATTGCGTAAAATCATATTCATCAGTATAATTGCATTTTCAATCATTTTTATTTAAAAATATCATTAAATTTATAATAATGAATTTTTCCACTCTAACTTCAAACAAAAAAAGGTCTTCCTCAATTAAGAGAAAAGGCCTCAAAACATTTAAATTTGTTTTTCTTCATCTTCAAAGCATTGGTTTAAGTCATTTACAACTACTCCACATAATAACTGTATAATAGTTGTGAATACTGGTATCTTTAATTGATATGCAGCAAATGTATAAACAATACTTATTAAGATAAGATAAATTATGTATTCTTTAGTTAAATGTATTTCATTTACAAAAGCATTTGTGATGATATACACCCAAAATACTATTATAAAAAATAAGAACTCATCTACATTAAAAATATCTTTTAAAACACTTCCAAGACAAATGATACTTACATTTAATAAGAAATTTATAAAATCTTGCATATTCTTATATATTAGTTTTGAGTAACAGGGAACTTGTAACTAGTTCTCCTTTCTTCTAAAAATTATATTTTATAGCTTTATAGAAGCAGTTACCATAAACAAGAGGTTCTTTCATTAAAATTGAACGCAATTGTTCCAAAACTAATTATAAAATATTATAACTCCCATACAATATAACATATCCTGTGGAAATGTTACCTTATACAAGTCATGTACTGCTAATACATGGTTTTGGAAGGCAACCCCTGTTTCTATGAAATTCTTTTAGAATTTCATATTAAGACACCAAAAGTTTTTACTTTGGGTGTATTCATAAAATATACTTTATTATATATTGTAAGCACAAAAATATAAGAGAAAATGATATTATTTCATTTTCTCTTTTTGTTAATCCAAAAATGGTTATGCAAATTATAGTAATATTTTCTTTGCGCACCTCACTATAATTTAACGAACTTAAAAGTCAATTTTTCATTGTTTATTTTTATACTCTTGTAAAGAGGCCATTGTATGATACAATGGTCTCTTTTGCAATGCAATTATTACTTTTTCTTTCTCCCCTACTTATTATACTTTTTATCAAAAGGGGGGAACTTTTTCAGCATTTTTTTTATAACACCAAATATATACTTTAAGGGAATTTTTTGAAGTTATTTATTTCAAAACAAAGAAAAAGGAAATTCAGAGGTAGATAGATTTAATTATTTTCTATTCACTAAATAAAAAAACAAAATCAGAATAAATTTTTTTATTTGTGTTCATTAAAATGGATATTTTTCATTTGGTATAAAAATAATTTTTATTATTTGTCTAAAGTGTTTGTTAATTTTTTAACATTATATTTTCACATAATAAAAGGATTGAAGTAAATTCTTCAACCCTTATAACTGGTACACTCCATCTATTTTTGTATTTCTACTTCTATATTTTCTTATCATTCTTTCACTTATACCAAGTATTTCACTAATTTGTGCATTAGAATAATGTAAACTAGTATAGTATAAAACTAATTGTTTTTTTGTCATTCGACCAACTGTAACATATTTAGGTTCTTTTCCAATCAAATTAAAAACTGTTCTCTCATCCAAGTCAAAATATTGTGCTATTTGCTTATTTGTGGCTAGATATTTTAGTCTATATGCATTCATCTCTTCAAAATTTTTTTCTTTCTTCTCTTTAGTAGACTGTTTAGAATTTTGCTTTACAATCTCATTAAAAGGTTTTATAGACTCATTTCTTCTATATTTTGCTTCTTTTTTATCAATGAATTGCTGCATTTCCTTTTGTTCTGTTGGAGTAATGTCTAATAAGGCAACAATATCCTTATTGGTGTACTTCACTGCTTTGGTTTCATCTTGCAAATACTTGTCATAATTTTCTTTTGCATATTTTACAATAGGCTTTATGGTGCTTAATGGCTTCTTTAATTGATTGTTCAAATCATCAATAATAGAATATACTTCTTCTTCCGGCATACCCATATAAAAGCAATTGACAGACATTATATGGAAGAATAAGTCTCTATGACCTTCTATGTCATAATTTCTCATCTCTAAATATTGTAGTAAATCTTCAAGTCTTTGCTCATTGACTTTAGAATACTTACTTTTTGCCATTGTTTTACTTGTAGTGTATTTTTTCTTAGACTTTTTAAGTGTCTTTTTTCCTTTTTTGACCTTTGGAATACCCAATCTTTCTGCAAGCATTGAGATGTTTGTTGTTTTACTTTCATCCAAAAAGACTATATATGCTTGCTCATTGGTTTTCATATTTAAACTTCCTGGCACTCTAAATACATGCGTAGGGTCACTACACTTCTTATCAGCTCCAAATGGAGAAAGCAAATCAATCATTTTTTTACATACATTTTGGTATAAATCCTTCATAGATGACAATTTTAAGTTAATATTGCTATCTAATATGAAAGAAATATATTTTCCATGACCAGAATTGATGTAAACTGATGGTTGTATGCCTACTTTATCAAAATAAGGCTGCATCTCCATTAAAAGCTCATCATCTTCATAGTCCTCATATATTGTGTTGTAGACATCCAAATCTATATTTATCATTCTACTCCCATATAAGTTACTACTATTTCTTCTAACACCCTTGTAATCACTCATACTGGTGTACATATTCATTTCAAGATGGTTGGAAAATATAATCATGGAAATAAGTCTTTGTTCATTGAAATCCTTCTTATGAATGGCAGTCTCAAATACAAAGGGGTCTTGTAATTCCAAAATGTCTATGATGTCCTTATAACCATAGATAGTGTAATCTTGCCAAGGGCAATAGATAAATGTGAATGAAATATATTGACTACTCAATCTTGCTTTATGAATTTGTTCTATGAACTTATATGGCTCATATTCTTTAATTTCTTTATATTCTGGTGCATCCATATCAACCAATTCAGTTGAAAAGAAATTGCACATCTCTTTTTGATTTTTACTTTCAAAAATTTTTTCTAATCTTTCAAATTGTTTATTTAACAAAAAATACTCCTTTCCAATATGGAAACAGGAGTTTTATGTTCTACAATTTACTTATATGTTGTAAATATTCTACCTTTTGAAATTGTAAATAAAATATTTTTACGATTTTTTTGAGATAGTGCAATTTTTTTGTTTTATTTTTTCTTTAATTGCAGTATAATACAAACATATCAAGTGAAAATTGTGGTCAACAATATTATCTCCTGATAATCTGAGCAAGTGGTTTGGCAGACCATTTGCTCTTCTTTTTTGCTTATTTGCAAATTGCCATATTTAATTTTTGTATTATTATATTTACTCACTTTGCTATTTAGCATTTTTTAGTGAACGAATAAACTCTATTTTTCATCACTCTAATTATAAATCATATAGAAATAATTTCTATATGCCAAAGTAGCATTTATCGTAAAACAAATTTACGACACGTGGCACGAAGCCAAATGCTATGGATGAACCATTATTCAGTTTTCTTAAAAACATATTTTGAATTTATATATAATAATTCAAATAATTTGTTATTATTATAAGCTGTTCATCTAAATTTTTCATCAAAAAACATGCACTATCTTTCTTTAGGAGTATTATGCATTTCTGACAGCATCTCATTCAAATTTACCATTTTCATATTTATAACAACACGATATTATTAGTCTGAAATCAAAAACTTATTTGAATAGCAAAAATAAAATTAAGTATCAACAAGACTTTTTCTCAAAATATTATATCTATTTCTGATAGTACAATTTTTTGTTATTTTACTTATATAAATTTACTTATAATAAAACATATACAAAAATAATCATTGTATATATGTGTTTCTATTGTAAACACGTCATCCTCCTTGTTAAATATTTTTTCATTTTAAGCAATTTGGTTTATCCAAGTTGCTTTTCTTATTTGAAAACAAATATTACTTTCTCTCTGCTATTCATTTATGGTATAGTATTAATACATACACATTATGAATATTTATATTTACATATAAATGGAGGATTAATAATGCAGGAATCCAATCTTGATGAAATCAAAAATAGAGCAATTAGTTTATTATTAATAGAGCCAGAACAGGTACCTTCCATGCCTTATTTGTTAATTCATCCATATTTTGAGACTTCTTGGGTAATGTTCCCTGGTGAAAATAAATCTGTTGACATCCTTGAAAACAGGGAAAAATATAATATACTCATAAACCATATGAAGCAGAAAATAAAAGAGGCAACATCCGTAGAGCAAATATTTATGTATTTACGTTCACAATATAGATTGACTTTATTTAAATACACAAATGACTATATGAGCAAGGAAGATTTTGAAAATACATTAATTCAATCATGGATTATGTGTGAGAATCCATCTGATGATGTTAATGTAACTCAAGCAGAAAAAATACGCTGGTTTAAAAAATTAAATTATGTTTCTAATTTCTCTGGTATTGTCACAATATATAGAGGTGTACAGAATAAAAAATGGAAAAAAGGCTTAAGTTGGACTCTTGATAAAGATGAAGCAAAATGGTTTGCCACAAGATTTTCTGATGAAGGTATTGTATACACTGCACAAATAAATAGTTCTGATATACTTTATTACACATCTGAAAGAAATGAAGAAGAAATCATTATTGACCCAAAAAAGATTTTACAAATTCAATCAGAACTAATTCTGAAAAAAGATAATTTCTAGTTTTATAAATTTTTAAGGTTGTGCAAAAATTGGTTATAAATTAAATCTAATTATCATATATTATATTATCCTTCTTGTTTTACCATTGTTTTCAATGCGTGAAACATTTAATATAATTTTTTAGTACATTTTTTAAAAGCATTGGTTTTAATTCCAATGCTTTTTTTATTTATAATGCAAAAAATCATTATAATTTTAATATAATCTTTATATAGTATATTATCCTCCGTGTTTCAAAATTGCATTAATGCAATTTTGTCTCACACCCTATTTATTATTCATGAAAGTATTGGTACAATTCCAATACTTTCTTTTCTATTTGTTGTTGAGGTATTATAAGCAAAAAAATAAGCCTGACAATAAAAATCTCTTCCAAAATAATTAGAAGAGATTTTTATGATTTTATAAAACATTCAACTCATTAATTTTTCAAATTTCTCATTATACTCATTATATTTAACAAAATTATAAGGAATTTCTTTACCTAATAATGCATACTTTTGTTTCATACAATCCATATATTCATCTAAAGCCAATATGATTAATTTCCATTCTGGTTCTCCTTTTTTTGATTTTTCTTTTAAAAGATATAAACCATTTGCACTCTCATTTAGCACACAATCCTGTACAAAGTAATATAAAACTTTTACATTTTCTGGTAACATATTGTTTAATACAGCACCATGTACGCCAGCACAATAATCATCAATAAGTGCATCATAATATGGTATCTTTGTCTTGCTTTTAATATTACCTGCATCTTCTATATCTACCATTAATCTTGACTGTATAATGACATTCATTGCAATACTTTCTATCATATATTTTGCAGGAACAACATCAAGCCTAATATCTGTTCCATTTGTAAAAGTTGTACTTACCATCACATCTTTCCACATATCGTTTCCTCCATTATTAATTCTTATCTTACATAAAATAATTACCTATTAAATACTACATTCATTTCGCTTCAGCTATATACAAGCCATGCTTAACAAATTATAAATAATATTTAATGTGATTGTCCTTTTATCTCTTGGAATGCTTTCATCATCAATAAATTTGTCCAATTTATTAACCAACTCATTTCTAGATTCTTTCAAACAATTTCTTTTATATTCTTCTTCTAATTCTTCCAAAGATTTTCCCATAATATTTTTTCCTTTCTTTTTTATCCTCAATAAGTAAAATCATTTAACTTTAAATTTTCTTTTCTATAAAAGTTAATTTATTATAAGCAACAAGAAATATATAATAACAAATATTTTAGGCAATAAAAAATCTCTTCTAAATTAATAGAAAGAGATTTTTTAATATGTTTTACTATTATCATACTTGCTATCTACCTACATCCTGAAACCAAAACTCCCAAGATGATTGATAAACTTTTGGCATAGCAGCAACATGATTTCTTTGGTTTGTTTCAGTGCATCCTGCTGATGTTTGAATAATTCCATCAGTCATCACCGCCTATCCTTCAACATCAATTCCAGTGATTTCCTTGAAGATGTCCTTGTCAAAGTTTGGAAGATGCATCACAATGTTCTTCTTTATGTCTGAAAGACCATCCCACCACATCTGTCTCCCTGTTTCTTTTTCAATGTGGTTCAAGAATCCACCTGTTACTGAATATTCAGGATGTGCAGCCTTTTCTTCATCTGTCATGTCATCTTTCCAAATCCAGAAAAGAACATTTGAAGGACAATCCATCAGAATGTATCTTGCATCTGAATTAAGCCAATCCTGATATGTCCAATCAGACAGTTTGTTGAACAGGAAAATCTTTGTTGATTCTGTGTTAAAGCATCCGTTGGAAAAGTAAGTCTTGTTCCAATCACCGCTGTTGCAATCACCGCTGTTCCAATCACCGCTGTTGCAATCACCGCTGTTCTGATTACCGCTGTTCTGATTACCGCTGTTGCAATCACCGCTGTTCTGATTACCGCTGTTGCGATTACCGCTGTTCCAATCACCGCTGTTGCGATTACCGCTGTTGCAAAGACCAGTGCAGGCTTTTCCCATGTTCACCAAATCAAGCACTTCCTGCCAACTGATTTCCCTAATAATATGAATCTTGTTGGTGCAGCACTTGCTGTCATCATCTTGGGTGTCAATGTCACCAAGTGCTTCCACTTCTGCAACCTTATTGTTAGGATTGAAATTGTAATACTTGAAACAGTCTACTGCTTTTGTGCAGAAATGAAATCCTCTGTCACAACATACTGGTGTAACATCCTCTTCAAAAATTTTGCCGACCTCAAACTGAAATCCTCTGCAAGTCCAGTCTGAATTAAATACCTTATAACCTTTCATGTGTTTGTCCATTTAAATTTTCCTCCTTTTGTATCTTCACCATTATTAATTGTCCTTGTTATGAAAACTAATTTATTATATGTAAAACCAATTATAAAATTCCATTTTTTACATATACTTCAAATCAGATTTTTTCATATGGTAATGTCAGTATGTCAAAAAGAACAAATATTTTAGGCAATAAAAAATCTCTTCTAAATTAATAGAAAGAGATTTTTTTATTTACATCCTGAAACTAAAACTCCCAAGATGATTGATAAACTTTTGGCATAGCAGCAACCTGAATAAACTTTCCTTTTCCAATACAAACGCTGCCTTCCATATCACATCCAAACTTATTTGCAGAGTTTAAAAGTTTATAGAAATAGCACATTAATAATCCAACATCTATTTCTTCTGGAAACATTTCTGGATTATTTGATGCAATTTTGATTGCAAGTGGTTTGACTTCCTCTTTTTTGAATTTAAGCATTTTAAATTCTCCTCCTTTTGTATCTTCACCATTATTAATTGTCCTTGTTATCAAAACTAATATAGTATATACAACGCCATTTTTAACATTCCATATTAAAAAAATACTATTAATATAAAAATGCTATTACTTGTCACTCTCTAAACTCTTGTTTTTCTGGTCAATGATAATATCATCTACTTTTTTCAATTTTATGAAATTACTTACGATTTTAAAAGAAATGTTTTTATTTAGCAGATATACCATAAACATAAAGAATATACCCAAAATATACGCAAAACAAAATCCTAAAACATCTATAGGAATCGTGATAAAAAAACAAATAAACATCATAATTTTTCCTAAAAATCTCGCATTTTTTGTTTTTTCTAAAATAGATAAACTAAATAATAAATTTTGATTATCTAATAAAAACGAGTTTCCTAATAGCAATGCAATTACATGAAACATTTCATATATAAAAAACAAAAGATAATATAAAAACAAACAACATAAAATTCCTGTCATAATAAAGCCTCCTATTTTTAATTATTTTTTCTCTTTCCTTTTAACAATTACATTTATTTAATGCATCCCATTGTTAAAGTTAATATATTATAGTCAAAAGATTTTTTATTATCATTCATTATCAAATCTTTTTTGCCACATAATCATTCCATTTTTAATGATAACTAAGATGCTTTTTCTATAAAATAATAAAGTAAAAAATGAAAGGAGGTCACTAAAAACTCTATATTGAGTTTTATAAGCAAATGAAAAGTTTCAAACCAAAAATTAAACAAGTTTTTGCTATTGTACTTTCTTCTGCAATGCTTCTTAGTAATGTTAATGTTTATGCTGTAGATTCTGTTATATTAAAAGAAGAAAACTATGATGAAGAAGATACAGAAACCTCTATTATTGAGGAAACAGAAATGGAAAGCATTGACTCTACTGAAAGTATATATGAAGAAACAGAAAGCATTGATTCTACTGAAATAGATGAATCAAGTTCTACAGAATCAAAAGAAACAACTGACAACACAATTATTTTCACAAATAGTTTAGATGAATTTTCAAATGAAGTGGCTGCACTTGTTTCAGAGGATGTAGAAAATGATAACACTTATGCAACCAAAAGATTAATTGTTTTATCAAATGTATCTGACTTTGATACCCATAATGCTGTTTCTACAATCTCATATGATAACTTATATGTTTTATCCTATGATACTGAAAAAGATTGCAAGAAAGCCTACAAAGCATTATCTGGTGATAGCACTATCACTTCTGTTGAAATAGATACTTTTATGGAGGCAGAAGGAAATAACACATTAGATAGTACATCTGCAAGTTCTAATGAAACAGAATTAAAAAAATACCTGGATGCCATTACTCCATCCAAAGAAGTAAAAGTTGCTATCCTAGATACCGGTATTGATACCAGTAAATTTGATTCTAATAGAATCATAGATTTAGGTATTAACTTATCTTCTTCCGGAGAAGAAAATTCTATTTTAGATGATAATGGTCATGGTACAGATATGGCTGCTATTATTTCAAACAATTCAAATGAATTTGTGAAATTAATGCCTATAAAAGTTGCTAATTCAGATGGTAAGGCCACTGTATTAAACACCTATCTTGGTATTCAAAAAGCTATGGAATATGGAGCAGATATTATTAATATTTCCATGAATACATATAAATCCGCTACATCACAAGTCTTAACAGATATTATTAATGAAGCATCAAATAAAGGTATTTTAGTTGTTGTTTCTGCTGGTAATAATAATATAGATACAGCAAATATAACCCCTGCAAATATAGATTCTGCTATTGTTGTTAGTGCTGTAAATGATGATAATTCTTTTGCTGGATATTCCAACTATGGTAGTGCTGTAGATTATTGTTCTTATGGTACTTATGGAGATAAAACTGGTACTTCATATTCAACAGCAAATGTAACTGGTATCTTTGCTAATATGTTATCTAAAGAGCAAGACACTTCTATCATAGACCAATATGCTATTGATTTAGGAGATGAGGGAAAAGATTCTTACTTTGGTAATGGGTTTGTGGGATTTAAACAAACTATTTCCAATAAAAATTCCAATACCGTTACTGATGAGTCTTCCGAAGAACCTACCATCAATTCATCAGAAGATGATGGCATGGATGGAGAAGCTCACATTATGACAAAAGAGGAATGTGAAAATGATGAGTTTTATCAAAAATATCATAAAGAAACAAAGGTTGAAAATGTTTTAGATTATGATACAGATGATACCTTAAATATTTCAGCTGTAGAGACACTTACTATTAACCCAAATGGAGGTTCTGCAACACATATTGATGGTACATCCATAACAAGTAGTCAAGCAAAATCTCTTGGTTCTTTAATTGCTATTGGTGAAACAAAATCTTTTTCTACATCAACACAAAAAACTGATATTGATGGCACTTATCATTTCGTTGTAGTTGGTGGTGCTGGTGGATATGCAGAATTGTTAAATAGTAATGGTACTTCAAATAAAAAAGCTGCTGGTGGAAATGGTGTAAAAATAACATCAAATTCAGTATCTATTAGCAAAGGAACAAGTATTGACTTCAAAGATGGTGCAACAAGTAAAGATGTTTCAAAAAAAATCTTAAGCGTATATTCAGGTGCTGATGCTGCTAATCATATTGCAGGAGCTGGAACTGATGTCTATAAATTAAATGGTAGTAGTTATAATACTCATGATTGGTATCAAGCTATATTTGGAGATGGCGGGAATTCATCATCTGTTTCATTTAGTAAACATAAGATTGTGGCTGCTGGTGGCGGTGGTGGAGCCGTACTATATTATTACATCGATGGTCTTCCAAATAAGTGGACAGGAAAAAAGGCCTTAGCAGGTAAAAGTGTACCATTGAACACAAATGATAACACTAGCAATAAGTCATACTACGATTTTGAAAAAGCATATAAAGATAAGTATGGTGGAACTTTTGTTGCAGGTTCTGGATTATGGGATTCAAGTAGTCAATGCTCTGCAGGAAAAGGATATAAAAATGGTAAATATGGTGGATATGGTTCTAATGCTATAGCCGGAGGTTCTTGCGGCCAAAACTATGTAAATGGATTTACTGCAACTTATGCAGCCTATACAGCAAACAAATCTTATGTGCAAATGGTATGTGATAGCAAATCATTTACTATAAAAGACCCTAAAAGAACTGGATATACTTTTTCCGGTTGGACTGTGACTGGTAATGGTGTTACTCAAAAAGATAATGGAACATCTACAACCTTTACCAAAAGTTCAGAAGGTAATATGACAATAAAGGCAAATTGGACTATAAATACATACACTGTAACTTGTAATGATTATCTAACTGACGGTACATTTCTAGGAACAGCTGGAAGTATTACCCGTAACTATGGAACAAGTATCTCTGGCTCCGACTGGGGAACAAGTTCTCCATATAATAATGCTCAATACACTTATAACTATAATAGTTGTACCAGTGCTACTGTAACAAGTAATTGTACTGTTAATAGATACTGGACTCGAAACCTTAATTCCTATTTACAAACTGTAAAAGTTCGTTATCAAAATGCTGATGGTTCCTGGGGTGCATATAGTAATGTAATCAACAAAAATTACAACTACGGTTCCACTGTTTCTTGGTCAAGAGCTGCTGATGCAACCTATAAAGCTGCTTCTCTTGCCTCTTATACTGTAACATCAGCAAACACAAAATATGTTGATGTTTATAGAAATACACATACAGTTACTTTGAATAAAGGTACTGGTATCGCTTCTGTTTCTGGGGCAGGAACCTATTATCATGGACAATCAGTTACTATTAATGCAACATTATCAAATGGTTATAATTGGGTCAATTGGACTGGTTCTACTACTTACTCAAATATAAGCAATACATTTATAGTAGACGGGAATAAAACATTCACTGCAAATGCTATACTTATTAATCAATCCACCTTAACCATTAATCCTAATGGTGGTTTCTGGAATGGAAGTACAAGCACTCAAAGTTTTACACAAAATCGTGATACAACTAAGAGTATTCCTAATCCTACAAGAACTGGTTATACATTTGCAGGATGGACTAAGAGTTCTTACTTTACTGCTGGTTCTTTAAGTGGAACAACATTCACTTTTGGTGCTACCAATGGTGGAACTGGTACTCTAACTGCTAATTGGAATATCAACCAATACACAGTAAATTATATTGATGTTGTGGATAATGTTAATGGTAAGCAATTAGGCAAAACCACAAAACAAGTCAATTATGGTACATCAATAAGAGGTTCTGAATTAGGAAATAATACAGCAGATAATACCTATTATAATGGTTACTATTATGTATCTGATACTTCTACTACTGTTGGAACAAGCGGAGCAATTGTTTACAGAATCTTTAAACAAAGAATGTCTACTGTTTCTGGTAACATCATTTGGGAAGATTGGAATAACAAAAACAGTTCCAGACCTGATAGTGTTACACTTCATATAAATGGTTCTGATGGTAAGACCCATACTTTCACTATTAAAGGTGATAACAGTAAAAATACTAGCACAAATACCTGGTCTTACAACGAACAAGTTCCTAAATATGATAGTAATGGAAATGTTGTTACATACACTGTTACTCAAGATAAAGCCATCAGCAAAGAAGAAGGTCTTATTTATAAAGACCCTGTTGTAAATGGTTATGATATTACTAATAGTATTAGTGCTAATCCAAGTGATGTTCCTGTAAAACCAAATATTAATATTACTACCTATATTGAATGGCAAGATAATAATAATCAATATGGTTTTAGACCTACTGGTATTTCACTTGATTTATTGCAAAATGGAAATGTTATTCAAAGCATAAATACTTCCAGTGATTCATATACGTTTACCAAATTATATAAATATGATGAAAATGGAAATTTATACAAATATACTGTTTCTTGTAATGATGTAGACAGATATAATAAAACCATTGACAATGATTCTGGTGCTTATGATAAAGAAATTACCTATACTTTCCAAGCACCTACCTATAGTGTTATTATTCCAAAAACTGTAGTGTTAGATGGTACAAATGGTGTTGGTAACTACACTGTATCAGTAAAAGGAACTATTGATAACAGAGATTTCATTAAAGTTATTCCTGATAACTCTTTTACAATGAGAAATGCTTATCTTTCTCCTGTTACTGCTACTGTACAACAAAAGATAACTTCTTTCACAAACAAAAATAATATTAAATCAGGAGTAAAAACCACTGGTACCATAACAGCAAAATCTCTTGCTGGTAAATGGAGTGGTAACTTCAATTTCAATATTTATTTTGAATTTGGAAAGTAATATAATTTATATAAAAAGAAATGGCATTATGTAGTTTTTACATAGTGCCATTTTTTCACAAAATTCTGTAATATCAAAAATTTGAAATAAATATTAATTAAAATCACTAATATAATAATTACACTTTTATCAACTGACTTACAAATTGATGTATTAATTTCATCTTATATCTCTAATTTATATGTAATTGTACTAATTGCCTATAATAAATACCTTTTAATCCTTCATATTATCTTCAACAAACTTTATTCCGCTTCCATGCAATCTAACTTTAAGTACATTTTCATCATCTATTTTTTCATTTTGAATATATCCCAAATCATGCAAATAACATAAACATATCTTTGCTTCATTAATAGTCATTAGTGATTGAATTTTGTTCAAGTCAAGTTGTATGAAATTAGAGTCCTGTTCACTATTTCCTATTAATATATTTCTTAATTCAATTAATAATAATTCACTCATTTTTGATATTTTTGTATTCATATGTAATCTTCCTTTCAAACTATTATTAGACAATTAGCACAATTTTTAGCTATATAAAAATTTTATTTTTATAATAAAAAAAGGTGAAGTTTTTATTGTTTCACCTTTTCTTTTATATTTAATTTAAAAATCTTGAACCCAAAATACAGACCAGCTCTCTTTAGAAGGAATCCAAACTTTAAATTGAGCACATACTAAATTTCTATATCCACCCTCAATATTATCTCTATGGCCTTCTGAAGCTAACCATTTTTCAAGAGCTTCTTCAGCTGTCAAATCAACTGGTTCTGGATTCATTCCTACCCATTTAACAGCAATATACAATAAATTCTCACCATATTTCAAGTCAACACCATTAGGTCTTTCATGGAATGCTTCTCCCATTGCATCAAATTGATATGCCATTTCTGCTGTTCTAATACAAGCATATTTATAAGCACCCTCATTCCATGTAAGTCCTCTCTTTTTATTGATGGTACCTGTCTCTACAACATAATTATAAGTTAAGTCAAAACATTTTTTAGCTTCATCATAATCATAATAACCATACATGGTTGTTGAATTTCCATTGCCTATATCCACCTTTACTGCAGTCAAGTTGGCAAATAACTTTTCTTTACATTTAGGACATACCATGTCAGCAGTTCCAAATGTTTCAAAATCTGCTGGTGCTACTGTTTCTACAAACTCACCATAAGTATGACCTGTTGCTCTTGTAATATTATCCTTGTATGTGTCATTGCATTTTGTACATTTATATTTTGTATATCCTTCCTCTGTACAAGTTGCTTCTTTTGTTTCTACTACAACATAATCATGTCCTGTTGCTTCAATACTTTCTGTTTCAAGTGTTTCACCACATACTGTACATTCTTTATGTTTACTTCCATTCTCTGTACAAGTTGCTTCTTTATCTACTACCCAATCTGATGATGTATGAGCTAATTTTGCAATAGATTCTGTTTTGGTTTCTTTACATTTTGTACATGTGAATGTTTTTACCCCTGCTTCTTTACATGTTGCAGCCTTAGTCACTTTTCCTGCATCATAGGTATGTCCTGTTGCGTTAAGGCTTTCAGTTTCAAGTGTTTCACCACATACTGTACATTCTTTATGTTTACTTCCATTCTCTGTACAAGTTGCTTCTTTATCTACTATCCAATTTGATGATGTATGAAGCACCTTTGCAATAGATTCTGTTTTAGTTTCACCACATTTTGTACATGTATAAGTTTTAACTCCTTCAGAAGAACAAGTAGGTTCTTTGGTTACTTTTCCATTATCATAGGTGTGAGTTACCTGGATTTCTTCTGTTTTCAAGGTTTGATGACAAATTGTACATTCTATATGTCTACTTCCTGTTTTTTTACAAGTTGCTTCTTCATCTACTATCCAATCTGATGATGTATGACCTGTTGCTGGAACTTGTTCATATTTTGCATAACCACATTTTGTACACTTAATGGTTTTTTCTCCATTTTCTGTACAAGTTGCTTCTCTTGTAACAACTGCTTTTCCAAAAGTATGATTTGTTTTTGCAATACTCTCTGTTTGAAGTTTTTCACCACACACTGTACATTTTTTGTATCTACTTCCAGCTTCTGTACAAGTTGCTTTTTTATCAATTATCCAATCTGATGATATGTGTCCTGTTTTAGGGATTGATTCTGTGTAACTATCACCACAAGAGCATGTGTAAGTTATCACACCATTTGTTGTACAAGTTGCTTTTGTTGTAATCTGACTAGTATATTTATGTGTATGTTTTTCTGTTACAGTCACCTTACAAGTATATTTTTTATTATTCTTATCTTTGCATGTAATAGTTGCAGAACCAGTTCCTTTTGCAGTTATTTTTCCTTTAGAAGATACTGTTGCCACTTTTTTATTATTACTACTCCATGCTTTTACCTTTGCTCCAGTTAATTTTAATGTTGTTGTTTCATTCTTTTTCAAAGAAACTTTTGTCTTATTTAAAAAAGGATTTTTTACAGTAACCTTACAAGTTGCTTTTTTCTTACCTGCTTTCACTGTAATTGTTGCACTTCCCTTTTTCTTTGCTGTTACTTTTCCCTTTGAAGAAACTGTTGCCACTTTCTTATTAGATGAACTCCATTTTACATTTTTTGCACCACTTGCCTTTAATGTAATAGTTTGTCCTACATATATTGTTGTTTTTGTTTTGTTAATCTTGACTTTTGATGCAGCATCTACATTCATTGGCAGCATTGTTACCATGAGCATAAAAACTAGTATTAAACATATATGCCTTTTTATTTTTTTCATAATTTATCCTCCATTATTTTAATAAAGCATTTCTAACTATTTTATATCACAATATTATTATAACGTTTGAAAAAGGCTTCGTCAACGCATTATGTGCAATTTATTGCTCATATTTTAATTTAACAAAATTTTGTATTTAAAATAATTTTATCCTACTCAAACACTTATATAATCAATCTCAACTTCCAGTATTTCACTACTCACTTCTTTTGCTTCTATATCAGAACCCTTATAACTACCAGTCACTACTTCACAACATACCAATTGATTAGTAACGCTTGATTTATATATTATATCAGGTGCAGATATTTTTCCTTGTTTCCATAAGTCCATGTAGTAATCATATTGGTCATAATCTCCTTCTTGTTTCATCTGGTCTATCAATTCTAACATCTGGTCTCTTGTCTCCCATTCACTTTGAACAGTTTCTATTTCTTTTTTATCCAACGCACATATGACCTGAGAGACTTTACAATTATGTTCTGCAGCATGGCTACTCTGACATCTTGTAATACCATACTTTTGTGAAATAAACTCTTTGCCTTTTGAAGTTAAGGCATAGCTATAATTGCTATCTTGTTGTTTATTATATTTTGATGGATATGTTACTTTTTGAATTAATTTATCTTTTTCCATGTTTTTCAATCTACTATCACTTATATCTATTTTATTTGCATCTTCATTCTTTATGTTCCCCGCTATGGATAATACTCTAAAAAACGTAGCATCCTTTGGGTACCAATGCTTTATATGTGCCATTTTAGCTTTCCTCTCTTTCTTTTTATAAAGAAAAAGTGAGAATATCAACTGACATCCCCACTAAAAAGATTTATTCTTTTTCCATTCTCTCCTAAGAGACACCTCGTAACACTACTCTGATTTTCAAAGCAACCTACATGTCAACTAGTTTGGCAAAGATTTTTGGTATTTATGGTTTAGCATCTATCTCCTTAGATGGAGAAGTACAAACCTACCATGAAAGTTTTCCCTTAAAAAGGGCTTGTGTAAATGCTCTTAGCATCTCCTATTAAAAAATATTCTTATGTAAAAATAACCTTGTTATAAAAAGTTTTTTGTATAGGTCATTTCCTATACATCATTAATATATTCTGTTTCTTAAAATTTCCCTACATTATAGTTATTCCAAATTGATTCAATTTTTGGACCATATATTCTCTACTATTTGATTTTCATTTTTCTAAACTATAACATCAAAACTATTTTGGCAAATAGTAAGTAACTTTTTAAACCTTGTGTAATTGCAAGCATCAAATTTAATGGATGTTTGCTTTTTGTTCAAATCAATCTTAAAGGAGGAAAAATAATGAACAAGGAAACTATGCAGCAACTTATTATCAAGGCACTTCAGAAAGAATTGGGAGATACTTACAGTATCTTTATTCATGAAGTTTTAAAGACCAATCTGGTCTTGGATGGACTAAGCATCCTAAAGCAGGGTGAAAACGTCAGCCCTTCTATTTATCTAAATTCCTTTTATAAGGATTTAGAAAGTGGAATACCCCTTACCGTAGTAATTAACAACATTTTGAGCATCTATAAACAATGTTCTTTCCCAGGATATTTAGATGTCTCAAAAATTCTTGATTTCAATAATGTTAGAAGCAACCTTTTTGTGAAACTCATCAATAAGCATTTAAATGAGAAACTTTTAGAAAATGTTCCTCATACTTACTTTTTAGATGATTTTGCAATTACAGTTCACTGTAAATTAAATCAAACAAAAGAAGGTCTTTTTTCCTTTGCAATTACAAATGATTATTTAAAAGCATGGAATCTTACTGCTCCTGCTCTTATATCAATTGCAAAAGAAAATACTATCTCATTAATGGGCTTAGATATTGAAAACTTAAGTGATAGTCTCCAGTCAATGCATGTTCAGGTTCCATCTTTACCTATTTGGGTGATGACAAATCGTTATATGCTTAATGGTGCAGCTACTGTTCTCAATGATAATGTCTTAAAGGAATTTGCAGCTACATGTGGTAACTTCTATATCATTTTTTCCTCAATTCATGAGGTATTACTCATTCCATCAAATGATAATTTGAATATAGAAATGCTTACAAATCTGAATCAGGAAGTAAATGCTTCATCTCTAAATGAAGAAGATATTTTAGGAACAAAAGCATATTACTACGAAAAAGGCAAAGGTATTATTTTTTAAAACAAATTGAAGGTAAATATTTTATTTTTTTAGAAAGGATAAACACACAATACAGTGTGCAGGTGTTGAGTATGAATAATGTAACTTTTGTTGGAAGAATCAGTAATGATATAAGCACTTTCTATTCCAAAGATGCAGACCCGGTAGCAAGAAGTATTTTCAACTTTGCTGTTCCGGATATGTCTATGAAGAAAGACAAAGATGGAAATTACCCTTGTGACTACTTTAGAATTGCCACTTTTGGCAAGACAGCAGAGAACATTGAGAAATACTGCTCAAAAGGTACAAAGTTACTCATTACTGGGCGAGTAAAAAACAACAATTATGAAAAAGATGGTGTTATGGTCTATGGGACAGAAATCATTGCTGATTATGTAGAATTCTTAGAAACCAAGAAAACATCATCTGAAAAGTAAGGTTTTAAATTTTATGCTTTAGAAAGGAATGAACTATTATGATTAAAACGAATCTTAATTGGACCATAAAAAACTTAAAAGCAATGTATGATGAAAAACATACTCTTCGTATGGACCATGTTATTCAACGGCAATCCGGACAATGGGATGGAGATAAGTTGAAAAAAAGCTTGTTAATTCACAGTATACTTGCCAATTATCCAATACCACCATTATATTGTTTAAAAGAACCGGTAAACGACAAGGATTATTCCTATTCTGTGTTAGATGGCAAGCAAAGACTCACTACCATTTTTGATTACATAGATGGTAAGTATGCTTTGGATGAAGATACTCCCAGTGTCATCATTGATGATGTAACATATGCATTAGGAAATAAGTATTTTACTGACCTTGATATTGAATGTCAGCAGGAACTTCTCCGTTTCAAATTTACAATCTATGGTTTTGAAGATGCAGATGATGATTTAATAGAAGAAATTTTCTTTCGTCTTAATAACAGCACTCCATTATCAAAACCTCAAAAAAGTATGGCTCTTACAGGAGTGCAAAATGCAGCTTTTATTAAATCCATTCTATCTGATAAGTTCTTTTCTGAAATATGCAAATTCTCAGCTCTTCAAAGAAGAAAATCAGATGATATGTGTACTCTCTTACAATCCATGATGTTATTGGATAATAGATATTATGGTTATGAGTATTCCTCTTTATCTGTTGATGAAGTAATGCATTACGCTAAATATATTAAAAACAATTATTCAGAAGAGCAAAAAGAACGCCTGTATGACATCATTGATTACTTGGAAAAGGCTTTCCCAGAACAGGAAAAAATGCTTAAGAAAATCAATATTCCAATGATAATTCTTGCAGCTGATATTGCTATGGGAAAAGATTATAATGCAGCCAAAAACATTTATCGTGTGGGCGCTATGTATTTCAGACAATGGTTCTCCTATTTCTTTACAGAATGCTATGAAGAATATAACCCATATTGTGGGTCTGGCAGCACCAAAAAGGAGAAAACCTTAAAAAGAATTGAAGTCATGGAAACCTCACTTATTGATTATTTTGAGTTGCAGGAACCTTCTTTATTGGAACAACAGGAAGAAAGCATCCTACCAGAAGATAATGCATCAGAAGATATAAACTCTGTCGATACTATCGAAGAACGTGAAACCCCTCCTGTGTCTGATGCTATACCAGAAGAGGATGACAATCCATCTCTTTTGGAAGAAAAACCTCCAGAAGAGAGTTTAATGGACAATGAAGAAATTTCATAACTACAGTTAAAGAGTGTTGCTTAATTGCAGCACTCTTTTTTTAGAAAGGAATTGATATTATGACACAAGAAATTCTTGCATTAAGTAACTTGTATAAAGATACAACAAAAAAATTTAGAACCATAAAACAGGAATATATAGATGATGAAGTAGAAATTACACATATTGCCTTAGATAGTATTACACAATATTTTATGGAACTTTTACAAGCTATTCCAAAGGACTTCTATATTTCTTACAACAATACTCTATTTATAAAATTTGAAAAAAATTTTTATTATGAAGACTTTGAACATAACATTCAGACTATTCCAATTGTGCTATTTGAAGATAAATGTGTTTATGAAAAAAATATGGTTCTTAGAGAATCACTAACCAATTATAAGTGCGCATATGGAGACGAAAAATTAACTCATATGCACCTTTCCACATTAGAATATCTTATAACCAATTGGAATGGTATTAAAGATATTATTTCAAAAGCTATCACAAAAGAACTTTACAATCTTATAAACCAGAGATTGAACACAATTATGGATAAAATAAAATTCCTTGAACTTTTAAACGATTGGAGGATTTAACTATGCAGGGATTACAAGGTACAGTATATATAAATGACCAGGAAGAAAGTGGTACTTATAATTTTATTGGCATACCCAACTATATGACTTGTGGATTTAAAAACATCTTCAAAGAAGATGCAGAAACTATAGCCTTTACAGCTCTTGCTCTACTTTTAGAAAAATATCCACATAATGCTGATTATTTTCAAACCTTTAAATATATTTACCCAGATGGAAAAACTATTAATTTTTGGTGTATCAATGATATAGACCACATTACATTTCTTCTTCCAGAAGAATATTAACATAGGAGGTAGTGTATGAAATGGTTTGAAAATGTAACTACATTAGATGAATTAAGACAAACATACAAAAAATTGTTAATCAAATATCATCCAGATAACAACCCAGAAACAGATACTACTCCTATTATTCAAGAAATCAATGTAAATTATGATTTGCTTTTAAAACAACTTCAACAAAATTCTACTTCTAATCAATACAATGATTTTTCAGATGATGAATTAAAAAATATTTTAAATGAGCTTATCAAATTGAAAGCAAATATTACAATCGAATTGATTGGTTCCTGGATATGGATTTCCGGTGATAGCTATAGTATCAAAAAGCAATTAAAAGAGCTTGGTTTTAAATGGGCTTCAAAAAAGAAAATGTGGTACTGGGGCGAGCTGCATCATCATATTACTGCATCTTTACCAATAAATTATATTCGAGAAAAGTATGGTAGCACCATATACAAATCTTCAAAAGAAGAACAAAAAGCGATTCAATAATTTTTAGGTATCGTACCATTTTTTATAATAAATAAATATGCATAGCATATATTATAATGTAAAACAATTAAGGTTTTACTACTGCTTTTAACATATTTTTTTAGGAGGCTCTGTACTTTGCAGAGTCTCTTTTTTATTTAAACATAATTTTTGTTATAAAAGATTTTCTTTTTTGTATAATATAATAAATTTTTAAAGGAGGGAAAATATTATGAAATCAAAAAACATATTCATTGTTACACTAATTCTTATTATTGCGACATACATAATGACTTTTATAATGCCAATAAATGCAAATGCAGTATTCACTACTGACTTTAATGTTACTTGGGATAATAACCCAGCTAAAGATAAAGACCCACTAACAATAGACCAAGCGGGTGATAATACAAACAATGCTTTTGCAAAAATTATTGATAAATATAAAACTGTTATTACTTTTATATCTGCTATAGGTGCAGTAACAATGGTAGGTGTATTCATTATGAATTTTATGAAACTTGGTACTACTTCTGGGAACCCAACAGAAAGAAGCAAATGCATCACAGGTTTAATTTGGTCTGGTCTTGCTGCCGCTGGACTTGGTTCTGTAGCATTGATTGTTGGTATTTTCTATGGTGTATTAAGAGATTCAAAATAATTTAAAAATAGACTTATTAATTATAATAGGTCTATTTTTTTGTTATAAAAGATTTTCTTTTTTGTATAATATAATAAATTTTTAAAGGAGGGAAAATATTATGAAATCAAAAAACATATTCATTGTTACACTAATTCTTATTATTGCGACATACATAATGACTTTTATAATGCCAATAAATGCAAATGCAGTATTCACTACTGACTTTAATGTTACTTGGGATAATAACCCAGCTAAAGATAAAGACCCACTAACAATAGACCAAGCGGGTGATAATACAAACAATGCTTTTGCAAAAATTATTGATAAATATAAAACTGTTATTACTTTTATATCTGCTATAGGTGCAGTAACAATGGTAGGTGTATTCATTATGAATTTTATGAAACTTGGTACTACTTCTGGGAACCCAACAGAAAGAAGCAAATGCATCACAGGTTTAATTTGGTCTGGTCTTGCTGCCGCTGGACTTGGTTCTGTAGCATTGATTGTTGGTATTTTCTATGGTGTATTAAGAGATGAATAATTTAAAAATAGACTTATTAACTATAATAGGTCTATTTTTTATTATAAATTTTTTCCTTGTTTCTATAATATAACAAAATTTCAAAAAGGAGGGAAAATTTTGCACTTCGAAAATAAAACTATACATATGCCATTTATTATATTATTTATAATAGTTCTAATTGGCATTAATCCAATTTATGCTAATGCTAAACAACTTAAAATAGAACAAAACATTGTTCTAACCCCAAAAATTTTATCTGCTAAAGATGATATTATACTTGACAAAACCTTGGTATCTGCAACAGTCAAAGTAAAAGATGGAAAAGTTGTTTTAGATTCTGGTTTCAGTGATGAAAATAAAGCATTTCATCATATAATAGAAAAATATAAAGCCATAATTACTTTCTTTTCCGCTATGGGAGCTATTACAATGGTTGGTATTTTCATTTATTCATTTATAAAATTAGGACTATCCTCTGGAAATCCAATAGAAAGACAAAAATGTATCACTGGATTAATTATTACAGGTATAGGAACTGCCTTATTAGGTTCTACCGCATTATTTGTTGGTCTCTTCTATGGAGCATTTAAATAAAAAGAATCTTATAAACAGATTCTTTTTTTATTTCATTTTAGCATTATCTAGCAATTCCTGTATTCCCATATTATCTACCCTTTGATTGCTATTTCCAACTCCAATGGTTAATTTATTAACATCTATAAATGTTGTTGAAATTCTTTGTTGCATTCCAAAATTATAAGGATTTACTTTTTCATAATTATTATTCTTTGTTTTTGAAACTATCTGTTTAATCATTTTATCATTCCACCTTTCTGCTTTATTTTATGCATTACAAAATAAATTTATTTTGTAATAATCACTAATATGAAATTCAAAACTCAAAAGGACTTGCTCTTATAATAAAGGATATTATTTAAATTTCATATTAAAGAACCTCTAAGCTTTAGAATAGAGTTAAATTTATTCCAAAAATATTTCTAATTCAGACTACCCTCATTCAATAAAAATATTTCCTCACTTCTATCATATAAAGTAAGTAAAACCACTTACATTTAGCTAATATATAGGAGTGTGAATACACATGTCAAAAAGTCAAAATATTTCTGCTCGAAGTAAATCTAAAGAAGCAAAACAGGAATGTTTTAATCGTAATATTCCTATTACAAACATTATTTTTTATCTTGGGAAAGGCTTTATGCTTAGAAGTCAAATTATTACATTGGTTAGAATTTTCTATGGAATAAATGAACACAAGGCAAATGATATGATTTCAGATTTAGCATCTCATGGATTGATAATTAAAAAGCAAGCAACAGATACTACTACTTTTCTCTATGTGCTTACAAAATATACCCTCTCACAATATTATGAAAATTATTCTTCCAGAGATATTAATTCCATAAAACTCAACAATAGAAAAATTTGGAATAACATCTATAGAAATGAGTTTATTATCAGAGAAATTATTCCTATGATGCGTAACTCTAATACTCCATTAGAACTTGATAGTCTATTCTCTTTTTTAGACAATAATTGCATTAATATTTTTACTACAGAAAACCAAAGTTCTGTATATCAATTATATAAACTTATTTTTGATAAGTACCCAATCAAAGATAAGGAAAATATTATAAATGGAATTCCTGTCTTTTCTCCTTTTATGAATGACTATTATAAATCAATTGCAGAATTATATAATTTCCAAACAAATTTTCTAAATTATAAAATTGAAGATGATTATTCCAATTATGCTAATATTAAGGAGCAATTAGAGTGTGAAAAAGATATAGAAAAATCTCCTAAAGAAGTCAAAAAAAATTACTATTCACTCTTTAATATGGTTGCTGCTGGTTTCTTCTTCCTTGGAACTGTATCTTCCAATAATCATATTAATATTGGTTTAATAGATAAATGCAACAACATGAGTTTGAAAAAGATTTATGAAAATATCATTTGTATATGGTTAATGTTAGAAAGATACCTGGGATTTTACCCTGAAATAACTCTCTATGTTTTTATGAGTGATGAAAATAATATTATTTATTTAAAGAATAAAGAATCTGAACATTATTTTGACTATGTAACTCAAGAGAAAAAAGATTATAATAAAAGAAATAGTTTCTTTAAAAATTATAGAATTCCAAAACAATATTGGGAAAACATATCAGTTAAATACATTTTCTACCCCCTTCGAGAGAAATATAATTTATAAGAAAGTGTTGGTATATTCCGACACTTTTTTCATGTAAAAAGTCCCTTAAATAACTCAAGGGACTTTTGGTATTTCAGTACTTTCTTTTCGCATTCAATGTGAATACTATCTAGGTCCAGAGCACCAATCTGGGCTTATTACCCCGGCACTTTTAAATGTCATTTTGACAAAGTGCCCTCTTTCACCAATTCCTAGAATTAGGTGACGTCATAAGCAGCCACTTAATGGACTCAAGAAAATATAACAATTTACTTATGTCACTTTTATTATATATAAATTTTGCAATTTTACAACATCAAAAATGAATTATAATAAACCATCATTTATATGTACTTCCTGCAAATCAAAGTATAGAGTTTAGAAAACCGCCTATGTATAACAAATAAATGCAATCATCCGTTTTTAGAAATGACTCTCATTCCAAATTTTTCTAAGTTCTGAGCGACTTTTTCTTTTCCCAATATCATTTAATATTTTTTCCAACTCTTTTTTACCAATAGAAGTTTCTTCTTTTGTTGCAATTTCTTTTAATAAATCAAATGCATCATAAATTTTCAAAGTATAATTATCAAAGTCAATTCTTTTCTTAGCTAATATACTAAGAGTTTCAACATCTGAATCCTCCGTTAATATAATAGGTAATCTCATAAACATAGCCATAAGAAGCATATGTACATCCCCCATACTGCTCCCTTGCTTATGCAAATCATAGATACTTGTACCTGGTAAAAGATTGAGCCTTTCAATTTGTTTTGGACCACCTTTTATTTCTAAGAACAAACGAAAATCTTCATATAATTGTTCATAATATGCCTCATATAATTCTTTATCCATCTCATCCTTGATAAATTCACTATATGATATTTCACGTACATATCCTACATCTAACAAATTTTGTAAATAAGAATGTAATTTCAATTCATGTGTTGCAATATATGGATGACAAACTGGTTTAAATGACAATTCATCTATTACCTTTTTTATATTATCAACATTTTTTCCTTCAGAAGACAATTTTTGAAGAAAACATGTATCAACTATTGCTTCAATTTTCTCCATCTCTCTTATCTCCAATAATAATATTTAAAACATCCTCTGATACAGTAACATCCTTAATATCAAAATCGTTTTTTATTTTTTTTATGGTATATATATCAAGTAAATTGTTTTTTTCTATATTTTCTAATAAATTTCTTAAACCTGGAATCGTTTTCTTTCCTGTTGTATTATCCAACATGGTATTTAAATCTTTTGAGAAAATACTCACCAACACTAATATACTTTTTTCATTTTTCTTCAATAGTTGTCCATTTTCTTTTGTTATAATATTAGTTTCTACAAGTCTCCTTCTTATTGCTTCATATGGAACCATATAATCATTCATTTGCATAACAATAATTTTAATTAGCGTTTCTAAACTAAAGGAACTAAAATCAGAACACAATTCTTCCAAGTGAATATAAAATGTTTTTTCAAATTGGAATGTTGGCATTAACAATTCCGCTGCAAATCTATTAATAATTTGCTCCTCTTCATCTTGTGAAACTCTATCATCAATAGATATTTTTTCTTTTATTTTATCAACAACCCCCAACACATGCCCCAATTCATGTGCTGCTGCAAAAACCTGCTCTGGAAGTGTTTTTGCTGTGTTAATATATACAAAATCTTCTAATCTATCTTTTACAAATCTCTTCGTATGAAAACCACAATTTTTTTCATCAGGCAACGGATAATAAACAACTGTGCAATGTTTTTCTAATATATTAAAAATATCATTTCTAATTATTGTATTTTCTAAAACATAATCCCTTTTTAATTTCTCAATCACTTTAGGAATTTTATTATATACTTCTGTCCAATCCATTATTTTTCACTCCAAAAAAAGGCTGTACTTTCGCACAGCCTAATTTTTATACACACTCTCTACATTCAACATATTCATCCATCAAATCTAATATTTTATCAAGATTTTCTGGATTACTAAATTCTTTCATATATTGTAATTCTGGTAGTTTACAATTTGTTTGATAATTTACCAATTCACTTTTAGAAGCACCTAAACATTTTGCTATACGCTCAAGTTCCATTGGTGGAAGGAATTTTCTTCCTTCAATAATACTCCATGTATCTTTTATTGAATATCCCATTTGTTCGGCAAAGCTTTCAAGACTAATTCCAGTTTTCTGCATTAGCTCAAAAACATTAATGCCTAGCTTTCTTCTTATATTAGCCATACTTAAACCTCCCATCATACTCAATCCATATTCAAGACAACGCTTATATTATACCGCAAATATTCATATTCGTCAAGTTTTTACCTCATTCATATTATAGCATACTTTATTTATAATATACATAAAATTTTAAATATGTTTGTTAGCTGTTAACATTATCACATATTTTTATAAAAAGAACTCTCTCCAAGCAGCAGAGAGAGTTCCATAATTATGCTACAGACCCAACCTGAATACAAATAGCTGCCCATATTTTATCAATGATGTCTGTTAGCAAACTTCCCTTCTTGCTATCAAGACTGACTTATCGCCTGTTTGCATCTGTTCAATAAGTGCCAATGATTTTTTAGCAAGTACTCCCTTTATTTCATCAATACAAACATGTACAGGAAGGTCACACTTTTTCATTTGAGATGTAAGTGGTACTATCTGCACTACGCTAGAGAATCTATTGTTCTTATCATTTGAAATGATAATCACCGGTCTCATTCCACCTTGTACACTTCCATATCCAACTAAATCTGCATAAAAAACATCTCCTCTTTTCACTATTAAATTGTTCTGTCTGCTTGTTCTATCTTCCATTGACTTATTCTCCTTTAAATTGAATTTGTCATGCTTATTATTTTTTTATCATGACTCAATATTTCACATAGGGAAAAGCGAGAATATTCTTCTCCCCAAGATTCGATGTTTTCTACTTATAATTATAAATTTAGAACTAAAAATTACAAGAAAAAAATCTCCCATCATCAGAAGCTTTAAAAAGTTCAAGTATCATCTTGTTGCAATCATGAATATTGTCTAATTGGGCACAGTCTATAGCATAATCATCTTCACCTTCAAAACCTTCCTTTTCATTAAGGAAATTTTTGAAAAATTGAATAGTATAAGGAATAAGCTCACTCATCTTGAAATCAAATCACAAGAGGAATACTATATCCTTGCCGGCAGAATTGCAGACATTCTCAATTATGTACACTACAATATCATAATGAAAATTGAGTACCTTCCAACTACATTAGATACTATCAGCCTTGAAATATTCAATATCGAAAGTGTTCTTTCTAATCTTGAAGAATCTATTTTGAGAATTGCTAATGAAACCAGAATTGAAGAAATTTGTAACTACATCATAAACCTCTCTGATTGTGAAGAAATTCAAAAATATCTGGAAGGAAAAAATATTGTCGCTTCTTTTAGTTCTACCTTTAATGCAGAATATGTTTACTCCATCTATACAATGAAAAAAGATGATAACGATAAGTACATTTGTGCTATTTATGCTTCTGTTCAAAATAATGCTCTATTCATCTCTAATTCAGAGTCAAATGATGGACCTGTGTTTGCTATCATACCTTTAAATGAACTGAATGAAAAACAACCCAAATTCTATATTTTCTTAGATGATGAAGGTAGCATTATTCCAGAATTTCAAGGTCAATCTAATTTTTGGAAAAACAAACCATACTCTTCTCATTTTTCCTATGTTCCATATGGGAAAAATAAAATGATAGAAATACTAAAAAAATCATTAATTATATGTCAGTTGTAGAATTTGAATCATATGAATAATAAAAATTTTTATTCTTTCACCTAACCATAAGCAGCATAAAACACAACATTGACATCTAATATATTCTTGATTGTTCTAAATCATTTTTTTACACTATTAAACTATACTTTCTTTTATGTTATACTGTTAAAAAATACTTAGGATGTGTTGTTATGACAAAATTAGAAATTTTAGATACTTTTCTTGATATTAACGAAGATGCTTGCAAAGCTGTTTATAATAATGATTTAAAAGAAATTGATATGCTGATGAACAACATCTACTCTTCTTCCCTTCTTAATGAAGATGATTATAGATTAGTTCTACAAGCCTTTAGATTGGCTAATATGCCATTTTCCATAGGTGGGTATAACATTCTTCCATATGAGATTAGAAATGCTTTTTGGGGCGATTACAAAGGCTATATCGAAGATTTAACTATGGGTATTATGAACTTAAATACTTTTTTAAATAAATATGGATATGCCAATGAATATGAAGCTCTTAATGATAGTAACAATAAAAGAAAAATTTACAATAGAACTATTCTTAAGCGTATTGCTATGGTTGATGAATACACAACCCTATATAAAAAGTTAGTATCTTTATATGATGAAAAAAATATTACCAACATACATAAATCAAAATTCTCTATTGAGTCTATACAAAATGAATTTATTTCCAAAGTTGTTGATTTAGTAAAGCTTCGGGAAAAATTCTACTATTATGTCAATTATGATTTAATTGGATATGATATTGAAGATATGAATAAAATGCTTAAGGCAAAGAAAAATAATAAAGAAAGATTAGATGCCTTACAAAAAATTACAAATAATATTTATGCAACCAATAACAATCAAAGCATTAATTTTAGAGATTATTTTATTATAAAGGATAATAGAAAAGTAACTTTTACAACATACTTAAAATCAAAAGCTCTTACTGATACGTCCTGGTTTGATTACAAATCCACCAAAAGTAGAAAATTTGTAAAAGATAGAGATTTTTATTTACAATTGGCATTCTTCTTGGGAATACCATCATCATATGAAATAGAAAATTTTTTAAATTTTAATGGTCAAAGTATTAGAAGTCCTTTTAAAACATATCGAGACACAAATATTTTTGACTATGATATATGTAGATGGATTGATGCCGGAGTTGATTTTAACCTAATCAATACAATGCTTGGTTTACAATTTATTTAAATATATGGCTAATCCTTAAATGATAATTTAAATTAAGCAACTATGTTAAAGCATAGTTGCTACTCATTAGAAGTAAATTCTTTCCATTTCATCATTATCTATAAAAATACCTTCCTTCTCTATTATAATTTTCCACTCTTATATTGTTTTCCGAATAAGTATTTCTTTTATTCATTCCAGAAAACATCAACTCACTTGCTGGTCTAAATGGTCTTTCATATTCAGGCGCTGGATTTAAACTATTATTTTGATATTTAATTTCATCATTTTTGTTAAAATACATAATTTTCAAAATCTCCTTCACTACATATTTTTTCTTTTTCAGTCTTACTTATAAAATTTTATTTTAATATTGATTCATATGCGACAATAATATCTTCCAATTTCATCTTCTCTATTGGAAGAACAAAACTAATATCTATATAACATGGAGA